>ENA-OQIF01000040-OQIF01000040.1-human-gut-metagenome-genome-assembly--contig:-NODE-40-length-81858-cov-5.979861_pt1 | contig 81858 bp, 59 predicted proteins | sample MGYA00242574_ERZ504738 | MGnify/ENA primary metagenome ERZ504738 (study PRJEB26092, sample SAMD00036437) | human gut metagenome | host: Homo sapiens | study: EMG produced TPA metagenomics assembly of...
ATGCCGTAGTGGGCAGCGTGGGCAACGGCTCCACCCTGCGCCTGATCTCTGACATTGAGGGCGTGAAGTACACCGAGGGCCGTTTCCTGCCGTACTTCTTCCCCGACACCTTCCACGAGGGCGGCGATCCGGTGCGGGAAGCCAAGGAGAACTGGGTTACAGCCCGCCGCGCTATCCTGCGCAAGCCCATCGACCGCATCGGCTATGGCGGCTATCTGAAACTGGCCTTGCAGTTCCCGGAGTTCGTGGACTACGTGGAGAGCGTCTGCAACGAGTTCCGCGAACTGTACGAGAACATCAAGGACACCACACCCTACTGTGTCAAGCGGGTGGCCGTGCTGAACTGTTGGGGTAAAATGCGGGCTTGGGGCTGTCACATGGTGCATCACGCCCTCTATTACAAGCAGAACTATAGCTATTCCGGTGTCATTGAGATGCTGTCCGGTGCGCCCTTTGATGTGAAGTTTATCAGCTTTGAGGATATCAAGAACGACCCGCATCTGCTGGATTCGTTGGATGTCATTATCAATGTCGGCGATGCCGACACCGCACACACCGGCGGCATCTGGTGGGAAGACCCGGAGATCTCCTCCGCTATCCGCAAGTTCGTCTGGAACGGCGGCGGCTTTATCGGCGTGGGTGAGCCTTCCGGTCACCCGTATCAGGGCCACATTCTCCAGCTTGCCAGCGTGCTGGGCGTGGAGGAAGAAAACGGCTTCACTCTCAACTACGACAAGTACAACTGGGAAGAACACCCGGACCATTTCATTCTGCAGGATGCCGACCGGCCCATCGACTTTGGCGAGGGCAAGAAGAATATTTATGCGCTGGAAGGCACCGAAGTGCTGGTGCAGCGAAACAAGGAAGTACAGATGGCCGCCCACGACTTCGGCAAGGGTCGCGCCGTGTACATCAGCGGTGTGCCTTACAGTTTTGCCAACAGCCGCACCCTTTACCGCGCTATCCTGTGGAGTGCCCACAGCGAGGAGGAACTGCATACATGGTTCAGCTCCAATTATAATGTAGAAGTTCACGCCTACGTCAAGAACGGCAAGTATTGTGTGGTGAACAACACCTACGAGCCGCAGGACACCACCGTTTACACCACAGACGGCAGCAGCTTTGCTCTGCATCTGGATGCCAACGAGATCAAGTGGTATGAGATCTAAGTTCTCCTTTTCATAACCAAACACAACGGGCGGCTCTGTTACCAGAGCCGCCCGTTGTGTTTGCTGTATCTGCCGATAACTCAACCCGTGTCAATCGAACGCTGCAATGGAGATGGCTGGAAACGCAGAAATTCAGTAATGCGAGCGCAATAGACCTGCAGAAAAAAGAAACTGCCCGTGCGAGTATGGGTAAGATGGTGAAGCACTTACTGAAAAAGTATAAGTATCCACCGGGGAGGAAAAAGTTTGCGTTTGCGAAGCAACGAAAGCCCCAGTGGGGCTTTTGAGCAACAGAACGGTCTTGCGCAAGCAAGATGGAGGGGTCTTGCCCCGACAAGTTCGGATTTGTCCAGTTCTGCTGGACCAGAGCTCTTCAGCCTCTCGACTGAAGAGCTTTTTGTTATATCTGGAACTTTTGCAAACAACAGAGCCGCAGTCTTTTGGGAGACTGCGGCTCTGTTTTATACTGCTTTATTTGCCCTCTGCGCGGAGTTTCGCGTCCTTTTCCAGCAGGGGCTTGAGGTACTGGCCGGTAAAGCTGCCCGGCACCTCGGCCACCTGCTCCGGCGTACCCTCGGCGACGATGAGGCCGCCGGCACTGCCGCCCTCGGGGCCGAGGTCGATGATGTGGTCGGCGCACTTGATGAGGTCGAGGTTGTGTTCGATGACGATGACGGTGTTGCCTGCATCCACCAGCTTCTGCAGCACCTCGATGAGGCGGTGGACATCAGCCATGTGGAGGCCGGTAGTCGGCTCGTCAAGGATATACACGGTCTTACCTGTGCTGCGGCGGGCCAGCTCGTTGGCCAGCTTGACACGCTGCGCCTCGCCGCCCGAAAGGGTCGTGGCGCTCTGCCCCAGCGTGACATAGCCCAGGCCCACGTCCAACAGCGTCTGCAGCTTGCGGGCGATCTTCGGCTGGTTGGCGAAGAAGACGACCGCCTCTTCCACGGTCATGTTCAGCACGTCAGAGATGGTCTTTTCCTTATACTTGACTTCCAGCGTCTCGCGGTTGTAGCGTGCGCCCTTGCAGACCTCGCAGGGAACGTAGACGTCCGGCAGGAAGTGCATCTCGATTTGGAGGATGCCGTTGCCCTCGCAGGCCTCGCAGCGGCCGCCCCGGACGTTGAAGCTGAACCGTCCCGGGCCGTAGCCCCGCATTTTGGCGTCCTGCGTCTGGGAAAAGACGGTGCGGATGTCGTTGAACACGCCGGTATAGGTGGCGGGGTTGGAGCGGGGCGTGCGGCCGATAGGCTGCTGGTCGATGCCGATGACCTTATCCACGAACTCGAGGCCCTCTACCCCATCGCACTTGCCAGCGCGGGAGCGGGCGCCGTTCAGCTCACAGGCGAGGGTCTTATACAAAATCTCGTTGATGAGGCTCGACTTGCCCGAGCCGGAGATGCCCGTCACGCAGACGAACTCGCCCAGCGGGAATTTTACGTCGATGTTGCGCAGATTGTTTTCGCGCGCACCCTTCACCGTGAGGAAATTGCCGTTGCCGGGGCGACGGGTCTGCGGCACCTCGATGCGCTTGCGGCCCGACAGATAGTCGCCGGTGATGCTACGCTTGGCCTTGCAGATGTCCTTGATGGAGCCTGCGGCCACGATCTCGCCGCCGTGGACGCCCGCGCCCGGGCCGACGTCCACGATATAATCGGCGCTGCGCATGGTATCCTCGTCGTGCTCGACCACGATGACCGTATTGCCGAGGTCGCGGAGATTTTTCAGCGTTGCGATGAGTTTATCGTTGTCGCGCTGGTGCAGGCCGATGGACGGCTCATCCAGCACGTACAGCACACCCGACAGAGCGCTTCCGATTTGGGTGGTCAGGCGGATGCGCTGGCTCTCGCCGCCGGACAGGGTGCCTGCCGACCGGGCCAGTGTGAGATAATCGAGGCCCACGCTCTGCAAAAACTGCAGGCGGTTCTTGATCTCCTTCATGATCTGGCCGCCGATCTGCTTCTGCTTTTCGGTCAGGTTCGGCTCATTGTCGGCGATGAATTTCAGCTCGTCCCGAATCGACATTTCGCAGAAATCGCTGATGTTTTTGCCGCCGATGGTCACAGCCAGCACCACCGGTTTCAGGCGCTTGCCATGGCAGTCGGGACACTCGACGCCCGACATGAAGCTGCCGATCTCCTCCTTCATCCACTCGCTGTTCGTTTCGCGGAAGCGGCGCTCGAGGTTCTCGACGATGCCCTCAAAGGTATTATAATAGACGCCGCTGCCGAACTCATTCGTGCGGTGCATCTCGATTTTTTCTTCGTTGGTGCCGTAGAGCAGGGCGTTGACGGCTTCGGTGCTCATCTCTTTGATGGGCGTATCCAGCGTAAAGCCGTACTTTTTGCCCAGACCCAGATAATACATCTCGGCTACAGAGCCTTCGGCGTAGTACCAGCCGCTGGCCTTGACAGCCCCCTCCCGAATCGAGAGGTCCCGGTTGGGCAGGATGCGCTCTTCGTCCACCCGCATGAAGGTGCCGAGGCCGGTACACTTCTCGCAGGCACCCAGAGGGTTATTGAAGGAGAAGAGCCGGGGCGACAAATCGCTGATGGAGATGCCGTGCTCAGGGCAGGCGAAATTCTGGCTGAAGGTCATGCACTCGCCGTCGATGACATCCACCTCAGCCACGCCGTCGGTAAGGGCAAGCGCCGTTTCCAGCGAGTCAGCCAGACGGCCGCGGATGCCCTTGCGCATGGCAAGACGGTCAACGACGATCTCCACGGTGTGCTTGATGTTCTTTTCCAGCGCGATCTCCTCGTCGAGGTCGTACATGTTACCGTCGATTTTTACGCGGGCGTAACCGGCGCGGCGGGCGGCATCCAGCTCTTTCTGCTGGGTGCCTTTGCGCTGGCGGACGACAGGCGCGAGGACCTGGAATTTCGTCCCCTCTTCCAGCTTGAGCACAGCGTCCACCATCTCATCCACGCTCTGCTGGCTGATGACCCGCCCACACACCGGGCAGTGCGGCACGCCCACGCGGGCGTACAAAAGGCGCAGATAATCGTAAATTTCCGTCACGGTACCCACGGTGGAGCGGGGGTTGTGGCTGGTGGTCTTCTGGTCGATGGAAATGGCCGGAGACAAGCCGGTGATCTCGTCCACATCGGGCTTGTCCATCCGGCCAAGGAACATCCGGGCGTAGCTGGACAGGCTCTCGACATAGCGGCGCTGGCCGTCGGCGTAGATGGTGTCGAAGGCAAGGCTCGACTTGCCCGAACCGGACAGGCCGGTCATAACGATGAATTTTTCACGCGGGAGGGTCAGATTCACGTTTTTCAGATTGTGCTCCCGCGCACCCTTGATGACTATTTTATCGTTTGCCAAGGTACTTTCTCCCTCTTCTCTGTGTCTGTGCATGGTTTTGCTTCCGCTCCGTCTCTGCCGAGGAATCCACGGTGGGGTTCTCGCCCCGGCGCAGGCGGTCGATCTGGTCGCGCAGGAAGGCCGCATGCTCAAATTCCAGCAGCTTGGCGGCTTCCTTCATCTCCCGGGTCAGGCGGTCAATGGCGGCTTCGCGCTCGAGCTTGCCCATCCGCCGGGTGTTCATCCTGGCATTCTCAGCCTTGTCGCTGATCTCAATCGAATCCGGGATGGCCTTGACGATGGTCTTCGGGACGATGCCGTGCTCAGCGTTGTAGGCCATCTGGATGGCGCGGCGGCGCTCTGTCTCGGTGATGGCGCGGTCCATGCTGTCCGTCACCTCGTCGGCGTACATGATGACCAGACCTTCGGCGTTGCGGGCGGCGCGGCCGATGGTCTGAATCAGGCTCGTCTCGCTGCGGAGGAAGCCCTCTTTGTCGGCGTCGAGGATGGCCACAAGGCTGACCTCGGGCAGGTCGAGGCCCTCACGCAGCAGGTTGATGCCCACCACCACGTCGATGGTGCCGAGGCGGAGGTCTTTGATGATCTCCATCCGCTCGAAGGTATCCACCTCGTGGTGCATATACTTGACCTTTATCCCCTGCTCGGTGAAGTAATCCGTCAGGTCTTCGGCCATTTTCTTGGTCAGCGTCGTGACCAGGACGCGCTCATGCCGCTCGATGCGGGCGTTTATCTCGCCCAGAAGGTCCGTCACCTGCCCCTCCACGGGGCGCACCGAGATGAGCGGGTCCAGCAGACCCGTGGGCCGGATGACCTGCTGGGCCACCTGGGTGCTGTTCTTCCGCTCGTACTCGCCGGGGGTGGCCGAGACGAATATCATCTGGTTGAGCTTGGATTCCACTTCCTCGAACTTGAGGGGCGGTTGTCAAAGGCCGACGGCAGGCGGAAACCGTACTCCACCAGCGTCTTTTTGCGGGCGTAGTCGCCACCGTACATGGCCCGCACCTGCGGCAGGGTGACATGGCTCTCGTCTACGAAGAGCAGGAAGTCGTCCGGGAAATAGTCAAGCAGAGTCGTGGGCATACTGCCCGGCGCACGGCCCGACAGAACGGCAGAATAGTTCTCGATGCCCTTGCAGATGCCCACTTCCGTCAGCATCTCAATGTCGTAGTTCGTCCGCTGCTGGATGCGCTGGGCCTCGATGAGCTTGCCTTCCGAGGTGAACTGCTTCACCTGCGCGTCGCACTCGGCGCGAATCTTTTCAATGGCGGCAGCCTTTTTGTCGGCGCTGACGATGTAGTGGCTGGCCGGGAAGATGGCAACATGCTTGACCACGTTCTGCTTGGCACCCGTGAGGGGGTTGAACTCGGTGATGCGGTCGATCTCGTCGCCGAAGAACTCCACCCGGATGGCCAGCTCGCTCATATAGGCCAGATAGATGTCCACGATGTCGCCGTGGACGCGGAACTTATTGCGGATGAAATTGACATCGTTGCGCTCATATTGGAGCGTCACCAGCTTTTCGCACAGCTCGTCCCGCTCCATCTGCATCCCGGGCCGCAGGCTGATGACCATGCTGCGATAGTCGATGGGGTCGCCCAGCGAGTAGATGCAGGACACCGACGCGACGATGATGACGTCCCGCCGCTCCGAGAGCGCCGCCGTGGCCGAGTGGCGCAGGCGGTCTATCTCGTCGTTGATGGCGCTGTCCTTTTCGATATAGGTATCGGTGCTGGGGATATAGGCCTCCGGCTGGTAGTAGTCGTAGTAGGAGACGAAATATTCCACGGCGTTGTCCGGGAAAAACGAGCGAAACTCGGTGCAGAGCTGGGCGGCCAGCGTCTTGTTGTGGGCCAGCACCAGCGTCGGGCGGTTGCACTGGGCGATGACGTTCGCCATCGTGAAGGTCTTGCCGCTGCCGGTGACGCCCAACAGGGTCTGGCAGCGGTCGCCCCGCTCTACCCCCTCTACCAGCTGTGCGATGGCCTGCGGCTGGTCGCCCGTGGGGGCGTAGGACGACACCAGATGGAATTTTTCCTCTGCCACAAAAAGCCCTCCTTTTTCAAAACTACGATTAGTTGTATCTCTTGCAGCCATTATACCACAATTATTTTATAATGTAAATCATTCTCTTCCATAGGGGCGTAACATTGCGCCGGTCTCGAAGTCGTAGAACGGCAGGCGGTTGGATTCCCGCATGGAGAAGTAGTCGTTTTCGGCGAGGATGATGTGGTCCCGCAGGCGTATCTTGACCAGCCCCAGCGCACGGACGATGTTCTCGGTGGCGGCGAGGTCTTCGCGGGAGGGCAGCGGCACACCGTTGGGGTGGTTGTGGCAGAGCACGACGCTTTCTGTCCCGCCCCGGAGCGCCGCTGAGACGACGTCCTTCACCTCGAGGCTCACCATCCGGCTGTTCCCCTCTTTGAGCCAGTACACGCTCTTTACCCGGCTGCGGCTGTCCAGCGAAAGGAGCAGGGCTTTCTCCTGTTTTGCCCCGGCGAAGCGGGGTTTCAGGTAAGCCGCCAGCCGCTCAGTAGTCGTCAATGCACCTTCGGTGCTGGTGCGGCTGTGCTCGTAGTACCGGCTCACCTCGGGCAGGAGATGCAGCATCCGGGCGCTGGCCGGGCCGACGCCCGGCACACGGCAGAGCTCTTCTTCACTGGCTTCCAGCACACCGGCAAAGCTGCCGAACCGCTCCAGCAGCGCGTGGGCGATGCCGTTGGTATCCCGGCGGGCGTTGGTGATGTAGAGCAGATATTCCAGTGCCTCGTGGGGTGCAAGGCTTTCCAGCCCGTACTGCTCCACACGGGCGCGCATCCGCTGCCGATGGCCCTCGTGGCTTATGTTCTGTCCTGCCATAGCTGCGCTCCTTTGTTTGTAGTCGTTTCTTTTATAGTACCCCATTTTCGGCAAAAGACAAGAGCCGACAGAAAATATTCTGCGTTGACTTCATGGGGAGAGTAGATTATTATAAAGTAGAAAGAACACTTTTCGGTACGCCAGAGCCTCCCCTCGATAGGCGAGGTGGCATTGCGAAGCAATGACGGAGAGGTTTCATTCCTACGGTAAAGCCATCCTTCGTACAACCTCTCAGTCTCGTCGCAAGCTCCTCGCCAGCTCCCCTTGTAGGGGAGCCTTTGGCAAAAAGGCAAGCAGAATCTTTCCAGAAAAGCAAAAAGGATATACTTTTATGAAACAATACACTGCCACCGCCAACGACGAGGGTGTCCGCCTCTCCCGCTTTGTCCAGAGCGTGACCCGTGACTTCCCTACCAGCCTTTTATACAAGAGCTTCCGCAACAAGCGCATCAAGGTCAACGGCAAAAAGGGTGTACCCGAAGACCGCCTCAAGGCCGGCGACCTCATCGAGCTCTACATCAACGACGAATTCTTCCCGCCTGAGGGTGCAAAGCCGACCCGCAAGCCCGCCCCCAAAAAGCAGCAGAACCAGCCCAAGGTGACGGTCATCTACGAGGACGAGAACATTGCCGTCCTCTACAAGCCCACCCACCTGCTCTGCCACAGCGACCGCACCGGCGACGCAAACCTTGTGGACGCCTTCACTCAGTATCTGGCCCAGAAGGGCGAGTACGACCCCCAGGGCGAGAACCGCTTCAAGCCCGGCATCTGCAACCGCCTCGACCGCGGCACTGAGGGCCTCGTCATCGCGGCCAAGAGCTACGCCGCCCTCCGGGACATGAACGAGATCATCCGCACCGACCTGCTCAAGAAGGAATACTACACCATCACGGTGGGCATCCCCCAGAGCGGGCGCTTCACTGCATGGTGGGAGCACGACGAGAAGAACAATAAGGTGAGCATCCACGCCCACCAGTCCCAGGACGAGCGCCGCAAGCAGATCGTCACCGATGTGGACGTGCTGCGGACGGCCGGCCCCTTCGCCCTCTGCCGCATCGGCCTCATCACCGGCCGCACTCACCAGATACGCGCCCATCTGGCCTATCTGGGCAAGCCGGTGCTGGGCGACATCAAGTACGGCAACCGCAAGATGAATGAGCGCACCGGCACCAAGACACAAGCCCTCTGCGCCGTCCGCATCAGCTTTCTCGACATTCCCGAGGAAAATACCCTCCACTACCTCTCCGGCAAGGTCATCAAGCTGAAAGACCCGCAGATCGTAAAGCAGTTCGATGGGCTGGACAAGAGCAGGCAGGAGGGATTCTGATGTATCCTGACCGCAAGGCCCGCAGGTAAGTCTCTCCCCTCTTTTTGCATTGGAGGTACAGCACCATGCACAAGCCCCGCATCCTCTTTTTCGACATCGACGGCACCCTCATCGACATGGAGAAAAAGCGTATTACTGAGCGGACACTGGACGCTCTGCGCCGCTTACAGCAAAACGGCATCCTGCTGGCCGTCGCCACCGGGCGTTCTCCGCTCATTGTGCCGAAATTCGACGTCGTGGAGTTCGACGTCTTTCTCACCTACAACGGCTCCTACTGCTACGACCGTCGCGGAGATATTTTTGTCAGCCCCATCCCGCCGCAGGATGTGCAGACGCTGATCCAAAACGCCGCAGCGCTTGGTCGTCCGGTGTCGGTTGCAGGACGGACGCAGCTGCTTTCCAACGGGACGGATGACGATTTGACGGCATATTACGCCATCGGCGGACGAGCGCCGGTCATTTCCGATAAGTTCGATGAAGTCTCCCGAGGTGAAGTTTTCCAGCTGCTGATGGGCTGCCGCGAAAGCGACTGGCCCGCCATCCTCAAAGGCACGAGCGGTGCAAAAATCGCCGCCTGGTGGGACAGAGCGGTGGACATCATCCCCAGCTCCGGCGGAAAAGGAGCCGGTATCCGGAAAGTTCTGGCCTATTACGGCCTGACGCCCGAGGATGCAATGGCTTTCGGTGACGGCAACAACGATATAGAAATGTTTCAGGCTGTCGGTCACAGCGTTGCCATGGGCAACGCCTCTGCCGATTTGAAGGCCATCGCCAGCGAGGTCTGTCGTCCCTGTGCTGAGGATGGTATTTTACCACTACTGCAAAGAAAATGGTTTGATTTAAGAAAACAAAAGAGGCCGCTGTGTTCAACCTCCCAGTCACGGCTTCGCCGTGCCACCTTCCCCTATCGAGGGGAGGCTTTGGCATGGCAGAAAGCCCAATCTCTTCGCCAGAGGCTCCCCTCCGGTAGGGGAGCTGTCGAACGAAGTGAGACTGAGAGGTTGCTTTTACAGCGGCCTCTTATTTTTGCTATTTACTTTTCTTCTTCGTTCCGCCTTTTCGGCCTCCTGCTGCTGACGCAGCTTTTTGATGCGCTTTTTCTCGCTCTCGACGCGGGGCCAAGGCCACGAGAAGCCCTCGTTCTCCTTGCACCAGCGGGTCAGCGGGTAGAACGCAAACGCCAGTCCGAACAGGTACAGCAGGACGTACAGCAGACCCGAAAGCGTTACCAGCGCGTCCAGCGCCCCGATGAGCGCCATGATGAAGCCAGCTTTCAGGAAAAACAGGCCGTTCTGGCGGCAGTACTCGGGGAAATTTTCAGCCTTGACGGCCTGACGGCCCTGGTCGCCCCAGACCCGTGGATTTTTCATGACCGAATAGCCGTAAAAGACCAGCATCAGGCCACAGGTGAGTTGGAATCCAAAAAACATCTGCGTCGTTCCTCGCTTTATTCTGGTGTGATGGAGTCAGAAGCGTGCTCAGTCGTCGTTGTACTCGCCCAGAAGCGGCTTCATGAAGGGCAGGAAGTCCAGCGTTGCAAAGTAGTCGCGGGGAGTCTCGGCACGGCGGATGAGGCGGTGAGAGCCGTCCTCGCAGAGCAGGACCTCGGCGCTGCGCAGCTTGCCGTTGTAGTTGTAGCCCATGGCAGAGCCGTGCGCACCGGTGTCGTGGATATACACGATGTCGCCGATGTCGATTTTGGGCAGCATACGGTCGATGGCAAACTTGTCGTTGTTCTCGCACAGACCGCCGACCACATCGTACTTGTGGTCGTGGGGTGCGTCTTCCTTGCCCAGCACGGTGATGTGGTGGTAAGCGCCGTACATGGCGGGGCGCATCAGATTGGCCGCGCAGGCATCCAGACCGATGTATTCCTTATAGATGTGCTTCTCGTGGATGGCAGTAGCCACCAGAGCGCCGTAGGGGCCGGTGGTGAAGCGGCCCATCTCGGTGAAGATGGAGACATCGCCCATGCCGGCGGGGACGAGAATTTCTTCAAACTTCTTGCGGACGCCCTCGCCGATGGCCATGATGTCGTTTTCCGTCTGCTCGGGGCGTACGGGATGCCGACGCCGCCGGACAGGGTTGATGTAGGCGATATGCACACCGGTGGCCTTCTGGACGCGGACAGCCAGCTGGAAGAGGATGCCTGCCAGCTCAGGATAATAGGCGTCAGAGATGGTGTTGGAGGCGAGGAAGGCGTGGATGCCAAAGTTCTTGGCACCCTTTGCAGCCAGCTTCTTGTAGCTGTCGATCATCTGCTCCTCGGTCATGCCGTACTTGGCGTCGCCGGGCTTGTCCATGACCTGGAAGCCCTCTTTGCTCTCGCCCAGCTGGAAGGTGCCGCCCGGATTGTAGCGGCAGAAGATGTTCTCCGGCACACCGGCCACCCGGTCGAGGAAGTCCACCATCGTGGCGTCGTCGAGGTTGATATAAGCGCCCAGCTCGTAAGCCTTCTTCATGTCCTCCACAGGGGTCTGGTTGGAGGAGAACATGATGTCGCTGCCGCTGAAGCCGCACACTTCGCTGAGCATCAGCTCAGTCAGAGAGGAGCAGTCCACGCCGCAGCCCTCTTCCTTCAGGATCTGGAGGATGACGGGGTTCGGCAGAGCCTTGACCGCAAAAATACTCGCGGAAGCCCTTGTTCCAGCTGAATGCCTTGTTGATGCGGCGGGCGTTCTCGCGAATGCCCTTCTCGTCATAGACGTGGAAGGGGGTGGGTACGTCCTGAATGATGTCCTGAGCCATCGACTCAGTCAAAAACGGTTTCTTTTCCATGATTGTACATCCCTCTCATATATTTTTACACAGCAAAGGTGCCGTGCAGCCAGCGGTTTTACAGCTTGAGGTTCTCGCGGGTGGGGGTAAAGGTAGGCACCATTTTGGCCAACTGCTCCACCACGCTGTCGTCGTTGTGCTCGGCGGCGACGGCCAGCTCCTGGAGCTGCTGGTAGAACTCGCCCAGGTCGATGTTCCGGGGCGGAGCCACGAAGATCTTATTGTGGACGGTGCGGCGCATCTTGTCCTGCTCCTCGTCCATCATCAGCTCTTCGTAGAGTTTTTCGCCGGGGCGCAGACCCACGATCTTAATATCCATGTTCACGCCCGGCTCATAGCCGTAGAAGCGGATGAGCTGTTTTGCAAGGTCCATGATCTTGACCGGCTCGCCCATGTCCAGTACATAGATGCTGCCGCTCTCGGCCAGCGCACCGGCCTGCAGCACCAGCTGTGCCGCCTCCGGGATGGTCATAAAGTAGCGCTCGATGTTGGCATCGGTGAGGGTGACGGGGCCGCCCTTTTTGATCTGCGCCTCAAACAGCGGGATGACGCTGCCGTGGCTGCCCAGCACATTGCCGAAGCGGACAGCGACGCACTTCATGTCGGTGTTCCCCGCGAAGGTCTGGATGAGCATTTCACACAGGCGCTTGGTGCAGCCCATGACGCTGGTGGGGTTGACGGCCTTATCGGTGGAGAGCTGCACCAGCCGCTCCACGCCGTGTTCGCTGGCACTGGTGAGCAGATTCTTGGTGCCAAAGACGTTGTTCTTGACGGCCTCGGCGGGGCTGATCTCCATCAGCGGGACGTGCTTGTGGGCGGCGGCATGGAACACCACCGTCGGGTGGTACGTCTCAAATACCTCGTCCAGACGGGCCTTGTCCCGGATGGAGCCGACCAGCACCGTGACCGGCACATCACGGCCATACTTCTGCTGCAGTTCCATCAGCAGTTCATAGGCGCAGTTCTCATAAATATCGAAGATAAGCAGTTTTGCGGGCTTGAAGCGCATGACCTGACGGCAGAGCTCGCTGCCGATGCTGCCGCCGCCGCCCGTCACCAGAACGGTCTTGCCGGTGAGGTAGCCGGAGATTTTCTCCGTGTCCAGTGTGACTTCCTCACGGGAGAGGAAATCGGCGGTGTTCAGCTCACGGAACGCACCCTGCTGAGGTGTGCCTGCACCCACCAGCTGGGGGTCGCTGAGCATCTGCACGGCGCAGTGGGTGGAGACGCAGAGGTCGATGACGTGGTTCAGGCGGTTTCCCTTCAGGGTCGGGATCGCCACGATGATGGTATGGATGTTGTAGCGGGTACACAGGTCGGGAATTTCTTCCAGTGTGCCGCGCACCGGGACACCGTGGATGGTCTGGCCCAGCTTGTTGGGGTCATCGTCCACGGCCACGATGACATGGCCGTAGCCGGTGTTGGTCTTGCAGACATTGATGGCCCACGCACCGGCCTCGCCCGCACCCACGATCATGACGGGGCGGTTGGGGTCCTTGCTGGTGTTGCCGCGCAGACGCTCGCCCAGCGGGTGGTTCAGGAAGAGCCGCCAGGCCAGACGGCTCCCGCCGATGAACAGGAAAATGAGCACCGCCGCCATGGCGTTGGCCGAGTTGAAAAGCACGCCGTGGATGAAGCATCGGTTGACCAGATAGACGATGCCCGTCGGGACGGCGATCATCCCGGCCAGACGGATGAGGTCACGCTCCCCGGCGTACTTCCAAAGGATGGTGTAGAGCCGCCCGGCCAGAAAGCTGAGCAGGTAGACTGCCACGATCCAGGGCAGATTCGCGTAGAGCAGGGCGCGGTTGTGGGGCCACCAGGAGGCCTCGACAGCACCGTCTGCGCGCAGCAGCAGGGCGAAATAAAAGCTGAAGGCTACGATGGCTCCGTCCAGCGCCACCAGCAGAGCCCGGCGGGCCAGTACCTGCAGCAGATTTGTTTTCTTTTCCTTCACAGCATATCCTCTTTTGCATCGGGGGCCGGCATCCGAAGATGTCAGCTGCCGTTTTTCATTTCAAGGGCCTATCACCCCATAATATCTTTAGTATTATACTCGATTCTCTCCCCCGTGTCCAGCTATTTCACTTTTTGGACATTTTTCTTATGCCGCCTCTCCCCTGCCGCCACGGCCCGCAGCTCTTCGCCGAGGCCCAGCGGCCACGCCGCCGCAAAGCAGACCGCGGCCATCCCCGCGCCGCCCAGCGCTACCGCCGCCAGCTGCAAGGGGGCTCCGCCGGTGAGCCAGTCCGCTAAAAGATGCCGCAGGGCCAGCCCGGCCCCGGCGCTGACGGCCCCCGCAAAGCCCGGCGCGCCCAGCCACCGCCACAGACGCAGCGGAAGGCCGCAGCTGGACAGCAGCCGCCCCGTGTTGGCGGTGCAGGTGTAGAAGCTGGACAGCAAGATCACAAAAAGAAAGCCCTTCATCCCGAAGCGGGGCAGCAGGAGCAGCACGCCCGCAATGCGGAGGCAGGAGTCCCACATGCTGTAGCGGAAGACGGCTTTCTGTTCCCCTACCCCCTTCATGGCACCGTCCACCATGCTCTCGAGATACATCAGCGGCATGGCCGGGCCGAGGATGACGAGGTAGCTGCCCGCCTCGGCGCTGCCGTAGAGGGCTTCGGCCAGCGGCTGACCCCACACCCAGAACGCCGCTCCTGCCAGCGCCGAGAAATAGCCGGTGAGACGGAGCATCCTGTCGATGAGAGCCGCCAGCCGCCCGCTCTGGCCCCGGAGGTGGGCCTGAGTGATCTCGGGCATCAGCAGGACGGAAAGGCTCCCCAGCAGTCCGAAGGGAAAGGTCAGCAGAGGCAGGGCCATCCCCTTGAGGCTGCCGTACTGGGCCACGGCTTCGGCACGCCCGCCGGAAAACTGCAGATAGACTGCCAGACAGGCCGGCACCAGCATATTCTCTGCGGTGTGGAGAGCGCTGGCGAGACAGCGTCCTCCCTCCACCGGCCAGAGAATGTCCCAGAGGCGCTTTCCCGGCTCCTGCGGGCGGCAGGCAGGCCGCGCGCCGAAGCAGCGGCGGGCCTCTTTGCGGTAAAAAAGTGCCATCAGCCCAGTGCTGACGGCCTCGCTGACCGCCGTTGCGCCCAGCACTGCCGTGCAGCGCCCGCCCACGTCCCAGCCGAGGACGTCGGCCCGCTCCAGCGCAAAGTAGACGATGCCGATGCGGACGGTCTGTTCGGCCAGCTGGCTCAGGACGTTTGGCTCCACCTGCCGCCGGGCGATGAAAAAGCCCCGCAGTACCGACGACACCGCCATCCACGGCAGGCCCAGCGACGAGACACGCAGCGCCCCCGCCGCCCGGACATCGCCCAGCCACCATTTTGCGGCGAGACCCGCCAGCCCGAACTGCGCCGCCAGCGCCAGCACGCCCAGCCCGGCCCCCGCCAGCAGGAGACGGTGAAGCATCCCCCGGGCCTCCGCCGGGCTGCGGGCCAGCTCTTCGGCCATCAGGCGGGTGGCCGCCACCGAGACGCCCGCTGTCGCCAGCGTGACGAAGAGCGAATAGACCGCCAGCACCAGCTGGTACAGCCCCATCCCCTCGCCGCCCAGAGCGTTCGCCAGCCAGATACGGAGCCCCATGCCCGCCAGACGGAGCAGGACGTCCGCCCCGGTCATCAGGGCTGCGTTTTTCAGATAGCTCTGCCGCACAGCGCACCCCTCCCTTTCCCCAGTGTATCTTTTTATAGATATGTAAGCTGCTCTGAGAAATATGAGCGGGGCCGTGGGTTGTTTCTTTCCCAGTTTTATGATATGATATATATCGTATCTGGCGGGAATGTTCCGCCAGACCGGATCTAAGAATGCAAGGAGGAAGCGCACCCCGGTACCACGGCCGTGCGCAACGAGACAATGAGCGAAGAATGTACCCATGACTGCTCCAACTGCGGGGCAGCGTGTTCTTCCCGCGATGCTGCGCCCCAGCATGACGCGCCCAACCCCAACAGCAGCGTCAAGAAGGTCATCGGCGTCGTATCCGGCAAGGGCGGCGTCGGCAAGAGCATGACCAGCGCCCTGCTGGCCTGTGCAATGGCACGCCGCGGCTACCACTGCGGCATCCTCGACGCCGACATCACCGGCCCGTCCATCCCCAAGCTGTTCGGCATCCATGGCCGCGCCATGGCCGACGACAAGGGCTGCTGGCCCATCCAGAGCCGGATGGGCATCGACGTCATGAGCATCAACCTGCTGGTGGAGAACGAGGAAGACCCCGTCGTCTGGCGCGGCCCCGTCATCGCCGGTGCGGTCAAGCAGTTCTGGACCGATGTGGTCTGGAAAGACGTCGATTTCCTGTTCGTGGATATGCCTCCGGGAACCGGTGACGTCCCCCTGACCGTCTTCCAGAGCCTGCCCGTGGACGGCATCGTCGTCGTGGCAAGCCCGCAGGAGCTGGTGAGCATGATCGTGGCCAAGGCCGTGAACATGGCCGAGATGATGAAGGTACCGATGCTGGGCATCGTCGAGAACATGAGCTATATCGTCTGCCCCGACTGCGGCAAGCACATCAATGTGTTCGGCGACAGCCATGTGGACGAGGTGGCCGCAAAGCATCACCTGCCCGTTCTGGCCAAATGCCCCATCGACCCGCAGCTGGCTGCGCTGTCCGACGCCGGCATGATCGAGACCTACGGCGGACAGTTCCTCGAGGGTGCCGCCGACGCCTGCGAGAAGCTGCTGAAGTAAGACTTTTCCTCCCTGCACCGGCCCGGAAAGGGCAGTGCAGGGATTTTTTGTTTCTTTACAAAAGCAGGTTTTATCGCTGTTTTTGATGTGTCCCGTCTTTTTCGTGAAGTGCATTCATCTTTTCCATTATATTTTGAAAGATTTTCCGGTTTTTGCGGGGCGGGCCATCTTGTAAATCGGCAGATAAAGCTTTATAATAGCAAAGTGGGCAGAGGCTTATCAGCCCCGCCGTGGGAAACGGGAAAGACAGAGCCTCCGCACAATAGAGATAAGGGAAAAGGAGAATATCATTATGCTGACGAATGAATATCTGAAGCGTGTCTACGAGGGCCTGGAAAAGCGCAATGCCAACGAGCCCGAATTCCTGCAGGCTGTCCGCGAGGTGCTGGAGAGCATCCAGCCCGTCGTGGAGAAGCATCCCGAGTACGAGAAGGCCGGCCTCATCGAGCGCATGGTCGAGCCTGAGCGCATCATCACCTTCCGTGTACCCTGGGTCGATGACCAGGGCAAGGTCCAGGTGAACCGCGGCTACCGCGTCCAGTTCAACAGCGCCATCGGCCCCTACAAGGGCGGCCTGCGCTTCCATCCTTCTGTCAATCAGGGCATCCTGAAGTTCCTCGGCTTCGAGCAGATCTTCAAGAACAGCCTGACCACCCTGCCCATGGGCGGCGGCAAGGGCGGCTCCGACTTCGACCCCCACGGCAAGAGCGACATGGAAGTCATGCGCTTCTGCCAGAGCTTCATGACCGAGCTGTACCGCCACATCGGCCAGTTCGTGGACTGCCCCGCCGGTGATATTGGCGTCGGCGGCCGCGAGGTCGGCTATATGTTCGGCCAGTACAAGCGTCTGACCAACAGCTTCCAGGGCGGTATGCTCACCGGCAAGGGCCTGACCTTCGGCGGTTCTCTGGCCCGTACCGAGGCTACTGGCTACGGCCTGTGCTACTTCACCGCTGAGGCTCTGAAGTGCATGCGCGGTGACAGCTTCGAGGGCAAGACCGTGGTCATCTCCGGCTCCGGCAATGTCGCCATCTACGCCTGTGAGAAGGCTACCCAGCTGGGTGCCAAGGTCGTCACCATGTCCGACTCCAACGGCTATGTCTACGACCCCAATGGCATCGACCTGGCCTACGTCAAGGACCTGAAGGAAGTCCGCCGCGGCCGCATCAAGGAGTATGCCGAGACCCACAAGGATGCGACCTACGTTGCTGACTGCTCCAAGGTCTGGACTGTCCCCTGCGACATCGCCCTGCCCTGCGCTACCCAGAACGAGATCAACAAGGAGTCCGCAGAGGCTCTGGTGAAGGGCGGCTGCACCGTGGTCTGCGAGGGCGCTAACATGCCCAGCACTCCCGAGGCCATTGAGGTCTACCTGTCCAACGGCGTTCTGTACGGACCCGCAAAGGCTTCCAACGCCGGCGGCGTGGCCACCTCCGGTCTGGAGATGAGCCAGAACTCCGAGCGTCTGAGCTGGAGCTTCGAAGAGGTCGATGCAAAGCTGAAGGGCATCATGGAGGGCATCTTCCACGCTTCCTACGATGCATCCGTGGCCGCCGGCTCCGAGGGCAACCTGATGGTCGGTGCAAACTGCGCCGGCTTCCTGAAGGTCGCTACCGCCATGATGGCTCAGGGCATCACCTACTAAGCTTTTTCTGATCTGCAAGGGCCGCATCCGCGAGGGTGCGGCTTTTTTTGGTTTGCCCCGCCTGCCTGCATAACCGTCTGCCGCCCCGCTCATACTCCTTTCATCAAACGAAAAGAGGTTTTTGCATGGACGAGCAAATGTTTTGTTATCAATGTGAGCAGGCAGCCCACGGCGTCGGCTGCACGGGCAGAGCGGGCGTCTGCGGCAAATCTGCTGAGACGGCGGACGCGCAGGACAGGCTGACCGGTGCTCTCATCGGTTTCGCCACCCTGCTGCTGGACATCGGCAAGCCCATCCAGCCGCCGCAGGCACTGTTGTTGCTGGAAGGGTTGTTCACCACCATCACCAACGTCAACTTCGACCCCGAGACGGTGGCCCAGCTCACCGACAAGGTGTGGAAGGCAAAACAGGAGGCGTTTGCTTCCGCCTGCCCCGCTCCTTCGCCGGTGGGTGACTACGACATGGAAAAGCTGTGGCAGGAGCCGGACCCGGACGTCAAGAGCCTGAAGTCCTTCGTGCTGTTCGGCCTGCGGGGCATGGCGGCCTACTCTTACCACGCCCGGGTGCTGGATTACACCGACGGCGAGATCGATCTGTTTTTCTGCACGGCGTTGCGGGCCATCGCACAGGAGCGGGACAAGGACAAGCTCTTCCAGCTGGTGGAGGACACCGGGCGGATGGCCTACCGGGTCATGGCTGAGCTGGACAAGGCCAACACCGGCGCGTTTGGCGACCCGGAGCCGGTGGAGGTGTCCCTGACCATCGAGAAAGGGCCTTTCATCGTCATCTCCGGCCACGACCTCTACGACGCCAAGTGCCTGTTGGAGCAGACCGAGGGCAAGGGCATCAATGTCTACACCCACTCCGAGATGCTGCCTGCCCACGGCTACCCGGAGCTGAAAAAGCGCTTTCCTCATCTGAAAGGCAACTTTGGCACCGCATGGCAGAACCAGCAGCGGGAGTTTGAGGACATCCCTGCACCGGTGCTCTTCACCACCAACTGCATCATGCCCCTCCGGCCCAGCTATGCCGACCGGGTATTCACCACCTCTGTCGTCTCCTATCCCGGCGTCACCCACATCGGGGAGGACCGGGATTTTTCGCCGGTCATCGCCAGGGCGCTTGAGCTGGGCGGCTACCCGGAGGACACCCTCATCCCGGGCATGAACGGCGGCAGTGTGGTCGCCACCGGCTTTGCCCACCATGCCGTACTGAGCCATGCGGAGGAGATCGTCCAAGCCGTCCACGAGGGTGCCATCCGGCACTTTTTCCTCATCGGCGGCTGCGACGGCACCCGCCCCTCCCGCCGGTACTACACGGATTTTGCCAAGCTGACCCCGCCCGACACCGTCATCCTGACGCTGGCCTGCGGCAAGTTCCGGCTCAACGACCTGCCGCTGGGTACGGTGGCAGGTCTGCCCCGCATCCTCGACGTGGGCCAGTGCAACGACGCCTACAGTGCCATCCGGATCGCGCTGGGTCTGGCCGAAGCTTTTGGCTGCTCGGTCAACGAGCTGCCCCTCTCCATCATCCTCTGCTGGTTCGAGCAGAAGGCGGTCTGTGTGCTGATGGCCCTGCTGGCGCTGGGCATCCGGGGCATCCGTCTCGGCCCCACCCTGCCCGCCTTCCTCTCCCCCGGGGTGGCCGCTGTTTTGCAGGAGAAGTATGACCTCCGGCCCATCACCACGCCGGAGGAGGATCTTGCCGCCTGTCTGGGCCGGCACTGAGCCGGAAAAGGCATACTATTTCCTACTCCGCGTGTCTGTTTTTCACAAGAAGAACCGTCGCCGTGTACCCACATTTGGTGCAGCTGTCACTTGAATCTTTTTCAGCACCTTTGTATAATATTCTTGTTATCCGGAACAAGGGCGTTCCAGATGAGTCTTCGCCGACCCATCTGAGACGCCTTTTCTGTTATGCCATATAAGAGAGACGCTGCGGAATGTGCCGCAGCATTGCCAGGATATTCTCCGGAAAATCGAAAAAAGGATAGGAAAGTCTATGGAAAATTTCACGGAGCAAAAAGGGCCTCTGGGCCTCTATGACCCCCGGTTCGAGCACGACGCCTGCGGCATCGGTGCCGTCGTGGACATCAAGGGCCGCAAGAGCCACCAGACCGTCAGCGACGCGCTGTCCATCGTGGAGCGCCTTGAGCACCGCGCCGGCAAGGACGCCGAGGGCAAGACCGGCGACGGTGTGGGCATCATGCTGCAGATCAGCCACCGCTTCTTCGCCAAGGTGGCCGACGAGCTGAACATCAGCCTTGGCAACGAGCGCGAATACGGCATTGGGATGTTCTTCTTCCCCCAGAACGAGCATCTGCGCGCTCAGGCCATGAAGCTTTTTGAGCTTGTCACCCGCAAAGAGGGCCTCGAGTTTCTGGCATGGCGCGAAGTGCCTGTAGACCCCGACGCTGTGGGCCAGAAAGCCCGCGACTGTATGCCCGCCATCTGGCAGTGCTTCATCAAAAAGCCCGCCAAGGTGAGCAAGGGCATCGACTTTGACCGCAAGCTCTACATCGTCCGCCGGGTCTTCGAGCAGGCCAGCAACGGCACCTATGTCCCCAGCCTGTCCAGCCGCACCATCGTGTACAAGGGCATGTTCCTCGTCCACGACCTGCGCCAGTTCTACCTCGATCTGCAGGACGAGGACTATGAATCCGCCATCGGCATGGTCCACAGCCGCTTTTCCACCAACACCAACCCCAGCTGGATGCGCGCCCACCCCAACCGCTTCATCCTCCACAACGGCGAGATCAACACCATCAAGGGCAACACCGACGCCATGCTGGCCCGTGAAGAGACCATCTCCTCCCCCATCATGAAGGAGGACATGAACAAGATCCTGCCCATCATCAACACCTCCGGCTCTGACTCCGCCATGCTGGACAACGCCCTCGAGTTCATGGTGATGAACGGCATGGACCTGCCGCTGGCCGTCATGATCACCATCCCGGAGCCATGGGAGAACAACAAGCACATCAGCCAGAAAAAGCGGGACTTCTACCAGTATTACGCCACCATGCTGGAGCCCTGGGACGGCCCTGCCGCCATCCTCTTCTCCGACGGCGATGTGGTGGGCGCTGTGCTGGACCGCAACGGTCTGCGCCCCAGCCGCTACTACATCACCAAAGACGGCAGGATGATCCTCTCCTCCGAGGTGGGCGTGCTGCCCTGTGAGCCGGAGAACATTCTGGTCAAAGACCGTCTCCGCCCCGGCAAGATGCTGCTGGTGAACACCGTCAAGGGCGAAGTCGTGGACGACGAGAAGCTGAAGGAATACTACGCCAGCCGTGAGCCGTACGGCGAGTGGATCGACCGCAACCTCGTCCAGCTGAAGGACCTCAAGATCCCCAACATCAAGACCCCCAGCTATACCGGCGACGACCTGCTGCGCCTGCAGAAGGTGTTCGGCTACAAGTATGAGGACATCAGCACCCTCATCCTGCCCATGGCACGTCAGGGCGCAGAGCCTTCCGGCGCAATGGGTACCGATACCCCGCTTGCCGTCCTCAGCGGCCAGCACCCGCCGCTCTTCAACTACTTCAAGCAGCGTTTTGCACAGGTGACGAACCCGCCCATCGACGCCATCCGCGAGAAGATCGTCACCTCCACCAGCGTCTATGTGGGCGCACACGGCAACCTGCTGGAGGACAAGCCCGAAAACTGCAAGGTGCTCAAGGTCAACAATCCCATCCTCACGTCCACGGACCTTCTCCGCATCAAGTACATGAACGTCCCGGGCTTCAAAGTCTCCACGGTCTCCATCAATTACTACAAGAACACCAGCCTCGAAAAGGCCATCGACCGCGTCTTCCTGGAGGTCGATCGCGCCTATAAAGAGGGTGCGAACATCATCATCCTGTCCGACCGGGACATTGACGAGTACCATGTGGCCATCCCCAGCCTGCTGGCGGTTTCTGCCGTGTCCCAGTACCTCATCCGCACCAAGAAGAGCACCGCGCTGGCTCTCATCCTCGAGAGCGCAGAGCCTCATGAAGTACATCACTTTGCCGCTCTGCTGGGCTACGGTGCCTGTGCCGTCAACCCCTATCTGGCCCATGAGACCATCGGCCAGCTCATCGACGACGGCCTGCTGGACAAAGATTATTACGCCGCCGTGGACGACTACAACAAGGCTGTGCTGGGCGGCATCGTGAAGATCGCCTCCAAGATGGGCATCTCCACCATCCAGAGCTACCAGAGCAGCCAGATCTTCGAGGCCGTCGGCATCTCCAAGGACGTCATCGACAAGTATTTCACCGGCACGGTGAGCCGTGTGGGCGGCATCGGCCTCGAGGACATTCAGGCTGACGTGGAGGCCCTGCACAACGCAGCCTTCGACCCGCTGGGCCTTGACATCAACATGCAGCTGGAAGACGGCGGCGCCCACAAGTTCCGCAGTGGCAAGGAAGAGCACCTCTTCAACCCCCAGACCATCCACCTGTTCCAGAAAGCCTGCTTCACCGGCGACTACGACACCTTCAAGCAGTTCACCCACACCGTGGACAACATGGGCCAGAACGGCGTCCATCTGCGCAGTCTGCTGGACTTCAACTATGCCCCCGACGGCGGCATCCCGCTGGACGAGGTGGAGTCGGTGAGCTCCATCGTCAAGCGGTTCAAGGCCGCTGCCATGAGCTACGGCGCACTGAGCAGCGAGGCCCACGAGACCATCGCCATCGCGCTGAACCGCCTCGGCGGCCGGAGCAACACCGGCGAGGGCGGCGAGCCCGAAGAGCGCTACCACAGCGAGAGCAATTCCAAGATCAAGCAGGTGGCTTCCGCCCGCTTCGGCGTCACCAGCAAGTATCTGGTGAGCGCGGAGGAGATCCAAATCAAGCTGGCACAGGGCGCAAAGCCCGGCGAGGGCGGCAATCTGCCCGGTGCAAAAGTCTATCCGTGGATCGCCAAGACCCGCCACAGCACTACCGGTGTCGGCCTCATCTCTCCCCCGCCGCACCACGACATCTACTCCATCGAAGACCTTGCAGAGCTTATCTACGACCTCAAGAATGCCAACCGCCACGCCAACATCAACGTCAAGCTGGTCAGTGAGGCCGGCGTCGGCACCATCGCTGCCGGTGTCGCCAAGGGCGGCGCACAGGTCATCCTCGTCTCCGGCTACGACGGCGGCACGGGCGCAGCGCCCCGCAACTCCATCAAAGATGCCGGTCTGCCCTGGGAGCTTGGCATCGCCGAGACCCACCAGACCCTGATCCTCAACGGCCTGCGCACCCGTGTGCGCATCGAGAGCGACTCCAAGCTGCTCTCCGGCCGCGATGTGGCCATCAGCTGTATGCTGGGCGCTGAGGAGTTCGGCTTCGGCACCTCTCTGCTGATGACCATGGGCTGCGTCATGATGCGTGTCTGCAACCTCGACACCTGCCCCATGGGCATCTGCACCCAGAACCCCGAGCTGCGCAAGCACTTCCGCGGCAAGCCCGAGTATATCATCAACTACCTGACCTTCGTGGCGCAGGAGCTGCGCGAATACATGGCAAAGCTGGGCATCCGTACCATTGACGAGCTGGTGGGCCGCACCGACCTGCTCCATGTCAAGTCTGCCCCTGCCGACAGCCGGATGTCCAAGATGGACCTCGACTGCATCCTGCACAACCCTGCCATCGTCAACAGCAATGTCCACTTCCAGAAGGAAGACACCTACGACTTCCATCTGGAAGACACTCTGGACATGAAGGTGCTGATGAAGAAATTCAAGCTCAGCAGCAAGACCCCCCAGAGCGTGAAGCTGGATGTCTCCAACACCGACCGCGCCTTTGGTGCCATCTTCGGCAGCGAGATCACCCGCAAGTACGGCAGCGACCTGCCCGATGACGTCTACACCGTCCACTGCACCGGTGCAGGCGGCCAGAGCTTCGGCGCATTCATTCCCAAGGGTCTGACGCTGGAGCTGACCGGTGACTGCAACGACTACATGGGCAAGGGCCTCTCCGGCGGCAAGCTCGTCGTCCGCCCGCCCGAGGGCATCACCTTCAAACCCGAAGAGAACATCATCATCGGCAACGTGGCACTCTACGGTGCCACCAGCGGCAAAGCCTTTGTTTCCGGTGTGGCCGGTGAGCGCTTCTGCGTCCGCAACTCGGGCGCTGTGGCCGTCGTCGAGGGCGTGGGCGACCACGGCTGCGAGTACATGACCGGCGGCACCGTCGTCGTTCTGGGCCAGACCGGCAAAAACTTTGCAGCCGGCATGACCGGCGGCATCGCCTATGTGCTGGATGAGAACTGGGATTTCTACCAGCGGGTGAACAAGGAGACCGTCAGTCTCGAGCCGGTGGAGCACAAGTACGACGTCGCCACCCTGAAAGAGCTCATCCGGGAGCACGTCGAGCTGACCGGCTCGCCCCGCGGCAAGGAGATCCTGGACGATTTCAGCGAGTTCCTACCCAAGTTCAAGAAAGTCCTCCCCTACGATTACGACCATATGCTGCGGGTCATCGCCTCGATGGAAGAGCGCGGACTCGACGGCGAGCAGGCGCAGATCGAAGCATTCTACGCCGTGCAGAAGAACAAGTAAGGAGGGGAACATCATGGCAAAACTCACTGGTTTTATGGATTACACGCGCAAGACCAGCACGGATGTTCCGCCGCTGGAGCGCATTGAAAACTTTAACGAATTTCACATCTGGCTCTCCCGGGAGGAGCAGCAGACCCAGGCAGCCCGCTGCATGGACTGCGGCGTCCCCTTCTGCCAGGCGGGCATGATGATCGGCGGCATGGCCTCCGGCTGTCCGCTGAACAACCTCATCCCCGAGTGGAACGATTTGGTCTATCAGGGCAGGTGGGAGCTGGCACTCCGCCGCCTGCGCACCACCAACCGTTTCCCGGAGTTCACGGGCCGGGTCTGCCCTGCCCTGTGTGAGGCCGCCTGCACCTGCGGCGACGTCACCGGCAGCAGCGTCACTGTCCGGGAAAATGAACACGCCATCGTGGAGACGGGCTACGCCAAGGGCTGGCTCCACGCCGCCCCGCCTCCGGCCCGCACCGGCAAGAGCGTGGCTGTCATCGGCAGCGGCCCGTCGGGCCTGTCGGTGGCCGAATACCTCAACATCCGGGGCCATGCCGTCACCGTCTTCGAGCGTGCCGACCGTGTGGGCGGTCTGCTGATGTACGGCATCCCCAACATGAAGCTGGACAAATCCGTCATCGAGCGCCGCATCAAGATCATGCAGGCTGAGGGCGTTGAGTTCCGCACCAACATGGATGTGGGCGGGGCTGTGGATGCCGCTGAGATCTTGAACCGCTATGACGCCATCGTGCTCTGCTGCGGCGCTAAGAAAGCCCGCGATTTGAACGTCCCCGGCCGCGACGCGAAGGGAGTTTACCTCGCGGTGGACTACCTCACCAGCGTGACCAGGAGCCTGCTGGACAGCAAGTTTGCCGACGGCAGGGCCATCAACGCGGCAGGCAGGAATGTCCTCGTCATCGGCGGCGGCGACACCGGCAACGATTGTCAGGGTACCGCCCTGCGGCAGGGCTGCACCGACCTCGTGGCACTGGAAATGATGCCCCAGCCCCCGAAAGAGCGGGCCGCGAATAACCCCTGGCCCGAGTGGCCCAAGGTGCTGAAGGTGGACTACGGCCAGACCGAGTGCCTCGCCAAGTTCGGCAAAGACCCCCGCGTCTACCAGACCACCGTCAAAGAGTTTCTGAAGGACGACGCCGGCAGCCTGACCGGCGCGGTCATCTCCTATCTCAAGCCCCAGCGTGACCCCGACACCGGCCGTACCAGCATGGTACCCACCGGCGAAGAGTTCACCTACGACTGCCAGCTGGCCTTTATCGCCGCCGGTTTCGTGGGCTGCGAGGACTATGTGGCCGAGGCGTTCGGCGTGGAGCGGAACGCCCGGGGCAATGTGGCCGACCACGGCTTCCGCACCAATGTGGACAAGGTCTTTGTCTGCGGCGATATGCGCCGGGGCCAGAGCCTCGTGGTCTGGGGCCTGCGGGAGGGCCGCGACTGCGCCGCCGAGGTGGACCGCTATCTGATGGGTTACACCAATCTGTGACCCCTCTCCCTATTTATGACATTCTCTTTCCTATCCTAAACAGAAACGGGAGCTTTCCTTTACCGGGAGGCTCCCGTTTCTGCATTTCGGAGCTTTTATTTTCACAAAGTTTTCACAGTTAGTGTATCCCGCCCACTTGAAACGGATACCCCTAAGTGGTAAAATCAGAGTGTCGGAAGATTTACCCCCACAGGGTACGTTTCCTCTTCACACTGATACACCCGGAAAGGAGTCATCTGCTATGACTGATGCTGAAAAAAAGCCCTGCTGCGCCACTGAGCCTGCCGAAAAGGACACTGCTCCCTCCTGCTGCCGCCACAAGGACCGTACCCCTGAGGAGTACCGCGCCCTCGCCAACCGGCTGAGCCGCATCGAGGGCCAGGTGCGCGGCATCCGCGCGATGCTGGACAAGGATGTCTACTGCGCCGATATTCTGGTGCAGGTGGCTGCGGTGAACGCTGCACTGAACGGCTTTTCCAAAGAGCTGCTGAGCCAGCACATCCGCACCTGCGTGGCCGACGATTTGAGAGCCGGCGGGACGCAGAAGCTGGACGAACTGCTGCAGCTGCTGCCCCGGCTCATGAAATGATCCCGTTCCGGGCATCCTATAAGAGGGAAAGGAATCCGCAATGGAACAATACAATGTCACGGGCATGAGCTGCGCGGCCTGCTCTGCCCGGGTAGAAAAGGCCGTGAAGAAGGTGCCGGGCGTCACGAGCTGCTCGGTGAGCCTTCTGACAAACTCCATGGGCGTGGAAGGCACAGCCTCCCCTGCCGCCATCCTCTCGGCTGTGCAGGAGGCAGGCTACGGCGCAAGCCCGAAGAATGCCTCTGCCAGTAAGGCTTCGGACGCCAGCGCCGACCTCGACGCACTGGCTGACCGCGAGACACCGAAGCTCAAGCGCCGCCTCATCGCCTCGCTGGGCTTCCTGCTGGTGCTGATGTACTTCTCCATGGGCCACATGATGTGGGGCTGGCCCCTGCCCCACTGGTTCGACGGCAACCACGTCGCCATGGGCCTTGTCCAGCTGCTGCTGGCGGGCATCGTCATGGTCATCAACCAGAAGTTCTTCATCAACGGCTTCAAGGGCCTCATCCACGGCGCACCCAACATGGATACGCTGGTGGCCCTCGGCTCCATGGCAAGCTTCGTGTGGAGCACCTACGCCCTCTTCGCTATGACCCGCGCTCAGGTGGACGGCAGCGACGAGCTGGTCATGCACTATATGATGGAGTTCTACTTCGAGTCTGCCGCCATGATCCTGACCCTCATCACGGTGGGCAAGATGCTGGAAGCCCGCTCCAAGGGCAAGACCACCGACGCCCTCAAGAGCCTGATGAAGCTGGCCCCCAAGACCGCCACGCTGATGCGGGACGGCGCGGAAGTGACCGTGGCCATCGCCGACGTGCAGAAGGGCGACGTCTTTGTGGTCCGCCCCGGCGAGAATATCCCGGTGGACGGCGTGGTACTGGAAGGCACCAGCGCAGTCAACGAGAGCGCCCTGACCGGCGAGAGCATCCCGGTGGACAAGGCCGTCGGCGACAAAGTCAGCGCTGCCACCACCAACCAGTCAGGCTTCCTCCGCTGCGAGGCCACCCGCGTGGGCGAGGATACCACGCTGGCTCAGATCATCAAGATGGTCAGCGATGCCGCCGCCACCAAAGCTCCTATCGCCAAAATCGCCGACACCGTGTCGGGCTTCTTCGTCCCGGCGGTCATCTCCATCGCCGTCGTGACCACCATCGTCTGGCTGCTGCTGGGCCATGAGCTGGGCTATGCGCTGGCACGCGGCATCTCCGTTCTGGTCATCAGCTGCCCCTGCGCACTGGGCCTTGCAACACCTGTGGCTATTATGGTGGGCAATGGCCTCGGTGCAAAAAACGGCATCCTCTTCAAGACTGCCGCCTCGCTGGAAGCCGCAGGCCGCACCCAGATCGTGGCGCTGGACAAGACCGGCACCATCACCGAGGGCGCACCCCGCGTCACCGACCTGCTGCCCGCTGAGGGCGTCACCGAGACGGAGCTGCTGACGCTGGCCGCCGCGCTGGAAAGCCGCAGCGAGCACCCTCTGGCAAAGGCAGTTCTTGCCGACGCCGAGGCAAAGGCCATCACTCCCCCGGAAGTCACTGACTTCGCGGCCCTGCCGGGCAATGGTCTGGCGGCCAAGCTGGACGGCATGGACATCTATGCCGGCAATGCCGCCTTCATCCAGACCAAGCTCACCCTGCCCGCCGCACTGGCACAGCAGGCTGAAAAGCTGGCCTCTGAGGGCAAGACTCCCCTCTTCTTCGGCGGCGCAGGCCGTCTGCTGGGCGTTATCGCCGTGGCCGACACCATCAAAGAGGACAGCCCCGAAGCCATCCGTCAGCTGCAGAACATGGGCATCCGGGTCGTGATGCTCACCGGCGACAACCAGCGCACCGCCGACGCCATCGGCAGGCAGGCGGGCGTGGACGAGGTCATCGCGGGCGTCCTGCCCGACGGCAAGGAGGCCGTCATCCGCCAGCTGCAGGCCAGCGGCAAGGTGGCCATGGTGGGTGACGGCATCAACGACGCCCCCGCTCTCACCCGTGCCGACACCGGCATTGCCATCGGCGCAGGCACCGACGTGGCCATTGACGCCGCCGACGTCGTGCTGATGAACTCGAAGCTCTCGGACGTGCCTGCGGCCATCCGCCTCAGCCGCGCCACCCTGCGGAACATCCACGAGAACCTGTTCTGGGCGTTCATCTACAACATCATCGGCATCCCGCTGGCGGCTGGTCTGTTCATCCCCTTCGGCCTGACCCTGAACCCCATGTTCGGTGCTGCTGCCATGAGCCTGTCCAGCTTCTGCGTCGTGAGCAACGCCCTGCGGCTGAACCTGTTCGATCTGCACAGCACCAGGCACGACCACAAAATCGCTTCTCCCGCCGCTGCCCCGGTGCAGTCTGCGGCTGAAAATAACAAAAAATCGGACGCCGAAGCGCCCGAAGTCAAAACGGAGGATAATACCATGAAGAAGACCCTGAAAGTGGAAGGCATGATGTGCGGCCACTGCGAAGCCCGCGTGAAGAAGGCTCTGGAAGCCCTGCCCGAGGTGGACGAGGCTGTCGTGAGCCACGAGGCCGGCACCGCCATCGTCACCCTGAACGCCGAGGTCGCCGACGACGTGCTCAAGAACGCCGTCGAGGCACAGGACTACAAGGTCACCGGCATCCAGTAAGCTGTAAGATGCAGAAAAGCCAGCGCACGGAATGTGCGCTGGCTTTTATTGTTGCTGTAAGCCTCTCCCCTTGGGAGAGGTGTCACCGAAGGTGACGGAGAGGGCGAGCCCGGTATAAAAGAGTTTCCGCACAGCGATAAGCAGGCTCTTTGTCAGAGCGATACTATCGCCGCGTCTGCGATTTTCCGTCGGCATCCTTGCCCTCTCAGGCGCTTGCGCGCCAGCTCTCCCAAAGGGAGAGCCTTAAAGAGGTTACGGAGTCAGACGGTTGGGGCCGCGGAACAGGAACTCGGCGTCCTTGATGGACTGGCCGCAGAGCAGCATGGTCAGACGGTCGATGCCCAGACCGAAGCCGCCGTGCGGAGGGCAGCCGTACTGGAAGAACTCCAGATAGAACTTGACATCATCGGCCAGGCCCTTCTCCTCTGCCTGCTTCTTCAGCACGTCGTAGCGATGCTCACGCTGTGCGCCGGTGGTGATCTCCACGCCGCGCCAGATGAGGTCGTAGCCCTGCGGCACGCCGTTCTCGTCGCGCATGTGGTAGAAAGCACGCTTCTCGGCGGAGTAGTCGGTGATGAACAGGAACTCGTGGCCGTAGTGCTTCTTGACCCAGTCGTAGCTCAGGCGCTCGGCCTCGGTGGTCAGGTCGCCCTTCTCGCTCTCATCGACCGTGTAGCCGAACTCCTCTTCCAGAGCCTTGTACAGGTCGGCCAGCTTGACCACAGGGAACGGCGTGGTGGGGACGACGACTTCCAGACCAAACAGCTCCTTGATCTGCTCGCCGTACTGCTCCTTGACGGCCTTCAGGCCGGCAGTCAGAAGCTCTTCCTCCATCTTCATGACGTCCTTGTAGGAGGTGATGTAGCTGAACTCGAGGTCAAAGCCGGAGAACTCGGTGGAGTGCTTGTTGGTGTAGCTCTTCTCCGCGCGGAAGACAGGGCCGGTCTCAAAGATGCGCTCGAAGCCGGCGGCCATGGCCATCTGCTTATAGAACTGAGGGCTCTGGGCCAGATAGGCGTTGCGGTCGAAGTAGTCCACCTTGAACACCTCAGAGCCGCTCTCGCTGGCGGCAGCGATGAGCTTCGGGGTGTGGATCTCGATGAAGCTGCGCTCGAGCAGGAACTGACGCATGGCGTTGACGAAGCAGCTCTGTGCCTTGAACATCAGCTGGTTCTCATCGGTGCGCAGGTCGATCCAGCGATAGTCGATGCGCTGGTCGATGCTGGAACGCTCCACAGCCTTCTTCTTCTTGGTGGCGGCGATCTCCTTGCGGACGATGGGCAGCGCGTCGGCGACGCTCTCGATCTCGATGGCCTCGGGGATCATCTCGATGCCGCCCATCTTGACGTAGTCGTTCTCCATCACCTTGCCGGTGACGGTGATGACAGAGTCCGGGGTCAGCTTGTCGATGGTGTCCACCAGCTCGGGGTGGTCCTCCTTCTCGACGGTGATCTGAAGTTTGCCGGTAATATCCTTCAGCACGATGAAGGCCATATATTTGCTGTTGCGCAGGTTCTCGATAAAGCCCTGCACCTTGACCGTGCTGCCAATTTCCTTTTGTACCTCATTGATATAGGTGCGTTCCATGGAAATCCTCCTTTTGTGTCTTGTATACTGTTTTATTATATAACATTTCCGACATAAATCAAGACAAAACCACTTCGTTTCTCAAGATGCTCCGGCTCATCCCTGTTTCAGCTTTTTTCCCAGCCTCCACATCCAGCGTCCCGCCGCCGGGCAGCAGATCAGCATCCAGAGCTTGCTCTTTTCACGCTTCTTGCTGTTCGGGACGCGCAAGGCCGCCCGCCAGTGCTCTCGCGCCATCCGCACGATCTTGGCTTGCAGCTCCGGATCGGCATGGTCGCTGCCCGCCATCCGGTAATATACATGGGCGCAGACCACTGCCAGCCGTTCCTCGGCTGTTCGTTCCATCCTTTCTTCCCCGGGTCTCCTCTGCTCCCGGATCAGTGCATAAATTCTTTCCCATGCCGTTATCTCGCTGAACTGCTTTGGCTTGAATGCCTCCTGGTGGAGCGCCGAGCCATCCCGCATATAGTATGCGTACAGGCCGCACGGCAGATAAATGTATCCTCCCGCCTTCAGAAGTGCCTTTGCCATAAACAGCGCATCTTCTCCGATCGAAAGCTCCTCATCGAACCGAATATCACGAAGAGATTCAGTCTTCATCATCCCTCTACAGCACCACAGGCACCCATTTTCATCCCAGAATGTATATTGCCTCAGATCCATCCGCTCTGTTTCCGGCATTTTTTCCGGGAGGGCCTTGAAGGGGACCTCTTTTTCAAAATCATTCACCCGCACATCCCTGCAGATCGCAACCGCCTCTCCGCTCTGCCGGAGGGCCAGATACAGCCATTCCATATATTGCGGAGCCACTGCATCGTCCGCATCCACAAAGCACACATATTCGCCTTTTGCCTGTTCCAGCCCCCTGTTGCGTGCTGAGGACACCCCGCCATTTTTCTTATGCAGGGTGCGGATGCGCAGGTCCTTCTCCGCGTATCTCTCCATGATCTCAGGGCTGCCATCCGATGAGCCATCGTTTATCAGGAGCAGCTCAAAATTCGGATACGTCTGTGTCAGGAGGCTCTCGATGCAGCGGGGGAGTTCTTTTTCTACATTGTAGACCGGTACGATCACGCTGATCTTCACATCTGTTCTGTCCGCCATCTTTTATCCTTTGCCTTTCTGCTCTGTTGATGTGCCGCCCAGCATCTCCGCTGTAACGTGATAATATCCCATCAGGTTCTGAAGTGCTTCATCGTTCCGCATCCTTCCGGCGGTGTTGACCGACATCAGGCACTGGCGCTGGCTGTTCCGGATGGTGAACCACTCCTTCGAGTTGGTGCTCACCTTCACTGCCGGGATCCTTTTCTGCGCTCCCACGATCTTGAGCCACATATCGTCCGCCGTCGGGCACAGCTCCATAATCTTCCCGCTGTCGAACTCGATGCCGCCGAAATAGCCTGCAGGATACAACACCCCTCCAACGCCCACCGGAAAAAGTGCTTCCGAAGGTCCTTTTTTGTCTGGCGACAAGCCGTACCACTCCTGATAAGGCGCCACCCTTCCGCCTTCAAACGTGATCCCATGCGCGCGGTAACAGCACACGCAGCCCGGATACTTTTCGTGGGTATCCCACAGCCCTTCCAGCCAGTTTTCCGGGTAGAGCGCATCATCATCCGCCGTAACGATCACATCATTTTCAAATTCCTGCGCGGTGTAGAACACCTTTTTAAAGGAGCGGATATTGTCGCAGAAGCGGATGTCCAGTCCCTTTTCTTTCAGGCGGAGCAGGTTTGCCGGGAGCTGTGCTTCCTCCGGAAATTCCTCCTTGGACAGCCAGAGCAGGATACGGTCCGCCGGACGGCTCTGCCGCAGGATGCTCTGGATCGTCAGATGGACTTTCCCGATTCGGAGCGGGAAGGTGGTCAGAGATACCACCATCCTTTCGCCCTGCGTTGTTCTCTGCTTCGGGAGCGGACTCCATGCACAATATATCGGATAAAGGGCATTCGCCGCCACTCCAAGCATCCGGTTCACCTTGATCTGGCGTTTCGTCGCCTTTGCCCATGGAGTCGCAAAGTGATACAGTTCATTCAGCATGTTATGTTTCTCTTATTTATGGTCATTTTTCTCTTCTTCGTGCAGCGTCCCGGTGCCGCCCTCCACCACGCCGTCGTGGTCGGCCACAGCCCTGATGGTGCCGAAGAAGCATTTGACGTCCAGCCAGAAGCTCATATGCTCCACATACCAGCCGTCGAGCTTCGCTTTCTCCGTGATCTCCAGCTCGTCGCGGCCATGGATCTGCGCCCAGCCGGTCAGGCCGGGGCGGACGTCGTTTGCGCCGTACTTGTCCCGCTCGGCCAGCAGGTCGTACTGATTCCAGAGGGCCGGGCGCGGACCGATGACTGCCATATCGCCCACAAGGATATTCCACAGCTGGGGCAGCTCGTCCAGACTGGTCTTGCGCAGGAAACGGCCCACCCGGGTGATATACTGCTCCGGGTCGTGGAGCAGATGGGTGGGCATGTCGTGGGGGGTGTCGATGCGCATGGTGCGGAATTTCAGGATGTCGAAATAGCTCTTATGGATGCCCACCCGCTTCTGCTTGAAGAACACCGGCCCCGGCGAGTCCAGCTTGATAGCAAGGCAGAGCAAAAGCAGCAGCGGCGACAGCACCAGCAGCCCGCAGGCCGACAGCACCACGTCCAGCAGCCGCTTGATTCCTTTTTGATACATGATGGTTCTCCCTTTTATTCCTAGAATATTCTTATTATATACCATTTTCCCCTGCCCAAACAAGCCCCGGGCCGCATTCCCGGGCGAAAATGCTGGTTTTGTTGTATCGTTCTGACGGTTTTCTCTCTTGCCCCGCCGGGCCGGACGGCGTACCATAGACATAAGATCATCTGAGAGGAGCACTCTGTTTATGATACAGCGTTTTGTCATCGGGAAGCCTTTTCCCACCGAGAGCGTCGTGCTGGACCTGCCCGCCGAGACCGGCCCCGTGCCTTACCTGACACCGGACGGCGATGGCTGGCAGTATGTCATGCAGGAGAAGGACATCGTCTATGGCTTGGGCGAGATGCCCCGGGGCCTCAACAAGCGCGGCTGGCACTACGAGACGAACAACACCGACGAGAGTGAGCACGGCGAAAACCGGCTTTCCTACTACGCCGCCCACAATTTCCTGCTCATCTCCCCTGCCGACGGCAGCGGATGCATCGGCATCTTCGTCGATTTCCCGGGCAAAGTGAGCTACGACATCGGCTATACCCGCCACGACACCCTCCGCTTCGCCACGGCAGAGCCGAACTATGCGCTCTGCCTCATCACAGCCCCTACAGCGGCAGCGGTTGCAAAGGAGTTCCGGCAGCTCATCGGCCCCAGCTATATCCCGCCCAAGTGGGCGTTCGGTCTGGCCCAGAGCCGCTTCGGCTACAAGACCGAGGCCGACATCCGGGAGGCGGCCGCGCAGTACAAGGCCAACGGTCTGCCGCTGGACATGATCTGCATGGACATTGATTACATGCAGTCCTACGCTGATTTCACCATCGACAAGGCCCGCTTCCCCGACCTCGGAAAACTTACCGCCGACCTGAAAGCCGAGGGCATCCGGCTCGTCCCTATCATCGACGCAGGCATCCGCTGCGATGACAATGACCCCGTCTGCCGCGAGGGCCTCGAGAAGGGCTATTTCTGCACCAAAGAAGACGGCACGCCCTTTGTGGCGGCGGTCTGGCCCGGCAAGGCCTACTTCACCGACTTTCTCCGTCCCGAGGCCCGGGCGTGGTTCGGCAGGCAGTACAAGGTGCTCACCGACCTCGGCATCGAGGGTTTCTGGAACGACATGAACGAGCCTGCCCTCTTCTACTCCCCTGAGCGGCTGAAAGCCTTCTTCGAGAATGCCGCCGCCCTGAGCCGGAAGGATAACCTCGACCAGAACGATTTCTTCGGGCTGGTACGCTCGGTGATAGGCCTGATGAATGCCCCCGAGGACTACCGCAGTTTCTACCACGATACCGCTGCCGGGCGGGTGCGCCACGACCGCGTCCACAACCTCTACGGCGGCTGCATGACCCGTGCTGCCGGCGAGGCGTTCCAGACCCTGCGTCCCGGCCAGCGCACCCTGCTCTACTGCCGCAGCAGCATCATCGGCGCCCACCGGTGGGGCGGGATCTGGCTGGGCGACAACCACTCCTCGTGGAGCCAGCTGCTGGCCAACATCCAGATGATGCCTGCCGTCCAGATGTGCGGCTTCCTCTACAGCGGTGCCGATTTGTGCGGCTTCAGTGAGGACACCACCCCCGATCTAGCGCTCCGCTGGCTCGAGTTCGGATTGTTCACCCCTCTCATGCGCAATCACGCCGACGCTGAGAGCCGGGAGCAGGAATTTTACCGCTTTACCGATGTTCTGCCCGCCATCCGCAATATGCTGGATCTGCGGTATGCCCTCCTGCCCTACCTCTACAGTGAGTTCATGAAGGCCGCGCTCGAGGACGCACCTTACTTCCGGCCTTTGGCTTTTGACTACCCTGCCGACCCCGACGCCCGGGAGGTGGACGACCAGCTGCTTCTTGGCGAGGGCCTGATGGTCGCACCCGTCCACACCCAGAACGCCCATGGCCGGACGGTCTATCTGCCTGAGGGGATGAAGATGCTGCGTCTGCGCAGCGTCTCCGACTACGATGAGGAAGTTCTGCCCGCCGGGCGGCACTATCTGCCCTGCGAACTTGGCGAGGTGCTGCTCTTCATCCGTCCGGGCCACACCGTACCGGTGGCACAGCCCGCCGCCAACACCGCCCAGCTGGACGATACGGCCCTCACCTTCTGGCGCTTCGCGCCCGACGGCCAGCCTGCGCCCTACCGGATGTATACCGACGACGGCGTGACCACCGATTACAACAGGCCCGAACACTGGCGAATCGTCGGACAATAACGCAAAAACGCCCGGAGGCATCTCCGGGTGTTTTTTGGTATTACAGGTATGTGACCGTCTCGGACAGGGGCTTTCTCGAGCCGTGGTTTGCCAGCGGCCCTGCGCCCTCTGCGGCATAGCCGAGGTCGAGGATCATCAGGACCTCTTCATTTTCCGGCAGGCCCAGCTCCTTGGCCAGCTCATCCGGGTCGAAGAAGTTGAGCCAGCAGCTGTCCACACCTGCGTTGGCGGCGGCCAGCATCAGGTGGGTCGCCACGATGGCGGCATCCTCCACGCCGGAGTCCCGCTTTCCGCCGGGATAAGGAAAGACGCTGTTTTTATCGAAGGCCACGACGAGGCAGGTAGGCGCGCCATAGCGGCAGGGCGTCACCTTGTCGAGCTTCGCCAGGCTTTCTTCCGACTGCAGCACATAGATGCGCTGCTCCTGAAAATTCTTGGCAGTCGGGGCCAGCCGCCCCGCCTCCAGGATCTCCGTCAGCTTCTCGGCTTCTACCTTACGTGTGCTGAAATTCTTGCAGGAATAACGCTCTGCAACGACCTTAGTAAATTCCATAACCGTTGTCCTCCTGACTTTGGGTGATAGACTTTTCATGTACGAAAGTCTCAGCATTATTGTAGCACGCTTTTTCTCTGAGAGCCACTGTTATTTTTACGAAAGGATCTGTCGTTTTTTTAAAAAACGGCGCGGCCGATCCACCCGGACGTTCCCCGCAGGCCGCCCGGGTGAAAAGTCCTTGACAAATCCTTCTAAAAGAGTTACACTGTTCTCGTTCCGAAAAACAAATATGGGCCTATAGCTCAGCTGGGAGAGCGTTCGGTTCGCATCCGAGAGGTCAAGGGTTCGAATCCCTCTAGGTCCACTTTTAGCAGCAGCGTAATTTTAACGCTGCTGCTTTTCTTTTGCGTACACATAAGTCACACGCCGGCTTTGTGACCCAGAGGGATTCGAACAGCACTGCCCTGCTGCAGGCAGGGCAAACTGCCAGCCCGGTTCCCAGAACTATAAGCAGGAGAAGCGAAGCCGTCCTTATTTTCTGTTTCATTGCAGGCTCTCCTATTCTTTATCCAGTGATCCAGAAATTGCATCTGCTCCTTTGTATGAAACCAATGCTCTCCGCCCGGCATAACGGTCAGCTCTGCGTTGTTCTTTTCCGCAAAGGCTTTTATGGTTTCCATGGAGGTCAGAGCATCCTTTTCCCCATACAAAATGCGGGTAGGGATTTTCCATGAAATCGGATGCTCTCGGACATAGCAGAGATATTTCCACGACAGCGTTTCGCCAAATGTTGTGGAGATTTCCTGCTTCTCTGCAAGTTCTGCTTCGGAGACGTCAGCCCATTGCATCATGTTGCAAATCAGTTGCTCCATATCGACTACTGGAGAAATAAAATAAGCGGCATCCACCAATTTCTCATTCAACGAGGACAAAGATAAAAACGCACCAATGCTATTCGCCACCAGTGTGAGCTTCCCGCAGCGTTTCCGCACTGCCGTAAAAAATCCGGAAAATTCCTCCGTGGCTTCCCATGGAGATCGTGCGTGGTAGTCGAAACCAATTACTTCACAATCAGGGAATAGGGCTTTATAATGCTCGGCCTCTTGTGCCGAACCACCCTTTCCGTGAACATATACAACAATTTCTTCCATATAAAATCCTCCAAAAAACGCAGCGCACCCCCATTCTATGGGATGCACTGCGTCTGAGCGTCTGGCGTCTGGCTTGATTCAATTATTCTGCTGCCAATTTCAAAAATTTCTTGTCCGACTGGATGCTCTGGGTCACAAACTTCCCATCCCGGAACAACGCGTATGTTGTGACCGGTGCAGGCACATTCTGGGCCGTCTCTTTTTCGGTGATGTGAACGGCTTTGAACGGGATCCCATGTTCCTTTGCAGCCTCCTGCACCTTTGGCACCCAATAATAGGTGTAGGGGCACTGGTCGGTATAGTAGAGGACAAAGCCGTTTTCCTCCACCCTGGGATGCTTGGCACAGTCCTTGAATTTTGGCGGCCGGGCATTCTCTGCAAGGGGCAGATACATGAGGTTGATGCCGCAATCGGAGATGTCTGAGACCTTGAAGCCCTTATGGGTCAAAAACTTGGGGTCGGCAAGATAATCCCGTTTGCGCCCCTCGGCACACAGGATGCAAACGCCGTTTTTGCCCTGCGCCTTGGCATCCCGAAGGCATTCTTCCAGCAGCTCGCTGGAATAGCCGTGACCTTTCAGGGAACCGGAGACCCACAGACAGTTGATATAAAGCCAGCCTGCTGCATCAATGGGTACCCATGCGTTTTCTGCCGGGATGTACTCGATAAAGCATTTGCCGCGCTCTGCACTGCGGTAAAAAACAAGTCCCTCCTCAAAGCGCTGCTTGAGCCATTCTTTTTGGCAAGGCTCTGTTTGCCGGACATGGCACAACAGATGTGTTCCCTGTCGATGTTTTCTTTGGTAACTCTGATATAGTCCATCGAAGCACTCTCCCCTATCTTTGTACTTTTTCATGCCTTCTCCGGCACAGTTTCTTCCAGGTTTCCATCTGTGCCGCAGAGCACTTCTCCGACACAGCGACCTTTTCGTTTTTGGCTGCGGCTTACCGCATCCGTCCACTCGCGCCTTTGCGTACCCAGACGGCCACCGGCTCGTAGTCTTCCAGCAGGCCCTTCTCCCATGCGTCGGCCACGATATTGCCGGGGAAACCACAGCCCACGATGCCAAATTTCGTTTTCATGTTTCCGTTTCTCCTTTTTCCCGCCGGGCTGGCTGATTTTTCTTTTCCAGTATACCATACCTTGTGCAGAAAAGCAAAACCCGGCGTTTTTCATGGTTTTTTTGTCATTCACGCACGAAAAGCAGCATTTCATGCAGTTTTGCTTGCTTGACTCCCCCCAGAAATGCTATAATTGTATCAATCGAACGTCCATATTTTTTCAACATCCAAAGGAGGTTTTTGTATGCTCTCTTATCGTAAGCTTGCGATGTGTGTTCTGGGTCGCCCCCTCCATACGGGGGGGGGGGGTAGTCGATTTACCCCGTCCGGCCTCTCAGCGGGCAGCGGCGTTTATTCTGACCGCCGCAATGCTCACCACCCTTGCCGCCCCGGCCTTTGCAAAGACATGGCACATCGAGGATGGTGACATCACCGTGAAGGCAGGCGAGACCAAAGGGACAAACAAAGTCTCACAGGGGGCGAATCAGGAGGTGGAAGACACCGACACCATCATCACAAATCGTGAGACCAAAGCTTCTTCCAACACCGTGACCATCGAGGCCGAAAAGAAGGACGATAAGGTCGAGGTCACACTCAAGGATGTGAACATCGACACCAGCAGCCGGAACAAAGCCGCCGTAAGCGTGACCGGCGAGGGCGACACCAATATCAAGCTGAATGGCGACAACGCGCTGAAGAGCGACATCTACCGCAGCGGCATCTACGGCAGGGGCAGCCTCACCATCTCCGGCGGCGAAAATGACAGCCTGACGGCCCAAGGCGGCAGCGGCGCAGACGGCATCTACAGCAGCGGCAGCCTCACCATCTCCGGCGGTACGGTCACTGCCAACGGCGACGACGGCGGCCGCGGTATCTACAGCAGAGGCGGCGTCACCATCTCCGGCGGTACGGTCGAAGCCGCTGGCGGCAGCAGCGGCTCCAGCAACGGCGGCAGCGGCATCTACAGCAACGACATCGATCTGTCAGGCAGCCTCGAGCTGACCGCCAAGGCCGGCAGTCCCAACGGCAAGGCCCTCTCGCAGAAAGGCAGTGAGCTTGTCCTCGACACCATCAAGGACAAGCTGGGTCCGGGCGCAAAAGTCACCGCCACCGATGCCGACGGCAAGGTCATCGATCAGGTCCCCATCCCCCGCCCTGTGGAGCCGGAAGGACCTGTTATCCCCGAGGAGTCTTCTTCCTCTTCTGACGGCGGCTCTGCCGCCCCGTCCGCACCCGCCTCTCCCCTCCCCGGCCTGACTGTCACCGACAAGGACGGCCAGCGCATCTCCTACACCAGCACCCAGAGCGGCAATACCCTCACCGTCTGCGTCGGACGGTTCACAGCCTCCTTCCGCATCTCGCTGGCCGCGCTGCGTCAGCTGCGGGCTGAGGGCATCGAGGCCATCACCTTCCAGACCATCCTCTGCTCCACCACCCTCTCGCTGGACGAGCTGCTGGCCATGGGCGGCGAGGACGCCGAAGTCGTTCTCACCCACCACATCCGTTCTTCCACGCTTACGGTGGGCGGCAAGGCCGTGTAAGGCTCCCTTGTTCCCCGATGATTTTTGTGGTACACTAATCGCAGAAATCTATAAAAATCGAGGGAAAGTAACTTATGGCTGGCGACCTTCATACTCATTCCACCTGTTCTGACGGCTCTGTTCCCATCCACCGCCTGCCCCTGATGGCAGCGCGGCTGGGGCTGAGCGCTCTGGCCCTTTCTGACCACGATACCACACTCAGCGCCCAGTACGCCTACGACCACCCGGTGCAGGACGGCGTGCGGCTCATCCCCGCCGCCGAGCTCACCGGCTACGACTTCGAGCGCAGCCACCGCGTCCACCTGCTGACCTTCTGGCCCGACCTCGACTGCCCTGCCCTGCGGCGGCACTGCGACATCATGCGCCAGCGCCGCAACGAGTGCGCTCTGCAGAGCTGCCGGGAGATCGAGGCGCTCTACCCCCAGTTCCGCACCGAGCAGGCGCTGGAATATGCACAGGACAGCGGCGTCCTCTTTAAGAGCGGCATCATGCAGGCGCTGCAGCAGCTGGGCCTGTGCGACGGCATCTACACCGGGCTTTATCACGAGTTGTTCGGCTGGGAGCCGCGGGGCAAGTGCCTCCACTCCCCCACTTACCCTCCGGTGCGGGAGGTGCTGGCCACGGCAAAGGCCGCTGGGGCCGTGGTGGTGTTCGCCCACCCGACGGTGTACAAGAGTATGCCCCTGCTGCGGGAGCTGGTGGCTGAAGGGGCCATCGACGGCATCGAGGTGCATCACCCCCGCAACAGCCCCGAGGACAGAGCCGAGTGCGCTGAGCTCTGCAAGAAGCATGACCTCATCGTCACCGGCGGCAGCGACTTCCACGGCGCGAACCACGGCAAGCCCCACCCGGTGGGTGCCTGCGTCACCGAGGACGACCAGATCGCGCGCATCGAGGCACTGGCCCGCAAGCGCCGGGGCGGCGCTCTGTGACCGGGCCACATTGACTTCCCCACCTGACAGGGATATAATAAAGATACTGCGCGAGTCTGCTCGCCTGTCAGTCGGATATAAAGAGAGGAAGTTTGAATATGAGCAAGTCTTTCAGCTACCCCAACAAGGGTACCTGCTCCAAGGAGACCCACATCGTGCTGAACGATGACCACACCATCGAGTCCATCGAGGTCATCGGCGGCTGCAACGGCAACCTGAAGGGCATCAGCCGCCTGCTCAAGGGCATGAAGGCTGAGGACGCCATCGCCCGCATGGAAGGCACCACCTGCGGCCCCCGCCCCACCAGCTGCCCTGACCAGATCGCCCAGAACCTCAAGCGCGCTCTGGCTGAGCTGTAATTCACAGTCCGTTCAAAAGACCACCGTCCTGCCCTTATTTCCTGCGGGCAGAACGGCGGCCTTTTTTGTTATCGCAATTTTCAAAAATAGTGCCTATCGAAACGGCATCTTTGCGATATGCAGTTTGCGGATGTTGCTGCTGCATTAAAAAGTTGAATTGCTATAAAGTAAAATTTGATTTTCTACGCTGCCGACAGAGGAGTTTCTGGTTCCGACCAAAATCGAGCCAAAAAGCGGTTGACAAAACCCGTGTCCTTTGCTACAATAAATGAGTAAACGCAGGGTTAGCTCATCCGGTAGAGCGACTGCTTCCCAAGCAGTAGGCGGCGGGTTCGAGTCCCGTATCCTGCTCCACAAAAAGAGCGCTGATTCGTCAAGAATTGGCGCTTTTATCATTTCAGCAAGTCTAAAACTGAGAGGGACGTCATGATTTTTGTACCCCTTCTGCACTATTTCAAGTGCAAGAATCAATACAGCGGCAGCGAGGACGGGATGCGCTATCTGCTCTCGCCCGGCAAGCGCAGCGTGCCTGACCCGGACGGCGGCGAGGGCGCACAGAAAGAGGAAGCCATCCTCACGGTGGACATCTGGCCCGACCCCTGGGCGCTGGACCGCACAGACCCCGCCCTGCGCCGGCAGACGGTCTTTCCGCTGACGGACGAGGGCCGGGCCGCAGCGGCAGAGTATCTGTTCTCTGCCTACAGCACTGACCTGGCGCTCTGGAAGCAGCGGCCCTCCATCCTGGACTGTGAGCCCTGGTCACCGCCGCCGAGGGACGAGGACGCAGAAAGCGGGGAAAGCAAATGATATACCGTCTCAAAGAGCTCAGGGGCGACACCATCCCGGTGCCGCAGCTCATCTTTTCCAAGCTGGGCATCGCCGAGGAATACAACGTCCGGGTAGCGCTGTATGTGCTGGCCACCGGCGTCACCGACCCCGAAAAAATTTGTGCCGACCTCAAACTGCGCAGCCGCATCTCTGCCGAAAGCGCCCTCTCCTTCTGGGCCGGTGCGGGGCTTCTCGAGCGCTACGACGAGAACGCCGCGCCGGGAGCAGAGCCCTCTGCCCCTGCCCCCATGACCTGGGCGGAGATCGCCGCCGCAAGCCGCACCGACCCCATGATCTCGAGCCTCATCGACTGCGCTCAGACCGGCTTTGCCCGCCCGCTGACCCACAGCGAGATGGAAAAGCTGGTCAACCTCTACGTACAGGAGGGCTTTGCCCCCGAGACCGTCATGCTCTGCGTAGCCTATGTGGCCAGCCGGGGTAAGCGGACGATGGCCGCCGTCCTCCACGAGCTGAAGGTCTGGCGGGCCGAGGGCGTGGAGACCGGCGAACAGGCCGACGCCCACCTCAAGCTGCTGGCCCTCCGCCAGACCCGGGAGCAGTATGCTGCCTCCCTGCTGGGCATCCCGGACAGCGAGCTCACCCTCGGCGGGCGGAAAGCCATCGCCCGGTGGTATGAGGTCTACGGCTACGATGACGCCATGGTGCAGGAGGCCGCTGTGCAGGCCGGGCCGAAGCGCGACCTGTGGTACTGGAACAGCATCCTCAAGACCTGGAACGCCAAGGGGCTGCGCAATATCCACGATGTGCGCACTCCGGTGGCCGCCGCCGGAGCCAGCCGGAACATCCGGGTGGACCGTGAGACCCCCAGCGGCAACGACTTCCTCAAGAACGCTGCCCGCCGCCGCACCCTCAAGAAAAAGTCCGAGTGACCCCCGGCATAAGGAGACACTATGCGTACCAAAAACGAACTGTATCAGGAAGCCCTGCGCACCGTCGCCCGCCGTCGTCAGACCGCACGGGCCAAGGCAGAGGACGCCCGCGCTGAGGCCGAGGCCGCTGTCCCCGGGCTGCGCCACGCCGAAGAAGAGGTGCGGGTGCGGGGCATCCGCTGCGCACTGGCCGGTGCGGCGGGCAGGGACCGCACCGATGCCGCTGCGGCCCTCACCGATGCCCGCAAAAAGCTGGCCGACCTGCTGGCCTCCAGCGGCCGTCCCGCCGACGCACTGGAGCCGCACTTCACCTGCAGGCTCTGCGAAGACACCGGCATTGTGGACGGACGCACCTGCAGCTGCGTCCACAAGGTGATGCAGCAGCTCCGCCGTTCGGAGATCGAGGCTCTGTCCAGCCTCTCCATTTCCAGCTTCGATACCATGGAGCTGCGCTACTACCCCGCCCGGATGGACGCCTCCCTCGGCGAGCCGGTGCGGAGTTATATGTCCACCCTTCTGGACGACCTGCGCGGCTACGCCGACGAATTCGATACCACCAGCGAGAGCCTGATGCTCCTCGGCAACGCCGGTCTGGGCAAGACCCATGCCGCTCTGGCCATCGCCGGAGAGGTGCTGGAAAAAGGCTTCGACGTCATCTATGTGTCCAGCCCCGACTTTTTCTCGAAGCTCGAGGCCCTGCACTTCGGCTCCGACCCCGCCGGGGAGGAAGAGATGCTCCTGCGCACCGCCGCCGGGGCCGACCTGCTCATCCTCGACGACCTGGGTTCCGAGTTCAACTCCAGCTTCCTCATCAGCACCCTTTACAGCCTGCTGAACAACCGTCTGGGCGCGAAGCTGCCCACCATCGTCACCACCAACATCACCGACGGCGCTCTGCTGGAAAAGCTCTATACCGAAAAAATCTCCAGCCGCCTCTCCTCTTTTGTCCCCTTCCTCTTTATGGGCGACGATATTCGGGCGCAAAAGGCAGAAGAAGCGTAAATAGGACAGAAGTCAACGAGAGTTCTTATTCAGGAAAGGAATTTCAAATATGGGAATCGTAGTCATCGGCGCAGTTTTCGTGGACATCAAGGGCTATCCCCTCTCCACCTACATCCCCGGCGGACGGAACGCCGGCCGCATTGAACAGGTGCATGGCGGTGTGAGCCGGAACGTGGCGGAGGACATCGCCAATGTGGAGCTGCGCCCCACCTTCGTGGGTCTGGTGGACGACACCGGCATGGGCCAGGACGTCATCAATAAACTGGACAACCACAAGGTCAACACCCGGTACATCCAGAAGGTCCCCGATGGCATGGGGACATGGCTGGCCATCTTTGACAACGACGGCGACGTCCACGCCGCCATCTCCAAGCGCCCTGACACCACCCCGCTGACCACCCTGCTGGAGGAGAAGGGCGACGAGATCTTCAAGGACTGCGACGCCATCGCCATCGAGCTGGACCTGGAGAAAGACACGGTCAAGCAGGTGCTCCGCTATGCCAGGAAATACAACAAGAAGGTCTTTGCCGCAGTCTCCAACATGAGCATCGCCATGGAGCGCCGCGACTATCTGCAGCAGATCGACTGCTTCGTCTGCAACCAGCAGGAGGCCGGTCTGCTCTTCTCGGACGACTACGAGCATCTCGCCCCCAGCCAGATGGCTCAGGTACTGGCCCGGAACGTCCACAGCGCCAACATGACCAGCATGGTGGTGACCATGGGCGGTCAGGGTGCCGTGTACGCCAAGCACACCGGCGAGTGCGGCGTCGTACCCGCCAAGAAGGTGGACGTCATCGACACCACCGGCGCAGGCGACGCCTTCTTTGCCGGCACGGTCATCGGCCTGACCTACGGCAAGAATCTGGCCCAGTCCTGTGAGATCGGCAGCCGCCTGGCCGCGTCGGTCATCTGCATCACGGAGAATGTCTGCCCCCGCTTCCGCCCGCTGGAATTCGGGCTGGATGTGCCGGTAGTGGACTGAATCTGTATCTTCGAGCGCAGAGGTCTCTGGGCCTCTGTGCTTATTTTTTAATGCTGCCGTTCGATTCTTTCGATGAGTTTCGCGGTTTTTATCGGGAAATCTGTTGAATCCCGCCTGTGGCAGTGTTACACTGGACTTATTCAAATTTGTGAAAAGAGGAGAATCCAATGAACCAAAATCAGCACAAGCGAAGCGCCTTTTCGGGCAAGATCGGCTTTGTCCTCTCGGCGGCAGGCGCTTCGGTAGGCCTCGGCAACATCTGGCGTTTCCCCTACCTCGCGGCAAAGTACGGCGGCGGCATTTTCCTGCTCATCTACATCATCCTCGCCTTCACCTTCGGCTACACCATGATCGTGGCCGAGACGGCGCTGGGCCGGATGACCAGGAAAAGCCCAGTGGGCGCATTCGCCGCCGTCCGCAAGGGCAGGCGCTCCTTCGGCGGCTGGATAAACGCCATCATCCCCATCCTTATCGTGCCTTATTACTCGGTCATCGGCGGCTGGGTCATCCGGTATCTGGCCGACTACATCAGCGGCCACGGCAGTGAGCTGGCCACAGACGGCTACTTCTCGGCCTTCATTTCCAGCGGCGCTTCGGCGGAGATATGCTTTGTCCTCTTTACCATCTTCACCCTCGCCATCATCTTTGCAGGCGTGCGCAACGGCGTGGAGCGGGTCTCCAAGGTGATGATGCCCATCCTCGTGGTGCTGTCCGTCATTATCGCGGGCTACTCCGTCACCCGCCCGGGTGCGCTGGAGGGCGTGAAGTATTTCCTCGTGCCGAATCTCTCCCACTTCTCCTGGATGACCGTCGTGACCGCCATGGGGCAGATGTTCTACTCCCTCTCCATCGCAATGGGCATCCTCGTCACCTTCGGCTCCTACATGAAGAAGGATGTCTCCATCGAGGAGTCCACCGAGAACGTGGAGATCTTCGACACGGCCATTGCCATCATGGCGGGCCTGATGATCATTCCTGCGGTCTTCTCCTTCTCGGGCGGCGACCCGGACACCCTGCAGGCCGGCCCGGCCCTCATGTTCATCACCATCCCGAAGGTCTTTGAGAGCATGGGCCTCGGCACCGTGGTGGGCATCCTCTTCTTCACGCTGGTGCTTTTCGCCGCCGTCACCAGCTCCATCGCCCTGACGGAAAGCGCCGTCTCCACCTTCGAGGACGAGCTGGGCTGGAACCGTAAGCAGGCCACCGTCCTCATCGGCATCATCATGCTGGTGCTGGGCAGTCTGTCGGCTCTGGGCTACGGCCCTCTGGCCCGGTTCACGGTCTTCGGGATGCAGTTCCTCGACTTCTTCGATTTCCTCACCAACTCCGTCATGATGCCCATTGCAGCCATCACCACCTGCCTGCTGGTGTCCCGGGTCATCGGTGTGGAGAAAATCGAGGAAGAGGTCACGCTGGAAGGCAAGCCCTTCCGCCGCAAGCGCATCTTCAACTTTATGATAAAGTACCTCTGCCCCATCTTCGCAGCCATCATCCTCATCAGCTCGGTGGCAAACGCGCTGGGCGTCATCTCCATGTAAGCAGACAACAAAAAGCGCCGGAAGCCTTTACACCGCTTCCAGCGCTTTTCTTATGCCCGTTTCAGGATGCTCTTTATCTCGTCCAGATCCTTTACAAAATAAATGCCGCTCTGCCGCTCAGGGCTGGACAGCCCCATCTCGACCATATGGGCCAGCAGAGCTTTCAGCCCGGCGTAGTAGCCGTCGAGGTCGTAGAGGATGCAGGGCGCGTCCAGATGGCCCAGCGAGACCTTGGACATCACCTCGGCGATCTCTTCCAGCGTGCCGGTGCCGCCTGGGAACGCGATAAAGGCATCGCCCAGCTCGATCATCCGGGTCTTGCGCTCGGTCATGTCCTGCGTGACGATAAGCCTGGTCAGGCCGTTATACTGCACCTCGGAGTCGATGAAGAACTGGGGCTCGACGCCGGTCACTTCACCGCCCGCCGTCAGAACGCTGTGGGCCAGACGCCCCATCAGGCCGCTGCGGGAGCCGCCGTAGACCAGCGCGTTCCCGCTCTTGCCGATCCAGCGGCCCAGTTCCTCCACCGCCTGTTTCAGGGCCGGGTCGCTGCCCTCATTGGCCCCCAGATAGACCGTAATATTCATCTGCATTTCTCCTGTCACTTTGCCCATGTCATTTCCTGATTCGGGCCGGTATAATCAAACTTACCGTCACTCTTCTCTTCCAGCGCTTTTATCATGTGATATGCAAACTCATTGTAGGGCGTCGGGATGCCAAGCTCTTTGCCCATCCGGATGAGCGCACCCGAGAACATATCGATTTCGGTATGGCGTCCGGCGTCGAGATCTTGCAACGTCGAGTAGCGGGCCGAGGGCTTGACGGCGCAGCCCTTGCCGGACACGGCATCCACCTTCTGCATATCGATGCCTTTGGCCGCGGCAATGGCTTCCAGCTCACGGCGGAGGCCGTCGCTGACAGCCTTCATATGGACGCTGTCACGGTAGCAGCCTACGCCTGCACCGAGGATGGCCTGGGGCAGGTTGTTGCAGACGTTGAGGCGGAACTTGCTCCACATCTCTTCCCGGATGCAGTCGGTGGCCCGGAAGTGCAGCTCTGTGCCGCCGAACAGGGCCTCCACAGCCTTGACGCGGGGGCTGTCGCAGGGCGGCTCCTTCTCACCGAAGATGATGCCAACGGTGGTCGCCGGGTCAAAATGGAAGCCGTCTGCCTCCTTGTGGGACGCCACTTTGATGAGGGAGTAAAGCAGATGCTCCCCACCCACGGCAGAGGCAATGATGTCCTCGCTGTCCACGCCGTTCATCAGACTCATGATGGTGGTATGGGGGCCGGTGACGGCTTTGATGCTGTCCAGTGCGCCGGGCAGTGCGCCGTATTTCAGGCAGACGATGAGAAGGTCGGCGTCATGCGCCTCCTGCGGCGTCCAGACCGCCGGACGGTAGATTTTGCCGTTGATGGCACAGCCATCCTTCTTCAGGCGCTCGCCGCGCGGGCCATCGGCCACCACGCCAAGCTCAATCTCCCTGCGGGCCGAAAGCCCCCAGATCACGTAGGAGCCGACCGCACCGGCTCCCAGAACTGCCACTTTTTTGATGTCCATATCGTTCTACCTCTCTGTCGTTTTCCAACCTGTATCATGAAGCTATTATACCATGCTTTTCTCTCCCGGAAAAGCCCGGAGTGTTTCATTGTTGCACGTCAAAAATCCTTGACTTTTGGCGATAAATTATAACAAAAGTGTAGAATCTCTTCGGAAAATAGAATCTTTGTCAAAAAAGGGCTTGATTTTTTTCGAAAACGGACTAGAATATCTTCTTGTGGAAAGGCTTCACCTGTACAGCCTTCTGCGAAACTGTTTTTCAAAAGCAAGGAGATTTTTGATATGAAACTCAAGAATGTTTGTGTTACCGTTGCTGCTCTGGTCCTGGCTGTCAGCATGACTGCCTGCGGCAGCTCTTCTTCTACTGCTGCTTCTACCTCTGAGGCTGCTTCTGCTGCCGCTCAGTCTGAGGCTGCTTCCACCTCCGCTGTCGCTGAGGAGAACAGCGCTTCCTCCGAGGCTGCAAGCGAGGCTTCCTCTTCTGAGGTTTCCAGCGAGGCCGCATCTTCTGAGGCTGCTTCCTCCGAGGTCGCTTCTTCCACTGCTGCCTGAGCTTCAGCGCATAAAAACGAGCCGCAGCCTTTCCCCGGTGGGATGGGCTGCGGCTCATTTTATTTTACACGAAGTCCTCCCGCATGGGGGTGAAGATGTCCAGCAGGATGCCGGCCTCGGTGCAGACGCAGCCGTGCTCCACGCCGTCCTCCTTCAGGATGGTGTCCCCTGCCCGCACAGTGTGGGTCACGCCGTCCACCGTGAAATCGAACGCACCCGACACCACATAGGTGATCTGGGTGTGGGGGTGGTGATGCAGTGCGCCCACGGCCCCCTTTTCGAAGGTGTTCTCCACACACATCAGGCCGTTGGTGTAGGCCAGCACCCGGCGGGTGACGCCCTCGCCTGCCGCCTGCGGCAGAGCCTCTGCATGATAGACCCAGCGCTGTTTCTTCTCGGGAAGCTTCATATCCATTCCTCGTTTTCCGCCGCCAGACAGCGGCTTTTTTCTTCTATTATAACGGCCTTGGGGCTGGACTACAAGCTTGATTTGAGCGGGTGTCGCAGGATGGTCTTCCGCTTTTCCGGCGCGGTGCGGTTGGGGTCGGAGAGATAGAGCTCGTGGTGAAAGCGCGTCTCAGAGAAGTCCACCGCATAGCCCTGCTCTGCCGCAAAGGCATTCATCCGGGCCAGCGTCTCCGGCTCGTCGTCGTAAGAGCCGAGGTGCATACACTGGACACAGAGGCCCTCATCGTAGGTGAAGAACTCGACCTTGGAGAAATCCTTTTTCTTTTTGGCTGTCGCTTCCCGGACCGCCCAGTCGAACTCTTCCCGGGTCACGAACTCCGGCAGGCGGATCATACTTGTCCACTCAAAGCATTCTTTGTGGGCGTAGTCCACACCGTCCACCCCCTCCTGATGCCACAAACCCTCCAACGGTGGGACAACATATTCAAAGTAACCGTCGATCTTATGGCTTCCCTTGTAGCTCATCTTGATGGTAAAGGCAATGCCATACAGCAACTCCATTGCCGCCTGATACTCTCCACCTGGTTCATTGGGGTCTCCCCTGCCCTGTACAGACACAAAATTCATCGGCGGAACAGTCACAATACCCGGCTTCCTGGGTGGAAGATAAAACTCCTTGTACTCCTTCTTATAGTCAAACGCCATAGTGCCGTCCTCCATTCTCCAACATCTTTGCTCTTTAATGTCAGCATACCATAACAACCTTTATTTGTAAAGCACTTTTTGGCAAAAAACAAAAATCCCCTGCCATCTCGGGCAGAGGATCTGATAGCGCAAAAAGAGCCTTCCCACTCTCCGGAATGGGAAGGCTCTTTGTAAGTTCAACCTTTTGCCTTAGAACAGGCGCGAAGGGTCAAAATCACTCAATGATCTTGCCGACGACGCCGGAACCAACGGTACGGCCACCCTCACGGATAGCGAAACGCAGGCCCTCTTCCATAGCGACGGGGGTCAGCAGCTCAACGTGCATCATGACGTTATCGCCAGGCATGCACATCTCGGTGCCTTCCGGCAGGGTGATGATGCCGGTCACGTCGGTGGTACGGAAGTAGAACTGAGGACGATAGTTGGAGAAGAACGGGGTGTGACGGCCGCCTTCGTCCTTGGTCAGAACGTAGACCTGGGACTCGAAGACCTTGTGGGGATGAACAGAACCGGGCTTAGCCAGAACCTGACCGCGCTCGATCTGGGTACGGTCAACACCACGCAGCAGAGCGCCGATGTTATCGCCAGCCTCAGCATAGTCCAGAGACTTACGGAACATCTCCAGGCCGGTGACGGTGGTGGACAGACGGTCGGGCTTAATGCCGACGATCTCCATTGCATCGCCAACCTTAGCAACGCCACGCTCAACACGACCGGTAGCAACAGTACCACGGCCGGAAATGGTCATGACATCCTCGATGGGCATCAGGAAGGGCTTGTCCTCCTCACGATCGGGGTTGGGGATATAGGTATCGACAGCGTTCATCAGCTCCTTGATGCACTCGTAAGCGGGATCATCGGGATCGTTGGGAGCCTCCAGAGCCTTCAGAGCGGAACCACGAATGATCGGGGTGTCGTCGCCCGGGAAGTCGTACTCGCTCAGCAGCTCACGGATCTCCATCTCGACCAGATCCAGCAGCTCCTCATCGTCGACCATATCGCACTTGTTCATGAAGACAACGATATAGGGCACGCCGACCTGACGAGCCAGCAGGATGTGCTCACGGGTCTGGGGCATGGGACCATCGGTAGCAGCAACGACCAGAATAGCGCCGTCCATCTGAGCAGCACCAGTGATCATGTTCTTGACGTAGTCAGCATGGCCCGGGCAGTCAACGTGAGCATAGTGACGAGCGTCGGTCTGATACTCAACGTGAGCGGAGTTGATCGTGATACCACGAGCACGCTCCTCAGGAGCCTTATCGATGTTGGCATAGTCCATGAACTCTGCGTCGCCCTTCAGTGCCAGGTACTTGGTGATAGCAGCGGTCAGAGTGGTCTTGCCGTGGTCAACGTGACCGATGGTGCCGATGTTAACATGCGGCTTAGAACGGTCGAACTTTGCCTTTTCAGCCATTGGAATATCCTCCCTTAAATTAGGTTTTGATATTGGTTACAACAGTCCTGCTAATACAGAATTGCATTGCAAAACTATTCTACTAGATTCCACCTGTAAAATCAAGTGTTTTACAGGAAATTTTGCCGGAGCTACACTACCCCGGCAAAATCTTTATCCGTTTTTCAACGATCAGCCCTTGGTGCGGCCTGCGATGATCTGATCAGCGATGTTCTTAGGCACCGGCTCGTAGTGAGACGGCTCCATGACATACTGGCCACGGCCTTGGGTCTTGGAGCGCAGGTCGGTGGCGTAGCCGAACATCTGAGCCAGAGGAACGAATGCGTTGACACGCTGGGTGCCAGCCATTGCCTCCATGCCCTGGATCTGACCACGGCGGGAGTTCAGGTCACCGATGACATCGCCCAGATACTCATCGGGAACGATGACAGCGACCTTCATGATGGGCTCGGTGATGATAGGATCAGCCTTGCGCATAGCATCCTTGAAGGCCATAGAACCTGCAATGGAGAAGGCCATCTCAGAGGAGTCAACCTCATGATAAGAGCCATCATACAGGGTGACCTTGACGTCAACGACAGGATAGCCTGCCAGAACACCGGACTTCATAGCACCCTGGATACCGTTGTCGATAGCCGGGATGTATTCCTTCGGGATAGCGCCGCCAACGATGGCGTTGACGAACTCATAGCCCTTGCCTGCCTCGTTGGGCTCGATCTTGATCTTGACGTGACCGTACTGGCCCTTACCACCAGACTGACGAGCGTACTTGGTCTCCTGATTGGCCTCCTTGCGGATGGTCTCACGGTAAGCGACCTGAGGTGCGCCGACGTTCGCCTCGACCTTGAACTCACGGAGCAGACGGTCGACGATGATCTCCAGATGGAGCTCGCCCATGCCGGCGATGATGGTCTGACCAGTCTCTTCGTCGGTGTAGGTCTTGAAGGTAGGATCCTCTTCGGCCAGCTTTGCCAGCGCGATGCCCATCTTCTCGTTGCCGGCCTTGGTCTTAGGCTCGATGGCGACGCGGATAACGGGCTCGGGGAACTTCATGGACTCCAGAATGATGGGATGGTTCTCATCACACAGAGTATCACCGGTGGTGGTGTTCTTCAGACCAACGACAGCAGCAATATCACCTGCGTAGCAGCAGTCGATATCCTTGCGGTGGTTGGAGTGCATCTGCAGGATGCGGCCCATACGCTCCTTGCTGTCCTTCACGGAGTTGTAGACAGTAGTACCTGCCTCGACCTTACCGGAGTAGACACGGAAGTATGCCAGCTTACCAACGAAGGGGTCGGTAGCGATCTTGAAGGCCAGAGCTGCAAAGGGAGCCTCGTCGGAAGACGGACGGGTCTCCTGCTCTTCGGTCTCAGGATTCACACCCTTGATGTCCTCGACATCGGTAGGTGCGGGCATATAGTCAACGATAGCGTCCAGCAGCTTCTGCACGCCGCGGTTCTTGTAGGAAGAACCACAGACAACGGGGACCAGAGTGTTCGCAATGGTCTCCTTGCGGATAGCAGCCTTCAGTTCCTCACGGGTGATCTCCTCACCCTCGAGGTACTTCTCCATGAGCTCTTCGTCGTTCTCGGCAACAGTCTCAACGAGGATGTTGCGATACTCCTCAGCCTGCTCGCGCATATCCTCGGGGATAGGCTCGGTGCGCATATCGTTGCCCATATCGTCGTAGTAGACCTCAGCGTTCATATCGACCAGGTCAACGATGCCACGGAAGGTATCCTCCTGACCGATGGGCAGCTGGATGGCCACGCCGTTGGCGTGCAGACGATCGTGCAGCATCTTGATGCAGCGGAAGAAGTCAGCACCCATGGTGTCCATCTTGTTGACGTACACCATACGGGGGACTTTGTACTCATCAGCCTGACGCCAGACGGTCTCAGACTGAGGCTCGACACCGCCCTTAGCAGCCAGAACGGTCACAGAACCGTCCAGGACGCGCAGGGAACGCTGGACCTCAACAGTGAAGTCAACGTGGCCCGGGGTGTCGATGATGTTGATGCGGTGACGATTCTTCTTGAATGCAACGGGGTCCTTCTGAGTCTCAGAGTGGCTCCAGTAGCAAGTGGTAGCTGCGGAGGTGATGGTGATACCACGCTCCTGCTCCTGAACCATCCAGTCCATGGTAGCGCCGCCGTCGTGAACCTCGCCGATCTTGTGGTTGATGCCGGTGTAGTACAGAATACGCTCGGTAGTGGTGGTCTTACCAGCATCGATGTGGGCCATAATGCCGATATTTCTCGTCATCTGAAGAGAAACTTCTCTGGGAGTAGCCATGAAATTAACCTCCTACAGAACAGATCAATAACGGAAATGAGCGAAAGCCTTGTTGGCCTCGGCCATCTTGTGGGTATCCTCGCGCTTCTTCACGGCGTTGCCGGTGTTGTTGGCAGCATCCATGATCTCAGCAGCCAGACGCTGGGCCATGGTCTTCTCACCACGGCTGCGGCTGTAAGCAGTCAGCCAGCGCAGGCCCAGAGTCTCGCGGCGAGCGGGGCTGACCTCCAGGGGGACCTGGTAGTTAGCGCCGCCAACACGGCGGGTCTTGCACTCGAGGCTGGGCATGATGTTCTCCATCGCCTTCTCGAAAGTCTCGAGAGGATCGTTGCCAGTCTTCTCCTGAATCATGGAGAAAGCCTCGTAAACGATCTTCTGAGCGACGCCCTTCTTGCCGTCCAGCATGACGCTGTTGACCAGACGGGTGACCATCTTGGAATTGTAAATAGGATCAGCTAAGACATCGCGCTTAGCAATGTTACCTCTTCTAGGCATCTTTCTTCCCTCCTTCACAGAATGATATCATCGGTACTCGAAAGTAATAAAACTCCCGTTGTGTCACAAAGAGCTGACCTTACATAAACTGTTGCCCTCCGCACGTTTCTGCGGACTTGTTATTTATATAATGGAAAGCCGTTTATGGCGGTTCGTTCCTCAATTACTTCTTTGCAGCACCGGCCTTAGGACGCTTTGCGCCGTACTTGGAGCGAGCCTGATTACGGCCTGCAACACCCTGGGTATCCAGAGTACCACGGATGATGTGGTAACGCACACCGGGGAGGTCCTTAACACGACCGCCACGGATCAGCACGACGGAGTGCTCCTGCAGGTTATGGCCGATACCGGGAATGTAAGAGGTGACCTCGATACCATTCGTGAGGCGGACACGGGCGACCTTACGCAGAGCAGAGTTAGGCTTCTTGGGGGTCATGGTACGGACTGCAGTGCAGACACCGCGCTTCTGGGGGCTGTTCAGATCAGAATACTGTTTCTTCTGAGAGTTGTAAGTCTTCAGCAGTGCGGGAGCAGTGCTCTTCGTAGCCAGGACCTGACGGCCTTTGCGTACAAGCTGGTTAAAAGTAGGCATTGGTTTTCTCCTTTCTTAATGATGAACATCGGATGTTTTCCGACTTTTTTGCCGCACTATCCCTGTGTGGGACGCGCAACAGTTATATAATACCCGTTTTCATCAGGAATGTCAACAGTTTTTCCAATATTTTTTGTTTTATTCGCCGAAAGGTTTTTACCCTCTCAGTCACCTTCGGTGACAGCCCTTCCGCAACGACATGCCCTCTCCGTCTGCTTCGCAGACAGCTCTTCCGTAACGACATGCCCTCTCAGTCACCTTCGGTGACAGCTCCCCCAAAGGGGGAGCCACTGGCGTGCCGGTCAGGCCCACGCGGGACGAGCAAAGTTTGATTTTATTGAAAACAGTAGTGCCCTGCTACAGAGATTCACAGCAGCTTGACAAGGTGCGCTTGTCCAGAAGCTGCTGCCCTCTGTAGCAGGGCACTATCTTTTGCGTTATATTAGACTTTCAGCAGTCAAGCGAAAGCTGCCCGACCTGCCAAAGGCTCTCCCTCTGGGAGAGCTGTCACCGAAGGTGACTGAGAGGGCAAGCCCGCTGCCGGGGGGAACTGTCACCGTAGGTGACTGAGAGGGCTTACTGCCGTGCGGCAGCTACCAGCTCAGCGGCGACCTCGGCGTCGCGCTCTTCCTCACGGCGCTTCAGGTCCTCACGCACCTCCGGGAGACCGGTACCTGCGGGGATGAGCTTACCGATGATGACGTTCTCCTTCAGACCGGCCAGCGGATCGACCTTGCCCTTGATGGCGGCCTCGGTCAGCACGCGGGTGGTCTCCTGGAAGGAGGCGGCAGACAGGAAGGACTCGTTTGCCAGAGCAGCCTTGGTGATGCCCAGCAGCACCTGCTGATACTCGACCAGCCTGATGCCCTGCTCACCGGCGTCGATGCGCTTCTGCAGCTCGGCGTTGACGTTCTCGACTTCCAGACGGTTTGCCAGAGCACCGCCGATGAGGTCGGAAGAACCGGAGTCGGTCACGCGGACCTTGCGGCACATCTGACGGACGATGACCTCGATATGCTTATCGTTGATCTCAACGCCCTGCAGACGGTAGACCTTCTGGACCTCGCTGATGAGGTAGTTCTGAACATCGCTCAGACCCTTGATGGCCAGGATGTCCTGAGGATACAGGACGCCTTCACGGGTGATGATGTCGCCCTTCTCCACGCGGTCGCCCGGCATCACGCGTGCGTGCTGGGTGAACGGGATGGAGTAGTTCTTGACGACCTCGGCGCCGTTCTCGTCCTTGCCGGTGACCTTGATGACGACATTCTTCTTGGTATCGTCGTGAGAGACGACACCGGAGATCTCGCTCATGATGGCCATGCTCTTGGGACGGCGGCTCTCGAACAGCTCCTCGACACGGGGAAGACCCTGAGTAATATCTTCAGCAGACGCGATACCGCCGGTATGGAAGGTACGCATGGTCAGCTGAGTACCGGGCTCGCCGATGGACTCTGCGGCGATGACGCCGATGGACTCGCCCAGCTGGACGGGCTCACCGTTTGCCATATCGCTGCCGTAGCAGTGTGCGCAGACGCCGATCTTGGCGCGGCAGGTCAGCAGGCTGCGGATCTTCAGCTTGGTGATGCCTGCGGCCTCGATGTCGTTTGCATCGTAGAGGTCGATCATCTTGCCTTCGGGAACGATGACCTTGCCGGTGACGGGGTCGAGGACATCGCCCACGGCATAACGGCCGATGATACGCTCACGGAAGCTCTCGATCTTCTCCTTGCCCTCGTGGATCTCGGAGACCCACAGGCCGTCGGTGGTGCCGCAGTCGATCTCGCGGACGATGACTTCCTGAGAGACATCGACCATTCGACGGGTCAGGTAGCCGGAGTCAGCGGTACGCAGAGCGGTATCGGCCAGACCCTTACGAGCGCCGCGAGCGGAAACGAAGTATTCCAGAATATTCAGACCTTCGCGGTAGTTCGCACGAATGGGCATCTCGATGGTCTTACCGGCGGTGTTTGCCAGCAGGCCGCGCATGCCGGCCAGCTGCTTGATCTGGTTCATAGAACCACGCGCACCGGAGTCTGCCATCATGAAGATCTCGTTGTCCTCGGGCAGGTTTGCAGCCAGAGCCTTGGAGACCTTATCGGTGGTAGCCTGCCAGATGTTGATGGTCTGGGAGTAGCGCTCGTTCTCGGAGATCAGGCCGCGGTTGAACAGCTTGCTGACCTGAGAGACCTGCTTGTCGGCGTCGGCGATCAGCTCGTCCTTCTGGGGCGGGATGACAGCGTCACAGACAGCGACGGAGATAGCGGACAGCGTAGAGTACTTGTAGCCCTGTGCCTTGATGGCGTCCAGCATCTTTGCGCACTTGCGGCTGCCGTTGCGGGTCATGCAGCGGGAGATGATGTCGGGCAGGGTCTTCTTGGTCACGCGGAAGCTGACCTCGTACTCCAGCCAGTGCTCAGGGTCGGTGCGGTCGATATAGCCCAGATTCTGAGGCACGGGGTTGTTGAAGATGATGCGGCCGACGGTGGCGTCCACCAGACCGGTACGCTCCACGCCGTCGATGACCATGGTGCGGCGCACCTTGATGGGTGCGTGCAGGGTGACGATGTGCTCAGCGTAAGCCATCAGAGCCTCGTTCTCATCGCGGAACACCTTGCCTGCGCCCTCTTCGTTCTCACGAACGGTGGTCAGGTAGTAGCTGCCCAGGATCATATCCTGCGTAGGAACGGTGACAGGTGCGCCGTCAGAGGGCTTCAGCAGGTTGCCGGAAGCCAGCATCAGCATCTTGGCCTCGCGGCAGGCATCCTCGCCCAGGGGCAGATGGACTGCCATCTGGTCGCCGTCGAAGTCGGCGTTGAATGCGGTACAGGCCAGGGGGTGCAGCTTGATGGCACGGCCCTCGACCAGCACGGGGTTGAAGGCCTGGATGCCCAGACGGTGCAGGGTAGGTGCGCGGTTCAGCAGGACGGGGTGGCCCTTGATGACAGTCTCAAGGCTGTCCCAGACATCGGGCTTTGCGCGCTCGACCATCTTGCGGGCAGACTTGATGTTGTTGGCAACACCCTTCTCGACCAGGTCCTTCATGACGAAGGGCTTGAACAGCTCCAGAGCCATCTCCTTGGGCAGACCGCACTGGTCCATCTTCAGCTCAGGGCCGACGACGATAACGGAACGGCCGGAGTAGTCAACACGCTTGCCCAGCAGGTTCTGACGGAAGCGGCCCTGCTTGCCCTTCAGCAGATCGGAAAGGCTCTTCAGTGCGCGGTTGTTGGGGCCGGTGACGGGACGGCCGCGGCGGCCGTTGTCGATGAGGCTGTCAACTGCTTCCTGCAGCATACGCTTCTCGTTGCGCACGATGATGTCGGGAGCGCCCAGCTCCAGCAGGCGGCGCAGACGGTTGTTGCGGTTGATGACGCGGCGGTACAGGTCATTCAGGTCAGAGGTGGCGAAGCGGCCGCCGTCCAGCTGGACCATGGGGCGCAGGTCAGGCGGCAGCACGGGCAGCACGTCCATGACCATCCACTCGGGGCGGTTGCCGGAAACGCGGAAAGCCTCGACGACTTCCAGACGCTTCAGGATGCGCACCTTCTTCTGGCCGGAGGACTTCTCCACCTCGGCAGTCAGCTCAGCGCTGAGCTGGTCGAGGTCGATCTCCTTCAGCAGGTCCTGAACGGCCTCAGCACCCATCGCAGCCTCGAACTCGTCGCCGTAGCGCTCGCGCATCTCGCGGTACTCTTTCTCGGTCAGCAGCTGCTTCTTTTCCAGCGGGGTCAGACCGGGATCGGTGACGATATAGCTTGCAAAGTAGAGGACCTTCTCCAGCAGGCGGGGGCTGATGTCCAGCATCAGGCCGATGCGGCTGGGGATGCCCTTGAAGTACCAGATGTGGCTCACAGGAGCGGCCAGCTCGATGTGGCCCATACGCTCACGGCGGACCTTGGCCTTGGTCACCTCGACGCCGCAGCGGTCGCAGATCTTGCCCTTATAACGGATGCGCTTATACTTGCCGCAGTGGCACTCCCAGTCCTTGGTAGGTCCAAAAATGCGCTCGCAGTACAGACCGTCGCGCTCCGGCTTCAGGGTGCGGTAGTTGATGGTCTCAGGCTTCTTCACCTCGCCATAGCTCCAGTTGCGGATCTGGTCAGGAGAGGCAAGGCCGATTTTGATCGAATCGAAGACGTTGTTTTCCATGAAACGAACCCTTTCTTAATCTTTATAGTCTCGATGATAACAGTTGACGTTGGAAGACCCGCTGCCCTCCCCTGCCCTGCGGCGGCAGCACGCGCACCGCGCAGGGAAACACAGCTTTCTCAAAGGGGCCTTATTATTCGTCGATGTTCACTTCGTCAGAAGCGGACTCTGCAGCGGCAGAGTTGTCATCCTCCAGCACGGAGGGATCATCGAAACCAGCATCGGCGTCCTTGATGGTGTAATCGTTCAGCAGCTCGTTCTCGTTGGCGACAGTCTCGGTGCCGGCAACATCACGCATATCGAAGCCGGTCTCTTCGTCGTCGAAGTTCTGGCGCATGTCGATCTCGTTGCCTTCCTTGTCCTGGACCACGACGTCCAGACCCAGAGACTGCAGTTCCTTGAGCATGACGCGGAAGGACTCGGGGATGCCCGGCTGCGGGATGGGCTCGCCCTTGACGATGGCCTCGTAGGTCTTGACACGGCCCTCGACGTCATCGGACTTGACGGTCAGGATCTCCTGCAGGGTGTAAGCAGCACCGTAAGCCTCCAGAGCCCAGACCTCCATCTCGCCGAAGCGCTGGCCGCCGAACTGGGCCTTGCCGCCCAGAGGCTGCTGGGTGACCAGAGAGTAGGGGCCGGTGGAACGGGCGTGGATCTTATCATCAACGAGGTGATGCAGCTTGAGGTAGTACATATAACCGACGGTAACGCGGTTATCGAACTTCTCACCGGTACGGCCATCGTAAACGGTGGTCTTGCCGTCGCGATCCAGCTCGATCTTGGAGAAGTCGATGATGTGGCCCTTCTCGCCCATCAGCTTGGGGAGCTTGGTGGGATATGCAGGAGCATTCTCGCCGTGCCACATCTCGCGGGCGGTATCGAAGGTATCGCCGATGTCAGCCTCGCGGGCGGAGTCGAAGACGGGGGTCATGACCTTGATGCCGCAGGCCTTGGCAGCGTAGCCCAGGTTGACCTCCAGCACCTGACCGATGTTCATACGGGAAGGAACGCCCAGGGGGTTCAGCACGATGTCCAGCGGGGTGCCGTCGGGCAGGTAGGGCATATCCTCCTGCGGCAGGATGCGGGAAACGACACCCTTGTTGCCGTGACGGCCTGCCATCTTATCGCCGACGCTGATCTTGCGCTTCTGAGCGATGTAGCAGCGGACGACCTCGCGCACACCGGGCTGCAGCTCGTCGCTGTTCTCCGGGGTGAAGACCTTGACGTCCACGATGATGCCGTACTCGCCGTGAGGCACACGCAGAGAGGTGTCACGCACCTCGCGGGCCTTCTCGCCGAAGATGGCACGGAGCAGGCGCTCCTCAGCGGTCAGCTCGGTCTCGCCCTTCGGGGTGACTTTACCGACCAGAATATCACCGCTCTTGACCTCGGCGCCGATGCGGATGATGCCGCGCTCGTCCAGGTCCTTCAGAGCATCCTCAGAGACGTTGGGGATGTCGCGGGTGATCTCTTCGGGTCCCAGCTTGGTGTCGCGGGACTCGGTCTCATATTCCTCAATGTGGATAGAGGTGTAAACGTCCTCACGGACGATCTTCTCGTTCAGCAGGACGGCGTCCTCGTAGTTGTAGCCCTCCCAGGTCATGAAGCCGATGAGGGCGTTCTTGCCCAGAGAGATCTCGCCGTTGCGCATTGCGGGGCCGTCGGCCAGCACCTGACCGGCCTTGACGTTCTCGCCCACCTCGACGATGGGGCGCTGGTTGATGCAGGTGCCTGCGTTGGAGCGGGCAAACTTGACCAGAGAATAGTTGTCCACGGCGCCCTGAGCGTTGCGCACCTCGACATGGTCCGCGTCCACCTTCTCAACGATACCGTCGTTCTTTGCCAGAACAGCGGTGCCGGAGTCGGTAGCAGCCTTGTACTCCATACCGGTAGCAACGATGGGCTGCTGGGTGACCATCAGAGGCACTGCCTGACGCTGCATGTTGGAGCCCATCAGAGCACGGTTACAGTCATCGTTCTCCAGGAAGGGGATGCAGGCGGTAGCGACAGAGACCATCATTCGGGGCGAGACGTCCATATAATCGACCTTCTCGGCGTCGATCTCCAGGATGTCGTCGCGGCGGCGGGCAGAAACGCGGGCGCGCTTGAAGTGCTTGGTCTCGTCCAGAGGCTCGTTGGCCTGAGCAACGACGTACTCGTCCTCGACGTCAGCGGTCATATACTCGACCTCGTCGGTGACGACCTGGTCGATGAGGCGGCCCTTCTCGTCGTAGGTCTTCTTGACCTTGCGGTAAGGAGCCTCAACGAAGCCGTACTCATTGATCTTGGCGTAGGATGCCAGATAGGAGATCAGACCGATGTTGGGGCCTTCAGGAGTCTCGATGGGGCACATACGGCCATAGTGGCTGTAGTGGACGTCGCGGACCTCGAAGCCTGCGCGGTCACGGCTCAGACCGCCGGGGCCCAGAGCAGACAGACGGCGCTTGTGGGTCAGCTCAGCCAGAGGATTGTTCTGGTCCATGAACTGGGACAGCGGAGAAGAACCGAAGAACTCCTTGATGGCGGCGACCACAGGACGGATATTGATGAGGGCCTGCGGAGTGATGACGCTCTGGTCCTGGCTCTGCAGGGTCATCCGCTCACGGATGACGCGCTCCATGCGGGAGAAGCCGATGCGGAACTGGTTCTGCAGCAGCTCACCGACGCTGCGGATGCGGCGGTTGCCCAGATGATCGATGTCATCGGTGGTACCGATGCCGTGGCCCAGGCCGTTCAGATAGTTGATGGAAGACAGGATGTCGGTCACGGTGACGGTGCGGCCGATGAGCTGGTCGTGGTTGCGGCGCAGCAGCTCCTTCTGCTCTTCCACGTCCGAAGTGGTGTCGAGGATCTTCCTGATCTCCTCAAAGGAGCAGCGCTCGTTGATGCCGCACTCCTTGACATCGAAGGAGAAGAAGCCCTGAGCGTCAACACAGCCATTGGTGATGACCTTGACCTTCTTGCCCTCGATGTTCAGCACGACGATGTTGACGCCGGCGTTGTCAGCGGCCTCAGCCAGCTGACGGGTGATCTTGGCATCCTTCTCGATGAGCAGCTCGCCGGTCAGAGGAGCGACGACGTTCTCGGCGGCGATGTGGTTCATGATGCGGCGCGCCAGAGACAGCTTCTTGTTCATCTTATAACGACCGAACCGGGACAGGTCGTAGCGGCGGGGGTCGAAGAAGAGCATATTGAGCTGGCTGGTAGCGGACTCCACCGTGGGAGGCTCACCGGGGCGCAGCTTGCGGTAGACTTCCAGCAGGCCTTCCTCGGTGTTCTTGGTGGTATCCTTTTCCAGCGTAGCAAGGATGCGCTCATCCTCGCCGAAGTAGTTCAGGATGTCCTCGTTGGAAGACAGGCCCAGTGCGCGGCAGAGCACGGTGACGGGCAGCTTGCGGTTCTTATCGATACGGACATAGAACACGTTGGAAGCGTCGGTCTCGTACTCCAGCCAGGCGCCGCGGTTGGGGTTCATGGTGGCGCTGTACAGGTCGTTGCCCACCTTATCGTGATCATGGCCGTAGAATACGCCGGGAGAACGGACCAGCTGGCTGACGATGGCGCGCTCTGCACCGTTGATGACAAAGGTGCCGGCGTCGGTCATCAGGGGGAAGTCGCCCATGAAGATCTCCTGGTCCTTCACCTCGCCGGTCTCCTTGTTCAGCAGACGGGCGGTGACGCGCAGGGGTGCTGCATAGGTCACGTCGCGCTCTTTGCACTCTTTGATGCTGTACTTGGGCTCTTTATCGAGACGGAAGTCCACGAAGCTCAGTGCCAGATTGCCGGTGTAGTCCTCAATGGTGCCGATGTCGTGGAAGACCTCTTTCAGGCCCTCGTCCAGGAACCACTGATAAGAGTTCTTCTGGACCTCGATGAGGTTCGGCATACTGATGACTTCGTCGATGTGGGAGAAGCTCATGCGCTCGGTCTTGCCGAGCTTGACGGGCTTGACTTTCATCATAAAATCAACCACTCCTTACTTTTATACTCTACGGATGTTGCAAAATGCAGGTCGAATTTGAGCAGACACACATAATTCGGCCTGCACCGCGCGCAGAAGTCCGGCGTTTTGCACAAACTTTTCGGTAGGACCCGTTCCGCTCATGCTGCGCAAACTCCCTTTTTGGCGCACTAGGCCATTATGTGATACTAGTGCAGTATACACCCTGAAACCCCTGTTGTCAAGCCATTTTTCCGTTTTGAGGCAAAAAAATTCCCGGACGCCCTCTTTTATCGGACACCCGGGAACGTGTATGCTTTGCGTGATTTTGGGGTTGATTTTTTTGTTTTTACGTTCCAGACAAAAACACCCTTGTGCATTTTGTCACCATTTACTCTTGCAATCCGGTTTATTCATCCAGATAATCCCGCAGGCGCTTGGCCCGGCTGGGGTGGCGGAGCTTGCGCAGGGCTTTGGCCTCGATCTGGCGCACCCGCTCCCGGGTGACGTTGAACTCCCGGCCCAGCTCTTCCAGCGTCCGGGCGCGGCCATCTTCCAGACCGAAGCGGAGGGCGATGACCCGCTCTTCCCGGGGCGTCAGGCTCTTGAGCACATTCATCAGCTCCCGGCGGAGCAGCTGCCGCCCGGCCTCGTCGGCGGGGACGCCTGCCTCATCGTCCTGGATGAAGTCCTCGAGGTGGGCGTCCTCTTCCTCCCCCACCGGCGTCTCGAGGCTGATGGGGTCCTGAGCCAGCTGTATCAGCTCCCGCACCCGGGCGGGCTCCATGTCCAGCTGGGCGGCGATCTCCTCGGCGGTGGGCTCCCGGCCTGTGCGGCGCAGCAGCTCTCCCGCCGTCTTCTTCACCCGGTTGATGCTCTCCACCAGATGCACCGGGATGCGGATGGTGCGGCCCTGGTCGGCGATGGCCCGGGTGATGGACTGGCGTATCCACCAGGTAGCGTAGGTCGAGAACTTGAAGCCCCGGTCCGGCTCGAACTTCTCCGCCGCCTTCATCAGGCCGAGGTTGCCCTCCTGGATCAGATCGAGGAAGGGCAGGCCCCGCCCGGCATACCGCTTTGCCACCGAGACGACGAGGCGGAGGTTCGCTTCGCTGAGACGGCGGCGGGCGTCCTCGTCCCCTGCCTGTGCGGCACGGGCAAGGGCGGCTTCCTCTTCCGCCGAGAGCAGCGGCACCCGGCCGATCTCTTTCAGATAGGTCTTCACCGGGTCGTCCAGCGCCACGCCTTCGGCAGACAGCTCATGCTCGAGCTTTCCGATCTGCTCTTCGTCCAGAAGCGGCAGCTCCGTCTCTTCCTCGGCCACCTGCACGCCCCGCGTCTCCAGTGCGGCATACAGCTCATCCAGCCCCGCCGGGTCGAAGTCCTGCTCTTCCATGGCACGGCTCACCTGCTCGGGCGTCAGGACATGGCGGCGGGCGCGTCCCGCCAGCATCTTCGCCATTTCTTCCGTCTGTGACATTTTCTGCATCTGTGCTTCTCCTTCCGGCCCCAGCCGGTGGAGAGATCAGACCGAATCTTCTGCGTCAGCAGTTCCCTGCTTTTGTTCCCGCATCGACTGGAGATACTGTTCAATATCGTTGGTTGACATACTGGCGGCGCGGCTGGCCACGGGAGTCCCCCGGGCGATGCGTTCCAGATAGAGCTTGATGTCCTCCGGCGTACAGTTCACATCGCTGTATTGTGCCGCAAGACGGCTCAATTCATTCAGAGCTTCCTCGCTGACGAAGGCCCGCAGGGTGGCGAGGCTCACCTCCACCCCCTGCTCCTTGCAGCGGAGCATGGCTTCGTACAGCTCCTTCTGCTGGGGCTGCAAGAACTGTTCCGGCCTGAGCTGGGCGCTCACCTTATCGATATAGCCCGGCTCCCGCAGCATGGCGGCAAGAAGCCGCTGTTCTGCGCTGGCCATGCCCAGTGCGCCCCGGCCTGCGCTGTAGGGGACTTTGATCTGGTTCATCTCCCCCTCCTGCAGGCGGGCGCGGTCCTGCTCCCGGCGGCGCTTGCTGCCCGCTCTCTTCACGGCGTCGGCCAGCTGGGCCATGATGGCGGTCTTGGAGATGTTCGTCTCCTCGGCCAGACGCCCGGCGTAGACCTCCTGCTCGGTAGGGTTGGAGCGCTGCGCCAGCATCTCCACCGCTTCCTTGACGTACTCGAGGCGCTGAGCATCCTGTTTGAGGTCGTACTGACTGCGCAGACGGCCCAGCCGGAAGTCCAGCGCATTCCCCACGCCGTCCAGCAGGGCTTTGAAGCGGTCTGCACCGTATTTCTTGATGTACTCGTCCGGGTCTTTCGCGCCCGGGATCTGCAGCACGCCCACCCGCACCGGGCTGTTGCGGAACAGCTCCAGCGAGCGGAGGGTGGCCTTCTGGCCCGCCTCATCGGAGTCGTAGCTGAGGATGACCTCATCGGCATACTGGCTGATGAGCTTGATCTGGTCGGGCGTCAGGGCCGTGCCGCAGGCGCAGACAGCGGTGTCGATGCCCGCCTGATGCATGGAGATGACATCCATGTAGCCCTCGCAGAGGACGTACCGATGGGAAGCGCTCCGCTTTGCGATCTGGAGCGCGAACACCGTGTCCGACTTGTGGTAGACCAGCGTTTCGGGGCTGTTGACGTACTTGGGCTTGGAGTCGTCCAGCACACGGCCGCCGAAGGCGATGATGTTTCCCCGCAGATCGAAGATGGGGGTCATGACCCGCCGCCAGAACAGGCAGTAGATGCGGCCCGACTGGCTCCGCTTGAACAGGCCGCTGGCGTCCAGCTCCTGCTGGTTGTAGCCCTTGTCCCGGAGATGCTGGTAGAGCGCCTGCCCGTCGTCGGGGGCGTAGCCCAGCCCGAAGCGGTTGATGGTCTTGTCGTCGAGGCCGCGCCGACGCCAGTAGGCACGGGCCTGCCGGGCCTCCTCCACCGTGGAGTTGAGGCAGGCGTGGAAGAAGCGGGCCGCGTCCTTGTTCATGGTGAGGATGCGGCTGCGCAGACGGCCCGTCTTGTCGTCCTCGGTGGGCTCGGGCATACCGGCCCGCTGGGCCAGCAGCTTGACGGCCTCCACGTAGTCGATGCTGTTTATCTTTTTGGTAAAGGTCACTGCATCGCCGCCTGCACCGCAGCCAAAGCAATAGAAGCTCTGGGTGTCCGGATAGACGTAGAACGAGGGGGTCTTCTCGCTGTGGAAGGGACACAGACCGCCGTAGAGCCGGCCCTTCCGCTTGAGCTGGACATAGCCGCCCACCAGCTCCACGATGTCGGTGCGGCGGGTCAGCTCTTCAATATATTCGTGTGGGATCATAAAGATGTTCGGCGCTCCTTTTTACAAAACGTGCCACTTGCGAGGCACAAAGACGTCCTCAAAGGTCCGGATGGCAAATTCGTCGCTCATGCCGCTGATATAGTCGGTGACGGCCCGCTCGGGGTCGTCCTGATAGGCCAGCTGGACGTAGAAGTTGGACATCTGGTCCACATGGGCCAGATAATACTCGTACAGCTCCCCGATGACCTTGTCCACCTTCTGCTCCTCGGCCTTGGCGGTCTTGTCCACATACACGGTGGCATACATGAAGTCCCGCAGGGCGAGGAAGGCTTCATTCTCCTCCGTGCCGACTGCCACATCCCCGTCGCTGTGGGCGAGGATGCTGTTTATCATGGTAGTGATGCGGGCGGACTTCGTCCGGCCCAGCACGGCGGTGCAGTCCTTCGGCAGGGTGGCCGGGTCCAGCACACCGGCCCGGACGGCGTCCTCGATGTCGTGGTTGACGTAGGCGATCTGGTCGGCCATCCGCACGATGCGGCCCTCGGGCGTCGCGGCCCATCTGCCTTTTGTGTGGGTGACGATGCCGTTGCGCACCTCCCAGGTCAGGTTGAGGCCCTGCCCGTCCTTCTCGAGCTTGTCCACCACCCGCAGGCTCTGCATATAGTGCTTGAAGCCGCCGGGCGTGAGCTTATCCAGCGCCCGTTCTCCGGCGTGGCCGAAGGGGGTGTGGCCAAGGTCGTGGGCGAGGCTGATGGCCTCGGTCAGGTCCTCATTGAGCCGCAGCGCCCGGGCGATGGTGCGGGCGATCTGGGAGACTTCCAGCGTGTGGGTCAGGCGGGTGCGGTAGAGGTCGCCCTCCGGCGAGAGGAAAACCTGCGTTTTCTGCTTGAGCCGTCGGAACGCCTTGCAGTGGAGCACCCGGTCGCGGTCCCGCTGGAACACAGGGCGGATGGGGTCCTGTTCCTCCGGCCTCTGCCTGCCCCGGCTCTCATCGCTGAACGTCGCCCATGGGGCCAGTGTCAGCCGCTCGATCTCTTCGGTGCGTGTGCGCACATCCATCCTGTGTCCCTCCTTTTTCTCTCGTTTTCCCTCCTCTCCGCGCGCGGCCGATCCCAATGCCGCGTCTGCGGCTATTGTAACCGATTCGCCCTGTCGAAGGGGGAAAATCCGTGTCTCTTCGTCAGAAAATGTTTCGACTTGTCATATGGTAATTTTGGGTATTTGTTATTCTTCTGTCTGGTTTCGACGCTGCAACCTCTCCGTGAGCGTCCTTGCCCTCTCAGGCGCTTCGCGCCAGCTCCCCCAGAGGGGGAGCCTTTGGCATGTCGGTCAAGTTCCCACTGAACGAGCAAAGTTTATTCGTTTCGTGGGCTGTAGTGCTCCGCTGTCTAGGCCAGCAACAGCTTGACAAGGTGCGTTGTCCAGAAGCCGCTGCCCTCTGTAGCAAGGCCCGCTTTTTTACGCCTTATCGGGCCTTAGGCGTCCAGTAGGAAGTGACCCGGCCTGCCAATGGCTCCCCCTTTGGGGGAGCTGGCATCGCGCAGCGATGACTGAGAGGGCAAGCCAGTTACGGCAAAGCCGCCACACAGCGATGCGCAGACTCTTTTGCCAGAGCGATACTATCGCTGTGCTTTCGCTTCTCCGTCAGCGTCCTTGCCCTCTCAGGCGCTTCGCGCCAGCTCTCCCAAAGGGAGAGCCTTTCAGAACGCCGCATAGAATGGCTCGCTCACGGTGACATTGGCCGTGCCTCTTGTCAACTCCTGCAGCTGCGTCAGCAGCGGCCCTTCGGTATGCTCCGGCATCTGCCAGCGGAGGATGACTTTATCGATGAACTCCGGTTCGGCCAGCTTGCCGCCCGCCGCCCTGATGAGCAGGTCTGCCCGCTCATAGAGGCCGTAGTCCACCGTCACATCCAGCGCCACCACGCTGCGCACCGTCACCACCTCGGCGGCTTCCAGTGCGCGGGACGTGGCTGTCGTATAGGCCCGGACGAGGCCGCCGGTCCCCAGCAGCACGCCGCCGAAGTATCGTGTGATGACCACGATGAGGTCGGTCAGTCCGCTGTGCTGCAAGACCTCCAGGGCAGGCGTACCCGCTGTCTTGGCCGGTTCGCCGTCGTCGGAATAGCGCTCCCGGCTCCCCTCCCGCAGGCGGTAGGCATAGACATTGTGGCGGGCGGTGCGGTTGGCCGCGCGCACCTGCTCAAGGAAGGCCACGGCCTTCTCCTCGCTGTCTGCAAAGGAGAGCTGCGCAATGAAGCGGCTCTTCTTCTCTTCGTATTCTCCGATGGCTGTCCCCCGGATGGTGCGGTAATCCTCCACGCTGAATCCTCCTGCTGTGTTTCTATATAAGATAAGTATAGCATAAATCGGCGCAAAGAAAAAGCCCGCCCGTGCCAGCGGCACAGACGGACTCATTTCTTATTCCTTCCGTTTAGCGGATCTCGATGCCCAGCTTGAACTTCAGGTTGCCCAGCACCTTCTTGACGGTGCGCTCCACCTGCTCGTTGGAGACTTCGGCAGCGGGGTCAGAGAGGGTCAGGGAGAAGGCCATGCTCTTCTTGCCCTCGCCAAGGTTTGCGCCGCGATAAATATCGAACAGCTTGACCTCCGTGATGAGGGGGCTTGCCTTCCTGATGGTCTCTTCGATGTCGCCGCAGGCCACAGCCTCGTCGCAGACCAGAGCCAGGTCACGCTTGACAGCGGCGTAGGGGCTCAGCGGCTTATAGCGCAGCTCACCCTCGACGCAGGACATCAGAGCCTCATAGTCCAGCTCGCCCAGATAGATGTTCTGGCTGTCCTTCTGCTCCTTGGCGATCTCCAGCTCCGCGTTGATCTCGTTGGCCAGCTTGCCGAAGACGCCCAGACGCTTGCCGTTGCAGTAGACGGCGGCGCTGATGCCGGGGTGGAGCCAGCTGGTGGTCTCACGCTGATAGGTGAAGGTCAGGTCAAAGCCCTCCGCCAGTCCTTCCAGAGCGCCCTTGACGGTGAAGAAGTCCTCTTCGGGGCCGAAGGCACCGATGCAGAGAGTCTGGCGCTCGTGGGGATGCTCGTTGATGGGCAGCTCCTTGGCAAGGTAGACGGGAGCCATCTCGAACAGACGGCCCTCAGCGTTGCCCTTCTTGAGGTTGTCCACGATGACGTTCAGCATGGAGGGTGCCAGCAGGGTACGCATGACGGACAGGTTCTCGCTGATGGGGTTCAGGATGCGGATGGCCTTGCGGGCCTCATCCTCCGCCGGGATGTGGAGCATATCGAACTCGGCATTGGAATAGAAGGCCAGCGTGGAAGCCTCATAGAAGCCCTGTGCGGCCAGCAGACGCTTGGTCTTGAGCTGCTGCTTCTGCTCGTAGTTCAGGCCGCCGTTGGTGACAGCGGCAGTGTTCAGGAAGGTGGGCACGATGTGGTCATAGCCGTACTCACGGATGACTTCCTCGGCCAGGTCGGGGAAGCTCTCCACATCCTCACGGTAGAGGGGTGCGGAGACGTCCCAGCTGCCGTCGGCCTGCACGTCCACGGTGAACTCAAGGCGCTTGAGGATGTCGATCATGGTCTGGTCCGGCACGGTGATGCCCAGCACGCCGCAGATCCTGGCCGGGGTGGTGACGATGTGCTTGCGCTCGAGAGGACGGCCGTCGGTCAGATCGTATTCCAGCGTGGTGATGTCGCCGCAGTCCAGCTCCTGGATGAGGTGCAGGGCGCGGGCAAGGCCCAGCTCGGGAGAGTGGCGGTCAACGCCCTTCTCGTAGCGGGCGGAAGAGTCGCTGTTCTGGCCCAGAGCGCGGCTGGTCTTACGGACGGAGTCGCGGGCGAAGGTAGCGCACTCGAAGAGCAGGCTGGTGGTGGTGTCGTCCATGCCGGAGTTTGCACCGCCCATGATGCCGGCCAGAGCGACCGGCTTCTCTGCGTCGCAGATGACCAGATTGTTGGGGTTCAGGGTGAACTCCTTCTCATCGAGGGTGGTGATCTTCTCGCCTTCCACGGCACGGCGGACGGTGATGCTGCGGCCGACGACCTTGTTCAAGTCGAAGGCGTGCATGGGCTGGCCCATCTCCAGCAGGGTGTGGTTGGTAATATCGACCACATTGCTGATGGAGCGCAGGCCGCACAGGGCCAGATGGCGCTTCATCCAGCGGGGAGACTCGCTCATCCGGATATTGCGGACGTAGTGTGCCATGTAGCGGGGGCAGAGGTCCGGAGCCTCCACCTTCACGCTGATCGGCTCGTCGGCGTCGCAGACGGTGTTGTAGTCCATGGCGGGCATGTGCAGGGGCTTGCCGAGGATGGCGGCCACCTCGCGGGCGATGCCCAGCACGGACTGGCAGTCGGGACGGTTTGCGGTGATGGAGATGTCGAAGATGTAGTCATCCAGACCCACCACGGGGGCGATGTCGGTGCCGGGGACGGAATCCTCGGGCAGGATGAGCAGGCCGTAGACCTCAGAGCCCGGGAACAGGTCATCGTTCAGGCCCAGCTCCTCGCCGGAGCAGAGCATGCCGTTGGACTCGACGCCCTGCATCTTGCGGGCCTTGATCCTGATGCCGCCGGGCAGGGTGGAGCCGTCCAGAGCGGCAGGCACGCAGTCGCCCAGCTTCATGTTCGCCGCACCGGTGCTGATGCGGATGTCGTGGCCATACTCGCCGCAGTCCACGACGCACTTGGTCAGATGGGTGCCTTCCTGAGGCTCCATCTCCACGATCCTGCCCACGACGACCTTGCTGATGCCGGCGTCCAGCGGGATGAGTTCCTCGACTTCAAAGCCGCAGGAGAAAAGCTTTTCTTCAAGCTCCTGTGCGGTAACGTCAATATCGACGAGTTCTTTTAACCAACTGAAAGGTACTTTCATTGTATGCTCTCTCCCCTCTTATTCGTGGAACTGCTTGAGGAACTGCAGGTTGTTCTCAAACATCAGGCCGATGTTGTTGATGCCGTACTTCAGCATGGCGATGCGCTCGATGCCGATGCCGAAGGCGAAGCCGGAGTACTCGTCCGGGTCGATGCTGCAGTTCTCGAGGACTTTGCGGTTGACGACGCCGCCGCCCAGCACCTCGATCCAGCCGGTATGCTTGCACAGGGGGCAGCCCTTGCCGTGGCACTCGAAGCAGCTCACGTCCACCTCGACGCTGGGCTCCGTGAAGGGGAAGTAGGAGGGACGCAGGCGGGTGCGGGTGTCGGCACCGAACAGCTTCTGCACGAAGGTGTTCAGAGCGCCCTGCAAATCGCCCAGCGTGATGCCCTTATCCACGACCAGACCTTCCATCTGGTGGAACATGGGGCTGTGGGTAGCGTCGGAGTCAGAGCGGAAGACGCGGCCCGGGATGAGCACCTTGATGGGAGGCTTCTGGCTGTCCATGGTGCGGATCTGGCCGCCGGAGGTCTGGGTGCGGAGCAGGAACTCATCGGACAGGTAGAAGGTGTCCTGCATATCGCGGGCGGGATGGTCCTTCGGGACGTTCAGGCGGGTGAAGTTGTGGTCGTCGTCCTCGATCTCGGGGGACTCTGCCACAGCAAAGCCCATGCCCGAGAAGACGTCGATGATCTGGTTGGTGACGAGGGTCAGGGGGTGCAGACCGCCCACGGCGCGGGTCTTGGCGGGCAGGGTGATGTCCACCGTCTCGGCGGCGTTGCGGGCAGCAAGCTCAGCCTGCTTCACCTTGTCGGCAGCGGCGTCATACTCGGCCTGGACCCTGGCCTTCAGTTCGTTGATGATCTTGCCCATGGCCGGCCGCTCCTCGGGGCGACAGAGCGCAGATTCTTCATCAGGGCGGGGATCTTGCCGTTCTTGCTCAGATATTCCTGCCAGAAAGTTGCCAGCGTTTCTTTGGAAGAGACCTGACCCAGACTCTCTTCGGCCTGCTTTGCCAGCTCGTCGATCATTGCTTGCATGGATGTTCTCTCCTTCTCATTCGTGTTGTTCAGCGGACAGCAAAAAAGCTCCGTCCCCTGCCCCGACCTCCTGAAAGGCCCGGCAAAAGGGACGAAGCTCTAAACGTTCACAGCTCCGCGGTACCACCCGGTTTCCGCCCGGCTCTTTCGCAAGCCGCGCGGCGCTCAAAACGCCGTAACGGGGCGCACCGTCCGGCCCTACTGTCGTTCAGGCCGGCCGCTCGGGAGCGAACTTCAGCCTGCGCCCGCGCGGAAGCCCTCTCAGCCGGTGAAGCTTCTCTCTTTGCTGCGGTGCGCCTGCCTACTCTCTCCGTCGCTGCGTTTGGAGTATTCAGGTCGTGGTCATTTTGATAACCGAGAATCATCTTATCACATTTTGGGGCGGTTTGCAAGGGCATCCGCCATTTTTCTGCTTACTGCATCTGTTGACGCCGCCTCTTCCCACGATTATAATAAAGACAGAAAGGGGGCGATTTCATGAATACCCAGCAGGCACTTCTCAGCAACGAAGCCAATTATACTGTGTTCCGGTTTGGTGACAAGACCATCCGCTTCCGCGCCCCTTATTCTCTGGAACGCTACACCGGTATTCAGGAGTGGGACCACGGCTATCTGGTCGTCCTTGCAAAATATCGCCACGACCCGAACCCCGAGGAAGAATATATCGACCTTGTCCCTATCCTGAAAAATCTGTATTTTGACCCGGATGAATTTCTTGCCCCTATCAAAGGAGTGAAGCTTGCAGATGATTAATGTTCAACAAGTGGCAGACGCCGCCGATATGATCGTGAACGGCTATGCATTCAGCCGCTGCCCGGAGGGCTTCCGGGTGCTGAATCTGAACCGCCCTGACCGGGCTGTTGTCTTTTCTCCTGCCGCCGAAGTCCTCGAAACCAGCATGGACGACATTGAGATCCAAATCGTCCGGGGCTATCTCGAGAAAAACCGTGCTTTGCTGGAGGACTGAGATGCCGAAATATTACGAGTTCAAGATCGCGGGATATTACCTGTACTTTACGTCATACTGCATCATCGAGTGTATGCATGTCCACGCCAGCGACCGTAGACTTACCGAGGCCGGTTCCGCAAAGTTTTTTGTCCGGGACAATGGCGATACTGTCTTGCAGGAGCGCGGCATCCTGACCGACCGCGAAATCAGCAAGATTCAAAAATTCATCAAGCAGAACTATCAGGAGATGTACCTGAAATGGTCTGCTTACAGTGAGCAGGGATTCTACAACAAGAAGTGACCCTTGCCTTTTCCCTGCTCCGATGCTATACTGAGTTCAACGCTTTACGGAAAGGAGGGTACACCTGCGATGGGTTGGAACGGCTGCGTTTTCTTCAAAAAGGAACCCCTAAGCTTTTCCGGCTCGAAGTGTACCCTTTTATAGCCCTCTCAGTCTGCTTCGCAGCCAGCTCTCCCAAGGGGAGAGCCTCTGGCGTGCCGGGCAGGTCTGAGCTGACTGCTTGAGGCATTTTATATCGCCAGCAGCCGGGCCTCGCTGTGGCAGGGCAGGTCCTTTTAGCAGAGCGTGGAGCATGATCTATGCGCCCCGCAGCTTTGCTATGGGGCGCTTTTGTTTTGCATAGGCGCTTTTCCCTTTGTCAAAGCCTCTCCCCTTGGGAGAGGTGTCACCGAAGGTGACGGAGAGGGCAAGGCCGCTGACGGAGAAGCTCCTATACAGCGATACTCTTACTCTGACAAAGAGACAACTTATCGCTGCACAAAGACTCTGCCATGCCAGGCTTGCCCTCTCAGGCGCTCACGCGCCAGCTCTCCCAAAGGGGAGAGCCTTTTGGCCGAGGGAAGGCAGCAAACAGCCTACAAAGGGTACACATTTCTATCCATAATAAATAGAAAGGGTGTTCCCCCATGAATCATAAACTCAACCTGAAAAAGCAGCTTGCCTGCATCTATACCAACAACTTCTTCTCCGGCCTGCGCATCACCGACGCCGTGTGGGTGGCGCTGCTGGCCGCGCGGGGCTTCTCGCTGTGGGAGATCGGCGTTGCCGAGAGCGTGTTCCACATGGTCAGCCTCACCTTCGAGGTGCCGAGCGGCATGGCGGCTGACCTGCTGGGCCGCAAAAAGACCCTCGTGGCCGGCGGGGTCTGCATGGTGCTCTCCAACCTCCCGATGGCCTTTGCGCCGGACCTCTTTTTCATCTGCCTGGCGATGGCGCTGAGCGCACTGGCCAACGCCATGTTCTCCGGCACCGCCTCGGCCCTCACTTACGACAGCCTCAAGCAGTGCGGACGGACAGACGACTACCTCCGGGTCTCCGCCAACTGCTCCCGGCTCTCCATGCTGGCCACGGCTGTGGGGTCCCTCGCCAGCACGCTGGAACGGTTTCTCCGCTTTTCCGGTTTCTACCTGCTGAGCGCCGCCTTCGAAGGCACTGCCGCTGCCGCCACCGCCCTGATGACCGAGCCCATCGTCACCGAAACGCAGGCCCGCCGGGAGAAGCAGACCTTCCGCGACCTGCCCGGCCAGCTCGCGCGGCTGGTGCGGGACAGCATCACCGCTCTTCGCGCCACCCCGCTGGCGGCAAAGCTCATCGTCTCCGCCGCTGTCCTCTGCATCCCCAGCTACCTGACCAAGATGTTCGTCCAGCAGCGGCTCGTCGAGCTGGGCTGGCCCACAGCGCTGCTGTTCGTGCCGATGCTGCTGAGCGGGCTTGCCTCCATGCTGGGCGTTGAAGCGGCCCGGCGGCTCCATCCGAAGAGCCTGCGGCGGTTTTACGCCGTCTGCTCCCTGCTCTGCGGCGGGGGCTGCGCGCTGGTGGGTGCCGCCCCGGTGCTGGGCTGCATCTTCGGCTGTATGCTGGTGCAGGGCGTCATCGACGCCTACCTCCTGCACGAGGACCAGAAGCTCAACGATGTCATCCCCAGCGACCAGCGTGCCACCCTCATCAGCGTGGACGGCATGGTCTACAGCCTGCTCATGATACCCGCCAGCCCTCTCGTGGGCGCGGTGGGCGACGCCTTCGGGCAGGCCGGTGCGGGCCTTGCCGTGCTGGGCGTCCTCGTGGCGCTGAGCGGCGCGGCGGCGCTTGGCCGGAAGACGCGCGCCTCCTGAGCAAAAAACGCACTGCCGGGTTTCTTGACAGATGTCCGGCAATGCGCTATAATAACGATAGAAAAGGCACTGTGACAAGCGGTTCGGCCTCTTCAAGGTTTTAGGGTTTATACCAAAACCGTCACCTTGGCGGAGGTGGCGGTTTTACTTTTTGATTCGCAGTGTGAACGTGAGTCCAAACAGATGAAACGTCAAAGTAATCGGCATCTTCTCACCCCCTTTCGGAAGTGAGAGACCAAACCGCCTGCCGTATGTACAGTGCCTTACCGCCTTGCGGCGGCAGGATCAGTGTATCATAAACACTGACAGAAAACAAGGAAATCCCCCACTTTCGTGGGGGATTTCCTGTTTCTGCTCGTTTTTACTTACTCAGCAGCTCATCCACCATCGCGTCCATCTGTGCCTCAGCGGCGGCGTTGGAAGCAGAGCGGAGGGTGACGACGGTGTCGCAGACGGTGATGTTCTTCATACCGTCCAGCTCGGCGCGCATGAGCTTTGCGGCCATGGGCGCCCAGGTGCCGTTCTCCATCAGGGCGATGGTGCGGCTCTGGAAGGCCTTGGTCTTGAGGTGGGTCAGCAGATTCTCCATCGGCGGGAAGAGGAAGCCGTCATAGGTGGCGCAGGCCAGAACGGTCTTGCCGCAGCGGAAGGCTTCGGTGACGGCGTAGGAGACGTCGGTGCGGGTCAGGTCCATCTCCACCACCTTAGCACCCTTGGCGCGGAGCTTTTCGGCCAGAATGTGGGCGGCGGCGCGGGTGTGGCCGTGGATGGAGGCGCTGGCGACCAGCACCTTCTCCGGCTCTTCGGCCTTGTAGCTGGACCACAGATCGTAGTAGTTCAGGTACTTGCCAAGGTCGCCGGTGAGGACGGGGCCGTGGAGCGGGCAGATGGTCTTGATGTCCAGCGCAGCGGCCTTTTTCAGCAGAGCCTGCACCTGCGGACCGTACTTGCCCACGATGTTCAGGTAGTAGCGGCGGGCCTCGCTGGCCCAGTCGGCCTTCTCGTCGAACCTTGCCACCGCGCCGAAGCGGCCAAAGCCGTCGGCGGAGAAGAGGACTTTTTCGGTGGACTCATAGCTCACCATGACCTCGGGCCAGTGGACCATGGGTGCGAACACGAAAGTCAGAGTGTGAGCGCCCAGCGAAAGGCTCTCGCCGTCCTTCACGACGACGCGGCGCTCCTTGGCGATGGCCTCTGCGCCGAAGAACTGCTCCATATACTGGAAGGTCTTGGCGTTGCCCACCACCTGCATCTCGGGGTAGAGGGCGGCGAGACGGGCCATATTCGCGCTGTGGTCAGGCTCCATATGGTGGACGACGAGGTAGGCGGGCTTCTCCCCTGCCAGTGCCTCGGTGACGTTTGCCATCCACTCGTCGGTAGCGCGGTCGTCCACGGTGTCGAGGATGGCGATCTTCTCGTCCCGGATGACGTAGGAGTTGTAGCTGACGCCGGTGGGGACCGGGTACTGGCTCTCAAACAAATCGATGGTGGTATCGTCCACGCCCACGCCCAGAATGGCGCTGCTGATGTTCTTTACGCTCATAAGCACATTTCCTCTCTGTTATCTTGTGTATGGTCTGCCATGGCTGGCAATTATTTCAGGAAACGTTCTCAGTATAGCACAGTCTGCCGCCTTCGTCAACTATTTATCAGGCCGGATGGCCGAATGACGTTCTACTGCGGTAGGTTATATGACCAAGTTCTAATATAACAACATACTTACGTTCATTATTTGAAGTTGGTCAGTTTGACCAAGTTGCTTTTGCTGGCCAAGTTCCAACTTGGTCAGGCAGGTCGAAGTTGGTCACGTTGACCAAGTTTGTTTTATGCCGTATCAGCGTCATTATTTCCCAACTTGGTCAGATATTTCGCTGGTCTCAGAGAGTGCTTTCGGCAGCTCGTTCATATCGTCTATCTCCAAGAGGGCGCTGGCGCTGGCCTCGTCGAGGCTCTGGACGCTGCGCAGCTTCCGGCTGATGGCCCGGCTGCGGACGCCGATGAGCTGGTCCAGCTCTTCGTCGGTCTGGCGCAGACGCTGCTGCATCTTGGCGAGGCCCTGCCCGAACTTGTCGAACTCGGTCTTCACCGCGCCCAGCAGCTGCCAGACCTCGCCGGAGCGCTTCTGGATGGCGAGGGTCTTGAAGCCCATCTGCAGGCTGTTCAGCAGGGCCGCCATGGTGCTGGGGCCTGCCACGTTGACCTGATAGTCCCGCTGCAAGACCTCCAGCAGCCCCGCGTTCACCACCTCGGCATACAGGCCCTCAAAGGGCAGGAACAGGATGCCGAACGCCGTGGTATAGGGCGGCTCGACGTACTTTTCCCGGATGTCTCTGGCCTCGCTGCGAAGCACCAGCTCGAGGGCGTGGCGGGCATCCTCCACGGCCTGCGCGTCGCCGGAAGCGTAGGCGTCCTGTAAGTGGGCGTAGGTGTCGCCGGGGAACTTGGAGTCGATGGGAAGCCAGACGCTGCCGCCGTCGGCGCCCGGCATCCGGATGGCGTATTCCACCCGCTGGGTGCTGCCCGGGATGGTGGCGACGTTGGTGTCATACTGCTCCGGGGCGAGGATCTCTTCCAGGATCGCGCCCAGCTGGATCTCGCCGAGGATGCCGCGGGTCTTGACGCCCGAGAGCACCTGCTTGAGGCCGCCCACATCGGCGGCGAGGGACTGCATCTCGCCAAGGCCCTTGTACACCTGCTCGAGCTGCTGGTTGACGGCCTTGAAGCTTTCCGTCACCCGCTTCTGCAAAGCGTCCTGAAGCTGCTCGTCCACCGTGTGGCGTATCTCGTCCAGCTTGCGGGTGTTCTCAGCCTGCAATGCCGTCATGCTCTCGACCATGGCGCGGCGCAGCTGCTCCATCTGCTGGTTGTTGGCCTGCTCGAGGCTCTGCAGACGCCGCTCCAGGATGCGCTGCTGGCTGTCCTGCCCCTGACCGAGGGTGGTGCTCATGCTCTGCACAGCCGTCTGCAGCGTCTCGCTGACGCTGCGGATGGCGGCGTAGTTCTGCTGGGCGATGGCGTCCTGACGGGCGTTGAACTCTCTGGCCTGAGCGGCCAGCCGCTCTTCGAGCCAGTCTTTCAGCTCTTCGCAGTCGGCTTCGTCCAGCCCGCCGGCGGGGCGTCCGCTGCGGAAGAGCAGCAGCGCCATCATCAGGCAGATGGCCACCAGCAGGACGGTATACAGCATTGCGAGAAATTCCATTTATTCTACTTCCTCAAACTTCAAAACTTCTTTGGTGGTCACGGTATCGTCACCGTACAGGCCCACGCCGTCGGCCTCCATCTCGCCGCTCTGGTTGTCGTAGGGGTCGCTGCGGAAGCCCAGCATCGGCGGGTCGAAGGGCGCTTCAAAGGCGCTGTTTGCCACCATGCGGCCCGTATCCAGACTGCCGAAATAGTGGCGGCGGAGCACTTCATCGCCCCGGCGGGCCATGGAGGCACCGTAGGAGCAGTCGGCATACATCCAGCCCCTGGGGGCGACGTAGAACCGCGCCCAGTCGTGACAGCCCGCGTCCCCCGGAGCCACTGCAAAGCCGCTCTCCCACCGGGCCGGGATGCCCACGATGCGGCAGAGGGTGATGAAGGTCAGCGCCATGATGCCGCAGTCTCCCCGGCGGCTGCGGGCGCAGTTCTCGGCGATGGACTCATGGACGAAATAGGACGGCTGGAAGTGATACCGGACGTTCAGGGTGACATAATCGTAGATGCGCTTCGCCTTCTCCGCCGGGCTGGTGATGCCCTCGGTGAGCTGTGCCGCCAGCGCCCGCAGATAGGGCGTAAAGACGATGTGGGGCGCTTCCTCGCCGGTGTAGAAACCGGGCTGCTCCGTGTCGGGCGTGAAGGAAAGCGGGTCGGCATAGACCGCCGTCTCCCGGTAGCTGTACTCGGCCCCGAAGGTGCGGTTCTCGGTCAAGTCGGCCTCCCAGCAGACGGTGCGCTGGGGCGCGTCCTCGGCGGCGATATGGCCGGGCGTCTCGGTGAAGCGGTCCAGCGTGATATGGCTCTGGGACGGGCAGGCGGCAGGCAGGGCCAGCCATGCCCGGACGTGGACGGCGTCTCTGCCCTCGGCTTTCGCCCTTTCCAGCGCGGCGGCGAAGGCTTCGTCGGACATCCGGATGCTGGTGCGGAGGGTGATGTCGGCGCTGGCGCTCCCCTCCCGCTCCATCTTCTCATGGAGGCGGTGGCGCTCTTCGTTCTTGTTGTTGGGGGCGTCCGGCGTCAGCTTCCGGGCGGCGAGGTCGGCGTGGGTGGCCAGCAGCGTCTCGGCGAACCGGGCCTGATACCGCTTCTCCCCTTCCACGAACCGCCAGTCCATCCGGCCCTCCCAGTCGAGCTTCTTAAATTCCTCTGCCGTGAAGTCCCTGACCCGCTTCTGCATCCGGGCGACGGCCTCGGCTTCCGTCCAGCAGTATTCCCCGGGCAGCCGGCGCATGATCTCCTTCTGGACGGTCAGGGCCTCCCGCAGGGCGTCCACACCGTGGGGCGTGGGGTTCTCGGGCGGGACATACCCCTCCGGCGGGGCGATGCCGTTGGACGCCGGGCCGTTCTGGGTCTTTGTCCAGTCCTCGGCCAGCAGCCGGTCGATGCGGGCGATGGCCTCCTGATAATATCCGGCCGCTTTCAGCCGGGCGATGTCGTCGGGCAGGCCCACATTCAGGCTGCGGGCAGCTTCATTCCAGTCGTACATATTCTTTTCCTCCTGTTATTCCGAAACGCTCTGCCAGAACTCGGCAGCACGTTCCACCCAGCCCTCGGCGTCCGTCCCCACGCCGATGCCGATGCCATGTTTGGCGTTGTCGTAAACTTCCACCCGGTTGGGGACGCCGCTGGCTTCCAGTGCCTTTGCAAGGGTCGGCCCCTGCAGGGGGTAGACGAAGGCTTTCAGCATGAGGTCATTCCTGCCGTACCACAGGAAGGTGGGCGGATAGTCCGGTGTCACGAGCTTCGAGACGGTGTAGGAATAGTAGCGTCTTTCCAGCCGGTCGGTATCCATCAGGAGATGGTAGGCAGGCTTTGCCCCAAGGAAGTTGTTGATGGGGTAGACCAGCAGCAATACGCCGGGCTTCGGCACACCGTAGCGGCCCCAGCCCTTTTCCTCATTGCCGAAGACGCCTGCGAGCTGTCCGCCGGAGGAGTAGCCCAGCAGGGCGTAGTCTTCCGTGGAGACGCCGAAGGTGTCGGCATTGTCCATCACGAAGCGGATGGCCCGGGCCAGGTCTTCCAGCGGAGCGTCGTCCCCGGCCTCCCATCCGATGCGGTAGCGCAGCGAGAAGACTGCATAGCCCTGCTCGTGCAGCTCCCACGCCGTGGACACGCCGCCCCGCAGCTCGCCGCTGTAGTAGAGCGCGTTGCCCGACAGCACGATGGCAAACTTAGCCCCCGGCTGCTGGGCCGGGCAGTAATACAGCTCCGCATGAGCGCGGGCAGGCACGGCGGCGATCTCCTCTTCCGAATAGAGCGGATAGGTCACCCGGGTGCCGTCGTGGTAGACCTGAGCCAGATAGTTGAGGCCCGCTGCGCAGGCTTCGGCGGAGGTCTTGCCGACCACCTCGGCCAGCGTCTCGTCATCGCGGCTGGTGGAGAGCCTTTCGCAGTCCCGCTCCCACACGTAGGTATATGTATAGAGGCCGCTGGCCTTGATGTCGGGGTCGTCGCGTATCTCCTTCATGGTGGTCTGGGGGGTGATGCTGGCCGCTGAGGCCGGGACGGCGAGGACACCGAGCATCAGCACAGAGGCAGCGATTCGTTTCCAATCCATCTTCATTTCTCCTTTTTCAGAGCAGCCTTCATTGCATTTTTCGGCAAAGAGGTCTATAATAGTCCCTGCCCTGAACGGGTATTTATCGCAATTTTCAAAAATAGTGCCTATCAAAATGGCATATTTGCGATATGCAGTTTGCGGATGTTGCTTGTGCATTAAAAACGCAAACTGCTATACTCTATTGTATCACAACGGTGATGATTGTCAAAAAATTTCTGCCCGGGAGGGAGACTTGTCATGCTGACCAATTACCACACCCACACCACCCGCTGCGGCCACGCCGAAGGCACCGAGGAGGAATACATCCTCACGGCCCTGCGCTGCGGCTTCAAGGTGCTGGGGTTTTCTGACCACACCCCCTGGGCCTACGCGACGCCGGGCTTCGTCAGCCGCATCCGGATGCTGCCCTCCCAGCTGGACGATTACGTCCTGACCCTGCGCGGGCTGCGGGAGAAATATGCCGACAAACTCCACATCCGCATCGGCCTCGAGGCGGAGTATTTCCCGGCCTATCTGGGCTGGCTCAGGGAAGAGATGGAGCGGCTGGACATCGAATATCTCATCCTCGGCTGTCACTACGACACCACCGACGAGCAGGACGCCAGAGCCAGCCGCTTCGGCGGCAGCACCTCCACCGCCCACGGCAGGCGGTATGCCGAACAGGTGGTGGAAGCGCTGGAAACGGGGCTTTACCGGTATCTGGCCCACCCCGACCTCTTTTTGAACCGGGTGACGGCCTTCGACGCCGACGCCGAGAAGGCCTGCCGGGACATCTGTGCTGCAGCGGCGCGGCTGGACATCCCCCTCGAGTACAACATGGCCGGACTGACTTTGCAGGACCGTCCCGACGGCTCTTTAGGCTACACCCGGGACGAGTTCTGGCGCATCGCGGCGGAGTATCCCGTCAAGGCCATCGTGGGCTGTGACGCCCACGCCCCCTCGGAGCTGGACGTCGTCCCCGCCATCGAGGAAAAGAAAGCCTTCCTGCACAGCCTGGGCATCCCGGTGCTGGACACCCTGCCGGGGCTGGAATAAGCGGCCATTGCGCGGGCGGGCTGCATCTGCTATACTGAGATAAGAGGAATGATGCAGGGCGCATTGGGACGCTCTGCCGGGGAAGAATATCATGAGCACTATCACCATCCGGCCCATGGAGCCGGAAGACTGGAACGCTGTGTCCGACATCTATTTAGAGGGCATCGCCACGGAGCACGCCACCTTCCAGACCACCTGCCCGCCCTACACGGCGTGGGACGCCTTTCACATCAAAGAATGCCGCCTCGTCATTCTGGACGGCGGCGAGCTGGCCGGTTGGGCCGCACTGCGGCGGGTACGACCCCCGCTGGTGCTACCGGGGCGTGGCCGAGGTGAGCATCTACGTCGGCGAGAAGTTCCGGGGCCGAGGCCTCGGCTCCCCGCCTGCTGACGGCCCTCTGCGAGGAGTCGGAAAAAGAGGGCTACTGGACCTTACAC
>ENA-OQIF01000043-OQIF01000043.1-human-gut-metagenome-genome-assembly--contig:-NODE-43-length-77147-cov-6.488250_pt1 | contig 77147 bp, 74 predicted proteins | sample MGYA00242574_ERZ504738 | MGnify/ENA primary metagenome ERZ504738 (study PRJEB26092, sample SAMD00036437) | human gut metagenome | host: Homo sapiens | study: EMG produced TPA metagenomics assembly of...
GAAGCACAATATCTCGGAAACAGCAGTGCTCCGCTGTCTAGGCCAGCGACAGCTTGACAAGGTGCGTTGTCCAGAAGCCGCTGTCCCCGTAAGCAAGGCCCGCCCTTTTGCGCCATATCGGGCCTCAGGCGTCCAGTGGAAAGTTACCCGGCCTGCCAAAGCCTCTCCCTTTGGGAGAGGTGTCACCGAAGGTGACGGAGAGGGCAAGCCCGGCAGGAAAGAGCCTATGGAGCGCGAGGAAGGAGAAGATAACCATGCAGAACATCGACCTGATCTGCGTCGGCAAGCTCAACGCGAAATACTTCGCCGAGGGCGTGGCCGAATACCAGAAGCGTCTGGCGGCGTTTGCGTCTTTCCGCATCGTCGAGCTGCCGGAAGAAAAAATCGAAGAGAAGAACGCCTCCGACGCCGTGGTGAAAAAGGCGCTGGACAAAGAGGGCAGAGCCATCCTCGGCAGCGTCCGCAGGGGCGCGGCCATCGTCGCCCTGTGCATCGAGGGAAAACAGATCTCCTCCGAGGAACTGGCCCAGTTCCTCGCCGACCGCGCAAATAGCGGCGCGGGAGACGTGGCCTTCGTCATCGGCTCGTCCCATGGCCTCTCGGACGAGGTCAAGCGCGCGGCGGCGCTCCGGTTCAGCATGGGCCGCATCACGATGCCCCACCAGCTGGCCCGCCTTGTCCTCACCGAACAGATCTACCGCGCCTGCACCATCAACGCGGGGATGAAGTATCATAAATAAAAGGTGGGAGAGGGCGCTTGTAAACTTTCTGTGCAAAGCTTGACTTTTGGGGAGAATGGCATATAATAAAAGTGATAAAGGTAGAAGCAAATGAGTCCATTGGCTCACCCAAAAGGAAAGACCCCCTCCCGGAGCGCCATCTCCGAAAGGGGGTCCTTTTTAGTGCTTACGGCCCGTCAGCCATCCGTCAAGCCACTTGCAAATGTAGTAAGACGCTACATTTGCTGCGACGGACAGGACAAAGGTAGAAATAGACTCCATTGGGCTTCACCTCCCTTCCCATAAAATGGGCGGGCAAGGCCGCAAACCCATTATACCACACGTTTCGCCAAAAAGATACAGGAGATGCCAAGAGAAGAGTGACTGTAAACTTTCTGTGCAGCGCTTGACTTTTGCGGAGAATGGCATATAATAAAAGTACGAAAGAAAGAATGATACTTTCCATTGTTCTCACCAAAGCAAAAGAAAACCCCCTCACGGAGTTGCCGCTCCGAAAGGGGGTCTTCTTTTATTTAGTGCTTACGGCCAGTAAACCATCCATCAAGCCACTTGCAAATATAGTAAGCTGCTACATTTGCTCCGACAGACAGTATAAAAGAAAGAATACTTTCCATTTTTCTCACCTCCCCTCCCGAATAAATGGGCGGGCAAGGCCGCAAAACCATTATAACATATAATTCGCCAAAAAGATACAGGAGAGGGAAAGAGAAGAGTGACTGTAAACTTTCTGTGCAGCGCTTGACTTTTGCGGAGAATCGCATATAATAGAGACAGAAATGTGAGAACCCAGCGCTTTCATCTCCAGCAATGAGAAATCCCCCAAGGAGTTGCGACCTCCCCGGGGGATTTCTTTTTAATTAGGCTTTGCGGTTCTCTTCGCATCTGTCAAGCCACTTGCAGATAAAGTGCGACACTACATCTGCTCCGACAGATACCAAAAATGTGAGAAAATAGGCCAACGCGTCCACCTCCTCTCCCGTGAGATACGCGGGGTGAACCGCAAAACCATTATAACATATAATTCGCCAAAAAGATACAGGGCCTGCCAAGAGAAGAGTGACTGTAAACTTTCCGCACAGTACTTGACTTTTGCGGGGAATGGCATATAATAAAGATGGTAAATGTGGAAGCAAATGAGTCCATTGGCTCACCTAAAAGGAAAGACCCCCTCCCGGAGCTGCAATCTCCGAAAGGGGGTTTTTTTGCGCCTTTCGGTGAGCCAAAGCCTCTCCCTTTGGGAGAGGTGTCACCGAAGGTGACGGAGAGGGCAAGCCCGGCGCGAAAGAGCCGCTGCGCAGCGATGGGCAGGCTCTTTGTCAGAGCGATACTATCGCTGTGTCAGAGCTGTTTGGCAGCGGCCTTGCCCTCTCAGTCTCGTCGCAAGCTCCTCGCCAGCTCCCCCAAAGGGGGAGCCATTGGCATGTCGGTCAGCTTTCGTCTGGACGCTGAAAGCCCGACGGGGCGCAAAAGGGCGGGCCTTGCTGCAAAGGCCAGCGGCTTCTGGACAACGCACCTTGTCAAGCTGTCGCTGGCCTAGACAGCGGAGCACTACCGTTCCCGAGACATCGTGCTTTGCTCGTCCAGTGGAAAGTTACCCGGCCTGCCAAAGGCTCCCCCTCTGGGGGAGCTGTCACGCCTGCGGCGAGACTGAGAGGGCCTCCGTGAATTTGTGGAAAATGCACGACAGAAAAGAGAAGAATTTGTAAAGGTGATAAAAATGCGAAGAAGATATTGACAAAAATGATGGGTGGGGTATAATGATAACACAGGCCGACAGCCGGAAATGGATGGCCTGCCTGTATAATTCATTTTTATTTATGGAGGCAAAAATCATGAAAATGGCAAAGAAACTTCTGGCCCTCGTCCTGACCGGTGTTATGGCACTGTCCATGCTGACTGGCTGCGCTCTGAGCGACAAGGTCACCAGCGAAGCTCTTGAGAAGGCTCTGAACAAGGAGCAGGTCCAGGGCACTGTCGATATCGATTACAAGTACGACAACGGCCTGAACAAAAAGGCTTCCAAGGTCTGGGAGAACGAGATGAAGAACAAGGACTTCACTCTGTCCAACAACTCTCTGACCAAGGTCACCGTTGACAGCAAGGATTACCTGTACTACGTTGTCGAGCGTCCCGAGGACTACAAGACCTTCGGCGGCTGGATCACCGCAGCCAAGGCTCTTGACAGGGCTGTTGGCACTCCTGCAAAGACCGTAAACGGTACTGAAGTGAAGGTTCTGGACAGCAACAAGTCCACCACCTCCACCAAGGCAAAGGTCAACTTCGGTGTTCACTACGACTCCAAGAAGGGCACCGATGGCAAGGGCACCAAGAACGTGAACTACGTCGTGGTCGTGTTCGAAGTCGCTCCCAAGGCTTAACTAATCACCCCATCTGCTCAAATCATTACAGACCCTGTCTGTGATATACATTGAGAAATGACTCCAAGGCCCGGAGCGGGAACGCTCCGGGCCTTGGTTTTTTTGGAGGCGGGGCGGGGAGGAGCGAGGGGGCGGGCCTTTACAATCCCCGCAAAACATGATAAAGTAAAGGTACTCTGCTTTCAACAGGAAAAGCAGGCCCGGCTGCGGGGAAAGCCGCCGGGACAACGACGCAACACGACACGGCAAACCAGCCGCGGACGGAAAGGATGTACTTACAATGGAACAGAGCGAAAAGACCCTTGATATGATCGTCAATCTCTGCAAGAACCGGGGCTATGTCTTCCCAGGCTCTGAGATTTACGGCGGTCTGGCCAACAGCTGGGACTACGGCCCTCTGGGCGTCGAGTTCAAGAACAACGTCAAAAAGGCATGGCTGAAAAAGTTCGTGCAGGAGAGCCCCTACAACGTGGGCCTCGATGCCGCCATCCTCATGAACCCCCAGACCTGGGTCACCACCGGCCACGTGGCCGGCTTCTCGGACCCCCTGCTGGACTGCCGCGCCTGCAAGGCCCGCCACCGCGCCGACAAGCTCATCGGCGACGAGCACCCCGAGGTGAACGTGGACGCCATGAGCTTTGACGAGATGGACGCTTTCATCGCCGAACACGAGGACGTGGTCTGCCCCGTCTGCGGCAAGCACGACTTCACCCCCATCCGTAAGTTCAACCTGATGTTCAAGACCGCCATCGGCGTCACCGAGGACAGCTCTTCCACCTGCTACCTCCGCCCCGAGACCGCGCAGGGCATCTTCGTCAACTTTGCCAACATCCAGCGCACCACCCGCCGCAAGCTGCCCTTCGGCGTCTGTCAGGTGGGCAAGGCCTTCCGCAACGAGATCACCCCGGGCAACTTCACCTTCCGCACCCGCGAGTTCGAGCAGATGGAGTGCGAGTTCTTCTGCAAGCCCGGCACCGACCTCGAGTGGTTCAGCTACTGGAAGGACTACTGCGAGAACTGGCTGCTGAGCCTCGGCATCAAGAAGGAGCATCTGCGCCTGCGCGACCACGAGCCTGCCGAGCTGGCCTTCTACAGCCGCGCCACCACCGACATCGAGTACGCCTTCCCCTTCACCGACTGGGGCGAGCTGTGGGGCATCGCCGACCGCACCAACTACGACCTGAGCCGCCATCAGGAGGCCTCCGGCAAGAGCCTCGAGTACTTCGACAGCGAGACCAACGAGCACTACATCCCCTACGTCATCGAGCCCTCTCTGGGCTGCGACCGCGTGGCGCTGGCCTTCCTGTGCGAGGCCTACGACGAGGAGCATCTGACCGACAGCAAGGGCAAGGAGGACGTCCGCACCGTCCTGCATCTGCACCCGGCTCTGGCTCCCTATAAGTGCGCTGTCCTGCCCCTGAGCAAGAAGCTGGGCGACAAGGCCATGGAGATCCGCAGCGAGCTGAGCAAGTACTTCATGGTGGACTACGACGACACCGGCTCCATCGGCAAGCGCTACCGCCGTGAGGACGAGATCGGCACTCCCTACTGCATCACCGTGGACTTCGACACCGTGGGCGACGAGGCCAAGGGCATTGCAGCCGACAACTGCGTCACCGTCCGCGACCGCGACACCATGGAGCAGGTGCGTATGCCCATCTCCGAGCTGAAGACTTACATCGAGAGCAAGATCGAGTTCTGATAAAAACTCACTTTTGTGAGTGAAAAAACAGCCCCGCCGTTGCAATTTCGGCGGGGCTGTGGTATAATATAACTAAAGAAAGCGCTGTCTGGCAAACGGTCAGCACCTTTCCGGATAGTCATAACAAAAATGACCGTTCAGCTTAGGACACTGGGGCAATCATTTTTGTTGTTGAAAATTTTCCATGCGACATCGAAAATATCACAGCCCCGCCGTTGCAATTTCGGCGGGGCTGTGGTATAATACAACTAAAGAAAGTGCTGTCTGGCAAACGGTCAGCACCTTTCCAGCAGATTAGTCACAAAAAATGACCGCTCAGGCTTGAGACACTGAGGGCGGTCATTTTTTGTTATGAAAGATCTTGTACGCAATGTCAAACGCGCCAAAACCTACCGTTGCAAGCAACGTAAGTAAAGCTAAAGTTTCCAAAAGCGTCATAGACCATCACCCCTTTCGCTGTGGAGCGTCGGGGGCATAACAAAAATGCTCGCCTTCCCGACGTAAGGCCGGAAAGGTTTAGACCGCCTGCCGTTATGTAGACAGCACTCTCATACACTAGTATAACAGATGTTTCCCGATTTTTCAACCGGCAGAAGCATCTGTTTTGTTTTTATCGGGTGGACAATTCCGGCCGGAGCGGTTATACTGTCAGATAGAAAATGCACCGCCGTGGTCTGCACGGCAGAAAGGATATTCCGTGGAAAACTTTACTCTTCTTCTGAAAAAATACGCCGATTTCATCGTCCGTGTGGGCGTCAACCCCCAGCCGGGCCAGACCCTTGTCATCAACTGCTGCCTTGAGGCCGCTCCGCTGGCCCGTCTGTGTGTGCGCAGTGCCTACGAGGCCGGCGCCCGGGACGTGCTGGTAAACTGGAGCGACAACGAGGTCTCCCGCAGCCGGATGGAGCTGGGCAGCGAGGAAGCCCTGACCGACTTCAAGTCTTATCAGCTGCGCCGCTATCTGGACTACGCCGACGAGCGAGGGCGGCGTCTGCGTCCTCCACCTCCTCGCCGACGACCCCGAGGTCTACGCCGGTCTGGACGGCGCGAAGATCAGCCGCGTGAACGCCGCGCAGCGCAAGTTTATGGCTCCGTGGCGGGAGTACACCATGAACGACCGCGTCCAGTGGTCCATCGCCGCCATGCCCAGCGCCCCGTGGGCGAAGAAGATCTTCCCGGAGCTGGACGAGGCTGCGGCCATCGAGAAGCTCTGGCAGCTCATCTTCGATGTCTGCCGCGTGACGGGCGGCGACCCGGTCAGCGAGTGGAAGGCCCACCTCGACCGTCTCACCGGCCTGAAGGACAAGATGAACGCCCTCGACCTCGAGAGCGTCCACTTCGAGAGCAGCAACGGCACCGACCTGACCGTCGGCATCGCCGACAAGGCCGTCTGGGAGAGTGCCGCCAGTGTCAGCGAAAAGGGCGTGGTCTTCCTGCCCAACATCCCCACCGAAGAGGTCTTCACCGCCCCCCACAAGGACAAGGTGAACGGCATCGTCTACGGCACCAAGCCCTACGTCTTCAACGGCCAGCTCATCAAGGGCTTCCATGTCACCTTCAAGGATGGCCGGGTCGTGGAGCACGGTGCCGACGAGGGCGCGGAGCTGCTGGGCCGGCTTCTGGACACCGACGAGGGTGCACGGAGCATCGGCGAAGTGGCGCTGGTGCCGGCGTCCAGCCCCATCAACCGCAGCGGCGCGCTGTTCTACAGCACCCTCTTCGATGAGAACGCCGCCTGCCACATCGCCTTTGGTGCCAGCTATCCCGGCACCACCGAGAACGGCACCCGCCTGACCAAGGACGAGCTGCTGGCCCGGGGCATGAACCAGTCCGCCATCCACGAGGACGTCATGGTGGGCGCCGAGGACAGCCATATCACCGGCAAGTGCCGGGACGGCCGCACCGTGGAGCTCTTCCGCGACGGCGTCTGGGTGCTGTGAGAAAAGGATTTTTCACGAAAAAGCTTGCATAATCCGCAAGAGTATGCTATATTCTAGTAGTACGCTATAGTTTTATTGGAAAGTGGGCCGCAAGGTCCGCTTTTCTTGTTTGTTTGGAGGTTTTTTATGGCGAAGCAGTCTGGCGGCAACACCGCCCAGAGAGTCGAAGCGCTTGTCCGCCCCGTCGTGGAGGGCATGGGCCTGCGCCTGTGGGATGTGGTCTTTGAGAAGGAAGGGCCGGACTGGTATCTCCGTGTGCTCATCGACAGGGACGGCACCATGGACACCGACACCTGTGCCGAAGTGTCCCACGCGCTGGACCCCATCCTCGATGAGGCAGACCCCATCGACCAGAGCTATTATCTCGAGGTGGGCAGCCCCGGCCTTGGCCGCAGGCTGACCCGCCCGGAGCACTACGAGGCACTCAAGGGCGAGAAGATCGGCGTCAGGCTCATCCGCCCCACCGCCGACGGCGTGCGCGAGTTTGCCGGCATCCTGAAAGGCCGCGAGGGCAGCACCGTCACGGTCGAGACCGAGAACGGCCCGGTGAGCTTTGAGGTGAACGCCGCATCCGGCGTCCATCTCTGTGATGACGAACATCTGTTTGATTAAGGATAACCCTCTCAGGCGCGTTCCGCGCCAGCTCTCCCAGAGGGAGAGCCAAAGATGAATTGAGAAAAGATACCATTATAAACTAGGAGGAACCCGAAAAATGGCAGCAGCGAACAACGAATTTTTTGAAGCTCTCTCCATGCTGGAGCACGAGCGCGGCATCACCGCGGAGTACCTGATCGAAAAGATCAAGGCTGCGATCGTCATCGCCGTGAAGAAGAACTACGAGGTCGAGGACGACCACGTCATGGTCGAGATCGACCCCAGCACCGGCAAGTTCAACGTCGCCCTCATCCAGGACGTCGTGGCCGATGAGGACTGGTACGACGAGCACAGCGAGATCGGCATCACCGAGGCTCAGCACATCCGCAAGAGCTATCAGGTGGGCGACCGCGTCGTGACCCCCCTCAAGACCAAGGACTTTGGCCGCATCGCCGCCCAGACCGCAAAGCACGTCATCCGTCAGGGCATCCGCGAGGCCGAGCGCAGCCAGCAGCTGAGCGAGATCCAGTCCCGCGCCCACGACATCGTGCAGGCTACCGTCACCCGCGTGGACCCCGAGAAGGGCATCGTTGCCCTCGACCTGGGCAAGGGCGGCGAGGCCATCCTGCCCCGCAACGAGCAGGTCCCCGGCGAGGTCTACACCGAGGGCCAGATGCTGCAGGTCTACATCGTGGATGTCGTGGCAGGCGAGCGCGGCCCCCGCGTCATGATCAGCCGCACCCACCCCGGACTCGTCAAGCGCCTGTTCGAGCTGGAAGTGCCTGAGATCTACGACGGCACCGTCGAGGTCAAGGCCATCAGCCGCGAGGCCGGTGCCCGCACCAAGATGGCTGTCTGGTCCAAGGACGCCAACGTCAACCCCGTCTCTGCCTGCATCGGCCCCCACGGCGACCGTGTGGCCGCTGTCGTCGAGAAGCTGGGCGGCGAGAAGATCGACATCGTGAAGTGGAGCGAGGACATCTCCGAGTTCATCTCCGCAGCGCTCAGCCCCGCAAAGGTGGTCAAGGTCGAGCTGCTGCCCGGCGAGACCCGCTCCTGCCGCGTGACCGTGCCGGACCAGCAGCTGAGCCTTGCCATCGGCAACAAGGGCCAGAACGCCCGTCTGTGCGCCCGCCTGACCGGCTACAATATCGACATCCGCCCCGAGAGCGGCTACTACGGCGAGGAAGAGCCGAAGGCTGCCGAGGCTGAGAAGACCGAAGACACCGCCGCAGAATAAGCGCGGAACACCTGCCGAAGGAGGGAAAACCGGATGGCACAAAAGAAGATCCCTGCCCGCCAGTGCATCGGCTGCCTGACCAGCCGCCCCAAGAAGGAACTGGTGCGTGTGGTGCGCGCACCCAGCGGAGAGATCAGCATCGACCCCGTGGGCAAGAAGCCCGGCCGCGGTGCTTACCTCTGCCCGGATGCCGCCTGCCTTGCAAAGGCAAAAAAGAGAAGGCGCTGGAGCGCTGCTTTGAGCAGCCGGTCCCCGCCGAGGTATACGATGCACTGGCCCAGCAGCTGGCCGGTGTGGAAGCGGAAAAGGAGGCCGACCGCGATGGCAAAGAAGCATAACGCCCCCGCAAAACCGGCCCTTGAGCCGAATGAGGCCCTGTTCCAGGCCGTGAGCCTCTGCCGCAAGGCGGGCGCTCTGACCATGGGCTTTGACGCGGTGGAAGACGCCGTCGTCAAGGGCAAGGCATGGCTCGTGATGACTGCGTCCGACGCCAGCCCCAAGACCGTGCAGCGGCTCAACTACGCTGTGGGCGATATGGTGGACGTCATCCCCATGCCGCTGACACAGGATAAGCTGGCTGACATCAGCCGCAAACCGGTGGCCATTTATGCCGTCACCGACCGCAACCTCGCCAAGCTCTGCTTTGACCGGCTGACGGCGTGCGGAGCGATTCAAACTGAGGAGGATATGAGCGAATGACCGTAAAATATAAAGTGAGCGATTTTGCAAAGGACCTGAGCATCTCTGCCAAGAAGGTCCTCGACGAGCTGAACGCCATGGGCAGCACCGGCAAGAAGAACAGCTCCACTCTGGAGGAGAACGAGCTGAACTACCTGCTGGAGAAGTTCAGCAAGGACAACAGCGTCAAGAGCCTGGACGAGTTCCTGAACAGCGCCAAGGCCCCCAAGGCTGAGTCGAAGCCCGCCGAGAAGAAGGCGGAGCCCAAGGCCGAAAAGAAGCCCGAGGCTCCCAAGGCTGAGCCCGCAATGGCCGAGGCAAAGCCCGCTGCCAAGCAAAGCAACAAGAAGAACGAGCAGCACAGGAAGCGCGAGGAGAAGACCGTCTCCCTGAGCGAGCTGGCCCGTGAGACCGGCGCAAAGGCTACGGCAGCTTCCGCTCAGTCTGTCTCTGTCCGCCGCGAGGACAATCAGGTCACCGTCGATACCCGCACCGTCGATATGAACGTGGACCGCTTCGACGCCCGTTACGACGATCTGGCCTCCACCAAGAACACCGAGAACCGCCGCAAGCCCACCCCCCAGGGCAACAAGCAGAAGTTCACCCAGCGCGGCCAGCGCCAGCGCCAGCAGTTCCAGAAGGGCAAGCGCGAGACCGAGTTCGAGCGTCTGCAGCGCATCCAGCTGGAAAAGGCCCGCAATGCGCAGCTGAAGGTCCTCATCCCCGATGAGATCACCGTCGGTGAGCTGGCTGCCCGCCTGAAGCAGCAGGCCGGCAAGGTCATCGCCAAGTTCATGCAGATGGGCGAGATGCACGCCATCAACGACGTCATTGATTTCGATACCGCCGCTCTGGTGGCCGAGGAGTTCCACGCCAAGGTCGAGAAGGAAGTCCACGTCACCATCGAGGAGCGCCTGTTCACCCAGGAGGAGGATTCTCAGGACGATCTCGTCACCCGTCCCCCGGTCGTCTGCGTCATGGGCCACGTTGACCACGGCAAGACCAGTATCCTGGACGCGATCCGCAAGACCAACGTCACCGCAGGCGAGGCCGGCGGCATCACTCAGGCCATCGGTGCATATCAGGTCAAGGTCAACGACAGCCTCATCACCTTCCTGGATACCCCGGGCCACGAGGCATTCACCTCCATGCGCGCCCGCGGTGCCAACATGACCGATATTGCAGTTCTGGTCGTCGCCGCCGATGACGGCATCATGCCCCAGACGGTCGAGTCCATCAACCACGCCAAGGCCGCCAACGTCAAGCTCATCGTGGCCATGAACAAGATGGATAAGCCCACCGCCAACCCCGAGCGCGTGATGGAGGGCCTGACCAAGTACGGCATCATCACCGAGGACTGGGGCGGCGATGTCGCCTGCATCCCCGTCTCTGCTCTGACCGGCATGGGCATCAACGACCTGCTGGAGCGCATCGCTCTGGAAGCCGAGGTCATGGAGCTGAAGGCCAACCCCAACCGCCGTGCCAAGGGCGCTGTCGTCGAGGCCCGTCTGGACAAGGGCCAGGGCCCCATCGCCACCATTCTGGTGCAGAACGGCACCCTCCACTCCGGCGACGTCATCATCGCCGGTACCGCCGTGGGCCGTGTGCGTACCATGCGCAGCGACAAGGGCATTCTGCTGAACGACGCCGGCCCCTCCACCCCTGTGGAGATCACCGGTCTGACCGCTGTGCCTGAGGCCGGCGACCTGTTCGAGGCCGTCGAGGACGAGCGTCTGGCCCGTGAGCTGGCCGAGCAGCGCATCGCTGCCGCCAAGGAGAAGCAGTTCTCCGCCTTCCAGAAGGTCACGCTGGATAACCTGTTCAGCCAGATGGCTCAGAACGATATGAAGGAGCTGGCCATCGTCGTCAAGGCTGACGTGCAGGGCTCCGCCGAGGCCGTCAAGCAGAGCCTCGAGAAGATCTCCAACGACGAGGTCCGCGTCCGCGTCATCCACGCCGGCGTCGGCGCCATCAGCAAGTCCGACGTTGACCTGGCCGACGCATCCAACGCCATCATCATCGGCTTCAACGTCCGCCCCGACAACGTGGCGAAGGAAGAGGCCGCTGCCACCAAGGTCGAGATGCGTATGTACCGCGTCATCTATGACGCCATCAACGACGTCACCGACGCTATGAAGGGTATGCTGGCTCCCAAGTTCCGCGAGGTGTCTCTGGGTGAGCTGCAGGTCCGTCAGGTCTACAAGATCAGCAATGTCGGCACCGTCGCAGGCTGCCGTGTCACCAGCGGCAAGATCACCCGCGACAGCAAGGTGCGTGTCGTCCGTGACGGCATCGTCATCACGGAGGACGAGATCGCATCTCTGAAGCGCTTCAAGGACGACGCCAAGGAAGTGGCCGAGGGCTACGAGTGCGGCGTCACTCTGGCAAAGTTTGCCGACGTTAAGGAAGGCGACGTCTACGAGGCCTTCAAGATGGAAGAATACCGCGACTAAGAGTTGAAGCTGCTGTTATCACCGCCCCCCGGGCGGTGATAACGGGCTTTTCAGAGGAGAAACTATGTCTCAGAAAAATATGGGCCGTCTGGCGCAGGACATGAAGCGTGAGCTCATCGCCATCATCGGACGGCTGAAAGACCCGCGGCTGGAGGGCGGTCTGCTGACCGTCACCCGGCTGGATGTGACGCCCGACCTGGACGTGGCGAAGGTCTATGTGAGCGTGATGGGCCGTGAGGACGGCCCCAAGCCCGCCATCGAGGCCCTGAACCGCGCCGCAGGCCATGTGCGCACCGAAGTGAGCAAGAAAATGCACATCCGCAAGGCACCCCGCTTCATCTTTGTGGAGGACGACGGTGCCGCCTATGCAGCCCACATCAACGAGCTGCTCCGCACGCTGAATGTGAACGGCGACGCGGAGGACTCCCAGCCCGCCGAGACCGAGGAATAAATCCAGCGCTGCGGAAAGGATGGAACCATCAAATGACAGAACAGCTCAATGTGCAGCAGATGGCGGAGCGCCTCTGTGCTGCGGACAACATTCTGATCCTGTGTCATAAAAACCCGGACGGCGACACCATCGGCTGCGGCAGCGCCCTCTGCCACGCGCTCAAGGCGCTGGGCAAGACGGCAGCCGTCCTCTGCTCCGATGCAGTGCCTTCCCGCTACAGCTTTACCGCACCGGTGCCGTTCCGGGGCGAGTTTGAGCCCAAGACCGTTGTGGCCGTGGATGTTGCCAGCGTGCAGCTCTTTGGCGAAAACAACGGCATGCCGCAGTATACCCGCCATATCGATCTCTGCATCGACCACCACACGGGCAACAGCGGCTATGCGGATTTCACCCTGCTGGACGGCAATGCGGCCGCAGCGGCAGAGCTTCTGTATGAGGTCATCAGCGAGATGGGCGTGGAGATCACCCCCCTCATCGCCAACTGCCTCTACACCGGCCTCGCTACGGACACCGGCTGCTTCCGGTTCTCTTCCACCACTGCCAACACCCACATCGTGGCTGCAAAGCTCATTCTGGCCGGTGCGCAGGTGGAGGAGCTGAACACCCTGCTCTTCGACACCAAGCCCCGGGAGCGGATGGAGGCGGAGCGTATCGCCCGCAACCATCTGGAATATCATCTGGAGGGCCGCTGCGCCCTGATGTATCTGACCCGGGACGAGATAGAGCAGAGCGGCGTGGACCCGGCTGACCTGGAAGAGCTGACCAGCCTGCCCATCAGCATCGAGGGGGTCAAAGTGGGCCTGCTGCTCCGTCAGCAGCCCGGCGGCAGCTACCGCATCAGCGTGCGCGCCGCCAAGGGCGTGGACGCCTGCGCCATCGCACGGCGTCTGGGCGGCGGCGGCCACACCCGCGCAGCGGGCTGTGAGCTGCTGGGCAACCTCGACAACGCCAAGAGCGCCATTCTGGCCGAGGTGGAGGCGGAACTCGACCGCCCCGAGACGCAGGAGGAAAGCTGATGCAGGGCATCCTTATCGTAGATAAGCCGATGGAGTGGACCAGCTTTGATGTCATCGCCAAGCTGCGCGGCATCCTCGGCACCCGCAAGCTGGGCCACAGCGGTACGCTGGACCCCATGGCCACCGGCGTTCTGCCGGTGTTCTGCGGCGGGGCCAGCAAGGCTGTGGACCTTCAGCTCGACCACACCAAGACCTACTGCGCCCGGCTGCGGCTGGGGATGCAGACCGACACCGGCGACATCACCGGCACCGTGCTGGAAACAGCCCCGGTGACGGCGGGGGAGAAGGAGCTGCTGGCTGTTCTGCCCCGGTTCCTCGGCCCCCAGATGCAGACGCCGCCCATGTACTCGGCGGTCAAGATCAACGGCCAGCCCCTCTATAAGCTGGCCCGCGAGGGCGTCACGGTGGAGCGGAAGGCCCGCCCCATCGAGATACTGGACATCCGGTACGGCGGCAGCCCGGTGGAGAACGAATACGTCCTCACCGTCCGCTGCTCCAAGGGAACGTATATCCGCACCCTGTTGGAGGACATTGCCGCCGCTATGGGCCAGAAAGGCACCATGAGCGCTTTGCGCCGCACGACGGCGGGTGTCTACACCGAGGCCGACGCCCACACGCTGGAAGAGATACAGACGGCAAAGGACGCAGGCCCCGAGGCACTGCAGGCTTTGATGCTGCCGGTGGAGAGCGTGTTCGAGAGCCTGCCTCTGCTGGTGGCAGAGCCAAGGGTGGAGCAGCACCTGTACAACGGCTGCCCCACCAGCCGCTACCCGGCGGCAGATGGCCGTTACCGTATCCGCAATGCCGAAGGTCAGTTTCTGGGTCTTGCGAACATCACCGGCGGCGTGCTCAAGGTCGAAAAACTCTTTGTAGAGAGGAATTAAAAAACATTCATGCAGATCTATTCACAGCTTGCGCCGCTTGCGCTGGGCGGTGCCCACGGCTCTGCTGTGGCAATGGGCTTTTTTGACGGCATCCACATCGGCCACCGCGCGGTCATCAATGGCGCAGTGGAGTGGGCCAGGGCCCACGGCGCGGCACCGGCGGTGTTCACCTTCCGCCTGCCCACCGAAAACAAGATGAAGGGCAAGCGCCTGCTCTCTACCGAGGACAAGCACGCCCTCATCGCCAGCCTCGGCGTGGAGCACTATCTCTGCCCCGATTTCGAGGAGATCAAGGCCATGACGCCGGAGCAGTTCGTGCTGGGCATCATCCGGGACTGCAACGCCCGGGCGCTGTTCTGCGGCGAGAACTTCACCTTCGGGGCCAGGGCGGCAGGCACACCGGAGCTGCTGCGTCAGCTCTGCGCGCCGCTGGGCGTGGAGGTCGTCGTCCTGCCGATGGCACAGTTTGAGGAGAAGCCCGTTTCCTCCACCCGCATCCGCACCGCGCTGGAAGGCGGTGACATCCCGGCGGCCAATGCCATGCTGGGGATGCCCTACGCCATCCGCTTCACGGTGCATCACGGGGCGGGCCTTGGCCGGACGCTGGGCGTGCCGACCATCAATCAGCTCTACCCGCAGGGCTTCCAGCTGCCCCGGTACGGCATCTATATCACCCGCACCAGGATAGGGGACAGGTGGTACCCCTCGGCCACCGGCCTTGGCACCCGGCCCACCGTCAACAGCGACGAGAGCAAGGTGACCTGCGAGACCTTCATCCCGGGCTTTACCGGCGACCTTTATGGCACCGACCCGGTGGTGGAGTTCCACGCCTACCTCAGCCCCAGCAAAAAGTTCGACACGCTGGACGAGCTGCGCGAGTGCATCGACCACGCAGCCCAGCGCGCGCAGGAATACTTTGCGGAGTGAACTTTATGAAAAAAGCAAAACAGAAATGGTGCCTGCGCATCCTGATCTGGCTGGTGGCGGTGCTGGTCCTTCTGGGGGTGGCGGACTCCTGCCGTGTGCAGGAAGACCCCCACCGCACACTGGTGCAGGGCAGTCTGCAGGAACTGAACGACAGCTGGACGCTGGAAACAGACCAGCAGGCCGTATATGACATTCCGGAAAGCATGGGGGAAAGCCTGATGCTGAGCATCCGCAGCACGAAGCAGAAGTTCAGCCTCGGGCTGCGGGCGGCGGACGGTCAGGAGACGGCGTTCTATACCTATGACCCGGGCAGCGGCCCGGCAGAGATGCGGCTCTTTGCTGCTCTGCCGGAGGGCGCGGCCGGAAAGACGCTGGTGCTCCGCTGTGCGGAGCCGTCGGCCCTCAGCGCGATGCTGAGCAGGGGGCCGGTGCTGGCCACCCAGACGAAACTGAGCGGCTATTACTTCAGGCGCAGCCTTTATGCACTGGCGTTCTTCCTGCTCTGCGTCCTCTGCGCCGTGGAGCTTGGCGTTCTGATGGTGACGATGCACAGCATCTTCACGCCGGAGGTCCGCCATCAGACCCGGGTGTTGATCGGGCTGATGCTGGACGCCGGCATCTGGGCGCTGACCGATTCCGAGCTGCTGGCACTGGTGACGGACAGGGCGAATCTCGTCGTGTTCGTCTCACTGGTCACCTTCAGCCTCACAGTGCCTTTCGTGCTGGAATTCATCCGCTGCACCGTAAAGAATGATGGCTGGCTCATCCGCCTCCCGCAGATGGCTGCGCTGGTACTGCTGGCAGCAGACGCTGCGGGTTGGCTGCTGGCCGGACAGCCCATGTTGTGGCTGCTCATGCCCATTCATATCACCGTCATTGCCAGCATTCTGGCAGCATTCCATACCCTCATGGTCTCCTATAAAAAGAACCACAGCGGCGAGGTGAGGAACATCCTGCTGGCTTTCGGCGTGCTGGCAGCGGGTACTCTGCTTGCGCTGGCGACCTTCTACAGCGGCTACCGGGGCCGGACTTACGCCGTGGCTACTGCGCCGGTCTGCTGGGATTTCTGGTGATGCTGGGCCGCATCGTGCTCCACCGCATCCGGCAGGCCATCAACGAACAGGCCCAGCTGGAAAACTACAAGAAGCTGGCCTACGCCGACTCGCTGACCGGGCTTTTCAACTATACGGCCTTCAAGTATATGAAGTCCCGCTGGCCCGAGCGCACGGACTGGACCTACATCGTTATGGACGTCAACTGGCTCAAGCAGACCAACGACCAATACGGCCACCGTGCCGGTGACGAGCTGCTCTGCTGTGCGGCCCGCTGCATCCGGGAGGCCTTTTATCGGGCCGAGGACTGCTTCCGCATTGGCGGCGACGAGTTCGCGGTCATTGCGGCTGCGACGGATGAGGACGCTGTGAAGGCAGCAGTCGAAACGCTCCGGCGGCTGTGCGCGGAGTGGGATGCGAAGGAAGAGTATCCCGTCTCCATCGCAGTGGGCTATGCCATGCAGGCAGGCCGCACCATGACGGCGGACGAGCTGTTCATGGAGGCTGATGCTGCGATGTATCAGAACAAAGCCGAGATCAAGAAGGCTGTGGGCGGCATCAGCCGCTGAATAAAACAAGAACGCACCTCACCGATGAAAGCCATCGGTGAGGTGCGTTTTTGCTTCGTCAGAAGGAGAGACCGGAAAAATAGAGGTGCTCCACCGTTTCCTTTTCGGCGGCGGAGAGGGATGTGTCTGCGGCCATGGCGGCGCGGATACGTTCCTGAGTATCCGGGTAGGAGCTGAGGGTGATGCAGGCCGTTTCGCTGTCGGCATCGAAGTGGAGGGCAGCGCGGTCTTGCGGCGTCCAGGCGTCCCAGCCCGGGGAACCGCTGGTCATGAAGCCGGCAAGCGCCTGCTTCAGCCGGGCCGAAAGGGCCTGCGCACCTGCCGAAGACAAATCAGCACAGGCAGAATAGCTGCTTTCGGACGAGAAGAGCGCCAGCGGCAGGCCGTGGAAGGAGCCGAGGCCCGGGACAGCCGTCTGACTGTCGGCCCCGCCGTAGTCGATGAGGCCAAGCCAGACCGGAGCACTGCCGCCCAGCGCTTCGGCGACAGCTTCGGTGCTGCTCCAGCGGCAGAGGGCTGAGCCGTATTTTACGGCATAGGCCCGGGCCTCGCTGGAAGCGGGCCGCAGGTCGTCCCGGACGAAGCCGCTGAATTCGGTGGCGCTGCTGAGCAGCAGGAGGGGGACAGCACTCCGGGCGCCCCGGGAGAGCACCACATCGTCTGCGTAAAGGATGGCTGGTTTGCCGAGGGCCGCAATGCGGGCCGGTTCGAGGCCGCAGAGCCATTCCCGGACGTCCGCCCCCGGCGTCAGCAGCCACTCGGCGGCGGAAGCCGTGTCAGCGAACCGCCCGTCTTCCACGGCCAGCGGCGCGAAATTTTCGGCCAGCTTCTGGGCGGCGGCGTCCGGGTCGGCGAGGGACAGCCCGCCGGAGATGGCGACGGCCTTCTGGAAGCGTTCGCGGAAGAGCGGGCTGCCCGCAAGGGCCGCTGCCATCCGCCCGCCGTCAGAGAAGCCGCAGAGGGTGATATTGTCGGCGTCGCCGCCGAAGCGGCGGATGTTGTCCCGCACCCAGTCCAGCGCCCGGGCGATGTCCAGCAGGGCAAAGCTTCCGGTGGCGTCGGAGCCGGAAGTAAGAGCGGGTAGACAGTTCCACCCGAACAGCCCCAGCCGGTAGTTGAGGGCGACAAAGACGCAGCCCGCGTCCCGCACGAGCTCGCAGCCGGGCAGCTCGAGAGATGAGCCGGTGGCTGCGCTGCCGTGCAGATAGACGAGGACGGGCCGCTTTTTGGCGTCAGAAGAAGAGTAGACATCCAGTGTCAGGCAGTCCTCGGTGCCGAGGGGAAAGGTGGTGTACTGGTAGGCCGCCGGGGCGGGGCCGGTGCAGTCCCGCACAGTGAGCCAGCGGGCGGGCTCCTGCGGCGCTGTCCAGCGGCTTTCGCCCGTGGGGGCGGCACCGTAGGGGATGCCGTACCAGCAGAGCAGGCCGTTTTCGCCCTCTCTGCCCTTCACCGGGCCGTACTGGGTCTGGCAGAGAGCCAAGACAGGGGAGAACAGGCCGTTTTCGGCTTCAGAAAAAGCCGCATCAGCCGGGAGGAGCGGGCTGGTGAGGGCCGCTGCGGCGGCTGCGCTTCCCTTGAGGAAGCTGCGGCGGGAAAAGCAATGTGTCATTCGATCTACCTCTTTATTACAATAGACAGATTATAACATGATTTGACGGGAAAACAACATCCTTATTTTTGCGGATCTGTAAAAATTTTTCTTGCTTTTTACGTTGGTTTCTGTTATACTAGCCCTGTTACCGCGATACGGGGCTGGGAGTATGCCCACTCGGGAGTACCGTTTTCCCGCTGCTGTGTCGCCGGCAAATAAAAATTTTATAAAGAGGTACTGTTACTATGAACAAGCAGGAAGTTATGGCCAAAGTCGCTCTGACCGAGAAGGACACTGGCTCTCCCGAAGTCCAGGTCGCTCTGCTGACCGCTCACATCAACGAGCTGAACGAGCACCTGAAGAAGAACCCCAACGATCACCACAGCCGCCGTGGTCTGATGAAGATGGTTGGCCGCCGCCGCAATCTGCTGGCCTACCTCCAGAAGAAGGACATCGAGCGTTACCGTGCTCTGATCGCAACTCTGGGTCTGCGTAAGTAATAGAAAACAGAGGGCAGGTACCGCAAATGGTGCCTGCCCTTTGCTCTTTTATGTTGGATTTTCCCTTGTATCCCAGGCACTGGAACAAATAGGCCGCTGCCGCGTGTTGCAGCAGTAAATCGAACGCCTGTGTGAAGCGGCACGGACGCTGGATTTATTGCTATGATGCGCGGCGGGCAGCCTTTTGGAATATCAAACGGACATAAGGAGGCAAACCAAATGGCAATCGAATTTGGTTCCCGCAAAGAAAACTTTGACAACTTCAAAGTTTACGAGACTACGCTGGCAGGCCGCCCCTTCAAGGTGGAGATGGGCAAGATGTGCGGCTTGTCCAACGCAAGCGCCCTCATCCGCTACGGCGAGACCTGCGTGATGTGCAACGTGGTCATGAGCCCCAAGCCCCGCGAGGGCGTCGATTTCTTCCCCCTGAACGTGGAGTACGAGGAAAAGCTCTACGCCGCAGGCCGCATCCCCGGCAGCTTCATGCGCCGTGAGGGCCGCCCCGGCGAGCGCGCCATCCTGACCAGCCGTGTCGTGGACCGTCCCATGCGCCCCCTGTTTCCGAAGGAGATGCGCAACGACGTCTGCATCACCATGACCGTCATGAGCCTGGACCCCGACTGCAGCCCTGAGATCGCCGGCATGATCGGCGCTTCTCTGGTCACCGCTGTGTCCGAGATCCCCTGGAACGGCCCCATCGGCGGCGTGCAGGTGGGTCTGGTGGACGGCGAGATCGTCCTGAACCCCACTCAGGAGCAGCGCAAGAAGAGCGACCTGGCCCTGACCGTCGCCGCCACCATGGACAAGATCGTCATGATCGAGGCCGGTGCCAATGAGGTCGATGAGGACACCGTGCTGAACGCCATCAAGGCCGCTCACGTGGAGATCAAGAAGATCATCACCTTCATCAACGGCATCGTGGCCGAGCGCGGCAAGCCGAAGATCGATTTTCAGGTCGTGGGCCTCGATATGGACGTGTTCCACGCCATCAAGGAGAAGTATCTCGACGACTTCAAGGCCGCCATGGATACCGACGACAAGAATGTGCGTGATGCCGCCCTGCTGCCCATCATGGACAAGATCGCTGAGGAGTACCCCGACCTGACCGAGGCCGACCTCGACCTCGTCAGCTACAAGATGCAGAAGTACGTCGTCCGCCGCTGGCTGCTGGACGAGGGCAAGCGCGTGGATGGCCGCGGCATCAACGAGATCCGCCCGCTGGCCGCAGAAGTCGGCATCCTGCCCCGTGTGCATGGCTCCGGTATGTTCACCCGCGGCCAGACCCAGGTGCTCACCACCTGCACCCTCGGCGGCACCAAGGACAACCAGCTCATGGATGACCTGACCGACGAGCAGACCAAGCGCTACATCCACCACTACAATTTCCCGCCGTACTCCGTCGGCGAGGCCCGCGCACCCCGCAGCCCCGGCCGCCGCGAGATCGGCCACGGCGCACTGGCGGAGCGCGCTCTCCTGCCTGTGCTGCCCTCTCTGGAAGAGTTCCCCTACACCATCCGCTGCGTGTCTGAGGTCCTCTCTTCCAACGGCTCCACCTCTCAGGCTTCCATCTGCGGCTCCACGCTGGCTCTGATGGACGCAGGCGTCCCCATCAAGGCTCCCGTCGCCGGCATCTCCTGCGGCCTCATCACCGAGGGCGACCGCTGGATGACCATGCTGGACATTCAGGGTGTCGAGGACTTCCACGGCGATATGGACTTCAAGGTCGGCGGCACCCGCAAGGGCATCACCGCCATCCAGATGGATATTAAGATCGACGGCCTGACCTACGACATCATCGCCGAGGCCTTCGAGAAGTGCCGCAAGGGCCGTCTGTACATCCTCGATGAGATCATCAAGCCCGTCATCGCAGAGCCCCGCCGCGAGCTGAGCCGCTGGGCTCCCAAGATGTTCAGCATGATGATCCCCACCGATAAGATCAAGGACGTCATCGGCAAGGGCGGCAAGGTCATCCAGGACATCTGCGCCACCTGCAACTGCAAGATCGACGTGCAGGAGGACGGCCACGTCTTCGTCTCCGCTGTGGATCAGGAGGACGCAAAGCGCGCCATCTTCACCATCAGGACCATCGTGGAAGACCCCGAGATCGGTGCCATCTACAAGGGCAAGGTCACCCGTCTGATGAACTTCGGTGCCTTCGTCGAGATCGCTCCGGGCAAGGAGGGCCTCGTCCACATCTCCAAGCTGGACACCAAGCGTGTCGAGCGGGTGGAAGATGTTGTCGCTGTGGGTGATGCCATCGTCGTCAAGGTGACGGACATCGACCAGCAGGGCCGCATCAACCTGAGCCGCCGCGACGCCATTCTGGCTCTCGAAGCCAAGAAGGCACAGCAGGAACAGGGCTGATAGATAAACTTCTGAATATGCCCCCGCGCACACAGCGCGGGGGCATATTTTGTCTCATGGGCGAAGGAGCTTCAATTCCCTACTAAAAAAGTTTGTTTTAGGGGGTTGACAAATCCCGTCGAGGCGAGTACAATAAACGCAATATCACTAAAATGGCTGTGAAGAGAAGAGTAAGCTTTCGCATGAGCCTTACCAGAGAGCCCGGCAGGTGGAAAAGGGCAGGAAACAGGGAGCCGAAAATGGTCTCGGAGCTGCGCGGACGAAGAGCAAGAGCACTAGTCCGCGACGGGTGCGCCCGTTAAAGCGTCCGGCTGTAAGCAGGAAAATCCTGCCGCAGTTTTGAGGCAGTGTCCGCGAGGATGCTGTGAACCAAGGTGGTACCACGGAAGTTTCAAAGCCTCCGTCCTTGTGCAGCGCATGGCTGGCAGGGACGGAGGCTTTTTTGATGCTTCCGTTCAAGGCGGGCGCGGACTGTGCCGCGCCGCCGCTGTACATTACATTTATCCAATAATAGAGAGGGAAAAAACTATGATTACTCGTCGTGATTTTCTGAAAGTTACCGGTGTTGCAGCCGCTGCTGCTGCCCTGACCGCCTGCGGCGGCTCTTCTTCCACCGCAAGCTCTGCTGCTTCCGGCACTGCCGCTTCTTCTGAGGCTGCTTCCGCTGCAGCAAAGCTGGACAAGGTGAAGGTCGCTGTCCCCAACGACACCACCAACGAGGCCCGCGCTCTGACCCTGCTGGAGAAGAACGGCTTCTTCAAGCTGAAGGCTGACGCCGGCCTGACCGCCACCAAGAACGACATCGAGGAGAACCCCCTGAACGTCACCGTCGATGAGGTCGAGGCTGCTCAGGTCCCCAACGTCCTGCAGGACGAGGACTACGCTGTCATTAACTCCAACTACGCCATCTCCGCTGGTCTGGACCCCATGACCGACGCTCTGGCAATGGAGGACGGCTCTTCTGCTTACGTCAATGTTCTGGTCTGCAAGGAGGGCAACGAGAACGAGCCCAAGATCAAGGCCCTCGTCGCCGCTCTGCAGAGCCAGCAGGTCAAGGACTTCATGGATGAGAACTACAAGGGCGCTGTCGTCTCCGTCGTCGAGAACCCGACCGATGGCTATGACCCTTCCATCGACTACGATGCACTGAACGGCGAGACCGTCAGCTGCGCTGCTACTCCCGCTCCCCACTGCGAGGTCCTGGAGGTCTGCAAGGACATTCTGGCCGCGAAGGGCATCACTCTGGATATCCAGGAGTACGACGACTATGTGATCCCCAACACCATCGTCGAGGACGGCCAGTGCGACACCAACTACTTCCAGCATCAGCCGTATCTGGACAACTTCAATAAGGAGAAGGGTACCCATCTGGTGACCGTCGCCGGCATCCACGTCGAGCCCATGGGCATCTACGGCGGCAAGCAGGACAGCCTGGCACCCATCGTGGGTTAACCTCTCCGTCATTGCTTCGCAATGCCACCTCTCCTATCGAGGAGAGGCCTTGGCATTTCGTAAAGCTTTATCTCTTCGCCAGAGGCTCCCCTCGGTAGGGGAGCTGTCGAGCGAATGCGAGACTGAGAGGTTCAGCCCCATTAACTAAGGAGTAAATCCGTGATCGAGATCAAACACCGTTTCCAAGACCTTCCAGATGAAGGACGGCGCGGTGAATGCGCTGAAGGACATCGACCTGACCATCCCCGATGGCTCCATCTACGGCATCATCGGTATGTCGGGCGCGGGAAAATCCACGCTGGTGCGCTGCATCAATCTGCTGGAGCGCCCCACCGAGGGCAGTGTCGTCATCGACGGCACCGCGATGGAGACTCTGTCTCCCGCAGCTCTGCGTGAGCGCCGCCGTGACATCACCATGATCTTCCAGCAGTTCAATCTGCTGATGCAGCGCAGCTGCCTGAAGAACATCTGCTTCCCGATGGAGCTTGCGGGCGTGAAGAAGGCCGATGCCGAAAAGCGCGCCAGGGAACTGCTGGAAATGGTGGGCCTGCCCGATAAGGCCAACGCCTACCCGGCCCAGCTCTCCGGCGGCCAGAAGCAGCGCATCGCCATTGCCCGTGCGCTGGCCACCAACCCCAAAGTCCTGCTCTGCGATGAGGCCACCAGTGCGCTGGACCCCAACACGACCCACGCCATCCTGACCCTCATCAAGGACATCAACAAGAAGCTGGGCATCACCGTGGTGGTCATCACCCACCAGATGAGCGTCGTGGAAGAGATCTGCGACTCCGTCGCCATTCTGGACGGCGGCGTGGTCGTGGAGCAGGGTGAGGTGCGCGAGATCTTTGCAAATCCCAAGACGGCTGCGGCCAGGCGCCTCGTCGCCCCCAACGGCGGCAGCGCAGCCCGCGATCTCTCGAGCTTTGCGCCCGACGATCACGTGGTCCGTGTTACGTTCAATGGTTCGTCCGCCGCAAAGCCGCTGGTGGCGAGCCTCGCTGCGGAGAAGGGCATCCTCGTGTCTGTGCTCAGCGCCGACACCCGCGATCTGAGCGGCCAGTGCTACGGCTCCATGCTGCTCAAACTTCCCCGCGATACCGAACAGGCAAAGCAGGCTGCGGCCTATATGCGCAGCCAGAATGGTGTGACCGTTGAGGAGGTGACCGGAGAATGAGCTTTGCAGATTATGGCTTCGCCATTTGGGAGACGTTCTACGTGACCATCCTCTCCACGGCATTTTCTCTGGTTCTGGGCCTGCCGCTGGGCGTTCTGCTGGTGGCTGGCGATAAGGACGGTGTCCTGCCCCTGCCGGGCTGGCTGATGCACATTCTGAACATCATCATCAACATTCTGCGCAGCGTGCCGTTCCTGATTTTGATGATCTGCGTCTTCCCGCTGACCCGTGCCATTGTGGGCACCACCGTCGGCACCAAGGCCACCATCGTTCCGCTGGTGGTCGCGGCCTTCCCCTTCGTGGCCCGTCTGGTGGAGACCAGTCTGCGTGAGCTGGACGAGGGCGTCGTGGAAGCTGCCCAGAGCATGGGCGCGACTCCCTTCCAGATCATCACCAAGGTCATGATCCCTGAGTGTCTGCCCGGCCTCATTTCCAGCATGACCACTGCCCTGACGACCATCCTCGGCTACTCGGCCATGTCCGGCGTCATCGGCGGCGGCGGTCTGGGCAAGATCGCTCTGTCCTACGGCTACTACCGCTACCAGACCAACATCATGATCGTCTGCGTCGTGCTGCTGGTGCTCATGGTGCAGGTGTTCCAGACCGTCGGCACCTTCTGGGCGACCAGGAGCGATAAGCGCTTGCGGAAGTGAGAAAAAGCCTCTCCCTTTGGGAGAGGTGTCACCGAAGGTGACGGAGAGGGCAAGCCCGGTGCGATGGAGCCGCCGCACAGCGATAGGCAGTATCTTTGCCAGAGAAATATTATCGCTGTGTCCGTGCTTCTCTGTCAGCGTCCTAGCCCTCTCAGGCGCATACGCGCCAGCTCTCCCAAAGGGAGAGCCTTTAGGTGCCTCCGGGCAGGGAATAAATTTAACGAATCGATTCCCCGCAGGAGGCTCATGCTCCTGCGGGGAATTGTGCTATACAGACAAACCCAGTAAAGGAGTATGTTGCAATGAACCGTGATACCATCTGCGTGCAGGGCGGCTACACCCCCGGCAACGGCGAACCCCGCCAGATCCCCATCATCCAGTCCACTACGTTCAAGTACGCTACCAGCGAGGACATGGGCAGGCTGTTCGACCTCGAGGCCGACGGCTACTTCTACTCCCGCCTGCAGAACCCCACCTGCGATATGGTGGCGAAAAAGATCTGCGAGCTGGAAGGCGGCACCGCCGCCATGCTGACGTCCAGCGGTCAGGCTGCCAACTTCTTTGCGCTGTTCAATCTCTGCGAGGCAGGCGACCACATCGTGGCGTCCAGCACCATCTACGGCGGCACCTTCAACCTCATCTCCGTCACCATGAAGAAGATGGGCATTACCGCCACCTTCGTGGATCCGCTGTGCAGCGAGGAAGAGCTGGATGCCGCGTTCCAGCCCAACACCAAGGTCGTGTTTGGTGAGACCATCGCCAACCCTGCCCTCACCGTGCTGGACATCGAAAAGTTCGCCAAGGCCGCACACGCCCACGGCGTACCGCTCATCGTGGACAACACCTTCCCCACGCCGGTCAACTGCCGCCCCTTCGAGTGGGGGGCCGACATCGTGACCCACTCCACCACCAAGTACATGGATGGCCATGGCGCTGTGCTGGGCGGTGCCATCGTGGACAGCGGCAAGTTCGACTGGATGGCCCACGCCGAGAAGTTCCCCGGCCTGTGTACTCCCGATGAGAGCTATCATGGCATCACCTACGCGGAGCGCTTCGGCAAAGAGGGTGCTTTCATCACCAAGGCTACCGCACAGCTCATGCGCGACTTCGGCTCGATGCAGTCCCCCATGAACGCCTATATGCTGAACCTCGGCCTTGAGAGCCTCCACGTCCGGATGCAGCGCCACTGCGCCAACGGCATGGCCGTCGCAAAGTTCCTTGAGGCTCACCCGAAAGTGGCTTACGTCAACTACTGCGGCCTCGAGTCCAGCCCCTACCATGCACTGGCGGAGAAGTATCTGCCGAACGGCAGCTGCGGCGTCGTTTCCTTCGGCCTGGCCGGCGGCCGCGAAGCCGCCAGCACCTTTATGAAGGAGCTGAAGCTTGCCGCCATTGAGACCCACGTTGCCGATGCCCGCACCTGCTGCCTGAACCCGGCTTCCAGCACCCATCGCCAGATGAACGACGAGCAGCTGGCCGCTGCCGGTGTGCCTGCTGAGCTGGTGCGGATGAGCTGCGGCCTCGAGAGCAGCGAAGACCTCATCGCCGATATTGCACAGGCGCTGGATAAGATCTATAGCAGTTTGCGTTTTTAATGCACAAGCAACATCCGCAAACTGCATATCGCAAATATGCCGTTTCGATAGGCACTATTTTTGAAAATTGCGATAAGAAACACGGTCAGCGCCATCTGCCGGTTTCGGCCCCTTCCCGTGAAAAAGCGTCTCCGGATGCAGATAAAAATTTCCCGCTAAAACCGTCAAAAGGAGCAACGATGCTATGCCGCTGATCATCCCCAAGACTCTTCCCGCCTACGATGCCCTCTACGAGGAAAACGTCTTCGTCATGCACCGGGAACGGGCGCTCTCCCAGCACATCCGCCCGCTGGAGATCCTCATCCTGAACCTCATGCCGACCAAGATCGCCACCGAGACCCAGATCGCCCGCCTGCTGGCCAATACGCCCATTCAGGTCCACATGACCCTGCTGCAGACGGCCAGCCATGCGGCGACCCATGTCTCTGCGGCCCACCTCGAGGCGTTTTATAAGACCTTCGACGAGGTGAAGAACAACCGCTACGACGGCATGATCATCACCGGTGCGCCTGTGGAGAAAATAGACTTTGAACAGGTGGACTACTGGCAGGAGCTGTGCGAGATCATGGACTTCAGTGAGACGAACGTCTACTCCACCCTTCATGTCTGCTGGGGCGCACAGGCGGGACTTTATTACCACTATGGCATCCGCAAGCAGCTTCTCGACCAGAAGATGTTCGGCGTCTTTGAGCATAAAGTCACCCGTCCCTCGAACCCGCTGGTGCGCGGCTTCGATGAGGTGTTCTACGCCCCTCACAGCCGCCACACCGGCATCAGCCGGGAGGACGTGCTGAACTGCAAGGCCCTGCGCATCCTCGCCGAGAGCGACGAGGCCGGCCCCTTCCTGATGAGCACCGAGAATGGACGGCAGATTTTCGTCACCGGCCACCCGGAGTACGACAAGTACACGCTGGACGCCGAGTACAAGCGGGATGTCGGCAAGGGCCTGCCCATCGCGGTGCCGAAGAACTATTACCCCAACGACGACCCCGAGCAGCCGCCTCTCTTCCGCTGGCGTGCTCACGCACACCTGCTGTACGAGAACTGGCTGAACTACTACGTCTACCAGAATACGCCCTACGACCTGGGTGCTATCAGCAAGGTGGAGCACGAGAAAGAATAAAATCAGCCCTCTCCGTCTGGTGGGGAGGAGGCATTTTTGCAAGGAGAATACTTATGGGAATCGAAGCAAAATGGAAGAGCCGGGGCATCCGGGTGGGCAAACTGCCCTGCGGGCCGCTGGACAAGATAAGCGATGTGCCGGGCGTGACGGTGGGCCACTGCACACTGGCGGACGGCGGCGTCCAGACCGGCGTGACCGCGCTGATGCCCCATCAGGGCGATATTTTCCACGATAAAGTGATGGCGGCCAGCCATGTCATCAACGGCTTCGGCAAGACCACCGGCCTTGTCCAGATCGACGAGCTGGGGACGCTGGAAACGCCCATCCTCTTCACCAATACCCTCAGCGTAGGTACTGTGGAGACAGCGCTGGTGAAGTATATGCTGGATAAGAACCCCGACATCTGCGAGACCACCGGCAGCGTAAACCCGGTGGTCTGCGAGTGCAACGACAGCGGCCTCAACGACATCCGGGGCCTCCACGTCACAGAAGAAAATGTGCGGGCTGCGCTGGCCGACTGCCGCGCCGATTTCGCCGAGGGCGCTGTGGGCGCGGGCCGGGGAATGCGCTGCCACGGCCTGAAGGGCGGCATCGGCTCGGCCTCCCGTGTGGTGGAGCTGGACGGGAAACCGTACACCATCGGTGCGCTGGTGCTCTCCAACCACGCCGTCTTCGATGACCTCGTAGTGGCAGGAACCCCCATCCAGAGCCTGCTGGACGCCCACATCCCGCCCCACGAGGACAAGGGCTCCATCATCACGGTGCTGGCGACGGACATCCCCTTGAGTGAGCGCCAGCTGCGGCGGCTCTGCCACCGGGCGCTGGTGGGCCTGTCCCGCACCGGCTCTTTCTGCGGCAACGGCTCCGGCGAGATCGTCATTGCCTTCACCACCGCCAACCGGGTGCCGCACTACTCCGAAAAGGCCATTCTGCCGATGGGGATGGTCCACGACGACGCCATCAATCCGCTGTTCCGGGCGGTGGCCGAGTGCGTGGAGGAAAGTGTGCTGAGCAGTCTGCTCCATGCCGAGACGGTCACGGGCTATCATGGCCGGACGGTCAGATGTCTGAGTGATCTGCTCGACGAGAAATAAAAAATGGGAAGCGCTTTTGCGCTTCCCATTTTTCATAGTATTATCTGCGGGGCTTCCGCGTCGGCTTTTTCTTCCGCACGCTGTAGCCGAAGGTCCCCAGCTTTTTGCCCAGAGCCAGATATTTGCCGTGGCTGTAGACGATGAGCCTGGCCTTGTCGAGGCAGAGCTTACCGTTCTCGTCCAGCAGGCTCTCGTCCACGTCGCAGGCGACCACTTCGGCGAGGAAGAGGTCGTGGCTGCCCAGCGGGATGACCTGCGTGACCCTGCACTCGAGGTTGACGGGGCTTTCTTCGAGGATGGGGCAGTCCGTCAGCACCGAGCCGGGGGCAGAATGGAGCTTGCAGGCCGCGAATTTATCGAAGTCCCGGCCGCTTCTGACGCCGCACCAGTCCACCGACTTCACCAGTGCCTCGGTGGGCAGGTTGATGGCAAACTGGCCGCTCTCCCTGATGAGGTGGTGGCTGTATCGCTCGGGGCGGACGCTGATGGATACCATGCTGGGCTGGGTGCAGATGGTGCCGGTCCAGCCGATGGTGATGAGGTTGGGCTTATCCAGCCCGCCGCAGGAGACCAGCACCGGCGGCTCCGGGTTCAGGAGGGTGCTGCCTTTCCAGCTCTGTTTGCTCATCCGTGATACTTCCTTTCGTAGGGAGCCCATGTGCGCTCGCTGATGATGTAGCGGGGGCGGGCCTTGGTCTCCATATAGATCTTGCCGACGTATTCGCCGATGACGCCCAGACACACCAGCTGGACGCCGCCCATGAAGCAGACGATGCAGATGGTGGAGGCCCAGCCCGCCACGGCGCTGCCCAGCATAGCCTGCACGATGGCCCAGATGACGCCGATGAAGCTGATGAGGCTGACCACGATGCCTGCGCCGGTGATGAGGCGGATGGGCTTGTTCGACAGGCTGGTGATGCCATCGAAGGCGAGGGCCAGCATCTTGCTGAGGGGATAGTGGCTCTCGCCGGCCAGACGCTCGTGGCGCTCGTAGTAGACGGTGTCGCTGGGGTAGCCCACCAGCGGAACCATGCCCCGCAGGAAGATGTTTACCTCGCGGTAGTCGGCGAAGCTTTCCAGCACCCGGGTGCTGATGAGCCGGTAGTCGGCGTGGTTGAAGACGATGTCCGCGCCCAGCGCGTTCATCACATGGTAGAAGCCCTCGGCGGTGAACCGCTTGAAGAAGGTGTCGGTATCCCGGCGGCTGCGCACGCCGTAGACTACCTCGGCGCCGTCCAGATACTTTTTGACCATCTCATCCATGGCGTTGATGTCGTCCTGACCGTCGCAGTCGATGGAGATGGTGATGTCGCAGCTGCCGCTGTGGAGCGCCTCCATCAGCCCGGCCAGCACGGCGTTCTGGTGGCCGCGGTTCCGGCTCTGGGAGATGCCGATGAAGTGCTCATCCTCAGAGGCGAACTTCTGGATGAGGGACCAGGTGGCGTCGCGGGAGCCGTCGTTGACGAAGAGCACCCGGCTCTTCTCGCTGATAAGGCCCGCTGCGGCGAGGCCGTTTATCTTTTTCAGGAACATGGGGGCCGTGATGGGCAGCACCTGTTCTTCGTTGTAGCAGGGAATGACGATCCATAAAATCGGTTTGGACATGATGAAGTTCTCCTTCTATATAAGGCTCTCCCTCCGGGAGAGGCTGTTACAGCACCATGCGCCGCAGCGCGTCCGGTTCCAGCAGCTTGAAGCTGCTCTTATAGGTCTCGAGCAGGCCGTCCCGCTGCATCAGGCTCAGCTCCCGGGAGAGGGCGCTGCGGTCGCAGTTGAGGTAGTCGGCCAGCCGGATGCGGGAGTAGGGGACGGTGAAGGTGAGGCTGTGATGCACCTCGGCCTCACTGAGCAGGTAGGCGCACACCTTGGCCCGCAGGCTCTTGAGCAGCAGCAGGTCTACCCGGCGGGAGAGCAGGAGGTATTTGTCGCTGATGGTGCGCACAAGGTTCTGCAGCACCCGCTGGCGGGCCGGGTCGGCCCCGGGCAGCAGAAGCTTCTCGTAAGGCACCAGCAGCACCTCGCAGGGGGCCGAGGCCACCACCGTCACCGGGCTGGAAAGGCTCGAGCCGCCCAGCACGTCGCCGAACACACCGCCCGGCCCCATCTGGCTGATGGGCAGACGCGCCCCGCTGGCGGCGGAATGATAGGCCTCAATGGCACCGGAGAGCACCACGCCCACCCGGCGGTTCGGCTGTCCGGCCAGCACGAGGGTATCGCCCCGGCTGTAGGTGCGCACTACGGCCCCCACTTCGCCCAGCAGGACCCGGAGCGCTTCGGCTTCCAGCCCGGCGAACAGAGAGGTGGATTGTAACAGCGGAAGATAATTTTCCATACCCATTCCGTGAGGTTTTCCCCGGGCCCTCACCGCCCTTCTGCGATTCCGTTGCGTGTGCAACGGTATTTTTTCTCTTATTATAGTAAACTTGAGGGCGTAAAGCAAATGGTTTTGCAAATTTTTTGCGGGAAAATTTCTCCCAATGAAAGTGAGGAACGAAATCCTATGAAAAAACTGACATCTCTGCTGCTCTCGCTGGTGCTGATGGTCAGCGTGCTGGCCTGCGGCGCATCGGCCAGGACGAGCACAAAAGTGCGCATCGCCGGCCTGAAAGGCCCCACTACCATGGGCCTCGTCAACCTGCTGAGCATGGAGAAGGACGGCACTGCTTCCCTCGACTATGACCTGCAGCTCTACGGCGCTGCCGATGAGATCGTGCCGAAGCTCATCAAGGGCGAACTCGACATGGCCGCTATCCCGGCCAACCTCGCCGCGACCCTCTACCAGAAAACGAACGGCGGCATCCAGGTCATGGCCGTCAACACGCTGGGCGTCCTCTACGTCGTGGAGAAGGGCAATACCGTCCACAGCTTCGCCGACCTCAGGGGCCGCACCATCCTTTCCACCGGCAAAGGCACGACGCCCGAGTACGTCCTGCGCTATCTGCTCAAGAAGAACGGCCTCGACCCCGACAAGGACGTGAAGATCGAATACTACAGCGAGGCTTCCGAGGTCACGGCCCAGATGGCCGCTGCCAGGAAGGACGCCATCGCCGTCCTGCCTCAGCCCTATGTCACCGCTGCCCAGATGAAGGACAGCGGCCTCCGCGTCGTTCTCGACCTGACCAAAGAATGGAACAAAGTCTGTGACACCCAGCTTATCACCGGCGTCACCGTGGTGCGCACCGAGTACGCAAAGCAGAACCCCGATGTCATCGCAGCCTTCCTGACCGACTACCAGAAGAGCGTCAAGGCGGCCAACGAGGACATCGACGGCACCGCCGCCCTCTGTGAGGAAGTCGGCGTGGTGGCCAAGGCCGCTATCGCCAAGAAGGCCCTGCCCAAGTGCAACATCGTCTACCGCAACGGTCAGGAGATGAAGAAAGACATCTCTGCCTACCTGCAGGTGCTCTACGATGCCTCTCCCGCCGCCGTGGGCGGCAAGCTGCCGGACGATAACTTCTACTACACCGAGCCGTCCGTCCTGCGCAAGGTCATGGCGGCGATCCGCAACTCTGCAAAGTAAGCTTTGAAACAAGAAAAACTGCCGCACAGCCGTGCGGCAGTTTTTCTTACATCAGAAGGCCCGCGCCGATGCCGATGAGGGCCGGCAGCAGCCAGCCAAAGCCGAGGCTGCTCAGGGGCAGAGCGTTCATCAAGGTGGAGAGGGGGCCGAAGGGCAGGGCGGCAGGGATGCTCTGGATGGCCGTGAAGAGGATGCCCAGCCGCCAGACCGATGTCCGCTGGAACCGTCCGGGCAGGAACTCCACCACGATGAGGATGATGGCGATGGGGTAGATGGCGTTCAGCACCGGGACGGAAAGGCTCAGGATGCCCGCAAGGCCGATGTTCGCCAGCAGCATGCTCATCAGCGCGAAGAAGGCCGCAATGGCGGGGTAGGGCAGCCGGGGCAGAAGCTCGTGGAAGTATTCGCCTACGCTGGCGATGAGGCCGACACAGGTGTTGAAGCAGGCGATGACGAAGATGGCGGCCAGAAGCACCTGTCCCACCCGGCCAAACAGGCCGTCGGCCAGTGCCGTCAGGACGGCGGCACCGGTGTCGCTGCCGGGGAAGGCAGCCCCCGAGATGCCGCCGATGTGGGTCAGCATGGCGTAGACCACCAGCAGCATCCCGCCTGCGATGAACCCGGCCCGGATGGTGCCGCGCCGGACGGCAGCTTCCTCCGTGATGCCCACCGCCTGAAGGTTCAGCGCGATGACCGCGCCGAAGTTGAGCGCTGCCAGCGCGTCCATGGTCTGATAGCCGTCCAGCACGCCCTGTGCGGCGGGGAGGGCGGCGTAAGCCTCGGCAGGCGTGCCGTAGCCGGGCGCGGCCGGGCGGAGGATGCAGCCCGCGAACAGCACCACGATGAGCACCAGCAGGGCAGGGCAGAGGATGCGGCCCAGCCGCTGGGTCAGCTTTTCGGGCTTGAGGGCCACGAAGTACGCCGCAGCAAAGAACACGAGGGAGTAGAGGAACTGTCCCGGTGTGCTCCGCCCCACCAGCGGCGTCAGCATCTCAAACGAGGTGCTGGCCGTGCGGGGGATCGCGAGGCAGGGACCGATGGACAGATAGACCAGCACAGCGAACACCTGTGCGAAGCGGGGATGGACCTGCCCGGCCAGCGCAGACAGGCCGCCCGCCCGGGCCACCGCTGCCACGCCCGCAATGGGCAGGCCGATGGCGCTGACGGCAAAGCCCACAAAAGCGAGCCAGAGCGCCGTCCCGGCCTGTGCGCCGAGGAAGGGCGGGAAGATGAGGTTGCCTGCCCCGAAGAACATCGAGAACAGGGTGAACCCCACCAGAAGGAGTTTTTTGCCCCGGAGGGCCTGAGCGGAATCGTGCATGGTCATCTCTCCCATCTGTGCGCGGAGGCACGTAGAATCAGGATTACTTTATTCCAGTGTAGTGTTTTATGACCTTCATGTCAAGAGAAGAAAAGATGAAGGATTGTATTCTCATACATGATGTGATATTCTGAAAGCGAGAAAACGAACAGGAGCAAAGAAATACATGGATAAAACAAAAAAACGCCGCATTCAAATTTTGGCGGCGTCGGTGTTCTGGCTGGGCGTCTGGCAGGCGGCGGCGGCGGCCATCGGGCAGGAAGTCTTTCTTGTCTCGCCGGTGCAGGCCATCGGTACGCTGGTGGAGCTGCTGCCGCAGGCCGAGTTCTGGCAGCGCATCGGTTTCAGCGCCGGGCGCATCCTGCTGGGCTTCGGGCTGGGCGTTCTGTCCAGCGCGGTGCTGGCGGCAGCCGCCGAAAAGTGGGAGTGGGTGGACGCCCTTCTCGCCCCCGTGATGCAGCTGGTCAAGGCTACTCCGGTGGCGAGCTTCATCATTCTGGCGCTGGTGTGGGTCAGCGGCTCGTCGCTGTCCGTCCTTATCAGCTTTCTGATGGTGCTGCCCGTCCTCTACAGCGCAGTGCGCACCGGCATCGGGAGTGCTGACCGCCAGCTTCTCGAAATGGCGCAGGTGTTCCGTCTGCCTCTGGGGCGGCGTCTGCGGGCGGTCTGGCTCCCGGCGGTGCTGCCCGCGTTCCGGCAGGGATGCAGCGTGGCGCTGGGCATCTGCTGGAAGAGCGGCGTAGCAGCAGAGGTCATCGGCCTGCCGGACGGCAGCATCGGCGACGCGCTTTACCGGGCCAAAATTACCCTTTCCACCGGAGAGCTGTTTGCCTGGACCTTCGTCATCATCCTGCTGAGCGCCGTATTCGAAAAGCTGTTCCTCGCTCTGCTGGATAAAGCAGTGGCGGCAGTTCTGGGCGAAGAGGGGGCTGAAAAATGAGTGAAACCAACAACAAACTGGAAATAAAGAATCTGTCTAAACGATTCGGAGAGAAAATTCTCTTCGAAAACCTCTCGCTTACTGTGGACGGCCCGGCGGTGCTCTGGGCGCCAAGCGGCTGGGGCAAGACGACCCTGCTCCGCATCCTGATGGGGCTGGAAGCGCCCACCTCCGGCAGCGTGGAGGGCGTGGGCCGGGTCGGCGCGGTCTTTCAGGAAGACAGGCTCTGCCCCCAGCTGACCGCCGAAGAGAATGTGGCGCTGGTGCTGACCGCAGAACAGTACAAGGCTAAAATACAATACAAAGAGCAGATACGAGATGACCTTATACAATTAGGATTGGATGACGAGGCCCTTGCCCTGCCTGCCCGGAAGCTCTCCGGCGGACAGAAGCGCCGCACCGCCTTGCTGCGCGCTCTCTGGGCCGAGAGCGACACCCTTCTGTTAGATGAGCCCTTCACCGGCATGGACCCCTCCGCCATGAAAAAAGCCGCAGCCATGCTCAAGGCACGCTGCGGCACAAAGCCCACCCTGCTGGCGACCCATGATCAAGAAGCCATCCGGGAGCTGGGATGGAAAGTAATCGAACTGGGCTGAAACGAAAGGAGCCTGACCATGGAGAAAAAGACGAGCTGCCTGCTCTGCGTTCTTACCGCGCTGCTTCTCGCTGTGCTCTATCTCTGGGCCGCCCTCCGCCCGGGCATCTGGCTGCGGGATGCCTTTTTGTACCGGCAGGCCGACGGCAGCTTTTCGGGCAAGGATGCGTATGCCGCCTACACCATGCAGATCGCCCGGACAGGAAACGGTGCGGAAGTGGAGTTCACGTTGGACGGAGAGACGCGGCGCTATCGGATCGAATCGAAAGCCGAGGGCATGAGCGACCCGGGCGTAAAAATCGAGCAGGACGGAGTGGTCATTTTTACCGGGACCGCGCTGGGCGACCCCGGCGACGCCATCCTGTGGAGGGAAGACGATGGGGGCCTTGCCGACGAGGTGAACGTCATCGTCAACGGCGAATACCAGAGATCCGACCTTTGGCCCAGCTGTAACTGGCTCTATAATGTGGCCGTCGGCGGGCGGCGGGAGACCCGGGGCAGCATGGCGTTCCTGCTGCCGATAGGGGCGCTGGTGGTGCTCCTTGTGCTGGATGTCCGGTTCCCGCTGCTGTTCTGGAATCTCCGCCACGGGCTGGAAGTGTACGGCGGTGAGCCCACCGACTGGTATTACGCGATGCAGAGGGTGAGCCGCATTACCAGCATCATCGGTGTTTTTGTGCTGGCGGCGATGAGCTTTGCTGTTCACTGAGGCTCACAGCAGCTCGGCAAGGATGCTGTTCTGTACGATGAGCCCGGCAGGCGTGAGGGCGAGGGTGTGGCCGTCAAAGTTGGCGTAGCCGCTCTTCACGCAGTTTTGCACAAAGGCCAGCTGTGCGGTGGAAAACTCCCTGCCATAGCGGTTTTTGTATTCGTCGAGGCTCAGACCTTTGCGCAGACGCAGCTGCAAGATGAGATAATCCTCCGCACCGCAGCCGCCGTCCATGACGGGCGCGGCCTCGTCCCGCAGAAAGGCTTCGGTGTCGGCGGGGTAGTAGAACCGTTTTCCGCCCATGCAGGAGTGGGCCGCAGGGCCGATGCCCAGATAGTCGCCGCAGTCCCAGTAGATGAGGTTGTGCTTTCCCTCATAGCCCGGGCGGGCGAAGTTGGAGATCTCATATTGCCGGTAGCCATGATGCTCCAGCTGCTCGACGGCGTAGAGGTAAAAATCTGCCGCCTCGTCGGAGGTGGGCAGACCCTCGGGGGGCGTCCGGCCAAAGGCGGAGTCGGGCTCGATCTTCAAGAGGTAGGCGGAAATGTGGGCCGCGCCGCCATCCTCGATCAGCTCCAGCGTCTCGTCGAACTCTGCCTGCGTATAATGGGGCAGGGCCAGCATGATGTCGCCGCTGAGGTTCTCGAACCCGGCACGGCGTGCGGCGGCGAAAGCGGCCCGCGCCTGCTTTGCCGTGTGGGGGCGGCCCAGCGTCTTGAGCTGGCTGTCCCGGGCCGACTGGACGCCGAAGGAGATGCGGTTGACGCCCGCCTCCCGGAATGCCCGGAGAGAGTCTTCGGTCACGGTCTCAGGGTTGGCTTCCAGCGTGATCTCGGCCCCGGGCAGGGGCTGTGCGGCGGCGATGAGCCGTGCGGCGTCTGCCGGGTCCAGCAGACTGGGCGTTCCGCCGCCGAAATAAAGGGTGTCCGGCCGCAGGGGCGCGTCCGGCGCAAACCGGGAGAGTTCCCGAAGCAAAGCGTCCACATAGGCCCGGGGGACGCCGCGCTGGCCGGGGGCGGAGTAGAAATCACAGTACCGGCATTTGGAAAAACAGTAAGGAATATGCAGATAAAGTCCGAGGGACATCAAATATCACAGCCTTTTTCATGAATCGTTCATTTCTATGCAGTATACTATATTTCGTAGACCGGGGCAAGGCCGAGGTCGATGCCCTGATTTTGAATGGAGGATTCCTTATGGATTACAACAACTATGACCGCGGCTATGCGGAGCCTTCGATGAGCGCATCGGACTATATGACCCGCACCTACCGCTGGATGGCCGGCGGCCTGCTCGTCACCTTCGCAATGGCCTATATCACGGCGACCACGTCCCTTATCTATCTGGTCAATTCGCTTTACTTCCTGCTTACCATCGGTGAGCTGGCGCTGGTGTTCATGCTCAGCGCCCGGGTGCAGAAGATGTCCATCGACGGTGCAAGAGCCGCGTTCTTCGGATACGCCATCCTGAACGGCATGGTCCTGAGCTACTACTTCCTGATGTTCTCGGTAGGTACGCTGGTCATGGCCTTCCTCGCCACGGCGGTCTACTTCGGCCTCATGGCTGTGTACGGCACCACCACCCATAAGGACCTCACCGGCTGGGGCCCCCGCCTGATGATGGCTCTGGTGGCCATGATCGTCACCAGCCTCGTGGGTGCGCTCTTCGGCTTTGGCTTCGGTGCCTCGGTGCTCTACTGCGGCATCGGCCTGGTGGTGTTCATGCTGCTCACCGCCTACGATACCCAGAAGCTCCGCCATATCTACGCCTACTATGCAGGCGACGCCGAGCTGGCCGAGAAGGCTTCCATCTACGGCGCACTGACCCTGTATCTGGATTTCATCAACATCTTCCTCTACGTCGTCCGCCTGCTGGGCATGAACAGCCGCAGCCGCAACAACTAAATAGGACTTTTGGCCCCTGTCCGGAACGCCGGATGGGGGTCTTTTGCACTGTGATTGACTTGATGAAACGGAGATGCTATAATCAAATAAAAAGAAAGAAGGCCGGTAGAGCGTGGAATTGACGATTGAAAACCTGCGCACACTATCCTGCAGTGGGCAGATATTCCTGACAGCACACTCGCAGGCCCGGCTTTATGAACGCGGCATCCGTTTGGCTGATATTCGGCAGGCTATCCAGAGCGGAAAAATCATCGAATATCGCCCGGACGACTACCGGTGTCCATCCTGTCTGGTACTTGGCGTCAATCTGGCGGGCCGCTGGCTCCATGTGGTGTGCGGCATCCATGAGGATGCGCTGTGGATATTGACCGCCTATTGGCCTGACCTGGACCACTGGAATGCCTCTTATACAGAACGAAAGAAGAAAGGGGAATAAGACATGACCTGCTTTTTCTGCAAGGGCGAAATGAAGCCTGATACTACCATTCATACCGTACAGCTCAAAAACTGTGTCGTTGTCATCAAAAATGTCCCCTGTATGAAGTGTGAGCAGTGCGGAGAAGTTGTTCTGTCAGCGGATACAATAGAAAAGATAGAGCATATTTTGCAGACTGTGGAAAAGGCGGTGGCGGAAATCACGGTGGTGAATTTCCCGGACTGCGCTGCATAAAAAGAACAATGCAACAGGTAAGGCCCCGGTCATCCGGGGCCTTTTTGTATCCTTTCGAATAAAGGATGAATAAACCCCGCTCTGACGCTCCAAACTACCACCAAAGAAACGATTCCGTACACAAAATGGATTGGAGTAACGAACGATGGAGCAATTCAGAAAGTTTTTGCGGGACAAAGCCTTTGCGCTGGTGCTCACCGCCTGCCTGCTGGCGGCGGCAGCGGCCGGTGTGTGGGCTGTGCGCACGGTGCGCAATGAGCTGAAGCAAGATCTGGACGCGGTGCGAAGCCCGTCCAGTACTGCCCCCGGCATCGACGAGGGCATCAACACATCGCCCGGCGTCGCCGGAGAGGAGGAAGCCGAATGGCAGCAGCAGAACGCACCCGCAGCAAACAGTGTGGCCAATGTGCCAAAAGCCGACAGCTCGTCCGGTGGGGCTGCGTCCTCTTCTGGTGCGCAGTCTGGCTCTGGTTCGGTGCGCGAACCCTCCGCGCTGCAAACCGAGTCCTTGCCTGCCAGCAGTTCGGATGCGCCTGCCTCCACGCAGCCTGTCTCGGGGCGCGTCTTAAACAGCTACAGCGGCGATGAGCTGGTCTACAGCAAGACGCTGGGCGACTGGCGCACCCACAACGGTGTGGACTACGCCGCCGACAGGGGCGCGGAAGTGACTGCCCCGGCGGCAGGCAAGGTGGTGGAGACCGGCACGGACGACAAGTGGGGGCCTGTGGTCGCCATCGAAGATGCCTCCGGCAGGATTTGGCGGGTCTGCGGCACGACGGACGCCAGGGTGAAGAAGGGCGACACCGTCTCAGTCGGGCAGACCATCGGCAAGGTGGGCAGCGTGAGCTGTGAGTGCGCCGAGGAGAGCCACATCCACTTGGAGGTCATGGAGGGCGAAAAGTATCTCGACCCCATCAAGGCCATGAAATAAGCAAAATTTTCCGGGCAGGTGCAGCAGAACGCTGTACCTGCTTTTTTACATTGCATTTGGCGGTCGATTCTGGTATGATAAACTAGAATAAGTGTGAAGACAGAAGAAAAAGCGGAGGAAACGAAACATGAAGGTCTTAGTGGTAGGCGGCGGCGCTGCCGGCCTGATGGCGGCGGGCGCGGCCCTGCGGCAGGGGCATGAGGTGACGGTGCTGGAACATATGGAAAAGCCGGCTCAGAAAATTCTCGTCACCGGCAAGGGCCGCTGCAATGTGACCAACGACTGCACCGCAGAGGAATTTCTGCACCATGTGCGGACGAACCCCCGCTTTTTGTTCTCGTCGCTGGGGGCTTTCCCGCCGGCCAAGACGATGGAACTGTTCGAGTCTCTCGGCGTGGAGCTGAAGGTGGAGCGCGGACGCCGGGTGTTCCCGGTGTCAGACAAGGCCGAAGAGATCCGGCAGGCTCTTCTGCGGTACGCAGACGGAGCGGACATCGTCCACGACGGGGCAAAAAAGCTGCTGCTGGAGCCGCTGGCCCAGCCGGAAGAAGCGCCTGCTGCGCCGGAAGATCCGCGCCGCCCGAAAAAGAAAAGCCCGGCCCGGCCTATCGCTGCGTGGGTGTGCGGGGAACTTCGGGCCGGGAGTACAAGGCGGACGCCGTGCTGGTGGCAACGGGCGGCCTGAGTTACCCCACCACCGGCTCCACCGGCGACGGCTACAAGCTGGCCCGGCAGGCGGGCCACACCCTCGTGGAGCCTGTCCCCAGCCTTGTCAGCCTCGTGAGCCATGACGCCGACTGCAAAAAGATGATGGGCCTCGCCCTCAAGAACGTGACCCTCACCCTCCACGAGGACGGCAAAGCCATCTTCGAGGAGCAGGGCGAGATGCTGTTCACCCACTTCGGCATCAGCGGGCCGCTGACCCTCAGTGCGTCGAGCCATCTGGGCGACATGAAAAAGCACAAGTACGAAGCTTTTATTGATTTGAAGCCTGCCCTCAGCGAGGAACAGCTTTATGACCGCATCACCCGGGACTTTGCCCTTCTGGCGAACCACGCGGCGCAGGGCGCACTGGTGAAGCTGCTGCCGTCCAGTATGCAGCCGGTCATGGTGGCCCGCTGGGGCATCGACCCGGCCACCAGGGCAAACCAGATCACCCGGGAGCAGAAGCGGGAGCTGGTACAGCTGATGAAGCACTGGCGGGTGTCCATCGACGCCCGGGGCGATTTGGCCCACGCAGTCATCACGTCGGGCGGCGTGTCGGTGCGGGAGGTGGACCCCAAGACCATGCAGAGCAAAAAGGCCCTCGGCCTCTACTTTGCAGGCGAGGTGCTGGATGTGGACGCCTATACCGGCGGCTATAACCTGCAGCTCGCATTCTGCACGGCACAGAGCTTTGCGAATAACCTGTAATATCTGAACACTGGTGGGCCGGGCTATGCTCAGTAAAATGAAAGAAGGAGCTTTTATAATGGTATCTGTTGCGATCGACGGGCCTGCGGGCGCAGGCAAATCTACGCTGGCGCGGCGTCTGGCTGCGGACTTCGGCTACATTTATGTGGACACCGGTGCGATGTTCCGCACCATCGGCCTTTACGCCCTCCGCGCGGGCAAGGACCCGAAGGACAACGAGGCGGTCAATGCCCTGCTGCCCAATATCACCCTCGAGTTTGCTTTTATCGAGGGCGAACAGCATATCTATCTGAACGGCGAGGACGTCAGCACGGCCATCCGCACCGAAGAGGTGGGGATGGCGGCTTCTGCCGTGGGTGCAAATCCGGCGGTGCGCGCCTTCCTGCTGGAGATGCAGCGGGACATGGCCAAGACGCAGAACATCCTGATGGATGGCCGCGACATCGGCACCGTGGTGCTGCCCAATGCGACGGTGAAGATCTTCCTCACCGCCAGCCCGGAGGCCCGCGCCACCCGCCGCTGGAAGGAGTACCAGCAGAAGGGCATCGACACCCCCTACGAAGATGTGCTGGCCGACGTCAAGCAGCGCGACTATCAGGACACCCACCGCGCCGCAGCTCCTCTCAAGCAGGCAGACGATGCCGTGCTGCTGGACACTTCGGAGCTGAACTTCGAGCAGAGCTTTGAGGCCATGAAGAAAATGATCACGGAGAAGGTCGGATGATACTATATTATATTCTGGTCCCGCTGGCATGGCTGGTGTTTCACATCGGCTTCCGCGTCCGGTGTGAGGGCCGAGAGAACCTGAAAAAAATCGGCACGAAGGGCTGCATCATTGCCCCCAACCACATCTCCGCCATCGACCCGGTGTTCGTCGTCATCACCCGGTTCTGGGGTCAGCGGATGACCGTGTTTGCCAAGAAAGAGCTGTTCGAGATAAACGCATTCCTGTCGTGGTTCTTCCGGTGCGCCGGTGCAGTCTGCGTCCGCGGCACGAAAGAAGAGGTCGGTGTCATCGAAGACACCGTGAAAAAGTGTCAGGAGGGCGGTACGCTGCTGCTCTTCCCGGAGGGGACGCGGGAGAAGGAGGGCAAGTTCCTTCCCCTCAAGAGCGGACTCTTCGTCATCGCGGCGGCAGCAAATGTGGACGTCGTGCCTTGCCGCATCTACTACGACACCCCCGATGGTAAGATGAAGCTGTTCTGCAAGGTGCGTGTCATCTTCGGCGAGCCCATGCCCGCTGCACAGTTTGCGATGGAAGGCCGCCGCGACATAAAGAAGCTGCGGGAGAATAAGCAGGCCGTTCTGGATGCGTGGAGTGAATTGTAAGGCGGCTTGCCCTCTCCGTCATCGCAAGCGATGACGGAGAGGTTGAATTTAGGAGAGTACAATGGAAATCAGACTTGCAAAGACTGCGGGTTTCTGCTTCGGCGTGGACCGCGCGGTCAAGCTGACCTACGGTCTGCTGGATGAGGGCCGCAAGGTGGCCACCCTCGGCCCCCTCATCCACAACCCCCAGACCGTGGAAGACCTCGAGCGCCGGGGCGCACTGGTGGCAGACACCCCCGCGGATGTCCCTGCGGGCTACGAGGTGGTCATCCGCAGCCACGGCGTCCCACGCAGCATTTACGACGAGCTGGACGCCCGGGGCTGTACCTATCACGACGCCACCTGCCCCTTCGTGAAGAAGATACAGAAAGTCGCTTCCGAGGCCGAAGCCGCCGGTGCGACACTCGTGGTGGCCGGTGACGTGTCCCATCCGGAGGTGCAGGGCATCGTCGGACATACCCGGGGAGAGGTATTCATTTTCAGCGATCTGGCCCAGTTGAAGGCGTGGAAAGGGCCTTCTGACCCCCAAAAGCCCATTTTTGCGGTTGCACAGACCACATTTCAGGTAACAAAATGGCAAGAAAGTTCGGAGTTTCTCAAAAAAGCCTATACAAACGCCCGAATTTTTGATACAATATGTAATGCGACGTGGGCGAGGCAACAGGAAGCGGAAGACCTCAGCCAACAATGCGACATCATTGTTGTCATTGGCGGTCATCATTCTTCCAATACCCAAAAGCTGGTACAGGTCGCCGCAAGGCATACGCGAGCCGTAACGGTCGAGACAGCGAGCGAACTTCGGCCGGAATGGTTTGCAGATGTAAAGACGGCGGGCGTCACAGCCGGGGCTTCAACGCCATCGTCTATTATTGAGGAGGTACTTAACAGTATGAGCGCAGAAATCAATGACAGCATGAGCTTTGAGGAGATGCTGAACGCATCCGAGGAAAAGCGTGTTCATGCAGGCAGTATTGTGAAAGGAATCGTGACCAGCATCTCTGCCAACGAGATCCAGGTGGATATCGGAGCTAAGCAGACCGGCTTTGTCAAGCTGAGCGAGCTGACCGATGATTCCTCCGCCAAGGTCGAGGACCTGGTGAAAGTTGGCGATGAGCTGGACCTCATCGTCGAGAAGGTTATGGATCAGGATGGCGTCATCCAGCTCTCCCGCAAGAAGCTCGCATCTCGCAAGGGCATGGAAGAGATCGCCAAGGCAGCTGAGTCCGGCGAGGTCGTCGAGGGCGACGTCACCGAGTTCAACAAGGGCGGCGTTGTCGTCAACGTCAAGGGCGTCAAGGTGTTCGTCCCCCGTTCTCAGGCCACTATGCGCCGCGACGAGGACTACACTGCTCTGGTCGGCCAGCACGTTCAGCTGGTCGTCACCGAGTGCTCCGGCCGCAAGATCGTCGGCAGCATCAACAAGGTCACCGCTGAGCAGAACAAGGCTAAGCGTGAGGAGTTCTGGGCAAGCGTCGAGGTCGGCAAGACCTACACCGGCGTCGTCAAGAGCCTGACCTCTTACGGTGCATTCGTTGACATCGGCGGTGTGGACGGCCTGTGCCACATCAGCGAGCTGAGCTGGAACCGCATCAAGCATCCCTCTGAGGTCGTCTCCGTTGGCGACACCATCGAGGTGTATGTGAAGGACATCGACACCGAGAACCACAAGGTCTCTCTGGGCTACAAGAAGGCTGAGGACAACCCCTGGGAGCAGCTGAAGAACAACTACCCCATCGGCAGCACCTTCCATGCTCCGGTCGTGTCCCTGACCAAGTTCGGTGCATTCGTCCGCATCCTGCCGGGTGTTGACGGTCTGGTCCACATCAGCGAGATCAGCAATGACCGCGTTGAGAAGGTCTCCGACGCACTGAAGGTCGGCGATATGGTCGATGTGAAGCTGCTGGATGTTGACTTCGACAAGAAGCGCATCAGCCTGTCCATGAAGGCTCTGCTGAACGACGACGCTGAGTAATCAGCCCGCAGCATAGTCTCTAGACACAATGCGACAGCCCCGTTGCCGGGAAAACGGCGGCGGGGCTGTTTTTGTACAGCCCTCTCAGTCGCTGACGCGACAGCTCTCCCGTAGGGAGAGCCACTGGCGTGCCGGTCAGGCGTATACTGGATGAGCAAAGTTTCTTTATTTCGGAAACAGTAGTGCCCTGCTGGCGACGGAAGGTTTTAATGTCAATGAAAAACTGGTTTATAAAGCACCGCGAGGTGCTGGCTTATCTCGTTTTCGGTGTGCTGACCACATTGCTGAACATCGTACTGTATGCGCTGTTCAGCCGGCTGTTCGGCTATACCGCCGCCAACAGCTGGGGCAATGTGCTGGACAATGGCATCTGCATTTTGTTCGCCTATGTCACCAACCGGGCGTTCGTCTTCGCCAGCCGGACGCAGGGCAGAGAAGCTCTGAAAGAATTTGGTGCATTCGTCACCTGCCGTCTGGGTACACTGGGATTGGATGCCGCCATCATGATGATCTTCGGCAACCTGCTGGCCGCCCAGGGGGCGGCTCTGGTGGAGAGCTTTATGAACGGTGCGCTGAGCCTGTTGGCTGGCTGGTTTGGCCCGGATACGGTGCTGCAGATGGCCACCGGCGGCGCAGCGCCCGCTCCCTCCATCTCCAACAGCTCTGCCGCCATCGCCATCATCGGCGGCGCCGACGGCCCGACGGCCATCTTTGTCACCAGCTTCTACGATGCCCAGGCCCTGTGGGGCATGGCGGTGAAGGTGTTCTCCAACGTGGTGGTGGTCGTGCTGAATTATGTGTTCAGCAAGCTCATCGTTTTTAAGCGTAAGTGAGATGTTTTTCTGCCGGAGGCAGAAAAATATCTGATATAATTTCAGGAGGTACGGTATTATGAAACGTGGTCTGAAAGGTTTTGCATTTCTGGTCTCCGGCCTTGTGCTGGGCATCATCGGCGCAACGGTGTCCGCAACGGCCATTGCCCTGAGCGCTGTCGGCATGGCGAAGGTACGCCGTGCCACCAAGAACTAAGAAGCTGTTTTCAAACCAACTTTGATTCAGGAGGAAAAAGTATGAATCGTGAAGAGATCCTGTCCCACGTCGATCACACCCTGCTCAAGCCTGAGGCTACCTGGCCCCAGATCCAGACCCTGTGCGACGAGGCCATCGCCAACCACACGGCTTCCGTCTGCATCAACACCTGCTATGTGAAGCAGGCTGTCGAGTACATGGCGGGCCGCATCCCGGTCTGCTGTGTGGTCGGTTTCCCTCTGGGCGCAATGGACACCGCTTCCAAGGCTTTTGAGGCCAAGACTGCCATCGAGAACGGCGCTGCCGAGGTGGATATGGTCATCAGCATCGGCCGCCTGAAGAACGGCGAGTACGACGCCGTCCGCGAGGACATCCGCGCCGTCAAGCAGGCTGTGGGCGATAAGATCCTGAAGGTCATCATCGAGACCTGCCTGCTGACCGACGACGAGAAGCGCAAGATGTGCGACATCGTCTGCGAGGCAGGCGCTGACTACATCAAGACCAGCACCGGCTTCTCCACCGCCGGCGCAAACTTCCACGACGTGGAGCTGATGGTCAAGGGCGTGGCCGGCCGCTGCAAGGTCAAGGCCGCCGGCGGCATCTCCACCGTGGACGATATGGAGAAGTTCCTCGCCCTCGGTGCAGACCGTCTGGGCACCTCCCGCGCCGTCAAGATCCTGAACGGCGAGCAGGCAAAGGGCTATTGAGCCTTATCGATCTGCGCGAAATGTCAAAAAAGAGTGCGACTCTTCTTGACATTTCGACGAAGCAATGATAAGATATTACCCGGACAAACTGAATACCGACTTATCAAGAGCGGCTGAGGGGACAGGCCCTGTGAAGCCCGACAACCTGTGTGTGAGCATAAGGTGCCAAATCCTGCGGGAAACCGAAAGATAAGAGTGCAACGCTCAGAGCTTCGGTTCTGAGCGTTTTTCATTGCATAAACTTGATGAACGAGTAGGAAGCTGTCAATATTGATACACACACCCCAACGCCAAGGAGGTACAAAAATGGCAAAGCACCGTCTGTTTACTTCTGAATCCGTCACCGAGGGCCATCCCGATAAGATCTGCGACCAGATCTCTGACGCCATCCTCGACGAGATTTTGACCCACGACCCCGACGCCCGCGTGGCCTGCGAGACCTGCGCATCCACCGGCCTCGTCCACATCATGGGCGAGATCACCACCAACTGCTACGTCGATTTCCAGAAGACCGTCCGCGAGGTCGTGGCTGACATCGGCTATACCCGCGCAAAGTTCGGATTTGACGCCGACACCTGCGCCGTCATCTCCAACATCGACGGCCAGAGCCCCGACATCGCCCTCGGCACCAACGATGAGGTCGGCGGCGCCGGCGACCAGGGCATGATGTTCGGTTATGCCTGCGACGAGACCCCCGAGCTGATGCCCATGCCCATCAGCCTGGCCCACAAGCTGGCCAAGAAGCTGACCGAGGTCCGCAAGAGCGGCGAGATGGACTATCTGCGTCCGGACGGCAAGAGCCAGGTCACTGTCGAGTACGTGGACGGCAAGCCCGTCCGCGTGGACGCTGTGGTCATTTCCAGCCAGCACAGCGAGGCCGTCAGCATGGAGCGGCTGCGCGCCGACGTGATGGAGAAGGTCATCAAGGCCACCATCCCCGCCGAGCTGCTGGACGAGAACACCAAGTATTATATCAACCCCACCGGCCGCTTCGTCGTGGGCGGCCCTCAGGGCGACACCGGCCTGACCGGCCGTAAGATCATCGTCGATACCTACGGCGGCTACGCACGCCACGGCGGCGGTGCTTTCTCCGGCAAGGACCCCAGCAAGGTGGACCGCAGCGCCGCTTATGCGACCCGCTGGGTGGCTAAGAACATCGTGGCCGCTGGTCTGGCCAAGCAGTGTGAGGTGCAGGTGGCTTACGCCATCGGCGTGGCAAAGCCCGTCTCCATCATGGTGGACACCTTCGGCACCGGCGTCGTGGCCGACGAGAAGATCGAGCAGGCTGTGGAGAAGGTCTTCGACCTGACCCCCGCCGCCATCATCCGCGACCTCGACCTGCGCAAGCCCATCTACCGCAAGCTGGCCGCTTACGGCCACATGGGCCGCGAGGACCTGGGCGTGAAGTGGGAGAACACCGACCGCGTCGAAGAGCTGAAGGCGGCTGTCGCTGCCCTGTAAGAGCAAAAACCTAAAAGAATGACTTATGAGCCGGAGAACGTATGGTTTTTGTAAAAAACACATAGTCTCCGGCTCTTTTTCGAAAAAGAGATGTGCAAGGCGCAGAAAATACAGGTTGGATGCAAGTTAGTGGTGTCGAAACGCCGAAAATGTGATAGAATAAATAGCGGATATGCACTTCAACGTCTGATTTTATCAACTGATAAAAGAAACTTTAAGGAGCTGTAATTATGTCTGTCATTACCCCTAAGGATTGCTTCCACCAGCCTCAGGTCGCTGACCTGCGCCTCATCGCCTGCCCGGGCGCCGAGGAGCTGACCAACCTCATCGACAAGCATCTGGTGCGCTGGGCCAGCGAGGCCGGCTACCAGACCGATAGCTTTATCATCGAGAGCGCCTGCCCCCGCTTCCAGAGCGGCGACGCCAAGGGTCTGGTCAAGGAGTCGGTGCGCGGCGACGATATTTTCATCGTTGTTGACCCCGGCAACTACAGCGTGACCTACAAGCTGTTCAACTATGAGAACCACCTGTCTCCGGATGACCACTTCGCCAACCTGAAGCGCCTCATCCAGGCCGTGGCCGGCAAGGCACACCGTGTATCTGTCATCATGCCCAGCCTGTACGGCGGCCGTCAGCACCGCCGCGTGTCCCGCGAGAGCCTGGACTGCGCTGTGGCTCTGCAGGAGCTGCAGGCCATGGGCGTCAAGAACATCATCACCTTTGATGCTCACGATCCCCGCCTGATGAACGCTGTGCCTCTGATGAGCTTCGACAATGCGATGCCCACCTATCAGGTCCTGAAGAATCTGCTCAAGAAGAACCCCGAGATCAGCTTCGACAAGGACAAGTTCATCGTGGTCAGCCCCGACGAGGGCGCTATGAGCCGCAACATGTACTTCTCCAGCGTGCTGGGCTGCAACCTGGGTATGTTCTACAAGCGCCGCGATTACACCCGCGTGGTCAATGGCCGCAACCCCATCGTCGCTCACGAGTATCTGGGCGATTCCGTCGAGGGCAAGACCGTCTTCGTCGCTGACGACATCATCGCTTCCGGCGAGAGCATGCTGGAGGTTGCCACCAACCTGAAAGAGCGCGGCGCAAAGCGCATCATCGCCAACGCCACCTTCCCGCTCTTCACCAGCGGCCTCGAGAAGTTCGACAAGGCTGTGGCCGACGGCATTCTGGACTACGTCACCGGCACCAACCTGACCTACCGTATGCCTGAGCTGCTGACCCGTGACTGGTACGTCGATGTTGACGTCTCCAAGTACGCCGCATACTTCGTCGTGGCCCTGAACCATGACATGTCCGTTTCCAGCATCATCGACCCCATCAAGAAGATCGAGGCTCTGCTGGCAAGCCGGAAATAATGACAGACAGTTCCTGATATTCATCCAATCGAAAAACACCCGCAATGCTGATGCATTGCGGGTGTTTTTTTGCATAATTAAGGAACAACCTCTTCGTCACGCCTGCGGCATGACACCTCTCCTATCGAGGAGAGGCCTTGGCATTTCGTAAAGCCTAATCTCTTCGCCAGAGGCTCCCCTCGGTAGGGGCAACAACGACGACCGCCGCCAGTGGCGGAAACAGGGAGTCGCTGTTGGGGCAGCGGCCAGCAAGACGCAAACGAAGTGCTGCGGATGCTGGGTGCCGCAACCCGGCCTTGTCGAGCGGAGCAGACTGAGAGGTTTATTCTAATGCCTTCAGCGCCTCGACCACACGCTGATATTCCTTCTCTACCGGAGGGAACAGCTCGTCGGCACCGTCAAGGCTGCCGCCGCGGAGAGCTTCCGTCAGAGCACTGGACGGGACGTACAGTGCATCGAAGCCGAGGTTCTGGCAGACGCCCTTCAGGGTGTGAGCGGCACGGAATGCTGTCGGAGCATCCTTCTCTTCCAGTGCCTTTTTCAGGTTCGGGAAGCTGTCGTCCTGTAGGAATTTCAGCGCGAAGCGGCGGACGAAGTCCGCGCTGGGCAGACGCTCCATCACGCCCTTGTAATCGCCGCCAATGGCTGCATATACTTGTTCCAACGTCATTTTTATACCTCATCCAAGAACAGTTTCGTCAAAAGAGAATCCCTTTTTTCGGGGGGGGGGGGGGCATCGGCCTCAGCCTCCTCCGCGAGCCGGCCTTCTACGTCGCGCAGGCATTCCAGCAGCAGCGGATTGAAGGCACCGTGCTTTCCTGCGGTCAGCTCAGCGACCGCTTCCTCCTGCGAGAGGGCCTCGTGCTTGTCCCGCTTGCCGACCAGACCGTCATAGGCATCCGCCAGCGCTACCACCTGTGCCGCGATGGGGATGTCATCGCCCTTCCGGCCATCGGGATAGCCGCTGCCGTCCCAGCGCTCATGGTGCCAGCGGCAGATTTGGATCGCAAATTTCACCAGCGGCTCGTCCTGATACTGGGACAGATTTTCCAGCATCTGCGCACCCAGAATGGGGTGGGTGTGGAGGATGGCGGTTTGTTCCGGCGTCAGGTCGTGGGCGTTGAGGATGCGGTCGTCGATAGCAACTTTGCCGATGTCATGGAGGGCAGAGGCCGTCGTGATGAGGTAGCGGTCCATTCCGCTCAGGCCGTAGATGTCGGTCTTCTGGCACAGACGCTCCAGCAGGATGCTGGTGATGCGCTGCACCCGGGAGATGTGGTGGATGCTCTCGCTGTTGTGGATCTCCGTGACCTGGCCGAGGATGCCGATCATCATCTGGTCGTTCTTCTCCCGGTCATAGAACTGCTGGGACACCAGCGCACTGAGACGGCGCTGACGGGCGTAGAGCCGGGCGACATTGGAGACGCGGCGGTGGACGATGCGGGCATCGAAGGGGCGGCTGATGTAGTCCGAGGCACCCAGCTCGTAGGCGCGGCGGACGATCTGGGAGGAATCCTCGCTGGAGATCATCACGACGGGGATCTCCTCGAGCCAGCCCTGGGCGGACATCCGGGAGAGGACATCGAAGCCGTCCATGTCGGGCATCACGATGTCCAGCAGCACGATGGAAATATCCGAGCCCCAGGCGTTCAGAAGCTCGAGGCACTGGGGGCCGTCGGGGGCTTCCAGGATCTCGAAATCGTCGCAGAGGATCTCCGAGAGGATGTCACGGTTCATGGGGGAGTCGTCCACGATGAGCACCATCGGACGGTGGTAATTTTCAGAGCGGACGGCATCGGGGGCGATGTCCTCGGTGACGACAGTGTTCTTGCGGCGTTTTGCAAGGTACATCCGCTTGTCGGCGATGGGCAGGGCATCGCTGATGGGGATGCCGGCAGCCATCACGCCGCCGATGCTGGCCGAGACGTGCAGCTTCTCGAACTCGGGCAGATGGGCCGCGAAGAGGCGCTTGTTGATGTCCTTGAGCTTGCGCACGAAAGCCTCAGCCGAGATGTCGGGCAGGATGAGCAGCAGCTCGTCGCCGCCGTACCGCACCAGCATATCGGTGGAGCGGATGCAGCGGTGGATGATGGATGTGATGAGCCGGAGCGCTGCGTCGCCGGCTGAGTGGCCGTAGGTGTCGTTGCAGAGCTTGAAGTCGTCGAGGTCTATCATGGCGACGCCGGCGTTGAGGTACTTGTGCTTTAATTCCTCTTCATAGAAACGGCGGTTGTAGGCACCGGTGAGGGCGTCCCGGTAGATGAGCTCGTTGGAGTGGAGGGAGCTGCGGGCGCTGGCGTCCAGCGGCAGGATCATCTCCATCACATAGGGCTTGCCGTCCACCTCGACATAGCGGGCTGTGACCTGACAGAGGGAGCGGTCAAGCGTTTCCAGCTTGGAGCACTGGCATTTGCCTGCCATTGCCTCGCGCCCCACGCAGCTGGTGTAGGGATGGACATTCTTCCAGGGCGGGCAGCAGGGTTCTTCCGCCAGCATCTTCGGGTCGAGAAGACGGACGGAAGCATATATCCTGCGCAGACAGGCCATCTCCTGTTCGGCCTGCTGGCGTGTCAAATTTTGCTCGGTAAGTTCGGACATGATGTCGCTCCTATTATAACGAGGTATGGTGTGGAAGGAGGGCGAGAAACAGCAGTCCTTCTGCAGCGGATAATTATAATCATGTAATATACTACCACAATTATGGGAAATCCGTCAATGCATAGAGAAATATTTCCGAAATAGAATGACAGCCTGCCGGGATTCCCGGGAAAATAGAAATTTGGAGCAGACCGATAAAATTGTTGCATCTCTGCGCGAAACGGCTCGAAAAGTTTGTAACCGGTTTGATAAAAATACGCACAGACACAATAAAATTGGACACTGGTTGCACAAATATGAAGAAATGTGCTGCTTAACAAAAAGATTTTGGGATACAACAGAATGTATTGTGGAACACTCACAAAATATGGTAAATAATCTTGTCTATTTGTTCTATTGCGAACGGTCGGACGGATGGTTATAATACAAACAGAGACCGCAAAACGTGTAACGAGTGCGCTTTGCGAGATGCTGTGATAAGCGTTAATGAAGGAGAACAAGATTATGAAAATGATTTCTCGTCGTGACTTCCTGAAAGCTTCCGCTGTTGTGGGTGCTGCCGGTGTTCTGACTGCCTGCGGCGGCTCTTCCGCTTCGACTGCTGCTTCCTCTACTGCAGCTTCTACCGCTGCTTCTTCTACCGCAGCTGCTGCTTCCGGCTCTGCGAACATCGGCGTCTGCATCTATCAGTTTGCTGATAACTTCATGACCCTGTACCGCACCGATCTGGAAGAGTACCTGAAGGACATGGGCTACGCCGTCACCATCGTCGATGGCAAGAACGACCAGAACACCCAGACCGAGCAGATCAACACCTTCCTGCAGCAGGGCGTGGACGTTCTGGTCATCAACCCCGTCCAGACCACTTCCGCTCAGACCATCGTTGATACCATCAAGCCCTCTGAGACTCCCATCGTCTTCATCAACCGTGAGCCCGACAAGAGCGTTCTGGACTCCTACGCAGACAAGTGCTGCTACGTCGGCGCCGACGCACGTCAGTCCGGTACTTATCAGGGCGAGCTGATCCTCGAGACCGAGACGCAGGGCGACATCAACGGCGACGGCAAGATCACCTACATCATGTGCAAGGGCGACCCCGAGAACATTGATGCTCAGTACCGCACCGAGTACTCCATCAAGGCTCTGACCGACGCCGGCAAGGAAGTCGAGTGCCTGTACGAGTACCTGGACAACTGGGACCAGACCACCGCACAGCAGGACGTCGCAAACGCTCTGGCACAGTACGGCGAGAAGATCGAAGTCGTCTTCTGCAACAACGACGCCATGGCACTGGGCGCTCTGCAGTCCCTGCAGCAGGCTGGCCGTACCGTCGGCAAGGACGTCTATCTGGTCGGTGTTGACGCACTGAGCGAGGCTGTCCAGAATGTCGTCGATGGCAACATGACCGGCACCGTTCTGAACGATGACGTGGGCCAGGCTACCGCCGCCGCAGCTGCTACCAAGCTGTACGTCGAGGGCAGCAAGGTCGAGCAGTACTATTGGGTCGACTACGTCAAGGTCACCAAGGAGAACGCTGCACAGTACATCAAGTAAGCAGCCAAAACCCTATCGTTGCAAGGTGCGCAGTGAACCAATAAGGCTTAATTAAAAGCTAAAAAGCGCGTGCGTGCGAGAAAATATCTCCGCGCACGCGCCTTGTTTTAAGAGCCCGCCGGCAAAAGACGCACTTTCCAAGACCCAAAGACAAGGAGGTTCTGAGGAATGTCAGAATACCGTCTGGTAATGAAAGGCGTGGTAAAGACCTTCCCCGGCGTGAAAGCGCTGGACCACGCGCAGTTGGAGCTCCGCCCCGGCAAGGTCATGGCCCTGATGGGCGAGAACGGTGCCGGTAAGTCCACCCTGATGAAATGTATGTTCGGCATTTACAAGATGGACGAGGGCGAGATCGAGTACGAAGGCGAAAAGGTCGCCATCCCACCCGCTGGATGCACTGGACCGCGGCATCGCGATGGTGCATCAGGAGCTGCAGCCTATCCCGGCCCGTACTGTGGCCGAGAACATCTGGCTGGGCCGCTACCCCACCAAGAAGGCTGGTCCTATCACCATGGTGGACCATGCCAAGATGTATAAAGATACCGATGAACTGCTGAAAAAGCTCAAGCTGGACATCAACCCCCACGCAAAGCTGGGTACACTGAGCATCGCACAGATGCAGATGGTGGAAATTGCAAAGGCTGTTTCCGCAAACTGCAAGGTGCTGATCCTGGATGAGCCGACTTCCTCGCTGACGGCGAACGAAGTCGAGTCCCTGTTCCGCATCATGAACGAGCTGAAAGAGCAGGGCGTTGCTCTGGTCTACATCAGCCATAAGATGGACGAGATCAAGGTCATTGCCGACGAAGTCACCATCATGCGTGACGGCCATTATATCGGCAAGTGGGACGTCGCCAACATGACCAAAGAGCAGATCATCGCCAAGATGGTCGGCCGCGAGCTGTCCAACCTGTATCCCCCGCTGGAGAACCACCCCTCCGACGAGATCATGATGAAGGTGGAAGACTTCACCTCCATCCATCCGCGCTCTTTCCGCCACTGCAGCTTCGAGCTGAAGAAGGGCGAGATCCTGGGCGTGGCCGGCCTGGTGGGCGCACAGCGCACCGAGCTGATGGAAGGCGTTTTCGGCCTGCGCGCTCACACCGCCGGTAAGGTGTGGATCAAGGGTCAGGAAGTCGCCATCAAGCAGCCCCGCGACGCCATCCAGCACAGCGTGGCTCTGCTGACCGAGGACCGCCGCGCCACCGGCATCATGGGCGTGCTGAGCGTGGCCGATAACATCTCCATCGCCTCTCTGGACGCCCTGCGCAAGGGCCCCATCATGCTGGACGACAAGAAGATCCTTGATCTGGTGGCTACCAACAAAGAGAAGATGGCCATCAAGGTCCCCAGCCCCAAAACGGCGATCAAGAGCCTTTCCGGCGGCAACCAGCAGAAGGTGCTGATCGCCCGCTGGCTGGCCAACAACCCCGATGTCCTCATTCTGGACGAGCCCACCCGAGGCATCGACGTCGGCGCAAAATATGAGATCTACTGCATCATCGCCGACCTGGCCAAGCAGGGCAAGAGCATCATCATGATCTCCTCCGAAATGAGCGAGATCATCGGTATGTCCAACCGCGTCATGGTCATGTGCGATGGCCGCATCACCGGCTTCATCGACGGCAAGGATGCGACGCAGGAGAACATCATGGCTCTGGCGACCCAGTTCGAGACCGCGCCCGAAGCGGCGGCGGCCAATCAGTAAACAAGGAGGCTGTCTATCGTGGAAGCTACCAAGAAAGTAACGGGCAAGTCTGTAAAGAAGTGGCTGGGCAACAACGCCATCATCGTCCTGATGCTGGCCGTGTCCCTCATCGTCGGCATCATCCACCCCAACTTCTTCGCACTGGCCAATATCATCAACCTGTTCAAGAACGTCTCTATCCGCTACATCATCGCTCTGGGCATCTCCGGCTGTCTGATCACCACCGGTAACGACCTGTCCGCAGGCCGTCTGGCTGGTTTCGCTGCCTGCCTGGCCTGCATCTTTGCGCAGACCGAGGGCGCTGCCGGCAAGTTCTACCCCAATATGCCCACTCTGCCCACCCCCGTCGTCTTCATCCTCGTCGTCGCTATCTGCGCCATCGTGGGTCTGTGCAACGGCCTCGTGGTCAGCTACCTGAAGGTCCAGCCCTTCATCGCTACCCTGGGCATGCAGCAGGTGGTCTACGGTATCTGCCTGGTCTACACCGGCGGTACCCCCATCGGCTCCCTGAACAAGAACTTCACCTCTCTGGCTTCTGATACCATCCTCGGTATCCCTTTGCTGATCATCATCGCCCTCATCGTGGCTGGCTGCTTCTGGTTCCTGTACAACAAGACCCGTCACGGCAAGTACATGTACGCCATCGGCGGCAACGAGGCTGCTGCTGAGGTGGCCGGTGTCAACGTTTACGCCACCAAGATCCGCATCTACATCCTGGCCTCCTGCATGTTCGGTCTGGCCGGCTGCCTGCTGGCTGCAAAGTCCGGCGGCGCATCCGTCAACACTGCAATGGGCTATGAGCTGGACGCCATCGCAGCTTCTACCATCGGCGGCGTCTCCACCACCGGCGGTGTCGGCACTGTCCCCGGCGTCCTCGTCGGCGTGCTGGTCTTCGAGCTGATGAAGGTCGCTCTGCAGTTCATGAACGTCAACTCTTCTTACACTTACATCGTGCAGGGCCTTGTCATCATCGTGGCTGTTGCGATCGATATTCGCAAGTACCTCGCAAAGAAGTAATTTCCCCAAGAGAGCGCCTATCGGGCCGTCCACTCGTTGCAGTGGGCGGCCCACTTTGTTATAATAATGGAGAACTTGACTGTGAGCCAAAGCCTCTCCCCTTTGGGAGAGGTGGCATTGCGAAGCAATGACGGAGAGGGCAAGGATGCTGCCAGAGAAACATAAGCATGGCGATAACATGGTTTTGACAAGGAGCCAGTGTATCGCTGTAGGGAGGCTCTGTCGCACTGAGCTTGCCCTCTCAGGCGCTCACGCGCCAGCTCTCCCAAAGGGAGAGCCTTCCCGAAAAGGAAAACTTCATCTAAAGGCAGGAGAAACACTATGACCGAAAAAGAACAAACCGCCCGCGAGGCGGAGCTGGCCCGGCGGGAAGCCGCTCTGGCAGCTCGTGAAGCTCAGCTGGAGCAGGAGCAGGCCAAGCTCGAAGCGGCCCGTGCAGAGGCTCCGAAGGGCCGCAAAACATTCCTGAACAACAATGACCCCGATTTCGTCAACCCGAAAGAGAAGCTCTACGATAAATTCCCGCTGACGGTCCACCAGATGGACATCATCATCGGGGTGCTGTTCGCCCTCATCGTCCTGTTTCTGGTGCTGGGCTTCACCCATACCAGCTTTTTCGGGCTGTTCGGCGGCTAAGCCCCCGCAGCCGCCCCCCTGCAGCAGATAACAAAAAACCAGAGCCTCCGCACAAGGGCAGGAGGCTCTGGTTTTGTTTTTGGGGATGGTCCCGGGTTCAGAGCAGATGCTTACAGCAGGACGTACTTCAGGATGAAGAGAACGGTCAGCACATACATGAGGGGGCTGATCTTCTTCTCCTTGGCCTTGCCGGTGACCACATTGACGATGGTCCAGGAGATGACGCCGATGGCGATGCCCTCAGAGATGCTGTAGGCAGTGGGCATCGCCAGGATGGTCAGGAAGGCGGGAATGCCCTCGCTGGGGTCGGAGAAGTCGATCTTGATGGCAGAACCCATCATGTAGAAGCCCACGATGATGAGGGCCGGAGCCGTTGCAAAGGAAGGAATGGTCAGGAACAGAGGGCTGAATACCACGGCCAGCAGGAAGAGGATACCGGTGGTCATGGAGGTCAGGCCGGTGCGACCGCCCTCGGTGACGCCGGAAGCGCTCTCGACGAAGGTGGTGGTGGTGGAAGTACCCAGCACAGCACCGGCGCAGGTGGCGATGGAGTCGGCCATCAGAGCGCCCTTGATGCGGGGCAGCTTGCCCTCCTCGTCCAGCATATCGGCCTTGGAAGCAACACCGATGAGGGTGCCAAGGGTGTCGAACAGGTCAACGAAGAGGAAGGAGAACATGACGGCGAAGAAGTTCAGGATGCCCACGCCGGAGAAATCGGTCTTGAACACCTGACCAAAGGTCTTGCCCAGAGCGGAGAAGTCGAAGCTGACGAAGCTGGTGGGGATGACGGTGTACATACCGGCGTCGGGGTTCGGCACATAGATGCCGGTCAGCTCGCAGACGATGCCCAGCACCCAGGTGATGAGGATGCCGTAGAGGATGCCGCCCTTGACCTTCTTCACCAGCAGGATGGCGGTGATGGCCACGCCCAGCAGTGCGAGGATGGCGCCCACGCCCACAGAGGAGAAGGTCTCGCCCTTGAAGTGCTGGTAGGTGACGAGGGTGGAGTCGCTGTTGACGATGAGCTTTGCGTTCTGCAGGCCGACAAAGGCAACGAACAGGCCGATGCCCACGCTGACTGCGCTCTTGAGGGTCATGGGGATGGCGTTGAAGATGCCCTCACGGACGTTGGTCAGGCTCAGCGCGATGAAGATGATGCCCTCGACAAAGACGGCCATCAGGGCCAGCTGCCAGCTGTAGCCCATCGTGAGGACGACGGTATAGGCAAAGTAGGCGTTCAGGCCCATGCCGGGAGCCAGCGCGAAGGGGTAGTTGGCCAGCAGAGCCATCAGGGCAGTGCCGACGAAGGATGCCAGAGAGGTGGCGATCAGGACGGCATTTGCATCCATGCCGGAAGCGGAAAGGATGCTGGGGTTGACCGCAAGGATGTAGGCCATCGTCATAAAGGTGGTGATGCCTGCCATGACCTCGGTCTTGACGTCGGTGTGGTTTTCTTTCAGGTGAAAGATTTTTTCGAACATGAAAGTTCCTCCTGTTTGTGTGTGAAACTCCCGCCGCCCGCAAGCGGCCGGGAAAGAACAAAGACTATTGTAGCACTCCCGCCGGATGCTTGTCCACCGAAAAAATCAAAAAATTCACAATATTGCGAAATTTGACGAATGAGTATGACTTTTCAGAGGGGGCTTTTGTGAAGTGTGCATGAAAATATCGATCCTTATATTGACAAAACGCGAAACGAGTTGACATTAAAAAATGTCGGTGCTATACTATAAAAACAGAGACTGGTCCAATGGAACATTGTGCTTCCGGAATGGACTCTGAAAACAGAATCGTTGTTGGCAAACCTGATGTGAGTCAGGGACGCAAAGCCAGGAGCTTTCTGCTTTATTTCCTGCAAGCAGAAGGTAGTTCGGCTGCAATAGCTTTCCCCGCGAGGGGGTGGCTGTTGCAGTCTTTTTTTGTGTCTATGGCTTTTTCGGGCGATTGAAGGAAAGGAAAATAATGACAGTTACTGAATCTGAAACAGGAAAAGCCCGGGAAGCTGTGGTGACACGGCCTCCCGGGCTTTTTATACATTATAGCAGTTTGTGTTTTTAATGCACAAGCAACATCCGCAAACTGCATATCGCAAAGATGCCGTTTTGACCGGCACTATTTTTGAAAATTGCGATAAAAGAAAAAGAAATGGAAAAAGAGGTTGACAAATCCAGAAACCTATGATAAACTAAGCAAGTCGTCCGGCAACGGATACGAAAAGAATATGGGCGTGTTCCCGAGTGGCCAATGGGGACAGACTGTAAATCTGCTGCTTTTCAGCTTCGGTGGTTCGAATCCACCCGCGCCCACCAAAAACTCCAGCGTCGTAAAGATGCTGGAGTTTTTCTTTTGTCCGAAACTTTTCAAAGCATATCCAAGGGTGGATTCGAACAGCTGCGGCCGCCGCCATACGTCCCGGCGGCAAAAAGGCCCCTGCGGGGCCTTTTTAGATGCGCGGCTTGCGTAATCCACCCGCGCCCATGAAAAAACCGCCAGTGTAGAGATACACTGGCGGTTTTCTTTTGCACAAATGTCAGACTCACATAGGCGGGTGGATGAGAACAGCTGCGGCCCGCCGCTATACGTCCCGCCGGGCAAAAACAGCCGCCGCACGGAAAGCTCCATGCGGAGGCTGTTCTCATTTTGTTGAATCTTTAGAAAAAATTACTTCACGTACTCGACGGTGTACTCGAAGCCGTACTCTTCCTGCAGCTTCTTGACGGCAGGCTCGCAGTCCTCGATGAAGGTGGGAGCGTAGACGGAAGCGCCGTTGTGGGCCTTCTTGTAGTCCTCAACGATCTGCTGCAGCTTTGCCCAGCCCTCGTTGGCCTTTGCCTGGTCAACGCTGTCGGGGAAGTTGATGATGAATTCGCGGTGAGAAGGGATACGAGCTTTCATAATAGAATCTCCTTATGAAAAAATATGATTTCGAATTTATACAGAAACAGGAAAATGCCCTGAATCTTACAGTTGGTAAACAGTCCGGGCGTTCTGCGCCGTCTGGCGGAAGACTTCTTCCGGGCGGATGCCCTTGACGCTGGCGGCATACTCGCCGACGTACCGGATGAGGGAGCTGTCGCAGCGGATGCCGCGCACCGGCTCCGGGGCCATGTAGGGGCAGTCCGTCTCGAGGACGATCTGCTCCAAAGGCAGAGCCGCAATGGCCTTTGCCGCCCGCTTGGCACCTTTGAAGGTGCAGGCGCCGCCGAAGCCGAAATACAGTCCCTGCCGGGCCAGCCACAGGGCGTCGTCCGCACTGCCGGAATAGCAGTGGACGATGCCCTTGGGACGGTACTTTTTCAGCAGGGCGTAGACATCGGCGTGGGCGTTTCGGTCGTGGACGATGATGGGCTTGTCCAGCTCAAGCGCAAGGCGGATCTCCGCCTCAAACAACGCCAGCTGTGCGTCCTTCGGCACAGGCCAGTGGTAGTCCAGCCCGCACTCGCCCACAGCGACCACTTTCGGGTCGTCGTAGTAGGGGGCAAGGGCTTTCATCTCAGCGGCCCAGTCGCCGCCAAAGACCGAGACGGTGGGGGCAGGGCCTTCCTCGCCGCAGTCCTCGGGGGCCAGCAGGCTCTCGGGATGGATGCCGATGGCGGCATATACCCACGGATAGCGGTGAGCCAGCTCCAGCACCCGGGGCGCGTCCCCCGAGTGGGTGGCCTGCTCGCAGATGCCGACCACGCCCTTTTCGGGCAGGCTGTCCAGCAGAGCGAAGCGGTCAGCATCGAAGGCGCGGGAGCTGTAGTGGGCGTGGGTGTCGAAGATCGGGCCGGTCATGGCTCCTCCTTCTTGGCGGGGGCTTTGTTCACCAGCCAGATGCCGACGCAGACGAACACCAGTGCGGCCAGATACTGCCAGCGGAACAGCGGTTCGCCGTTGAGCACAGCGCTCAGCAGCACGTTGACCACCGGGTTCACGAAGCCGAAGATGGCAATGCGGCTGACGGGGTTGTTCTTCATCAGCAAGGCCCAGAGCAGATAGCCGGCACCGCAGATGAAGGCCAGATACAGCAGCACCAGAATGCCAAGCGGGCTCACACTGCCCAGACGCCCGCCGAGAGCCGTACCCAGCACGAAGAGTGCTGCGCCGCCCACGAACAGGTTCAGGAAGCAGACCGCGAAGCTGTCCGCCTTTTTGGTGACGGACTTGTTCCACGGGCCGGACAGGGTGAAGACCACCGTTGCAAACAGCATACAGAAGACGCCCCAGCCGCTGCCGCCGCCGTGGTTGCCTAGTGTGCCGATGAGCACGCCCGCAAAGCCGACGGCACAGCCCAGGGTCTTTGCCGGGGTCATCCGATCGGCATTGCCGTAGATGAAGTGGGCAAAGAGGACGCCCAGAAAGCTCTGGGTGCTGTTCAGGATGCCGCCGAAGGCACCGGTGAGCATCGCCACGGCGATGTAGTAGAAGGCGTACTGGGTCGTGGTCTGCCACAGGCCCAGTACACAGCACTCGGCAAAGACTTTCCCTTTCGGGAAGGTGGGCATCCGGCTCTGGAGCAGGGTGCTGCCCAGCAGGATGAGCAGACTGCCCAGCATGAACCTTACACCGGCAAAGCAGAAGATGGAGGCCGTGTTGGACGGATCGATCTCAAAGAGGCGGTAGCCCATCTTGATGAAGGGGAACGCACAGCCCCACAGCACATTGCAGAAGATGGCCAGCAGCACCGCAAACAGCGGCGTGCCGAAAATTTTGTCCAGCTTCTCGGCGCGGGAAGGAGTCGTGTTGTTCTCCATCGCTCAGTGGATGCGGGCGCCCACGGGGGTGTCGTCGCTGTAGAAGGGGATGGAGCAGCCGCCGTCGGCAGTGTCAGCGGCGAAGATCATGCCCTCGCTGACATACTTGCCCTTCATCATCGGGCGGGGTGCCAGATTGCAGACGATGCCGAGTTTCTTGCCGATAAGGTCCTCCGGCTTGAACCACTTGGCGATGCCGGACAGGATGCAGCGCTCACGCTCGCCGTCAAAGACGGTCAGGTGGAGCAGCTTTTTGCTCTCCTTCAGGTTCTCGCAGGCGCGGACCTCGGCCACCCGCAGCTCCACCTTGCAGAAGTCGTCATAGGAGATCTCTGCCTCGTGGGTGAAGTCCACATTGCTCTCCTCAGCGGGAGCGGCGGCCTTCTTCTCCGCCTCTTCCTTGGCCTTCTTAGCGGCCTCGGCAGCGGCCTTCCGCTTCTCGTCCTCTTCCTTCAGGTGGGCGATCTCCTTTGCCACGTCGATGCGGGGGAACAGCGCCTCGCCCTTGTGGACGGTGTAGCTCTCCTGTGCGCCGTAAGCGGCCTTCTCCACATCGATGGCGGAAGCGTCCAGACCCAGCTGCTCCATCATCTTGGGAGCGGTGGAGGGCAGATAAGCGTTCAGCAGGATGCCGCAGACGCGCAGAGCCTCGCACAGGTGGTACAGCACGCTCTCAAGGCGCTCCTTGTTGGCCTCATCCTTGGCCAGAGCCCAGGGGGCGGTCTCGTCGATATACTTGTTGGCGCGCTGGATGACGGCGAAGATCTCCATCAGAGCCTGCGGGATGGTCAGGTTGTCCATGTCTGCCGTGACCTTGCCCAGCAGCTCGCTGGTCATGGTCTCCAGCTCGGTGTCGATGGCCTCGGTGCCGGCGGTCTTGTGGACAGTGCCGCCGAAGTACTTCTCACACATGGCGACGGTGCGGCTCAGCAGGTTGCCAAGGTCGTTTGCAAGGTCGCTGTTGATGCGGTTGATGAGGGCCTCGTTGGTGAACATACCGTCGTTGCCGAAGGGGATCTCACGCAGCAGGAAGTAGCGGATGGCGTCCACGCCGTAGCGGTCGCAGAGGATGACGGGGTCAACGACATTGCCCACGGACTTGGACATCTTGCCGCCGTTCATCAGCAGCCAGCCGTGGCCGAACACCCGCTTGGGCAGCGGCAGGTCGAGGGCCATCAGCATGGCGGGCCACAGGATGGTGTGGAAGCGGAGGATCTCCTTGCCCACCATGTGCAGGTCTGCGGGCCAGAACTTGCTGTACTCGTCGTACTTCTCGTTGCCGTAGCCCAGAGCGGAGATATAGTTGCTCAGTGCATCGACCCAGACGTACATGGTGTGCTTGGTATCGAAAGGCACGGGGATGCCCCACTTGACGGAGGTGCGGGAGACACAGGTGTCCTGCAGGCCCTGCTTGATGAAGGCGATCATCTCGTTCTTGCGGCTCTCGGGCTGGATGAACTGGGGGTTCTCCTCGTAGAGCTTGAGCAGACGGTCGGCGTACTTGCCGGTCTTGAAGAAGTAGGCTTCCTCGTGGGCATCGTAGACCTCGCGGCCGCACTCGGGGCATTTGCCGTCCACCAGCTGGCTGTCGGTCCAGAAGCTCTCGCAGGGCTTGCAGTAGTGGCCGGTGTACTCGCCCTTGTAGATGTCGCCCTGCTCATACAGCTTGGTGAAGATCTTCTGGCAGGACTCCATGTGGTAGTCGTCGGTGGTGCGGATGAAGCGGTCGTAGCTGATGTCCATCAGCTTCCACAGGTCTTTGACGGTGGCGACGATCTTATCCACGTACTCCTTGGGGGTCACGCCTGCGTCGGCGGCCTTGTCCTGGATCTTCTGGCCGTGCTCGTCGGTGCCGGTCAGGAACATGACGTCGTAGCCCTGCATCCGCTTGAAGCGTGCCAGTGCGTCGCAGGCCACGGTGGTGTAGCTGTGGCCGATGTGCAGCTTGTCACTGGGATAATAAATCGGTGTGGTGATGTAGAATGTCTTGTGCTCGCTCATGAAAACGATTCTTCCTTTCTTTTGGCGCTAACAGCGAAAAACGCCCCCGCCCTGCCGGCTGTGCCGGACAAGGACGAGAGCGTGTAACTTCCGTGGTACCACCTTGTTTCGCCGCACCCTTGCAGACGCGGCCTTGCGCCGGAACCTCCGGCGAGCGCAGTAACGGGCGCACCCGTCGCAGGCTGACATAACGCTTCGCCCGCGCAGCTCAGAGACCATGTTCCGCTCCGCGCGGCCTGCCCGGTTCCATCCTTCGGGCTTTCTGTCAGGCGCAGACGAGGCGTACTCTTCTCTTCACAGCCAATTTACATTATTATATCTAATATACGCAAAATCGGTGGGTTTGTCAATATTAAACCTCGTAATCCAGACAGACGCGGCTCTTATAGTAGGGCCGCACCCTGCTGTCGGCGACGGCCAGATGAGCCGGGTGCTTGGAGTAGCCCTTGAGCGCCTCGGCAGACGCAAAGGTGGTGTCCAGCATCAAATCGGCGTTGGAAGAGGGGAGGCCGTTGATGTTGACGTGGACCTCCACGAGGCCCGGGACCTGACCGGCCAGACCCTCGAGACCCGCTTTGATGCCGGCCTTGATGTCTGCCTTTTCGGCGTCGGAATATTCGTCCTTGAGCTGCCAGAGAATGATGTGCTTTACCATGATAAATTCCTCCTGTTGTTGGCCGAAATACTTGCTGCCCTTATTGTAACATCTGCACAAAAACTGTGCAAGAGCTTTTATTTGCCTACGCAGCGGCGGGATGGTATAATAAAAGGTAAGAACGGAGAGGTTGTGCGAAGGAGAACCTGCTCCGAAAGGTAAGATATTTTTGGTGGACTGCGGGCCGCGCCGACCAGCGCCCCGCAAGACTGTGAGGAACATCGGATGAAAAAACATTTAGCCCATCTTGCTGCCGCTCTGGCAGTGACACTGCTCTTCGGCGCTGCGGCCGGCCCTCTGAGTGCGGCTGCGGCGGCCCCCACGGCGATACTGGACGAAGAAAATACCGCGGCGGCAGAGAGCCGACTGAACCAGAGCTGGCTGGACATGGAGATCGAGTACAATGACCGGAACCCGGTCTATCAGCTCTATCTGTCCAGCGCCGCCTTCGACGACTGGGTGTACCAGTGGTACAGCACCAATCCCGCTGTGGCGACGGTGGACCGCAACGGCCTCGTAACGGCCCAGAAGCCCGGCAAGGCCACCATCGTGGCCAACACCTACACCACCACCCTGCGGTGTGACGTAACGGTGGTGTCCAACGTGGGCCGGGTGACCCTGAACAAGGAGCGGCTGTATCTGGAGGGCATCGGAGGCACAGCGGCCCTGAAAGCCACCGTAGCGGCAGAAAACGGCAGCGCCGTACCCATCACCTGGACCAGCAGCAACCCTGCCGCCGCCACTGTAGACCCCTTTGGGCTGGTAACGGCGGTGGGCGACGGTAAGACGGTCATCACCGCCGTCACGCCCGACGGCCACAGCGCCAGCTGCATCGTCTATGCTGGGGCACAGGTGGCAATCCAGGAACAGATCGAGGCCGATGAGGTAAAGATCGCCCTCGGCGTCCTTGGCGGTTTCGCCGTCCTCGTGGGTGCGCTGGCGCTGGCAACCTCCGGCAGCTGAAAAACAACATCAGAATAAAAGCAGCACGCACCCGGAAAAGCCGGAAATGCGTGCCTGCTTTGTGATCCTCTTACAGCTGCGCTACTGTGGTAAAACATCTTGCGATATTCCAAATATTTGATGTAATATCGTCTTAAATTGGAACTCCGCAAGGTTTGCGGTGTTCGGGTCATTTGCGATGTTCCAACTCCGCACGAAAGTCGAACTCCGCAAAGCGTGCGATGTTCGATTCTGAACGTAATATCGAGCAAAAAGTGGAACTCCGCAAGATAACCTGCGGGTCTCAGAGGCTTACACGCCCGAAGCACCGTAGTTTGCCAGCACGCGGGCGGAGGGGTCGTTGACGTTGCAGCCCGGCCATGCCTTGTTGGGCATCCAGAAGTCCACGATGGTGCGGCTCTGGTCGTGGTAGTATTTCTCGAAGATCTCGCGGTAGAACAGGCTCTCCTTGGTAAACGGCATACAGTGGGCGGAGTAGTTTGCCCGGCGGAGCTGGAATTCCTCGTCGGTGTAGAGGCTCTCGGCGTACTCCTTGATGTCGTCCACCATGCTGTGGCCCACAGCGTCGGAGAAGGCGGCCTTTTCGCGCCACAGGATCTCCGGCGGCAGCCAGTCGCCTTCGAACGCCTTGCGCAGCAGGTATTTGCCCTTGCCGTAGCTGTTCAGCTTCTTTTCGGGGTCGATGGCCATGACGTACCGCACAAAGTCCAGATCACCGAACGGCACGCGGGCCTCGATGCTGTTGGCGGAGATGCAGCGGTCGGCGCGCAGGACGTCGTACATATACAGCTCGCGGATGCGCTTCTGGCTTTCCTGCTGGAATGCGTCTGCGGTGGGGGCGTAGTCGGTGTACTTGTAGCCAAACAGCTCGTCGGAGATCTCACCGGTCAGCAGCACGCGGACGTCGGTCTGCTCGTGGATGGCCTTGCACAGCAGGTACATCCCCATGCTGGCCCGGATGGTGGTGATGTCCCAGGTGCCCAGCAGACGGATGACCTCTTCGAGGCTGCTGATGACCATATCCCGGTTGATGATGATCTCGTGATGCTCGCTGCCCAGATACTCGGCGGTCTGACGGGCATATTTCAGGTCGATGGCGTCGGTATCCATGCCGATGGCAAAGGTGCGGATGGGCTTGCCCAGCTTCTTGGCGGCGATGGAGCAGACCAGCGAGGAGTCGAGGCCGCCCGACAGCAGGAAGCCCACGGGTGCGTCGGCGTCCAGACGCTTTTCCACGCCTGCAATGAGCTTTTCGCGGATGTTGGTCAGGATGGTGTCCATCTCGTCCTGCATGGGGGCGGGAACGTCGGCGATGTCCTCGTAGCGGACAAAGCGGCCGTCGCAGTAGTAGCTGCCGATGGGGAAGGGGCGGATGTCATCGCACCAGCCGATGAGGTTCTGCATCTCAGAGGCAAATGCGATCTTGTGGCTGGACTTGGAGTAGCCGTAGAACAGCGGACGGATGCCGATGGGGTCGCGGGCTGCGATGAGGCGGTCCTTGCGGGAATCGTACAGGATGAGCGCGAATTCGGCGTCCATGTGGCGGAACATATCGAGGCCGTACTCATAGTAGAGCGGCAGCAAAATCTCGCAGTCGCAGTCGGAGGTGAACTTGTAGCCCCGGCGCTTCAAGATCTCTTTCTCGAAGCGGAAGCCGTAGAGCTCGCCGTTGCAGACCACGCAGTCGGCCCCGCGGTAGAAGGGCTGCATCCCCTCCGGCGTCAGGCCCATGATGGCGAGGCGCCCGAAGCCCATCAGGCCGAAAGGCCCTTCCACCACACGCTGGTCGTCCGGCCCGCGCGAGACGGTGCGCATCAGGTATTCCTTGAACTTGTCGGCACTCATATCATGCCCGGTATAGCCTATCACACAGCACATATTTCTTACCCCTCTTGTGTTGGACCGCTCCGGTGTATCCGCGAAGCTTTCCCTTCCTCGCTTTTGGGGGAGCGGCAAATAAAAAAATACGGCAGCAAACATCCTTTTTGCTAGGACGAATGCTGCCGTATCCGTGGTGCCACCTAAATTACCGGCACAGCGTGCCAGTCACTTTGTGCGCTCTCCCCGTTGAAAGCACTGCCGCGATAACGAGCGGCGCACGTCTGCCCCTACTGCCCGCAATGCCACAGCATCCGGGGGTTCAGGGGGAAGCTCACGGGGGTTCGTTCAGGCCCGGCCATCTGCGCGGCTCACACCTGCCCGCACTCTCTGGAAGAGGGCGCTCAGGGCCTTACTTTTCCCGTTCATCGCTTTTTATGCAGAAATTGTATCACTGCTTTTTGTCCGTGTCAACATCTGCGCAGCAATTTTTACAGGTTTGTGCAGCCTGCCCGTCTTCGGCCTCATTTGCAGCGCAGCTGCGGCACAAACCGTACAAAACGCTGCCCTCGCACTGCAGCGTGAAGCCGTGCTCTGCCATCAGGTGGGCGCGCACCTCGTCCATGAAGTGGCAGTCCAGATGATAGATGCGCCCGCACCGCACGCACTTGAGGTGCAGGTGCTCCCGGCAGTGACGGCCCTCGTCCACATACTGGAACACGGCCTTTTCGCCCTTGTCGGCGACGTATTTCATCACCCGCTGCTCTCCGGCCAGCTTGTCCAGATAGCGGTAGACGGTGGTGGGGTTGGGGCTGGCGCCCTCGGCCTCGAGATGCTCGAGGATATTGGACGCGCTGACCGCGTGCTGGCGGTTGCGGATGAGATAATCCAGGATGAGCTGGCGGGTCTTGGTGTTGTAGCCGTCGCTTCGTGCCATGATGCTGATACCTTCTTTCTGTCTGTAGTGTACCATATTTTATCTTTCGATGCAAAACAACAGCCAAATGCTGGCAACAAGCACAAAAACCGTTGTGGAATATGTGCAAAAATGAGTCAAGATATTTGGCCAAAACGGAAATCAAGCCAAACTTCAGCAGAAACTCTTGTAAAAAATATCCTATTGTGTGATAATGAAATCGAGGTGATAGTTGGATGGTTTTAGGGATACAAGCAGAAGACGAAACATCCGACCGGAGAGAGACTGAAGAAAAGGAAGAAGAAGATGAAAGAGACGGAAGCACAGGCAAAGCTGAGCCTGAAATTACAGGCGTATCAGTACCTGAAAACCAAGATCCTGAACTGTGAGTACCGCCCCAACGAGTTTCTGAACGAGCAGAAGCTCTGCGCCGAGATGGGCAACATCAGCCGCACCCCCATGCGGGATGCGCTGGGCCGTCTGGAACAGGAAGGGCTCATCACCATCCTGCCCAAGAAGGGCCTGATGGTGGCGGGCATCACCGAGGAGGACGTACACAGCATGTTCGAGATGCGCCTGCTGGTGGAGCCTTATGCGCTGCGCACCTACGGCGCGGACATCCCCCGGGAGAAGCTGGAACACTTTGTGCGGATGATGCACGAGCCGGACCTCATCGACGACTTCTGCAAGGTGGACGACGACTTCCACGAGCTGCTGATGAGCACTCTGCCCAACAAGTATCTCCGCTCGGCCTATGACCGCATCACCGGCCTGAACACCCGTTTCCGCATCATGACCGGCAAGGTGAGCATGATCAACCGGGAGCAGACCTGCGAGGAGCATCTGGAAATTCTGGAGCCTGCCCTGAGGGGGGGATTTCAACACCGCCGCCGATGCCCTGCAGAAGCATCTGGAGATCGCCCGCGACAAAGCCGAGGGGGTCATCAAGGTCATCCGGCTGTGGTGAGAAGATGATAACAAAAGACCTCTCTGTGTCGAAGGGGGCGGGGAGGTCTTTTTTCACACAGGAAGGGAAAACGGTTGAAAACGATCCCCCGGAACCGATAGAATGGGGACAGTTCAAATGTGAGGTCTGACAAAATGCAAAACAACACACTTTCCCGCCCGGGCCTTTCCCTCAGCGGCACGGCCCTGAAACGCATTGCCTGCCTGTCGATGCTGCTGGACCACATCGGCGCGTCCCTGCTCGAGAACGGCCTGTTCAAGCAGGAATCGTTCTGGCCGGGGGTTGTTCAGCTGGACGACGTTCTGCGGCTGGCGGGGCGGCTGGCGTTTCCCATCTACTGCTTTCTGCTGGTGGAGGGCTTCCTCCACACCCACGATTTCAAAAATACGCCCTGCGGATGCTGGGCTTTGCCCTCATCAGCGAGTGGCCCTTCGACTGGGCGTTCTTCTCGGGCGTCTACTGGGGGCATCAGAATGTCTATTTCACCCTCCTGCTGGGGCTGCTGGCCATGAAGGCTCTGGATACATACCGGACGCCGGAGGGGATGCCGGTGCTGAAAGGCATCCTCGGGGTGGCAGCCTGCTTCCTCGCGGCGGCGCTGCTCCATTGTGACTACGACGTGCTGGGGCTGACCCTCATCCTCGCCCTCTACATGACCCGGAAGGACAAAAGAGCGCAGTGCATCGCGGGCGCGGTGTTCTCCCTCTTCGAGCCGGTGGCACCGCTGGCGTTCGGGCTGGTCTGGTTCTACAGCGGCGAGCGGGGCGGCAGCTCCAAACTCGAGCAGTGGGCGTTCTACTGGTTCTACCCGGTCCATATTTTCATCCTCGGCATCCTTACAAACCTCCTGCTTTTCCGATAAACAAGAAGCCGTTTTCATAAGCATTGCACACCGCTTGAACGGTCTTTTTGCTCACATACTGCGCTGCTTTCCCTTGCGATCCGTCAGGATCGCTGCGGAAAATCGCCTTGTCTGTGGGCAAAAATTCTCGTCATTCGGCGCACCCTGCTTACGAAAACAGCTTCTGACCGAAAATTATAAAAATATGACACAAAATTGCAACATGAAATAAGGGAAACTGGCAAAAAGTGTGATATAATAAACGATAGGATAGCAAAAATGCATCAGGAGGTTCTACCAATGAAGATCATTCGTGCAAAAGACTACAAGGATATGTCCCGCAAGGCGGCAAACATCATCTCCGCGCAGGTCATCATGAAACCGAACTGTGTGCTGGGTCTGGCGACCGGCGGCACCCCGGTGGGCGCTTACGCACAGCTGGTGGAGTGGTATAACAAGGGCGACCTCGACTTCTCCGAAGTGACCACCGTCAACCTCGACGAGTACCGCGGTCTGCCCAAGGAGCATCCCGAAAGCTATTGGAGCTTCATGCACAAGAACCTGTTCGACCATGTGAACATCCGCCCAGAGGCCATCCATCTGCCCGACGGCACCAACCCCGACGCGGCCGACGCCTGCGCCAAGTACAACGACATCATTCACAGCGTGGGCGGCATCGACCTGCAGCTGCTGGGCCTCGGCCCCAACGGCCACATCGGCTTCAACGAGCCGGGTGAGGCCTTTGAGCTGGAGACCCACTGCGTTGACCTGACCCCTGCTACCATCGAGGCCAACAAGCGCTTCTTCGACGGCAACGAGGACCTTGTGCCGAAGCAGGCCTACACCATGGGCATCAAGACCATCATGCAGGCCCGCAAGGTGCTGGTGGTGGCCAACGGTCCGGCGAAGGCCAAGGCCGTCAAGGCTGTCGTTTCCGGCCCCGTCACCCCCGAATGCCCGGGCTCCATCCTGCAGATGCACCCCGACTGCATCCTCGTAGCCGATGAAGAGGCCCTGAGCCTGCTGTAAGGCCCGGAGGAACGCATGGACGAAAACGAAAAGAAAGAGCCGGAGATGGCACAGGAACCGCCCAAACCCGAGGACTACAGCCGCTACATGGGGACCCTGAACCGCATCTACCGCCGGAACAATAACCCGCAGCGCAAGAAGCTGGGCGACGGCATCACCTCGCTGAAAAAGGGGCAGCAGCCTGCCGCCCCTGCGCCGGAGCCGGGCAAAAAAGACCGCAGCTTCGTTGCTGTGGCGGGCGGAGCCATCGTCCTGATGGCGATCCTGTATTTTATCAAGCTCTTATAAATAAAAAGGGCCGCTGTGCAGCTGCACGGCGGTCCTTTTGCATTGCTGTAAGACTCAGACGTTCTCGGTCAGGAACTTCTCGACAGCCTCAATGGCAGCTGCCTCGTCTTCGCCCTCGGCGGTGACGGTGACGGTCTCGCCCTGACGGATGCCCATGCCCATCACGGCCATCAGCTTGCGCATATCGCAGGTCTTGCCGTTCTTCTCGATGGTGATGGCGCTGGCATACTGCTTGGCCAGCTTGACCAGCAGGCCGGCGGGACGTGCGTGGACGCCGAGTTCATCTTTGATGGTATACTGGAACTGTTTCATGGCTCATAGTCTCCTTGTCGGATAAAAGGGGGATTCGGGTCGTTCAAAAAATCAGACAGCGCTCTCGTAGTCCAGCATGAACTGCACGATGCCGTCCATGGCCAGCTCGCGCGGGTCGAGCTTCAGCTTGCCCTCGCGGATCTTTGCGTAGCTGATGGGCATATACTGGTGGAGCATATTCATCGGGATGGGGTACTCGCGGAGATTGTCGAACAGCTTGTTCATGGCGGCCACCACCTCGGGCTGGCCGATGTAGTAGCGGGCGCGGTCGGAGTAGCTGTACTTGCGGCACTGTGCCAGATGCTTCTCGTCGCCGTGATAGTGCTTCTCCCAGCTTGCGGGGGAGGCCAGCATGACGGCGTCCAGCGTCTCGATGAAGCTGGCGCGCTTTTCCTCGGGGACAAGCTCCTTCTCCATCATGCTCAGGGAGAACAGGGCCTCACGCAGGCCGTAGGTCAGGGCCGGGCCGACCTTGAGGATGGCGATGCCGTCGGTGACCATGTTGTACAGGTCGGCGGCGGTCTGATAGTCGGTGGAGTGGCCCTCGAAGCAGATGTCCGGGAACTCCTTCAGGGCTGCGCAGAGGTCCACAGCGGCGGCAGGGTCATAGTCGAACACCTGCTCGTCGCCGAACTCGACGCCGGGCTGGACGACCACAGCGATGACGTCCTTCATGCCGTCGCCCACGCCCTCTTCGGTCCAGACACGCTGGTAGGTGGAGACGGTGTCGCGGAAAGCATCGGGGCGGGTGACAGCCAGCGTGTCCTCAGCCTCGGTAGCACCGCCGGGGATGGGCACTTCGCTGCCGATGACGAAGACGGGACGCATTGCATCGGGCTTCTCGGCCTTCAGCTCTTCGTAGCCCTTCATAGCTGCCTTGTACAGCTGCGCGCCGCGGCGTGCGATGACCTCGGTCTTGAGCAGGCCGGGAGCGTCGTCAGCCACCTTCATGCTGGTGTCGAGGTGGATCTTGGTAAAGCCTGCGCGGGCGTACTGGTAGACCAGCTCGACCGAGTTCTTCATGGCCTCGGCCTCGGGCAGCTTCTGCCAGGTCAGGGGGCCGAGGTGGTCGCCTGCCAGGATCATCATGTTCTCGGGCAGGTCGATGTCTCTGGCCATTTTCAGGACCATCTGGTAGAAGTCGGCGGGCTTCATGCCGGTGTAGCCGCCAAACTGGTTGACCTGGTTGGCGGTGGCTTCGATCAGGACGGGGATGCTGCGCTCCTTGGCGCGGCGCAGCGCGATCTCAATGACCAGCTCGTTGGCGCTGCAATAAGAGGGGATGCCGCAGCGGATGCCCTGGCGGCGCTTGTCCATCATTTCCTGAAGCGGGTGTTTCATGTTCGCTATCTCCTTCGTGCTTGCTTGGGTGGATGCATTGAATCAAAGCTTGGGCTGGCCCATGCAGTAGGTCTGCAGGACGTCGTAGTTATCCTCCAGCACCACGAGGTCGGCGTCCTTGCCCACCTGGATGGAGCCCTTGCGGTCGTCCAGATGCAGGCACCTGGACGGGTTGATGGTGCAGGAGTTCAGAGCGTAGTTGAAGGGGACCAGAGCCTCTTCCACGAGGATGCGCAGGCCCTTGTTGATGTTCAGGGTGGAGCCTGCCAGACCGCCGGTGGCCGTCAGATGGGCGCTGCCGTCGGGGTAGATGAGGATCTCGTTGCCGCCGAACAGGTACTTGCTGCCCACGGGCGTACCCTTGGCCATCAGGGCGTCGGAGATCATGATGGCGTAGTCGGGACCCTTGCTCATGAAGTAGTTGTTCAGGGCGGCGGGGGTGGAGTGGCAGCCGTCACAGATGATCTCGCCGTACATGGTGCGGATGCGGTAAGCTGCGCCCACCAGACCGTTTGCACGGTGGTTGAAGGGCGACATACCGTTATAAACGTGGGTCATGGAGCGCGCACCGTTGGCGTAGCCCATGACAGCCTGCTCGTAGGTCGCGCCGCTGTGGCCGATGCTGACCACCACGCCGTGGGCCGTCAGATAGCGGGTGAGGGCGAAGTCCTCGTCATGCTCCGTTGCCAGCGTGACATAGCGGATGTGGCCCCGGGCCGCTTTCTGGTAGTGCTCGAACTGCTCGATGGTGGGTTTGACGATGTACTGGTCAGGCTGTGCGCCCTTGTACTTCATGTCGAGATAAGGGCCTTCGAAGTGGATGCCCAGGATCTCTGCGCCGTCGTAGCCGCTCTCCATGACATTGGCCACGTTGGTGACAGCGTTGGTCAGCACCTCCACGCTCTGGGTGATGGTGGTGGCGAGGAAGCTGGTGACGCCCTCCGAGACGATGTGCTCTGCCCAGTAGCGCAGGCCGTCCTCGTTGGCGTCGTTGGTGTCGAACTCGTAGGCGCCGTGGCAGTGGATGTCCATAAAGCCGGGGACGATGCGCTTGTCACCGTAATCGTCGTCCACATCCTTGGCGCCATAGGGCAGGATGGCGGTGATCCTGCTGTCATTCACCTCAATGGCAGCAGGGACGAACTGGTCTGCCAGCCAGACCTTTTTGCTTTGTATTACCATTTTAGATACCCTCCTTTTGGGGCCGATAGCTTGACTTCATTATACCGCACGGCTTCGGAAAAATATTTATAATTTTCAATCGATTTGTTATTCGTTTCGGCAAAAAGACATAAAAATGATGGAGAAAACGGCCTGACAGGCCGCTGCGCGGAGGCTGGTTTGTCTTTTTCAACCAAAAAGTTATGGCTTTCAGTTACCCCCTTGTTTTCTGCGGTTTGGTTGTGATATAACAAACAAAAGAGAGCGGAACAACTCTGCTGTGGAATTATCAGAAAAAAGTTTTACCGTGTCCATTAGGAGGTAGATTTAGGATGAGCATTTTTAATCTGACCGATGAGAAGATGAAGGGGACGTCTTCCACCTTTACGGCCCATGAGATCTATCAGCAGCCTGCCACCTGGCGCAAGACCTGCGCACAGCTCGCTGCCTGCAAGGATGAGCTTCAGGCTTTTATCGATCAGGTCGTCAAGCAGGATGATTTCGACATCGTCCTCACCGGTGCCGGCACCAGCGAGTTCGTCGGCAACTCCCTGTTCCAGGCCCTGAACCCCAAGTACGACTTCAAGGTCAAGTCCTACGCTTCTACCGACCTCGTGCCTTCTCCCGAGAACTTCCTCTCCCGCACCAAGCCCACCCTGCTGGTGAACTTTGGCCGTTCGGGCAACTCCCCCGAGTCTCTGGGCAATGTGGAGGCCGCTGAGGTCGTCTGCCAGAACCTGTATCACCTGTTCGTGACCTGCAACCACGAGGGTACCCTGTCCAAGATGGCAAACACCCGTCACAACTGCTTCGCCATCAACCTGACCCCCGAGACCCACGACCAGTCCTTCGCCATGACTTCCAGCTACAGCAATATGTATCTGGCTGCCTATCTGGCCTTCAACCTCGACAAACTGGATGAGATCACCGCCGAGGTGGAGAAGCTGGCCGTCGCCGGTCAGCGCTTCCTCGATGACCAGTTCGGTCTGGCACAGAAGATCGTGGACGAGTTCGATTACAACCGCATCGTCTATCTGGGCAACATCGGCCTGAAGGGCGTCGCTCAGGAGTCCGCTCTGAAGACCCTCGAGCTGACCGCCGGCAAGGTGGCCACCATGTACGACTCCGAGCTGGGCTTCCGCCACGGCCCCAAGTCCATCATCGACGACAACACCCTGACCGTCGCTTACCTGAGCGATGACGAGTACCGCCGCCGCTACGAGCTGGATCTGGTCAAGGAGATGGCACACCAGCGCAAGGGCAACAAGATCGCCGTCGTCTACAACCACGACTGCGAGGGCATCGAGGAGCTGGCCGACTATCCCGTCCAGATCAAGGTCGGCGCCGATATGGAGAACGTCCTGCTGGGTCTGGACTTCATCCTGTTCGCACAGACCATCGCTCTGATGAAGTCCCTGTCTCTGGGCATCACCCCGGATAACCCCTGCCCCACCGGCGAGGTGAACCGCGTGGTCAAGGGCGTCACCCTGTACCCCTACACGCTGAAATAATCAAAACAACGTCATAAATTCAGGAGGGCAACGAGTATGATCGGTTTGGTAGTTACCGGCCACGGCCATTTTGCAGACGGTATCCACACCTCTGCGCAGATGATCGCGGGCGAAAATGATTATGTCCGCTACATCAACTTTGAAGAGGGGATGACCCCCGAGCAGCTGGCCGAGAAGTTCAACGCCGCTTTTGACGAGTTCAAGAGCTGCGACGGCGTCGTGGTGCTGTCCGACCTGCCCGGCGGCTCTCCCTTCAAGACTGCTGTGGAGTGCATGTATGCACGCCCGGAGCAGAAGATCGAGGTCATCGCAGGCACCAACCTGCCCATGATCGTCACCGCCGTGACCATGCTGGACATGGAGGACGATCCCCGCTCGCTGGCCGACGAGCTTATCGAAACCGGCAGGGACTGCATCGCTCTGTTTGAGCTGGAGGCTGCTACTGCCGAGACCGAATCTGAAGAAAGCGACGGGATCTGATTTATGACGATCAACTGGGAAGTTATCATCTGGACCTGCATCACGCTGGCCGTGCTCATGAGCGTCATCGGCCTCATCCTCTACGCCATCTCGGCCAGGAACGTGCGCAGCAAGCGCAAGGAGCTGGGTGAGGTACACACGGAGCTGAAAGTAGGCTCCCGCATCATGTTCGCGGGCGGCGTCTACGGCAAGGTGGTCGGCATCGACGACGAGGACACCCTCCGGGTGGAGGTGGCCCCCAAGGTCGTCATCACCATCTCCCGCTACGCAGTCCAGAGCCTGCTGAAATAAGGCGGCATTCCCCCATATTTGCTGCTTTTGCCTTTCTTTCATAACGGCAAGGCCCTCGCAGAATCTTCGGCATTCTGCGGGGGCCTTGTCATTTGTGCGGCAAAAAGCGGGAGCGGACATCCCGAAGGACATCCGCTCCCGCTGCGATGTTATGTGAGTTTCAGATTTAAGCCTTGCCGTTGCTGCCGCAGACCAGGATCTTGCTCTTGACATATTCCTTGACGTACTCGCGGCCGACGGCGCTGTACTTCTTGGGGTCGAAGACCTCGGGGTCCTTGGCGAGGTATTCCTTCAGGCCCTTGCTGAAGGCAATACGCAGGTCGGTGGCGTAGTTGACCTTGCACATACCGCGTGCGACGCACTCGCGGACAGCGTCATCCGGCACGCCGGAGGTGCCATGCAGCACCAGAGGCACAGACACGACCTTGCGGATCTCGCTCAGGCGCTCCATATCCAGCTTGGGAGTTCCTTTGTAGACGCCGTGGGCAGTGCCGATGGCGACGGCCAGAGAATCGACGCCGGTGCGCTCTGCGAACTCAGCGGCCTCGGAGGGGACGGTGTAGCCGTTGCCATTGCCGCCGTCAAGGTCGTCTTCCTTGCCGCCGACCTTGCCCAGCTCAGCCTCCACCGGGATACCGGCGGCGTGGCAGGCGCGGACAACGGACTTGGTGATCTCGATGTTCTCCTCAAACACATGATGAGAGCCGTCGATCATGACGGAGGTGTAGCCGGCACGGAATGCCTGCATGGCCAGCTCGTAGCTGCTGCCGTGGTCGAGGTGCATCACGACGGGGACGCTGGCCTCAGAAGCGGCTGCGGCCACCATGGCGTGGAACATGGCCGGAGAAGCGTACTTCAAAGTACCCGGGGTGGTCTGGACGATGACGGGAGCGCGCAGCTCCTCAGCGGCGGCGATGATGGCCTGCACCATCTCCATGTTCTCGGCATTGAACGCGCCGATGGCGTAATGGTTCTTCTGAGCGTCGAGCATCAAATCTTTGGTCGTAACTAAGGACATAGTAAAACCTCCAAAAACGTTACCTTCTTCAAAAAGCGTTAAGAGATTAACGATTCATCCTTATTATAGATAGTCCCGGCTAATTTGGCAAGAGCAAAAAACGCCAAAGAGTTTGTCATTTGCGGTTGAAAGCTCAGAAGCCCAGCTGTGCGTCCTCCCGGGCGGCTTCCAGAACGGTGACCACCTGCCGGGTCTTTTTCAGTGCGGCGTAGCAGGCATCATAGTCCTTGAGGGCCAGGATCATGGCGATCTCCGCCACCTCGTAGAACCACGGCGATTCACTGTACTCACTGCAAATATCTTCCTGTCCGGGACGGACGAGGCGGAGCTTCTGGCAGTTGCTGCTGCCCGGCTCGATGAGGATGCGGCCCGCGTCGCCGATGAGCTGGACGCTGCCCGGCGCGGCGCAGTCCTTTGCGCCGGTACACTGGCAGAGGAAGTCGGGGTATTCCAGCAGGAGGATGCCGCTGGTGTCGATGCCGTTCCGGTAGAGGTTCGGATGGTAGCTCACCAGCACGGGTTCGCCGAACAGCCCCACCACGAAATGTACATTGTAGAGGTTCAGGTCCATCAGCGCGCCGCCGCAGCAGGCCGGGTCGAACACCGGCGACACCTGCCCGGAGAGCAGGGCGTCGTACCGGCTGGAATACTGGCAGAAGGTGCAGGAGACGATGCGGAGAGAACCGATGTCGTCGAGGTACTGCTTTGCAAGCGCATAGTTGGGGTGGTGGGCCGTGGTGATGGCCTCGAAGAGGAAGAGGTGCTTCTCTTTCGCCAGCGCGATGAGCTCGTCAGCCTCCGCCACGGTAGGGACGAAGGGCTTCTCGCAGAGGACGTTCTTTCCGGCCAGAAGCGCCGCCTTGGTCTGCGCATAGTGCAGGCTGTTGGGGGTGGCGATATAGACCAGCTCAATGTCCGGGTCGGCCAGCATGGCGTCATAGTCGGTGTAGACCTTCGGGATGCCGAACTGCTGTGCCAGCGCCTCGCCGGTGGCCCGCTGCCGGGAGCAGACCGCCTCACAGCGGAACGCAGGGACCTTTGCAAACTCTTCCGCCATCGTGCGGGCGATGGAGCCGGTGCCGAGGATGCCGATATTCATAGGAACGCCCCTCCTTATATACAATGGGTATCAGACGCTGCTCTGACAGTTCTGCTTGACGAATTCGCTGGGGGACATGTGGTACTTCATGTTGAAGGACTTGGAGAAATAATGGATGGAGCTGTAGCCCAGACGCAGCGAAATTTCGCTGATGGTATAGCGGTTC
>ENA-OQIF01000045-OQIF01000045.1-human-gut-metagenome-genome-assembly--contig:-NODE-45-length-76562-cov-4.637601_pt1 | contig 76562 bp, 92 predicted proteins | sample MGYA00242574_ERZ504738 | MGnify/ENA primary metagenome ERZ504738 (study PRJEB26092, sample SAMD00036437) | human gut metagenome | host: Homo sapiens | study: EMG produced TPA metagenomics assembly of...
GGTTGTTGACGGAATTCGAAATCATCAGACATCGGGGAAGCCATTTACTTTGGAAGGGCAGATTGTGAGATTATCTGATAAGATTGCATATATCAATCATGATATTGATGATGCGATACGCGGCGGGATACTGAGTGAAGCAGACATTCCGCCAAAATATCGGAAAATATTAGGGAACACAACCCGAGCAAGATTAAATACGATGATACACGATGTGATCATACATAGTATGGATCAACCAAAGATTCAGATGTCAGAAGAAGTAGAAGCGGCACTTATGGGACTGCGTAAATTTATGTTTGAAAATGTCTACAGGAATCCTCTCGCAAAAAGCGAGGAGGAAAAAGCAATCAAATTGGTACAGAATCTCTATGAGTACTATTCGGAGCATTTCGAAAAACTTCCTGAGCCGGAGTTGCAACGTGCAGTGCTGAGAGGTGACGGCAAAGAACAGATTATCTGTGATTATATAGCTGGGATGACCGATAATTATGCGGTAAAAAAGTTTCAGGAAATTTTTGTGCCGGAATCTTGGAAAATTTAAAGGAAATCAAAAGGATTTGTCGAATAAGTATAAATGTAGGGTAATTTATTTGGAAGGAAGGACAACATGTACTTTTCAGAAGACTTAATAGAAGAAGTAAGACAAAAAATGATATTGTGGACGTCATTTCCGGATATGTAAAGTTACAGAAAAAAGGAAGTTCTTATTTTGGACTTTGTCCGTTTCACAATGAGAAATCCCCATCTTTTTCAGTCAACCGCGGAAAGCAGATGTATTATTGCTTCGGATGTGGTGCGGGAGGCAATGTATTTACGTTTATTATGGAATATGAGAATTATTCTTTCGTGGAAGCGTTTAAGATGCTTGCTGAGCGGGCAGGAGTGGATATTCCGGAAGTGGAGTATTCTAAAGAAGCAAAAGAGAGAGCTGATCTGAAGGCGACACTGCTGGAGATCAATAAGCTTGCTGCAAAATATTTTATGCCCAGTTAAAGACCGAGCAGGGGAAACTGGCACATACCTATTTGACTGGCAGAGGACTGAGTGAGGAGACGATCACCGCTTTTGGTCTGGGATATTCGAATAAATACAGTGATGATCTGTATCGGTATTTAAAGACAAAAGGCTATAAAGATGAACTGCTTGTAAAAGCGGGGTTAATCAGTGTTGATGAAAGGCATGGGGCACACGACAAATTTTGGAATCGTGTGATGTTCCCGATCATGGACGTCAATAACCGGGTGATTGGATTTGGCGGAAGAGTTATGGGAGATGCAAAGCCGAAATATTTGAACTCGCCGGAGACGGAAGTGTTTGACAAGAGCAGGAATCTCTATGGATTGAATCGCGCCAGAACATCCAGAAAACCTTATTTTTTGATCTGTGAGGGATATATGGATGTGATTTCGCTTCATCAGGCAGGATTTACGAATGCGGTTGCATCGCTTGGGACAGCGCTGACTACCGGACATGCATCGCTGATCAAGCGGTATGTGAATGAAGTTTATCTGACCTATGACAGCGATGAGGCCGGAACAAGAGCAGCACTTCGTGCAATGCCGATTTTAAAAGAAGCAGGCATTACAGCTAAGATTATCCGGATGGAGCCGTATAAAGACCCGGACGAGTTTATCAAGAATCTTGGAACAGAGGCGTTTGAGGAGAGGATCAATAAAGCAAGAAATGGATTTTTGTTCTCCCTGGAGATTCTGGAAAAAGAGTATGATATGAACTCACCGGAGGGAAAGACTGCGTTTCATAAAGAAGCAGCAAAACGTCTCACCATGTTTGAGGAAGAGATTGAGCGCAACAATTACATAGAAGCAGTTGCTGAAAAATATCGGATTGGATATGAGGAATTGAAAAAACTGGTGGGTAAGATGGCGATCCAAATGGGGCAGGCGACACCTGCGGAGCGGCCAAAACAGACGGCGAACAGGGAAAAGCAAAAAGAAGATGGGAATCTGAAGTCTCAGAAGATATTACTGACGTGGCTGATAGAGAATGAGGCGTTGTTTGCACAGATTAAAAAGTATATTGTACCAGAAGATTTTACAAAAGAACTTTACCGCACAGTTGCTGAGCTTCTGTATGAGCAGTATGAGGCGGGGGAGGTCAATCCGGCGAAGGTGATGAATCATTTTACGGATGAGGAAGAACACCGGGAAGTGGCAGAGTTATTCCATACGAAGATTCGGGAACTCACCACGAAAGAAGAGCAGGAGAAAGCGTTGAAGGAGACGATTATCCGCGTAAAATACAACAGCATTGAGTTTGCGACGAAGATGTTGAATCCTACAGATATTGTGGGGCTGCAGAGACTGATGGAGGCAAAGAAATCTCTTCAGGACTTGCAAAGAATGCATATTTCTATTGATTAAGGATAAAATATAAACAAGCTATGAGAGGATGGACACTACATGGAAGAAAGAGCTATAAAATTTGAGGAAAAATTGAAAAATCTGGTTGCTTTAGGGAAGAAGAAGAAAAGTATTCTTGAGATACAGGAGATCAATGAAGTTTTCTCAGATATGGAGCTGGAAGCAGAACAGATGGAGAAAATATTCGAGTATTTGGAATCGCAGAATATTGATGTACTCAGAATCAGTCCGGACACGGATGATGCAGATGATGTGGAGATTTTGTTGACGGATGAAGATGAAGTTGACATGGAAAAGATTGATTTGTCTGTGCCGGATGGAATCAGCATCGAAGATCCGGTGCGTATGTATCTGAAAGAAATCGGTAAAGTGCCATTGTTGAGTGCAGAGGAAGAAATTGAACTGGCGAAACGGATGGCAGAAGGTGATGAAGATGCGAAAAAGAGGCTTGCAGAGGCAAATCTTCGTCTTGTTGTCAGCATTGCGAAACGCTATGTGGGACGTGGAATGTTATTTCTTGACTTGATTCAGGAAGGAAATTTGGGATTGATCAAAGCGGTTGAAAAGTTTGATTATCAGAAAGGATTCAAATTCAGTACGTATGCGACATGGTGGATCAGACAGGCAATTACGAGAGCGATTGCAGATCAGGCGAGAACCATTCGTATTCCGGTTCATATGGTGGAGACAATTAACAAATTGATTCGCGTATCAAGACAGCTGCTGCAGGAATTGGGGCGTGAGCCGTTGCCGGAGGAGATTGCAGAAGAACTGGACATGCCGGTGGAAAGAGTACGCGAGATTTTGAAGATTTCTCAGGAACCTGTATCTTTGGAAACACCGATCGGTGAAGAAGAGGACAGTCATTTGGGAGATTTTATTCAGGATGACAATGTTCCGGTGCCGGCTGAGGCAGCAGCAGCAACGTTGCTGAAAGAGCAATTGGGAGAAGTGTTGGATACGTTGACTGACAGAGAACAGAAAGTATTGCGTCTTCGTTTTGGTATGAACGATGGACGTGCACGTACATTGGAAGAAGTCGGAAAAGAATTTGACGTCACCCGTGAAAGAATCCGTCAGATTGAGGCGAAAGCGCTTCGAAAACTCCGTCATCCAAGCAGAAGCCGTAAACTTCGTGATTATTTGGATTAGGGTATTTGTATGGAGCTATCAAAGAGATTACAGGCAGTTGCAGATCTTGTGAGCAATGGAGTGACAGTCGCGGATGTCGGAACAGACCATGGTTATATTCCGATCTATCTGGTAGAGTCTGGAAAAAATAAATGCGCGATTGCGATGGATATCAATCGTGGACCTTTGGATCGTGCAGAAGCACATATTCGGATGCACGGTCTGGGGGAGCAGATTAAGACTAGACTGTCAGACGGGGTCAAAAAACTACAGATAGGAGAATGTGACTGTGTTATTGTCTCCGGAATGGGTGGTGGTCTTGTCATAAAGATCATGGAAGATGGAGAAGAGATTTTCAGAAATCTGAAGGAATTCATTCTGCAGCCACAGTCTGAAATTGACAAAGGTGCGCCAGTATCTGTGTGAACATAATTACCGCATTATAGCAGAAGATATGGTTTTGGAGGATGGAAAATTTTATCCGATGATGAAGGTGGCAAACGGGTCTGCTGAGGAATACAGTACATTAGAACTGCGGTATGGGAAGTTGTTACTCAGAGAAAAACATCCTGTTTTAAAATTGTTTTTAGAAAAGGAAGAAAAGACAAAAGAGCAAATTTGCAGACAGCTAAGGAAGGAAGAAGGAATACATATTGCATCCCGGATAGCGGAACTTGAAAATGAGACAGCACAGACAAAAGAGGCGCTTGGAATTTATTAAGAGAGGGAAACATATGCTTTGTAGAGAGATAATTGATGTGATTGAGGGTACATATCCAAAAGAGGCAGCGTTGGCTTGGGATAACGTCGGACTTTTGGTGGGACGCACTGAAAAAGAAGTAAAGCGTATTTATGTGGCGCTGGATGCGACCGATGAGATTATTGAGGCGGCGATAAGGGGAAATGCAGATATGCTTGTCACGCATCATCCACTTATTTTTTCGCCGTTGAAAACGGTTACGGATGAGCATTTTATCAGCAATCGCGTTGTGAAATTGTTACAGCATGACATATCATATTATGCAATGCACACGAATTACGATGTGCTTGGCATGGCGGAGCTGTCGGGAAAAATGATGGAACTTGTGCAGGCGGAGCCTTTGGAGGTGACGATTCCGGAAAATAATCAGGGGATTGGAAGAGTAGGGCTTTTAAAACATGAGATGACTTTGGGTGAGTGCTGTGAACTGGTAAAAGAGAAGTTTCATCTGCCTGATGTAAAGGTATTTGGCGATATAGAAAGGAAAGTGACACGTGCAGCAATTTCTCCGGGTTCGGGTAAGAGTATGATTGACACTGCACTTCAGACGGGAGCAGAGGTACTTGTGACTGGAGATATTGGACATCATGAAGGGATTGACGCGGTTGCAAGAGGACTTGACGTAATAGATGCAGGGCACTATGGATTGGAGCATATTTTCATAGAAGATATGGCGATGTTTTTAGAGAGTCATCTGTCATGCGTTAAGATAGAAAAAGCAGAGATTGTACAGCCGTTTCAGACAGTATAGCTGTAAGAAAGGAGTAGCACATGGATAGAAAGGTATATAAGGTAAAAGTAGGGAATCAAGTAAAGCAGTATGAGGAAGGGACGGCTTTTGCGAAAATTGCAAAGGAATACCAAAAGCAATATGAAAATGAGATTGTCTTAGTGTTTGAAGATAAAAAGCTTCAGGAATTAAGAAAAGGAGTCACAAAAGACTGTACTTTACGATTTGTTACGACTGGGGATTCCGTGGGAAACCAGACATATCGAAGAAGCATGTGTTTGATGCTTGTAAAAGCAATCTATGATGTCTGTGAACATAAAGATATTTGGAAGGTACGTATTCATTTTTCTTTGAGCAAGGGGTATTATTGCACAATCGAAGGGGATGTCGCAGTAGATCAGCGGTTCCTTGACAAGGTGAAGAGCCGCATGTTAGAGATGGTTGTGGAAAAGATGCCGATTGACAAACGTACGATTCATACGGATGAGGCAATTGCTTTATTCCACAAACATGGAATGCACGATAAAGAAAGACTTTTTGAATACCGAAGAGTGTCAAAAGTCAATATTTATAGTATGAATGAGTTTGAGGACTATTATTATGGATATATGGTGCCGGATGCATCGTACCTGCCATACTTTGAACTGCATCTGTATGATGAAGGCTTTGTAATTCAGATGCCGGAAAAAGATGCGCCGACAGTCGTTCCGCCTTTCAGACCACAGCATAAATTATTTCAGGTTCTGAAAGAATCGACCAAGTGGGGAGACATACAAAATATTGAGACAGTAGGCGCGCTGAATGACAAGATTACTAATGGGGATATTCAGGATATGATCCTTGTGCAGGAAGCGATGCAGGAGAAGAAGATTGCGGAGATAGCGGAGATGATTGCAAATAAATCAGACATCAAATTTGTGCTGATCGCAGGGCCGTCTTCTTCAGGAAAAACAACCTTTTCGCATCGGCTTTCGATTCAGCTGCGGGCGAACGGACTTGTTCCGCATCCAATCGCCGTAGACAATTATTTTGTTGAACGGGAAAAGACTCCGAAAGACAAAGATGGCAATTATAACTTTGAATGTTTGGAAGCGATTGATGCGGAATTGTTCAATCAGGATATGTTAGATCTTTTGTCAGGAAAAGAAGTGGCGCTCCCTACATTTAATTTTAAAACAGGAAAAAGAGAATATTCCGGCGAGACTAAAAAGCTTGGGGAACAGGATGTGCTTGTGATTGAGGGGATTCATTGTCTGAATGATGCCATGACGTATAAACTCTCCAAAGAAAATAAGTTTAAGATTTATATCAGTGCATTGACACAGTTGAATATCGATGAACACAATCGCATTCCGACAACGGATGGGCGCCTGATACGGCGCATGGTCAGAGATGCAAGAACCCGTGGCGCTTCTGCAAAACAGACAATCGCGATGTGGCCTTCCGTGAGAAAAGGGGAGGAAGAGAATATTTTTCCTTATCAGGAGGATGCAGATGTAATGTTTAATTCTGCGCTCATTTATGAGTTGGCAGTGTTGAAATTATATGCGGAACCGATTTTGTTTGGAATTGAGAAAGACTGCGAGGAATATGTGGAAGCGAAACGTCTGTTGAAGTTTTTGGACTATTTTATTGGTGTGGGAAGTGAAAATATTCCGGCGAATTCTCTTTTGCGGGAATTTGTTGGTGGAGGATGTTTTAACGTATAAAAATATAAGAAATATAGTTGGGAGACAGTCAATTGACTGTCTCCTGATTTGTATTATTGAAAAAAATTGCCATATCATCTGGAAGAGGAGAGGAGAATGTCAGCGGTTCTTTGGTGATTGGATGTTCGAATGACAGACAGTGAGAATGCAGCGCCTGACGTTTGATGACGTGGTAGTTGGGATTGTATAAGAAATCACCGGGAAGCGGATGACCAATGTGTTTCATATGTACGCGTATCTGGTGGGTACGGCCGGTCTTTAATGTCAGGGATACAAGTGAATATCCGTTTTTATAGCAAAGACGTTTGTAATGAGTGCAGGCATAGTCACCTTGTTCATAGTCAACCTGACGCTCGATAGTGGAACCGTCTACTCTTCTGATTGGCGCATCAATGATGCCGGATGAAGGGGTCTTGCCTTCCGCAACTGCGAGATATTCCCGGTGGATTTTTCGGTTTTTTACCATGTCCGAGAGGAGGGAGGCACTATACATATGTTTTGCGAGAATTAAAAGTCCGGTTGTATCACGATCTAAGCGGTTGATACAGCGGTAAGTGAAAGGCTCCCCTTTTTGTGCATAATAGTAAGCGACTGCATTGGCAAGCGTGTTGTCGTAATTGCCCTGTGAAGGGTGGATCGGCATATCTGCCGGTTTATTTATAACCATCAAATCTTCATCTTCATAGACGATATGAAGTGGAAGAGGCGATGCAACGATATTTTCAGAAGAAGTCTTTTCTTCTAATGTGATGGTTAAAATATCATCTGTGTGCAGGATATCGCGGACTCTTGCCCAGGTCTTGTTTAATAAAATTCCGTTCTCTGTGTGTTTTAAATGTGTGATCACCTGACTGGAATACCCTGATTCCTTTAGAAAAGAAATCAGGGTACAATTGTTGTATTTAGCCGAGATGGTATAGGAAAAAATTCGTTTCATAAAAACTCTCTTTCTGCCTCAAAAGAAGCTATTGGGATTTGATTTCGCGCCAAAGCTTATTATAAATGGCATCGTTTTTATCTCCCAGGAACTGAAAGGTCTCGCAGCGTTCCAGTTCGCTTGCATCAGGAAATGCGATTTTGCTGTTTCGGATAGCCGGATCTTCGATCAGTTCTCGAGCAGCGGTGTTTGGTGTGGAATAGGTAATATAATCAAAATTCATTTTGGCGATGTCCGGTCGACATAAAAAGTTGATGAAAGCTTCTGCATTTTCTTTGTGCTTAGCATTTTTTGGAATTACCCAGGAGTCGATCCAAACATTGGAACCCTCCTTTGGAATGACATATTCCAAATTTGGATTTTCCAGTTGTGTATAAATTGCTTCGCCGGAATAAATTACTCCGATAGCCGCTTCGTTTCCAATCATTTTGTCGCGAACCTGATCGATTACATAAGCCTGCACGAGTGGTTTCTGTTCGATCAGAAGTTCTTTTGCCTCCTCTAATTCGTCGAGATCTGTCGAATTTAAAGGGTGCCCTTTATATTTAAGAGCTACAGCAAAGGCGTCACGGACGCTGTCCTGCATTAAAATGTTATCTATATATTTTTCATCCCACAGAACGCTCCAACTGTCGATTGGCTCATCAACCATTGTTTTATTGTAGAGAATTCCAACAGTTCCCCAGCAATAAGGCACCGAATATTTATTTTCGGAGTCAAACTGTCTGGATTGCTTGAAATATTCTTGACCAATGTTTTTGACGTTCGGAATGTTATCAAAGTTCAGTTCTGCTAGAAGATCATTTTCAATCATACGTTGGATCATATAGTCAGATGGGCATACCACATCGTATGCGATAGCGCCGGACTGTACTTTGGGGTACATGATCTCATTTGTCTCAAATTCTTCATATACGACATTGATCCCGGTCTCTTTTTCAAACAGAGTGATAACTTCCGGATCGAGATATTCTCCCCAGTTATAGACGATGACCTGATTGGTTCCGCTTAAATCTTCTTTGGAACTATAGAAAATTCCACCGGCAATGACCACGACTGCCATAATCGCCGGAACAACTTTGCGAAGTACAAAGTGAACGGCTTTCTGAGATTTTTTCACATTCAGTGTTTTGTCGGTGCTGCCTTTTTTGTTTGGTGATACGTTGATCAGAATCAGCAGAATCAGCACGGACACAAACAACAAAGTGGAAAGTGCATACATTTCCGGTTTGATTCCTTTGCGGACTTCACTGTAAATTTTGGTTGATAACGTATCGACACCCGGACCTTTTGTAAAGTGGGTGATGACAAAATCGTCCAAAGACATGGTAAATGCCAGCAAAAATCCTGAGAACACGCCCGGCAGAATATCCGGAAATACAACTTTAAAAAAGGCGTAAATCGGAGATGCGCCGAGGTCGAGTGCGGCTTCATAAGTGCTGCGTTTGGTTTGTTTGAGCTTTGGCATAACACTCAAAATGACGTATGGAATATTAAACGTTATGTGTGCGATCAGCACAGTTGCAAATCCCAGTGAAAAATTAATACCCAGATATTTTAAGCCGGATCCGACAGCGATAAATAAAAGCATCAATGAGATACCGGTCACGATATCTGCATTTAACATCGGAATATTGGTGATTCCCATTGCAATCGTGCGGGATTTTCTCTTCATTCCCTGAATGCCGATCGCAGCGGCAGTGCCGATCAGGGTTGCAATAAGAGCAGACAACAGTGCGATGACAAGCGTTGTATAAAGAGCGCTCATAATCTGCTCGTTTTGGAAAAGGGAAATATACCATTTTCCGGTAAAGCCTCCCCATTTTGCACGTGTCTTTGAGTTGTTAAAGGACAGAACAACAAGTGTCACGATTGGGGCGTATAACAAAAAGATGATTAGTGATAAGTAAATATTTTGTAATGTCTTTTTCATTAGAATGCGGTGCCCTCCCCATCTTTATCGTATTTGGCAATCAGTGCCATGCTTGCGATAATGAATATCATCAGCACAAGTGAAAGCCCGGAACCGACGTTCCAGTTACTGCTCTGCTTAAATTCCTGCTCGATGACATTTCCAATCAACAGAATCTTACTTCCGCCGAGCAAATCCGAGATAACAAAGGTAGTGAGAGCAGGCACAAATACCATCGTAATCCCACTGATGATCCCAGAAGTAGTAAGCGGCAGTATGATTTTCAAAAAAGTCTGTACATTGTTTGCGCCTAGATCTTTTGCCGCAGAAATGACATCTTTGTCAATTTTTACAATGACATTATAAATTGGAAGCACCATAAACGGCAAAAAATTATATACCATACCAAGAATGATCGCAGAAGGCGTATTGATCATGGACTGCGTCGGCAGATGTAAAAAAGACAATACGCTGTTGATAACTCCGTTTTTCTCAAGCAATGTCTGCCATGCAAGGGTACGAAGCAGGAAATTCATCCACATCGGGAGGATGAAGATCAAGACGATAAAGCTTGTCTGATTCATGCTTTTTGAAGCGAGTATCATAGCAAGCGGATACGCCAGGATCAGACAGATCGCAGTGCTGACAAGCGACAGCAGAAGCGCCAGACCAAGTGCTTTTAAATTTTCCGGAGTTGTTATTTTCGCAAGATTCAGTAAGGTGAATTCTTTCTTTTCGTTTGTCAGACCATAATAAAGTATCATAAACAATGGAATGATAATGAATGAAACAGCCCAGAATAAGTAAGGTCCTGTCAAAAGTTTTTCTTATTCTTCAATGATAACAGCCTCCTCATCTTTGGATTCTGGTTTTTTCATAATCTGGATATCGAACGGATCCACTTTAATGCCGACCGGTGTTCCGACAGGAACCATATCTGTACTGTGCACCAGCCATTCGAAATTATTTGCAGTGACTTCCATCTCATAATGGACACCTTTGAAAATCAAATGTGTGACAATTCCTTCCAAAATACCTTCTTCCGGCTTGACTAAATCAATATCTTCCGGACGGATGACCGCATCTACCGGTTTATTTTTTCCAAACCCAGTATCCACGCATGGAAAATTCACGCCGAGAATTTTTACCAGTTTATCTTCAACCATGATTGCAGGGAGAATATTACTTTCACCAATAAAATCTGCAACAAATGCATTTTCCGGCTCGTTGTAGATGTCTTCCGGTGTCCCGATCTGTTGGATGTAACCCTGATTCATGACGACAATAGTGTCAGACATCGTAAGCGCCTCTTCCTGATCATGTGTGACATAGACAAATGTTATGCCGAGTTCGTTCTTTAAGCGGATTAACTCATACTGCATATCCTGGCGAAGTTTTAAATCCAGTGCGCCTAAAGGCTCATCCAACAGTAGTACTTTCGGTTCGTTTACAATTGCCCGTGCAATGGCAATTCGCTGCTGCTGACCTCCGCTTAGAGAATCCGGAGTTCGATTTTCAAATCCATCTAAATTTACAAGTTTTAATGCATACTTGATTTTATCGTTGATATAAGCTTTTGATTTGCCTTTGATTTTCAATCCAAATGCAATATTATCAGCAATAGACATATGGGAAAACAATGCGTATTTTTGAAATACCGTATTAAGCTGGCGTTTATTTGGGGCAAGGTTGGTGATATCCTTTCCGTCAAAAATAATTTTCCCGTTGTCCGGAGTCTCAAATCCTCCCAGGATACGGAGCAGTGTAGTCTTTCCGCAGCCGCTTGGTCCCAACAGTGTTAAAAATTTGTTTTCATTAATATATAGGTTCAAATCGTCCAACACAAGGTTGTCTCCGTACGATTTCGAAATGTGTGAAATGTCAATTAATTTTCTCGCCATATAAAATCCTCCTTGTATTAAAAACTCGGTGGGGTTGTCACCCATATAATCTTTGCACCGTTTGTTTTATTTGCTGTTATATAATGTTCCGAATGGGGAATGAAGTAAAAAGATTCCCCTTTTTTGGCAGTGTGTACTTTCCTGCCCACATGGATCTGAATGCTTCCCTGCAGAACATAACCGAATTCTTCCCCTTCGTGGGGGACGTCTAAGTAAGTGGAGCCTCCAGCTTCCAATGTAAGCAGGATTGGTTCCATCATATTCTTTTGAGCGTTTGGAATGATCCATTCAATGGTGTTGCGAAGTTCTGTGTCCTTTTTTACAAAAAAATCATCTTTGCGAAAGACGATCTGTTCATCGGACTCTTCGGCAAAGAATTCGGTCAGATTTGTACCGAGGCACTGAAGAATATCAATTAAAGTTGCGATAGAAGGGGAAGTTAGATTTCGCTCTAACTGTGAGATGAATCCCTTCGACAGTTCTGCTCGATTAGCTAATTCTTCCTGTGTCAAATTTCTTTCGATTCGAAGTTCTTTGATCTTATTTCCGATATTCATAAAGTAATCCTTTCTAATCTGCAACAGAGTAGTAGAGTGCGCCTGTAAAAGTAAAAATAAACAAAAAGTTTAGTATTTCTTAACTGAAGGCACACAAATATTATTATACATGAATTGGAGAAAAAAGCAATTGTTGTTCGTGAAATGTAACAATTTTATTAAGTATTATTAATGATTTTGTACTGTACTTTTCCATATGTTCGTATTATAATATCAACATATGGATTAAGGATAAGAGGAGTTATACTAAATGAGCGATAAAGAACGACAAAAAGAAGAAAGATCATCAGACGAGATCGTAGAAGAAACTATGAAAGAAATCATGGAAAGCATTGCTGACTCAGAGGACGAAGAGACGCCAAAAGCTTCGGAATCAGAGGAGACTGCCGAGTCGAAAGAAGAGGAAGAATCAGAGGAAGAGACGGAGAGTGAGATTTTCTTCTTGAATGATGACACAAGCTTCGATAAGGAAGTCAAAAACCATGGGGAAAAGCATGGAAAAAAGAAACGTGGCAGAATCATTATCGCAGGCATCTTAGGAGCAATAGGTCTTATTTATTTGGGATTTTCCCTCTTTTTTATCAACCATTTTTACTTTGAAACAAAGATCAATGATGTCAGTTTTTCAGGAAAGACTGTGAAAGACGTAGAAAACTATATGAAGAAACAGGTGAGTGATTATACGCTGACATTAAAAGAAAGAGATGGAAAGACCGAGACCATTCAGGGAAGTGCGATTGATCTGCAATACAAGAATGGAAAAGGTGTCGAAGAAGTAAAGGAGAATCAGAATCCATTTTTATGGTTTACGGCATTTTTTGGAAATGACAGCGCACAGGCAACGGTGGAAGTAAGCTACAATGAAGACAAGCTGAACCAGGCAATGGCATCTCTGGACTGTTTGAAAGAAGAGAACCAGACAGCGCCGGTTTCGGCACAGCCGGTTTTTAACGGGGAGCAGTTTGAGATTCAAGCGGAGACGCTTGGAACGCAGATTGATCAGGAAACATTTTCAAAAGTTTTGCATGATTATGTAGGACAATTTAGAGCAACATTAGATTTGGACAAAGAGAAGTGCTACGTCGCGCCGAAGTTTACTTCAGAATCAAAAGAAGTTATTTCTGCAAAAGACAGCATGAATAGTTATTTGAACGCTTCTATAACATATACGGTAGAACCGAGAACAGTTGTAGATAAATCTCTGATCTCACAGTGGATGACGGTAGATGAGAATATGAATGTTACATTCTCAGAAGATGCGATGGGAGCTTACATCGACGAATTGTGCAATCAGTATAACACGGCTGGAAAAGTCAGAACAATCACAACACCGACCGGAAAGACGGCGCAGGTATCTGGAGGCGGATATGGGTGGAAGGTTGACAGAGACGGAGAATACGAGACTTTGGTGAATAATATTAAGTCCGGTGAAGCGGTAGAAAGAGAGCCAGTATATTCGCAGACAGCGGCATCCCACGGCGCACAGGATTTTGGAACGACATATTTGGAAGTAGATTTGACGACACAACATATGTGGTACATTGTGGATGGAGCTGTGAAGCTTGAGGCGGATGTGGTGACCGGAATTCCGGTGCCGGAACGTGTGACACCACAGGGTACATATACTATTTTGGAGAAGATGAGAAACAAAACACTTCGCGGTGATAAAAAACCGGATGGAACTTATGAATATGAGACGCCGGTGGAGTATTGGATGCGAGTGACATGGACGGGAATTGGTTTTCATGATGCAAAATGGCAGACAGCGTTTGGTGGAGAACTCTATAAGACGAGAAAAGGTTCTCACGGTTGTATCAATATGCCGCCGGCTTTGGCAGGACAATTGTATGATATGCTTCAAGTGGGGTGCCCGGTCGTGATTCATTATTAAAAGTAAAGAGGTAAAGACATGTATAAATTATTAAAACGAGATGGACTCGCAAAACGAGGCGAGTTCCATACAGTGCACGGGGTCATTCAGACCCCTGTATTTATGAATGTAGGAACTGCGGCGGCAATCAAAGGCGCCGTATCTACAGAAGATTTACAAGGAATTAAGACGCAGGTAGAGTTATCCAATACGTATCATCTGCATGTGAGACCCGGAGATCAAGTGGTGAAAAAGTTAGGCGGTCTTCATAAATTTATGGTATGGGATAAGCCGATTCTGACAGATTCCGGTGGGTTCCAGGTGTTTTCGCTTGCGGGACTTCGTAAGATTAAAGAAGAAGGTGTGTACTTTAACTCTCACATTGATGGCAAAAAAATCTTTATGGGACCGGAGGAAAGTATGCAGATTCAGTCCAATCTGGCTTCTACGATTGCAATGGCATTTGATGAGTGCCCATCCAGTGTGGCGACAAGAGAATATATTCAGAACTCAGTGGAACGTACAACAAGATGGCTTGCAAGATGCAAAGCCGAGATGGCAAGATTGAATACGCTTCCGGATACGATCAACCAGCACCAGATGCTATTTGGAATTAATCAAGGCGGAATTTATGAAGATATTCGTATTGAACATGCGAAAGAGATTGCAAAGATGGATTTGGATGGATACGCAGTCGGAGGGCTTGCGGTAGGAGAATCCCATGAGGAGATGTATCGCATTTTGGAGGCGGTTGTGCCGTATCTTCCGATTGAGAAACCTACGTATCTGATGGGTGTAGGGACTCCGGCAAATATTTTGGAAGCGGTTGACAGGGGTGTTGACTTTTTTGACTGTGTATATCCGAGCCGAAACGGAAGACATGGACATGTATATACAAATCAGGGGAAATTAAACTTGTTCAATGCAAAATATGAGCTGGATGACGCGCCGATTGAAGAGGGCTGCCAGTGTCCTGCATGCCGCACATACAGCAGAGCGTACATCAGACATCTTTTGAAAGCAAAAGAGATGCTTGGAATGAGACTCTGTGTGCTGCATAATTTGTATTTCTATAACAATATGATGGAAGAGATCAGAGCTGCGATTGAAGCAGGACGCTATAAAGAATACAAAAGAGAAAAACTTGCAGGAATGGGAATTCAGGAAGTATAAAAAAATTATGAAATCTAAAAAAACACTTGATGTATGTCTATAGATTGTGTATGATGGTCGTAGTGTTTAAAAATAGTAGGAGGAAATAAGATGAATAATCCAATATTTTTGCTTATTTTTTATGCAGTAATTCTTGGGGGATTTTGGTTCTTACTGATGCGTCCACAGAAGAAAGAACAGAAGAGAATACAGTTGATGTTATCTGAACTGGCAGTAGGTGATACTGTGTTGACAACAAGTGGATTCTACGGAGTAATCATTGATATTACAGACGAGGATGTAATTGTAGAGTTTGGTAATAACAAGAACTGCCGTATTCCGATGCAGAAAGCAGCGATTACGCAGGTAGAAAAAGCAAATACAGAAGAATAAGTGAATGTAAAGGGAAGGCTTAGCCTTCTCTTTTTTTGGTCTTAAAACAGAGTATACTCTAAAAAATACACTTTTCCGTATTAAAGGGTTGAAACGTGAATAAAAATACGATATGATTAGACCTATAAACTTTTGCAAGAGAAGGGAAGAGATATATGGAATTGAAAGTTGGAATTATCAAAGGGGATGGGATTGGTCCTGAAATTGTAGAAGAGGCAATGAAAGTATTAGATAAGGTCGGAGAAGTGTACGGCCATACATACAGATATAAAGAGTTATTGCTTGGAGGCGCCTCGATTGATGTACATGGGATCCCATTGACAGATGAGACTGTAGCGGAAGCAAAATCATGTGACGCTGTTTTGATGGGCTCTATCGGAGGAGATGCAAAAGTTTCACCGTGGTATCAGTTGGAACCAAACAGACGCCCGGAGGCAGGACTTTTAAAGATTCGAAAAGAATTGAATCTCTTTGCAAACTTAAGACCGGCAGTGCTGTATGATGAATTGAAAGGAGCATGCCCGTTAAAAGAAGAGATTACCGAAGGTGGATTTGATATGATGATCATGCGAGAACTAACGGGTGGATTGTATTTTGGAAATCGAAAGACGGAAGAGATAGATGGTGTTATGACCGCATGTGACGAACTTACCTACAATGAGAATGAGATTCGAAGAATTGCAAAGAGAGCATTTGAGATCGCGATGAAACGAAGAAAAAAAGTGATCAGTGTGGATAAAGCGAATGTCCTTGATTCTTCCAGATTATGGAGAAAGATTGTTGAGGAGGTTGCAAAAGAATATCCAGAAGTTGCTTTGGAACATATGCTTGTCGATAACTGTGCGATGCAGCTTGTAAAAGATCCAAAGCAGTTTGATGTGATTTTGACAGAAAACATGTTTGGAGACATCTTGTCCGATGAGGCAAGCATGGTGACAGGTTCGATCGGAATGCTTGCCTCGGCAAGTTTGAACGATACAAAATTCGGTCTATATGAGCCAAGTGGCGGTTCGGCACCGGATATTGCAGGCAAAGGAATTGCCAATCCGATTGCCACAATACTGTCTGCGGCGATGATGTTAAGATTTTCGTTTGACTTAGATAAAGAGGCGGATGCAATTGAAAAAGCAGTCAGTCAGGTATTAAAAGATGGGTACCGTACCATCGATATCATGTCAGAAGGAAAAGAACAGGTTGGCACTGCGAAAATCGGTGATCTGATCTGTGAAAGAATTGCGTAACGAAGGGAGAGACAGATATGAGAAGTGATACAGTAACAAAAGGAATGCAGCAGGCACCGCACCGTTCGTTGTTCAATGCATTAGGATATACAGAAGAAGAGTTGGAAAAACCGTTAGTGGGAATCGTGTGTTCTTACAATGAGATTGTGCCGGGGCATATGAATCTTGACAAGATTGCCAATGCGGTAAAAATGGGTGTGGCAATGGCTGGTGGAACGCCTGTTATGTTTCCGGCAATTGCAGTCTGTGACGGAATTGCAATGGGGCATATCGGTATGAAATATTCTCTTGTCACAAGAGACCTGATCGCAGATTCCACGGAAGCGATGGCTATGGCACATCAGTTTGATGCGCTTGTCATGATTCCGAACTGTGATAAAAATGTACCGGGACTTTTGATGGCAGCAGCAAGAATCAATGTGCCGACGATTTTTGTGAGCGGAGGTCCGATGCTTGCGGGGAGAGTGAAGGGATGCAAGACAAGCCTTTCGAGTATGTTTGAGGCAGTTGGTTCCTATGCGGCGGGAACGATGACTGCAGAAGATGTACAGGAATTTGAGAGCAAAGCATGTCCGACTTGTGGTTCCTGCTCCGGTATGTACACGGCAAACAGCATGAACTGTCTGACGGAAGTGCTTGGTATGGGATTGAAAGGAAATGGAACGATTCCGGCGGTGTATTCCGAACGAATCCGCCTTGCAAAACACGCAGGAATGAAAGTGATGGAGCTGTGGGAGAAAAATATCAGGCCAAGAGATATTATGACAGAAAAGGCGATTTTGAATGCACTTACTGTGGATATGGCGCTGGGCTGTTCGACAAACAGTATGTTACATCTTCCGGCGATTGCACATGAGATTGGAATGGATTTTGATATCACATTTGCAAATGAGATCAGTGCAAAGACCCCGAACCTCTGTCATCTCGCACCGGCAGGACACACGTATATGGAAGACCTGAACGAGGCAGGCGGTGTGTATGCAGTGATGAATGAGTTAAATAAAAAGAATCTTTTATATACAGAGTGCATGACCGTAACTGGAAAAACAGTTGGTGAGAACATTGAGGGCTGTGTCAACAAAGATCCGGATGTCATAAGACAAATTGAAAATCCATACAGTGAAACAGGTGGTCTTGCAGTGCTCACAGGAAACCTTGCACCACATGGCGGCGTTGTAAAACGTTCGGCGGTTGTGGAAGAGATGATGGTACATGAAGGTCCGGCGAGAGTGTTTGACTGTGAGGAAGATGCGATTGCCGCAATCAAAGGCGGAAAAATTGTCGCAGGTGATGTGGTTGTCATTCGCTATGAGGGACCGAAAGGAGGACCTGGAATGAGGGAGATGCTCAATCCGACATCGGCAATTGCCGGTATGGGACTCGGCTCCAGTGTGGCGTTGATTACGGATGGGCGTTTCAGTGGCGCATCAAGAGGTGCATCCATCGGACACGTGTCTCCGGAAGCAGCAGTGGGAGGTCCAATTGCGTTAGTGGAAGAAGGCGATATCATTAAGATCAATATCCCGGAAAATAAAATAGAGCTGGCTGTTTCGGATGAGCTGCTTGCAAAAAGGAAAGCAGAGTGGAAACCAAGAAAACCAAAGGTTACAACAGGTTATTTGGCAAGATATGCGGCGCTGGTGACATCCGGAAACAGAGGAGCTGTATTAGAAATCCCAAGATAAAGAGAAGGAGAAAGACAGATGCAATTAACAGGAGCAGAAATCGTGATCGAATGTTTGAAAGAGCAGGGAGTGGATACTGTATTTGGATATCCGGGAGGTGCGATTTTAAATGTATACGATGCGTTATATAAACATAGCGATGAGATTTGTCATATATTGACTTCCCACGAACAGGGAGCTGCACATGCAGCAGACGGATATGCAAGAGCAACCGGGAAAGTAGGTGTCTGCCTTGCAACAAGTGGACCGGGAGCCACGAATCTTGTAACCGGGATTGCGACGGCGTATATGGATTCCATTCCGGTAGTGGCGATTACCTGTAACGTAGGTGTTTCCCTGCTTGGAAAAGATAGTTTTCAGGAAATAGATATCGCAGGCATTACAATGCCGATTACAAAGCACAATTATATCGTCAAAGATGTCGATAAATTGGCGGATACGATTCGAAAAGCGTTTTTGATTGCAAGGACAGGAAGACCGGGACCAGTTCTGATCGATATTCCGAAAGATGTGACTGCAAATCTGAGTGAATATCAAAAAGTAGAAATTGACGTCACAGATATTCAGAGAAAGAAAATCGATGAAGATGAGATTGAAACAGCGGTGAAAATGATTCAGAGAGCCAAGAAACCATATATTTTTGTGGGTGGCGGAGCAGTTTTGTCAGGAGCAAGTGAGTCTTTAGTGGAATTTGCACATAAAATTGATGCGCCTGTGACGGATTCTCTGATGGGAAAAGGAGCATTTCCGGGAACAGATGAGCTGTACTCTGGAATGCTTGGAATGCATGGAACGAAAGCGTCAAATTTTGGAGTGAGCCAATGCGACCTTTTGATTGTGGTCGGTGCAAGGTTCAGTGACCGTGTGACTGGAAATGCAAAGAAATTTGCACATCATGCGAAAATTCTGCAAATTGATATTGATCCGGCAGAAATAGATAAAAATATTCTCACAGATGCGAGTGTGACCGGAGATATCAAAGAAGTTCTGATAATCCTGAATGAAAAGGTGGAACAGCAAAGTCATGAGGAATGGAAACAGCAGATTGAGGAATATAAAGAGAAACATCCTCTGACGTATCATCCAAAAGGACTTACAGGACCGTATATTGTGGAAGAAATATACAGACAGACTAACGGAGACGCAATCATTACAACAGAAGTCGGACAGCATCAGATGTGGGCGGCACAATTTTATAAATACACAAAACCGAGAACACTTTTAACTTCGGGAGGTCTTGGAACAATGGGCTATGGACTTGGCGCTTCGCTCGGAGCAAAGATGGGGATGCCGGACAAGACCGTGGTCAATATTGCCGGAGATGGATGTTTCCGAATGAATATGAATGAGATTGCAACAGCGGCAAGATACAATATTCCGATCATTCAAGTCGTGGTAAATAACCATGTACTTGGCATGGTGCGTCAGTGGCAGACGCTGTTTTATGAAAAGCGTTATTCTGCAACCGTGTTAAATGATGCGGTAGACTTTGTAAAATTGGCAGAAGCAATGGGGGCGGTCGGAATACGTGCAGCGACACGGGAAGAGTTTCAAAAAGCTTTCCAGGAGGCGCTGGCTATGGGGAGACCGGTTGTGATTGACTGCCAGATCGACAGTGATGAAAAAGTATGGCCGATGGTTGCACCAGGGGCTGCGATCAGCGAGGCATTTAGTGAAGAAGATTTAGAAAAATAAAAATGAAGTGGAGGAATAAAAAATGAGCAGAGTGTATAATTTTTCAGCAGGACCGGCAGTATTGCCAGAAAGTGTTCTAAAATCAGCAGCAGAAGAGATGTTAGATTACAAGGGATGCGGAATGTCGGTTATGGAGATGAGTCATAGATCGAAAGCATTTGAGGAGATTATCAAAACGGCGGAGTCGGATTTAAGAGAGCTCATGCATATTCCGGATAACTATAAAGTGCTGTTTTTGCAGGGAGGAGCGTCACAGCAGTTTGCGATGATTCCGATGAACTTGATGAAAAACAAGGTGGCGGACTACATTGTGACTGGACAATGGGCAAAAAAAGCATACCAGGAAGCAGCAAAATATGGTAAGGTCAATAAAATTGCTTCTTCAGAAGATAAAACATTTTCTTACATACCAGATTGTTCAGATCTTCCAATCTCAGAAGATGCAGACTATGTGTATATTTGTGAAAATAATACGATTTATGGAACCAAATTTAAGGAACTGCCAAATACAAAAGGAAAGACACTTGTAGCCGATGTATCATCCTGCTTTTTATCAGAGCCGGTAGATGTCAGCAAATATGGAATTATTTATGGTGGTGTACAAAAGAATATCGGACCTGCAGGTGTAGTTATTGTGATTATCCGCGAAGATTTGATTACAGAAGATGTACTCCCAGGAACACCTACGATGCTCACATATAAGACACATGCTGATGAAGATTCTCTTTACAACACTCCGCCTGCTTATGGAATTTATATCTGTGGAAAAGTATTTCAGTGGCTGAAAGAGATGGGTGGTCTGGAAGCGATGAAAGAGAGAAATGAAAGAAAAGCAAAGATTCTTTACGATTTTCTTGATCAAAGTAAATTGTTCAAAGGAACAGTGGAAAAGAAAGATCGCTCTCTTATGAATGTGCCGTTTGTTACAGGAAGTGACGAGTTAGATGCAAAATTTGTAAAAGAAGCAAAGGCGGCAGGACTTGAGAATTTAAAAGGTCACAGAAGTGTTGGAGGTATGAGAGCAAGTATCTATAATGCGATGCCGGAAGAAGGCGTTCAGGCACTGGTGGACTTTATGAAAAAATTTGAGGAGGAGAATCTGTAGATATGTATAAATTTCATTGTTTAAATCCAATCGCAGAAGTAGGCTTAAACCAGTTTACAGGCGAGTATGAAGCTGAAGGAAAGTTAGAAGGTGTAGACGCAGTGCTTGTGAGAAGTGCTGCAATGCATGATTTAGAATTTGATAAAGAGTTAAAAGTAATTGCACGTGCAGGAGCAGGCGTGAATAACATTCCACTTGACAGATGTGCAGAAGAAGGAATTGTTGTATTTAATACACCGGGAGCAAATGCAAATGGTGTGAAAGAACTTGTGATTGCAGGTATGTTGCTCGCATCCAGAGATATCATCGGGGGGATTAACTGGGTGCAGGAGCACGAAGAAGACGGTGATGTGGCAAAACATGCGGAGAAACAAAAAAGGCATTTGCGGGCTGTGAATTGGAAGGAAAGAAACTTGGAGTGATCGGTCTTGGTGCAATTGGTGTTCTCGTTGCAAACGCAGCGGCTCATCTTGGCATGGATGTATACGGTTATGACCCTTATATTTCGGTAGATGCAGCCTGGAAATTATCAAGAAATATTTATCATGCAAAAACAGTGGATGAATTGTATAAAGAATGTGATTACATTACAATTCATGTTCCGGCACTGGAGAGCACAAAAGGAATGATCAATAAAGATGCGATCAGTTTGATGAAAAAAGATGTGGTTGTATTGAACTTCGCACGAGATGTGCTTGTGAACGAAGAAGATATGATCGACGCACTGGAAAGCGGAAAGGTGAAACGGTATGTCACAGATTTCCCGAATCCATTGGTAGCAGGCGTGAAAGGAACGATTGTGATTCCGCATTTAGGGGCATCTACAGAGGAATCGGAGGATAATTGTGCAAAGATGGCAGTAAAAGAAGTGATGGATTTCCTGGAAAACGGGAATATTAGAAATTCTGTCAACTATCCGAACTGCGATATGGGATACCGTGATGGAAAGACAAGAATCACGATTCTCCATCACAATGTACCGAATATGATTGGTCAGTTCACAACCTTGCTTGCAGAGGCAGGAGTGAATATTTCTGACATGACAAATAAGAGTAAGAAGGAATACGCTTATACGATGATTGATATTGAAGGCGGATTGAACGAAGAGATTAAAGAAAAATTGGGCACGATAAAGGATGTTTTAAGAGTTCGTGTGATTGAATAGGAAAAAGGCTGCAAGTTCAGAGATGGATTTGCAGTCTTCTTTTTTTACAACAAAATTGTAGCAAAACGTAGCAAATACGTAACATTTTTTTAAGGGGTTCTTAAGGGCAGAAACATTGCAATACAAACAGAAGTGGACTATAATAAATTTTGCAAACAAAAGTAGGAGTACGAGTGATATGTTTAGGGTGAGAAAAGGAATAAGGTACAGAAGAAGAAAAAAGATTGCAGTTGGGATTGTATTGGTTACAATATTGCTTATCTTGTTAGGGGGACTGATTTTTAGAATCGCAAAGAGAACGATTCCGGAAGTGATTTTAAAAGTGAAAAATGTGTCAATTCTTCAAGATGAGGAGATTCCGCAGATTCAGGCTGCCGCTTCTTGTAAGGACGAAAAATACAGTGAGAAAGAACTGGAAAAAGGATATACTGTGAAAGATTTTGTGAAGGATTTGAATGCGGGGAAAGGATATCGGCTAACATATGAGATTGATCAGACAAAAGAAGGAGAGTATCCAATTACCATTTCTTTTGAAAAAAGATTTGAAGAAAAAAATAGATAAGAAATGGAGAAAAAAGCTAAAGGTTCAGGTGAAAAACGGCACTTGCCAAGTTAAAGAATAAATACGGGACTTGGGAAGATAAAAAATTTAAAAAGTGGGACGGTACCTATGCGGCATCAGAATTTGTTCTTTCAAAAGAGAAGACATATTACATAGATGAGAATGGAGAGATGACAATTGGATGGAAAGATATTGAGCATTTTCGATATTTTTTTGATGAAAAAGGAGTAATGATTACTGGATGGAAAGAGATGGAAGGGGCAACTTATTACTTTCAAGAAGATGGAAAGATGAGTGTTGGATGGGAGAAAATAGGAGAAGATACCTATTATTTTGACAAAGAAGGAAAAAATGCTGACAGGCTCACAAAGGATATTTCAGTTGGATTGTGTGTTTGGTGAAGATGGAAAGCTACAATCAAAAACAAGCAAAGTGAATCCAGAGAAACCAATGATTGCATTAACATTTGATGACGGACCGGGAAAATACACGGATTCTCTTTTGGATAAATTGGAGGAGTATGGTGCAAGGGCTACTTTCTTTATGGTGGGAACGAATGCGGCGAAGTATCCGGATACCATTAAGCGAATGGAAGAGATTGGGTGCGAAATTGGTAATCATACGACGAATCATAAAAATCTCGTCAAACTAGATGATGCAAGTGTCAAAGAAGAGATTCAGTCTACAGATGCAGCGATTGCGGCAGCGGTGGGACATGGAGCAAGTCTGTTGCGTCCGCCGTTTGGCTCTTATAACGACAAGGTGAAGAGTTTGGCAGGAAAGCCGGTCATCATGTGGTCTTTAGATACGCTTGACTGGAAGAAAAAGGATGCGGCATTGATTAGAGATTACGTCCTTGAGACGGTCAGTGATGGAGATGTGATTTTGCTTCATGATATACATGACTTTTCCGTAAATGCGGCATTTGAGTTAATCCCAAAACTGATTGAACAAGGATATCAGCTGGTGACAGTGAGTGAGCTTGCAGAAGCAAGAGGAATCTCGCTGGAAAATGGAGTGCGTTATTCACAGTTTTATAAACAATAAAAAGCTTGTAAGTATGTTTGAGGTACTTACAAGCTTTTTGCTTAATTATCGTTGATTTTTCTGATGTTTTTCAAGCAATTTATGAATCTTATCGGTTGGATTCATGACAGAACCAATGGTAATGTCATGATTCAAAGAATCAATGATAAGTGCAAGGAATTTGCTCATGTCTGCCATAACAAAATATGGTTTTTCATATAATTCGGATGGAAGGTATGTCAAGTTCGTTGTGATGACACGATCGATGTAGCCTTTTTCATAATAATCGTCAAATTTTGCAAAGCCATCTGTAAATAATCCAAAGGTTGTGCAGACAAATACACGGTTAGCGCCGCGTTCTTTAATCTGTTTTGCAACATCCAACATACTTTCTCCGGAGGAAATCATATCATCGATAATGATTGCATTCTTTCCGGCAAGATCATCACCTAAAAATTCATGTGCCACGATTGGATTTTTCCCATTTACAATTGTAGAGTAGTCGCGACGTTTGTAGAACATACCCATATCTACGCCTAAAACGTTTGAAAAATAAACGGCACGGTGCATAGCGCCTTCATCCGGACTGATGATCATCAGGTGATCCTTGTCCACTTTCAAATCAGGCTCTGCGCGGAGCAAAGCTTTCATAAACTGATATGGCGGTGTAAAGTTATCGAATCCTTTGAGCGGAATTGCATTTTGTACACGTGGGTCGTGCGCATCAAATGTGATGATATTCGATACACCCATTGCTGTAAGTTCTTCTAATGCAAATGCACAGTCAAGAGACTCTCTCTTTGTCCGTTTGTGTTGACGACTTTCATACAAAAATGGCATAATAACGTTGATGCGGCGTGCTTTTCCGGTAGCAGCCGAGATAATACGTTTTAAATCCTGATAATGGTCATCTGGTGACATGTGGTTTTTATGTCCGTTTACAGAGTATGTAAGGCTGTAGTTACATACATCTACCATGATGAATAAGTCTGTGCCGCGGATGGATTCGCGAAGCATACCTTTTGCTTCACCTGAACCAAAACGAGGGCACGCGCTGTCAACTAAATAGTTCTCCAGACGGTAATTTGCAATTGAAGCGGAATCCGGCCATTTTTCAACTGCATTCTGGCGAAAGGAAACGATGTAGTCATTTACTTTTTGACCAAGTTCTTTGCAACTATCCAATGCGGCTATTTTAAGAGGAGCAATTGGAAGTGCTTTTTCTAATAATGTGATATTTGCCATAGGGGCCTCCATAAAAATAAATTCTTTTAACATACCCATATTAGCAAAAAAATCATTTGCTTCAAGAATTTCATGTGGAAATTGCTTTTTTTGAAAAATTTAGTATGATAGAGATTAGAATTAGTATAAATAGTAATTAATAGGAGAAAAAATATGAGTAAACCAATTGTAGCGATAGTCGGAAGACCGAATGTAGGGAAGTCGACATTATTCAATGCACTGGCGGGAGAGATGATTTCCATCGTGAAAGACACGCCGGGTGTGACAAGAGATAGAATCTATGCAGAAGTAACGTGGCTTGATAAGGAATTTACAATGATTGATACCGGAGGAATTGAACCTGACAGCAAAGATATTATTTTATCGCAGATGAGAGAACAGGCTCAGATTGCTATTGATACGGCTGATGTCATTGTTTTCATTACGGATGTAAGACAGGGGCTTGTAGATGCAGATTCCAAGGTTGCAGATATGTTAAGACGCTCTGGAAAGCCGGTTGTGCTTGTTGTCAATAAAGTGGACAGCTTCCAGAAGCTTATGCCGGATGTGTACGAATTTTATAATTTAGGAATCGGTGACCCAATCCCGATTTCGGCAGCATCCAGACTTGGTATCGGTGATATGCTTGATGAAGTAGTGAAATTCTTCCCGGAGGGAAATGCGACGGAAGAAGAGGATGAAAGACCAAGAATTGCAATTGTGGGTAAACCAAATGTTGGAAAATCTTCTATTGTCAATAAATTGCTTGGTGAGAACCGTGTGATTGTATCCGATGTTGCAGGCACGACACGTGATGCAATTGATACTGCAATCAAATATCATGGAAAAGAATATGTGTTTATTGATACAGCAGGTCTGCGAAGAAAGAATAAGATTAAAGAAGAGCTGGAGCGTTATAGTATCATTCGTACTGTGACAGCGGTGGAACGTGCCGACGTTGTCTTAATGGTGATCGATGCGGTGGAAGGAATCACAGAGCAGGATGCAAAGATCGCCGGAATTGCCCATGAAAGAGGAAAAGGAATTATCATTGTTGTCAATAAATGGGATGCGATTGAGAAACATGATAAGACAATGTACGAGTATGAGAAAAAGATTCGTCAGACATTGGCGTATATGCCATATGCAGAGATTATGTATGTGTCTGCAGCGACAGGACAGCGCCTGAACAAGCTTTATGAGATGATTGATGTCGTGATGGAGAATCAGACACTTCGTGTGGCTACAGGTGTTCTCAACGAGATCATGGCAGAGGCAGTTGCGATGCAGCAGCCGCCGTCGGATAAAGGAAAGCGTTTGAAATTGTACTATATTACACAGGTAGCGGTAAAACCGCCGACATTTGTTATCTTTGTGAATGATAAGGAATTGATGCACTTTTCATATACAAGATATTTGGAGAATAAGATTAGAGAAGCGTTTGGCTTTAAGGGAACTTCACTGAAATTTTTCATCCGCGAGCGAAAGGAAAAGGAGCATTAGTAGTATGGAACGTTTGATTTGTGTTGTAATCGGATATCTGTTTGGCTTGTTTCAGACAGGGTACTTTTATGGAAAATTAAAACACATTGACATCAGACAACATGGAAGCGGCAATGCCGGGACGACAAACGCTCTCAGAACGTTAGGATGGACCGCGGGGGCAATCACCTTTTTGGGCGATTGCCTGAAATGTGTTGCAGCAGTTGCAGTTGTGTACTGGCTGTACGGCTCTACACATGATAATATCAGTCTGCTTGCAATGTATGCCGGGATGGGCGCAGTACTTGGACACAATTTTCCCTTTTATTTAAAATTCAAAGGAGGAAAAGGAATTGCGGCGACAGCAGGATTGATTCTTGCTACGAATCCGATTATGATGCTGATTGCGGCTATTGTATTTATTTTGGTTGTGGCAGTGACCCGATACGTTTCGTTGGGGTCACTTATTCTAGTGGTATTGTTTTTGGCTGAAGTGATTGTGTATGGTCAGATGGGAGGATTTTCTCTGACACAGCCAGAATTATATGAAATGTATATGATTGCGTTTGTTTTGATGCTGATGGCATTTTACAGACATCGTGCAAACATCAAGCGTCTTTTGAACGGGACGGAAAATAAATTTGGAGCAGACAGGAAAACGAAATAGAGGCAGGAGGATATGGCATGGCAAAAGCAGGCATCATGGGAGCCGGAAGCTGGGGAACAGCGTTGGCGTTATTACTGTATAAAAATGGACACGAGGTCACTTTGTGGTCTATCAATCGTGACGAGGTAGAGGAATTAAAAAAGAAAGAGAACATAAGAGTAAACTGCCGGGGGTGAAGATTCCGGAAGATTTGAGGATTACAAACAGTATGGAAGAAGCCGTTGCAGGGAAGGATTTTGTTGTTCTTGCAGTACCTTCACCATTTATCCGAAGCACAGCGAGAAATATGAAACCGTATGTGGTTAAACATCAAAAGCTTGTCAATGTGGCAAAAGGAATTGAGGAGACGACGCTTAAGACCCTTTCGGAACAGATTGAGGAAGAACTTCCGATGGTGGATGTAGCTGTGTTATCAGGACCGAGTCATGCAGAGGAAGTGGGCAGAGGACTTCCGACAACATGTGTTGTAGGCGCGAAGACAAAAGAGACGGCTGAATATCTTCAGAAGATGTTTATGAACGAAACATTCCGTGTGTATACAAGCCCGGATATTCTCGGAATAGAGGTAGGTGGAGCACTGAAAAATGTCATTGCACTCGCGGCTGGAATTGCGGATGGTCTCGGATACGGTGACAATACAAAGGCGGCGCTTATCACTCGTGGAATTGCGGAGATTGGAAGACTGGGTATCCAGATGGGCGGTAAGATGGAAAGCTTTACCGGACTTACCGGAATTGGAGATTTGATCGTGACCTGTGCAAGCGTACACAGTCGAAACCGAAAAGCCGGATACCTGATTGGACAGGGAAAGACGATGCAGGAAGCAATGGACGAAGTAAAGATGGTCGTGGAAGGTGTTTATTCTGCGAAGGCAGCAATGAAACTTGCAGAAAAATATGAGGTGTCCATGCCGATCATTGAGCAGGTAAATCAAGTGCTTTTTGAAGGAAAAGATGCCGCAAAGGCAGTTAACGAATTGATGTTAAGAGATGGAAAAATTGAACATAGTGACTTACCGTGGGAGTAAAAGGAATTAAAAACAAGAGAATATAGTACATATCAAACCGATTGGCTGCATACACTGTACAAGTGAATAGCAGGAGGGATCATATGGAAGTATTCGATGTTTATAAAGATATACAGGCGAGAACCAACGGAGAAATTTATCTTGGGGTGGTGGGGCCGGTAAGAACCGGAAAATCTACTTTTATCAAACGATTTATGGACTTGTTAGTTTTGCCAAAGATAGAGGATGAACATAGCAGACAGCGGACAAAAGATGAGTTGCCTCAGTCTGCATCCGGGAAAACAATCATGACGACGGAACCGAAATTTGTACCGAAAGAGGCAGCGGAAATTTCACTCATGGATGATGTGACAGTAAAAGTACGCCTGATAGACTGTGTCGGCTATATGGTGAAAGGTGCGGCGGGACACACAGAGAATGAGGAAGAACGCCAGGTAAAGACACCGTGGTTTGACTATGAGATTCCATTTACAAAAGCAGCAAGCATTGGAACGCAGAAGGTGATTCATGATCATGCCACGATTGGAATCGTAATCACAACAGACGGAACAATCTGTGATCTTAAGAGAGAAAATTATATCGAGGCAGAAGATAAGACAATCCGGGAACTGCAATCTATCGGGAAACCGTTTGTCGTACTCGTAAATTCAAAAAGACCATATGGGGAAGAGGCAAAGCAGGCGGCGGAAAGTATAAGGCAAAAGCATGGGGTTACGGCGATGGCGCTTAACTGTGAACAACTGCGGGAGGAGGATATTCACCGGATCATGGAAAATGTACTGTTTGAATTTCCTATTTCGGAAGTGGAGTTTTATATTCCAAAGTGGGTGGAGATGTTGTCTCGGGAACATAAGATCAAAGCGGATCTGCTTTGGCATATAAAAGAGATGATGAAAGATTTTTCGGAAATCAAAGATGCGGTAAGAGGAATTGCAAAACCAGACAGCATGTACATAAAAGAGATGAAGGTAGATGATGTGGCATTGGATACCGGGTGTGTAAAAGTACGGATTCAGGTGGCGGATAATTATTACTATGAGATGTTAAGTGAGCTGACTGGAACGTCGATTGAAGGAGAATACGAACTGATCCGTACGATGAAGGAGATGGCGGCTCTTCGCAAAGAATATGAAGGCGTAAAAGATGCGATGGAATCGGTAAAAATGAAGGGTTATGGCGTGGTGAGCCCGAGAAAAGAAGAAATCCAACTGGAGGAACCGGTTATTATCAAGCAGGGGAATAAATATGGTGTGAAAATTCATTCCGAAGCACCGTCGATTCATATGATCCGGGCAAATATAGAGACAGAAATTGCACCGATTGTGGGCAGTGAGCAGCAGGCAAATGATTTGGTTAATTATATCAAAGATGCAAGTGCAACAGAGGAAGGTGTGTGGGGAACCAATATTTTTGGAAAATCCATTGAAGAACTTGTGACGGATGGTATGCGCAATAAGATTGTTGCAATCAACGATGAGAGCCAATCGAAATTGCAGGATACAATGCAGAAAATTGTCAACGACAGTAATGGAGGTATGGTTTGCATTATCATTTGAGATAAAGCTCTTGACGTTTGCAGAAATAAAAGTAAAAAAACACACTTAAAGACGGGGGAAAAAAGTTTTCTCCCGTCTTTAAGTGTGTTATACTATAAAAACAGGAGGATGAAAAAGATGATTCGTTTTAATTGTGATTATAATGAGGGAGCACACCCTCGTATTTTAGAGACACTTGTAAAAACTAATATGGAGCAGACACCGGGATATGGTGAAGATCCATATTGCGAAAAGGCAGCAAAAGTAATCAAGAATTTGTGTAAAAGGGAAGATGCAGCAGTGCATTTTCTTGTGGGAGGCACACAGGCAAATCTGACGGTAATTTCATCAATTCTTCGCCCGTATCAGGCAGTGCTTTGTGTGGAAGAAGGTCATATCAATGTGCATGAGACAGGAGCTATTGAGGCATGTGGGCACAAGGTAATGACAGTTTCGGGGAAAGATGGAAAGATTGATGCAGAACAGATTAAAGAAGTATATACACAGCACTGGTCCGACAGTTCACATGAACATATGACACAGCCGAAGCTTGTGTATATTTCCAACCCGACGGAACTTGGAACGATGTACAGCAAGTCGGAATTGGAAGCGATACGAAACATGTGTAATGAATGTGGACTATATTTGTTTTTAGACGGAGCAAGACTTGGATATGGGCTGATGGCAGAAGAAAATGATCTGACATTGGAAGTATTGGCGGAGAACTGTGATGTGTTTTACATCGGAGGAACGAAAGTGGGAGCATTGTTCGGAGAAGCAGTTGTTATCTGCAATAAAGCGCTTCAGGAGGATTTTAGATATCTGATCAAGCAGAAGGGTGGTATGCTTGCAAAGGGAAGATTGCTGGGAATCCAGTTTTTAGAACTTTTAAAAGATGGCTTGTATTTTGAAATCGCAGGGCATGCAATCCAAATGGCAATGATCCTGAAGAAAGGACTTGAGGAAGCCGGATATTCATTTTTCATCGACAGTGTAACCAACCAGCAGTTCGTGATTGTGTCTGATGAAAAATTGGAACAGCTGAAAGAAAAATATGCATATACATATCAGCAGCGATACGATGCGACATCCAGCGTGATTCGTCTTTGCACAAGCTGGGCGACAAAAGAGGAAGATGTTTATCAATTACTAAAGGATATGAGGTAAGGAGACAAAAGATGCGTGAAAAGCTGACACATTTTGATGAAAAAGGAAATGCAGTGATGGTAGATGTCTCAGAAAAAGAGGTGACATCAAGAGTCGCGGTGGCGTCTGGAAAGATCCGTGTCAATGCAAAGGTGATGGAGGCGGTTAAAAAGGGTACTTCCAAAAAGGGAGATGTGCTTGGGGTGGCACGTGTGGCGGGAATCATGGCGGTCAAGCAGACGGCGAATCTGATTCCAATGTGCCATACACTTCTGATCAGCAAATGTGAGATTGCCTACGAGATTTCAGAAGATACGTTGGAAATTCTGGCAAGATGTACTGTGAAAGTAGAGGGGAAGACCGGAGTTGAGATGGAAGCGCTGACAGGAGTCAGTGTCACGTTGTTGACGATTTATGATATGTGCAAGGCAATTGATCGTACCATGGAATTGTCAGAGATACATTTGGAAGAAAAAAAGGCGGAAAAAGCGGACATTTTAGGAGGGAAAATAATATGAGAGTTGCAATTATAACAGCAAGTACTTTAGGATACAAAGGGGAAAGAGAAGACAAAAGCGGACCATATATTAAAAAGTCGTAGAAAATGCAGGATTTGAAGTAAAGGTGATGAAGGTGCTTCCGGATGACCGCAGGATTTTGGGAGAAGTGATGAAACGGCTGGCAGACAGTAATATTGTCGACTTAATCATCACGACAGGTGGAACTGGATTTTCAGAAAGCGACGTAACACCTGAGGCAACGTTGGATATTGTAGAGCGACAGGTGCCTGGAATACCGGAGGCAATGCGTGCCTACAGTATGCAGTTTACAAAACGGGCAATGCTGTCAAGGGCTGCGGCTGGAATCCGCAAACAGACATTGATCGTAAACTTTCCGGGAAGTCCGAAATCGCTGAAAGAATCACTGGAATATATTTTGCCTGAACTGATACACGGCGTAGAGATTTTACAGGGAATTGCGAAAGAGTGCGCAGCTCCAAAGGAAGCGTAAAAGATGAAAAAGATTGAGACAAAAGATGCGGTAGGTCATGTGATTTGTCATGATATTACAATTATTGTAAAAGATCAGATTAAAGATACTGCATTTCGAAAAGGACATATTGTGCGGGAAGAAGATATTCCCAAACTGTTATCTATTGGAAAAGACCATCTTTATGTGTGGGAGAAAGAAGAGGGAATGCTGCACGAGAATGAGGCGGCAAAGATTCTGGCATCTGTATGCGAAAGCGCATATATGAAGCGGAGTCCGGTAAAAGAAGGAAAGATTGAGTTGTCGGCAACACAGAGAGGACTTTTTCAAATTGATTTGGAAAAGCTTTGTGCCATCAATGAGTTGGAAGATATCATGATTGCATCCAGACATCATAACCAGCCGGTGAATGTCGGGGACAAACTGGTTGGGACAAGAGTGATTCCGCTGGTCATTTCGGAAGAGAAGATGAAGCAAGTTAAAGAAATCGGTGGAAAAGAGCCATTATTTCGAATTTTACCATATAAGCGAAAAACAGCCGGAGTGGTGACGACTGGAAATGAAGTGTACTATGGGCGGATACAGGACACATTTACTCCGGTTATTCGAGAAAAACTGAAAGCATATGATGTGGAAGTGTTGGTTCATAAAACCGTACCGGATAAAAAAGAAAAGATTGTAGAAGCAATTCGGGAGATAAAAGGCAAAGGAGTAGATATGGTACTTTGTACCGGAGGAATGAGTGTCGATCCGGATGATATGACACCGAGTGCAATTAAAGAAAGTGGAGCGCAGATTATTTCCTACGGGGCTCCGGTTCTTCCGGGGGCGATGTTCCTGCTTGGCTGTTTTTCGGATGGAACACCGGTTATAGGACTGCCAGGATGCGTGATGTATGCAAAAGCGACCATTTTTGATTTGCTTCTTCCACGGATACTTGCAGATGTACCGGTTACGAAGAAGGATTTGGCAAAGATGGGAGCAGGAGGATTATGTCTTGGCTGCGATATCTGTACGTATCCGAATTGTGGATTTGGAAAAGGAGTATAGAGATTTATGGGAGTTGTGAGAGCTGTTTGTATCAGTGAAAAGAAAGGAACAGAAAAGCAAAATGTACATAAGGCAAAGCTGGTTGCGGATTCTGGTCTGAAAGGAGATGCGCATGCAGGCAACTGGCATAGACAGGTGAGTCTGTTGTCTTATGAGCAGATAGAAGCGTTTTCGGCAAAGAGGGGCACAGATAGAATTCGGTGCGTTTGGAGAGAATCTTGTCGTAGAGGGATTTGATTTAAAAACCCTTCCGATTGGAACAAGATTTCGCTGCAACGATGTGATTCTTGAGATGACGCAGATAGGAAAGGAATGTCATCACGGGTGCAGGATTTTTCAGACGATGGGAGACTGCATCATGCCAAGAGAAGGTGTGTTTGCAGTTGTAATTCAAGGCGGGGAGATTTCAGAGGGTGACTGTATAGAGCTTTTGACAGATAAGGAGGAGTAAATGAAAATCACATATATTTCACACAGTGGGTTTGCGGTGGAACTGGAGAACCATATTTTTCTGTTTGACTATTACAAAGGGGAGATACCAAAGTTTGATCCGGGGAAAGGCATAGTTGTATTTGCAAGCCATGTCCATCATGATCATTATGTAGAAGAAATTTTTGAATTGAGAGAACAATATCCGGATGTGCACTATGTTCTGTCTTCGGATATTCGAAGGTCAGCGAAAAAAATTTTGGAAGAAAAGCAAATCGAAGCTCAGGTCTCTTTTTTGAGAATCCATCAGGAGCTTGAACTGGGAAAGGTGCGGATTCAGACTTTGAAGTCAACAGATGCAGGTGTTGCTTTTTTGGTGGAGTGCGAAGGAAGAACAATTTACCATGCAGGAGATTTAAATTGGTGGCATTGGGAAGGAGAGCCGGATGCGTATAATGAACATATGAAGACGGCGTATCTGAAGGAAATTGAAAAATTGAAGGACACACCGATCGATGTGGCATTTGTGCCTGTAGATCCAAGGCTTGGCGAGCAGTATTATTATGGAATAGATGGATTTGCAAAACGGGTGGATGCAAAAGCATTGATTCCGATGCATTGCTGGGGGGACTATACAGTTTGTGAAAAACTGATGCATCAGGAGGAGACAAAGGAGTATCGAGAGCGGATTTATCCGATCACAAAAGAAGGAGAGAAAATATGTCTCAAGATATCATAGTCGTAGCAGGATTGTTTGCTGTTCTTGCCGGCATTTGGGTGGTGAACATGGTAAGCCGTAAAAATCGAATGGGATATATACAGGCAATGCTGAAAGAAGAGTGGGGCAGTGGACATCCAAAAGAATATACATATGAGGAATTTGAATGGATTTCACATTATTACAAGAATCGACAGGAGAGAAGATGTGCCAAAGGGGCGTTTATCGATGATATCACATGGAATGATCTGGAGATGGATGATGTATTCTTAAAGTTAAATCATACTTATTCCAATATTGGCGAGGACTATTTGTATGATCTTTTGAGGAGACCACAAACGGAGGAATCTGTGCTGAGAGAGCGAGAGCGTCTGATTACTTATTTTGCAGAGCATGAAAAAGAGCGCAGAGTTTTTCAGACCAAATTCTATGAAATTGGGAAATTATTAAAAGTTCCGGTCAGTGATTATATTTACCGTTTATCTGAAGTGAAAAAGAAAAGCAACACACCGCACTATCTGGCAATTGGAGGAATTTTTGCCGCCATTGTTTTGGCAATTTTCAACATCACTGTCGGAGTGATTGCGTTACTTGTGGTGATGGGTGTAAATATCAACAGTTATTATAAAGAGAAGAAAGAAATCGAGGCGTATATCAGTACATTTTCTTATATCATGAAACTGCTTGATATCAGCGATCAGTTTGAACATGTTGATATTCCAGAAGTGGAACAATATGTGCAGGAGATTATCAAAGCAAAGAAACAGTTTGGCAAGTTCAAAAAGGGTTCCTCTTTGGTGGTGTCCGGACGGCATATGGGAGCATCTCTTACAGAATCCATCATGGATTATTTCCGTATGCTGTTTCATGTGGATTTAATTAAATTCAATTCGATGCTGGAAGAGTTTCAAAAAAATTTGGATGCGATTGAGTGTATGATGGAAAATCTTGGACTTTTGGACAGTATGATTGCAATCGCCTCTTATCGGGAGTCATTGTCATATTATTCTGTGCCGGAACTTGTGAAGCAGGAAAAGGCATTTTTAGAAAGTGAAGACATGTATCATCCTATGCTTGAGAATCCGGTTGCAAATACGATCAAAGAAGAACGAGGCGTGTTGGTGACGGGCTCCAATGCATCTGGGAAATCAACATTTTTAAAGACGGTGGCAATCAGTGCGGTTTTTGCACAGACGATCCACACCTGCCCGGCAAGACAGTATCGCGCCTGCTATTTTCATATTTATTCATCTATGGCGCTCAAAGATAATCTTCAGGGGAATGAGAGCTACTACATTGTGGAAATCAAATCTTTAAAAAGAATCTTGAACCGCGTAGAGGAGAAGACGCCGCTCTTATGTTTTGTGGATGAGGTGCTTCGGGGAACGAATACGATTGAGCGTATTTCAGCATCGGCTCAGATTTTAAAGAGTCTGGCAAAAGTGCATGTAATGTGTTTTGCGGCAACACATGATATTGAGTTGACACATCTTTTGGAAGAGTTTTATAGTAATTATCATTTTCAGGAAGAGGTAAAAGAAAATGATATTTTGTTTAATTACATGTTGTACGGAGGAAGAGCGGTATCCAGAAATGCTATTAAGCTGCTTGGGATTATCGGATATGACGGGGAAATTATCAAAGAGGCTGAGAAGACGGCAGAGAATTTTGTAAATACCGGAATATGGAGTTTGTAGAGAAAGTGAGAGCGATATGAAAGTAAAGATTTATACAGATGGTGCGGCACGAGGAAACCCGGATGGACCGGGAGGATACGGCACTGTGTTGGAATTTATAGATTCAAAAGGGCAGCTTCATACAAAAGAGTTGTCCTGCGGATATAAGAAGACGACGAACAACCGTATGGAATTGATGGCGGTGATCGCAGGGCTGGAGGCGCTGAACCGTCCCTGTGAGATTGAGTTATATTCGGATTCAAAATATGTGGTCGATGCATTTAATCAGCACTGGATTGATGGCTGGCTGAAAAAAGGCTGGAAACGCGGAAAAAACGAACCGGTCAAAAATGTGGATTTGTGGAAACGATTATTGAAGGCGAAAGAACCGCATCAGATTACGTTTATTTGGGTAAAAGGACATGATGGACATCCGCAGAATGAGCGCTGTGATACACTTGCAACGACAGCGGCGGATGGTGGAAATCTTTTAGATGATGTAATCGGGGGATAAAAGTACTTTACAAGTTTTGAAGAAAATGATAAAATCACAGAGGTGTAAAAGTAAGACAGACGGTCGCAGCTGCAAGTGTCGAAAGACCGCAGGTGAGGAAAGTCCGGGCTTCATAGGGCAGGATGCCGGATAACGTCCGGTGGAGGCGACTCCAAGGCTAGTGCAACAGAAATGTACCGCCCAGATTGACTCTGGGTAAGGGTGGAAGGGCAGTGTAAGAGACTACCGCCCCTTTGGTAACAAAGGGGGCATATGTAAACCCCATTCGAAGCAAGACCGAACGAAAACGATGTGGCGGCCCGTCACGTTTTAGGTAGGTTGCTTGATCTTACTGGCGACAGTAAGGCTAGATAGATGACCGTTCAACGACATAACCCGGCTTATCGTTTTGCTTTTACACGATATATTTTTAGAATTTATGAGACAATCGCTTTGAAGTGATTGTCTTTTTGCTATTAAAAGTTGCTACATATACTATAATCAGAAATATTAAATTTAAACAAACTATTGACTGATAAATTTGAAAGGAGTAGGATAAAGATAACAATAGAAGTAAACAGAAAGGGGCGTTTTTTATGACAACGTATTTCATGATTTTTTTAACAATTGTCACAGTTTTTGTTGTTGCAGCAGGATTGATTAAAGTTGGAAAAGTACCGAAAATGCCTGCTTTCTACCGCAACATGATTAGAGAAGGTGTTTTCAACCGATTGATTTTCAAGAATTATTTTTTCAGAAAAGTGTTAGAACATGGAAAACAATTGCCGGAAACAGAGATTGAAAATGTGTGTAGTTTATACAGAGGAGGGGACTGTGGGGAAAAAGAAAATTTAGTGAATATGTGAAATATTCTTTAGCAAAGGACTGGTGGCAAATTAGCCATCCAGTCCTTAAATAATGCTTGTCTTTATTATCTGTTATACTTTTCTTCACAATATTTGCAACGGTATACTTCGTTTTCAGGATCGGTCAACACGAAAACGTGATCCAGTTCCTGTTCAATAGAAGTGATGCAGCGAGGATTTTTGCATTTGATTACGTTTGTGATTTCTTTTGGAAGTTTCAAACGTTTTTTTTCAACAATTTTTTCATCCTGAATGATGTTGATTGTGATATTGTGATCAATAAAGCCGAGGATATCCAAATCGATTACGTCGATTGGGCATTCAATTTTCATAATGTCTTTTTTCCCCATCTTATTGCTTTTTGCATTTTTGATGATTGCAACGCAGCAATCTAATTTATCCAGTCTCAAATAGTGATAGATGTCCATGCTTTTTCCGGCCTGAATATGGTCAAGTACAAATCCTTCGGAAATACCACTGACATTCAATGTATTTTTTACCATGATATATATCCTTTCTCTCTATGGTTAATTTTTATTATTGTTATGAAACTTTGATCTCCAGCAAAGTGAGTATAAGTGCCATACGTACATAGACACCGTATTGTACCTGTTTAAAATAAGCGGCACGTGGGTCTTTGTCTACTTCGACAGAAATCTCGTTGACACGTGGAAGTGGATGAAGTACAAGCATATCCTTTGGCGCAAGTTCCATCTTTTTCGCATCCAATATATAAAAAATCTTTCATACGAACGTAATCATCTTCGTTAAAGAAACGTTCTTTTTGCACCCTTGTCATGTAGAGCAGGTCCAGTTCCGGAAGCGCTTCTTCCATACGAACCACCTCTTTGTAAGGCACGTTTTGTTTGTCTAGCACATCTTTGCGGATATAACTTGGCAGACGCAGCTCTTCCGGTGAAATCAAAACAAATTTGATATTCGGGTAACGTACCAGTGCGTGAATGAGAGAGTGAACCGTACGTCCGAATTTCAAATCACCGCAAAGACCGATTGTGAGATTGTCAAGTCTGCCTTTTAAAGAACGGATTGTCAAAAGATCGGTTAAAGTCTGTGTCGGATGTTGATGTCCGCCGTCACCGGCATTGATGACAGGGATAGAAGAATGTCTGCAGGCAACCATAGGCGCACCTTCCTTTGGATGTCTCATCGCACAGATGTCTGCATAGCAGGAAATCATGCGGATTGTGTCAGATACGCTCTCCCCCTTGGCGGCGGAACTGGAATCCGCGGAAGAAAATCCTAAAATACTTCCCCCCAAATTTAACATTGCGGCTTCGTGACTAAGTCTTGTTCGAGTGCTCGGTTCGTAGAATAAAGTTGCAAGCTTTTTGCCGTCGCAGGCGTGTGCATATTTTTCAGGATTGGCTTCAATATCGTCTGCCAAATCCAAAATTTCATCTAATTCTTCGACTGTAAAGTCTAATGGACTCATTAAGTGTCTCATGGTAACCTCCTAGTTTATCGATAAGTTAATAAATCTTGTACAGATTTTCGCTTTGGAGCTTCGGGAGCAACATCAGGATAACCGATGGCAATCAAGGCAGCCAGTTCCTGTCCTTCCGGGATGTCCAACAATTCTGTGATTGCATCTTCGTCCCAGATTCCCATGATTACAGTGCCAAGACCGGCTTCATGTGCAGCAAGACAAAATGTCTGGCAGGCAGCACCGACATCGAACATCTGCCAACGGTCTTCCTTTTTGGTTGAAAAAGAACCATCTCGCTCATAACCGCAGCGCCCTTTGATAAAAGTTACAGCAATTAATGTTGAAACTTGTCTGATAATATTCGAATTATAGTCTGGGGTGAATTCATCGGCAATTTTATTGAGAATAGAAGTGTCTTCAATTGCGATGTAACGAGTAATCTGAGTGTTTTTCCAGGAAGGAGAATAAGATGCTGTAGAGATAATAGATTCCAATAATGAATGGTCAATACAGCCCTTCTTGTACTTACGAATACTTCTTCGCCCTTTCATACATTCTGTTGCGTTCATATAAATATCCTCCTATTTGAAAATCTATTTTTACTATCATATAATAAACAGATTTTTTTTTTCAACTCTTATATTTATCAAATATAGATTTTGTCTGAAAAATGTATTATAATAATTTTTAATTTGGGCAGGAGGAGAGAAGAATGGCGACTTTAGAAGAGTTAAGAGCACAGTTAGATGGAATTGATAATGAGATCATCGAATTATATAAAAAGAGAATGGATGTCTGTATGGAGATTGGAGACATCAAGATCAGTGCGGGCAATAAAGTGTTTGACAAGCAAAGGGAGCGGGAAAAACTGGCAGCAGTTGCCGCAAAGGTGACAGAGGAGTTTCACAAAAAAGGAGTGCAGGAACTGTTTGAACAACTGATGTCTTTAAGCCGCAAGCTGCAGTATCAGCTTTTGACAAAACGGGGGGCGCTAGGAAGACTGCCGTTTATCGGCGTGGACAAATTAGATTGGGAGAATTCGAGAATTGTCTTTCAGGGAACGGAAGGAGCATATAGCCAGGCGGCGATGGAGATGTATTTTGGAAAAGATACCAATAGTTTTCATGTGCAGACTTTTCGAGATGCGATGGAGGCAATCGAAGAGGGATCGGCCGACTTTGCGGTACTTCCGATTGAGAACTCTTCTGCGGGTGCAGTCAATGAGGTGTATGATCTGCTTGTGGAATTTGAAAATTATATCGTAGGAGAAGTGGTTCTCCCAATCAATCATACACTATCAGGAGTGAAGGGAACGACATTAGACCAGATTGAACGTGTATATTCTCATCCACAGGCATTGATGCAGAGTGCAAAATTTTTGGACGCACACAGAGACTGGCAGCAGATCAGCGTGGCAAATACTGCTGTTGCCGCAAAAAAAGTATTGGAAGATCAAGATCAGAGAAAGGCTGCAATTTGCAGCGAATATGCAGCGCGTCTGTATGGATTGGAAATTTTGGAGGAGAAGATCAATCATAATGATAATAATTCCACGCGTTTTATTATCGTGACAAACCAAAAGATTTTTTTGAAGGATGCATCGAAGATCAGTATTTGCTTTGAAGTGTCACATGAAAGCGGAACGCTGTATCATCTGTTATCTCATTTTATTTATAATAATCTGAGCATGACAAAGATTGAGTCAAGACCGGTGGAAGGACGTACCTGGGAATATCGGTTCTTTGTGGATTTTGAAGGAAATATGGCAGATGGGGCTGTGAAAAATGCGATCCGGGGGTTGCGCGAGGAGTCTAAAAGCTTGAAAATTTTAGGAAATTATTCATCGAAAGAAGGCGTATAAAATGAGAACAAAGGAACTGATGCTGTACAAACATATGGAACATGAAGAGCTTTTGCGTGATATGACATTTTTAATGGAAAATTGTGACAGCGACTATTACAATAAAGAAGATATGGCAGGACTTTTATTTGAATGTGTGAATGAACTGCTGGAGCTGGCAGCGGGATATGGGTTTGAAGGAAACCTTTGGCATAATTACCTGACATTTCTTTTGGTAAATGACGAGAATGCATACAGTACAGAGTGTGAGATTGTAGGCGAAATTGAGGGAAGCATCAACACGATCACGCTGCATGATTTTGAGATTTTCCGAGAGCTGTTTGCATATGATTTTACTATTTTAGAGAAGGCGCTGGGGGTGAAGTGCCTTTCTGTACTGATGCACTATGAGAATGTCAAAGGACATGGGAAGGCATTCAATAAAAGAATCCGAGACCGTATCTGTGAGCTGAGCGAAAAGCTTGGAACATGTGAGAATGCAGAGGAATTCAAATGTACGATGACACAGTTTTATAAAGAATTCGGAGTGGGTAAGTTTGGGCTGCACAAGGCATTTCGTATTGAGCATACAGAAGCTGGGGCAGATATTGTCCCAATTACGAAGATTGCCCATGTACATCTGGATGACCTTGTGGGATATGAGATTGCGAAAAAGAAACTGATTGAGAATACAGAGGCATTTGTGAAAGGGAAAAAGGCGAATAACTGCCTGCTGTTCGGAGATGCAGGAACAGGAAAGTCTACTTCAATCAAGGCAATATTGAATCAGTATTATGATCAGGGACTTCGAATGATTGAGGTGTATAAACATCAGTTTCAGGATTTAAACGATGTGATTGCTCAGATAAAAACAGAAACTATAAGTTCATTATCTATATGGACGATCTGTCTTTTGAGGAGTTTGAAATTGAATATAAATATCTCAAAGCAGTGATTGAGGGCGGATTGGAAAAGAAACCGGATAACATTTTAATCTATGCGACTTCAAACAGGCGGCATCTTGTGAGGGAAACATTTCGCGATAAGTCTGACCGAGATGAGGAATTGCATACGAACGATACTGTTCAGGAAAAATTATCACTGGTGGCAAGATTTGGAGTGACAATCTATTTTGGAGGTCCAAGTAAGAAAGAATTTCAGCAGATTGTGAAGACATTAGCTCAGAAAAATCAAATTAATATGCCGGAGGAAGAGCTTCTTCTAGAAGCCAATAAATGGGAGTTAAGTCACGGCGGTCTGTCAGGCAGAACCGCGCAGCAGTTCATAGATTATCTTCTTGGAAAATAAAGAAAGGGGTGAAAGTTTCGAATGACTTTCACCCTTTTAAATGCTTTAATCAATCTGTTGAATTCCGGAAATATCGGAATCGATCATCAGAGAATAGTTGGTGTAATATACGACAAATCCAGGTTTTCCGCCGGACGGTTTTTTGACATGTTTTTTCTCAGTGTAGTCAATCTCTACTTTTTCATTTCCGCGGTTCTTAGAGTAGTAGGCAGCAAGTTTTCCGGCTTCCTCAAAAGTCCGGTCTGGCAGCTCCTCGCCATTGGTTTTCACGATGACATGAGATCCCGGACAGCCTTTTGCGTGGAACCACCAGTCGTTTCCAACAGCGAAATGGAAAGTCAGTTCGTCGTTTTGCAGATTATTTTTTCCAACATACATATGATAACCATCGCTGGAAATATAGTGGAATGGTTTACTTGTAATCTTTACTTTTTTCTTTGTGAATTTTCGCCTTACATATCCGGCGCCGATTAATTCTTCTTTAATCTGAGTCAGATCGTCTTCACTCAATGCAATGTCAAGTGCGTTGCTGACAGATTCAAGATAAGTGATATCTTCCTGCGTTTCCTGAATTAGAGAGGAAAGCGCCGCGAAAGTTCGTTTCTGTTTATTATACTTGTCAAAATATTTTTGTGCATTTTCGCCAGGTGTCTTTGTAGGATCAAGCGGGATTTTCACCATCTCATTTGTATAGTAGTTCAAAGCATCCAGTTGTTTTGCGCCGGGCTCTAAATTGTAGCCGTAGGTGTTGATCAATTCTCCGTATATGCGGTATTTATCACGGTTCAGAGTGTCTTTGAGTTGTTTGGACTGCAAATCATATTTTTTCCGGTTTCGTTCTAATGCGGTCTGCACGATTTTTCGGAGGTCTACCGATTTTTGGCGAATCCGTGTCAATGTGTTTTTGGAAGCATAATAAGTCTCCAGTACATTTGACATGGAGTCGAATATTTTTGCCTCATACATCGGAAAATGCGATAATGGCAGTGCACAGAATTCTTTTGGTTCCGCACCGTCATAGTAGATTACCGGATGAAAATCACCTTTGATTACCGGATCAAAAAATAAAGTAAATTGTTTATATAAATGAATCAATACATCTTCTGACAGCTCTTTTGGTGTGACTTCAGAATCAATTCTGGCAATATAGCAGATTTCTTCTGCTACAACAGGGCTGATGCCGGTAAAGCTTGTGTAGATCGCTTTTCCAAGAGGGGTAGGCTTTGCAATCAAAGTTGATACAAAGTCGGCAAAAGAAATATCCAGTGGATCTGATCTTTCCATCGTATCCGGAATGAAATATTCGCGCCCCGGAAGTACTTCGCGAACAGAACTCATCTGTGCGGAGACGTGTTTGATACTGTCGATAATCTTGTTGTCTTCCGTACAGAAAATGATGTTGCTATGTTTTCCCATAATCTCAATGATCAGATATTTTTTGCACAAATCACCAAGTTCATCCAGATGTTCGACTTCAAACCGAATGATACGTTCTAATTTAGGTTGTGTAATTGCCGTAATTCGCCCGTTATTAATGTGTTTTCTTAAAAGCATACAGAAATTCGGTGCGGTCATTGGACTTGGCTTGTTGGTCTCAGTTAGATAAATAAGCGGAAGTGAAGCACTTGCGGATATGGAAAGCCTCTTTTGCCCTTTGGGTGTCTTGATTGTCAGAAGAAGCTCATCGGTCTCAGGCTGTGCAATCTTATTGATTCTGCCGTCTAATAGGTTCTCTCTTAATTCATGTACGATATTTGCAATTGTAATTCCGTCAAAAGCCATAATGTAAATCGTCCTTTCATATTTTAGAGGTACTGTTCACTCCTAACCACCACCATATGCGCACTCGTCGTGCTTTCGCACTCCAGTCCCGCACTTTGTGCTAAGACTGCTTATTGGGTGGCGGTTACGAGTTACACTTCGTAGCAAAAACAGAAATTCGCCTTTTACATGCAGGCATGACAATGCAAATCTCTGTTTTAGCTGCGGAGTGAACAGTAACCATATAGATGTTAGTATACACGAAATGAAGGGGAGTTTCAATTGACGTTTGTTTTAAATGACTTATAATGAAATGTAACATAAAAAGACAAGCAAAGAGGTTAACAATATGATGAAAAGTATGACAGGCTTTGGAAGATGTGAGGTGTCTGAAGGACAACGTAAATTTACGGTAGAGCTAAAGGGCGTGAACCACAGATACTTAGATGTCAATATCCGTATGCCGAAGAAATTGAATTTTTTTGATGCCTCCATCCGCAGCCTGCTGAAGCAGTATGCACAGCGAGGGAAAGTAGATATTTTTATTACATATGAAGACATGTCAGAGAATCAGGTGGCATTAAAATATAACGCTGCATTGGCTGAGGAGTATCTGCAGTATTTTAAGCAGATGGAAGAGACATTTTCATTGGAGAATGATATTCGTGTTTCTGCCTTGTCGCGTTGTCCGGAAGTACTTACGATGGAAGAACAACCGGAGAATGAGGAAGAACTTTGGAACGGATTGAAGAAAGCCTTGGAAGGAGCGTTTACACAATTTGTGGAGACAAGAATTGTGGAAGGCGAGAATCTGAAAAAAGACATTAATGTGAAATTGGATGAATTGCTTGCATTAGTTGGAGCAATCGAAGAGCGCTCACCGGAGATCATTTCTGAATATCGTGCGAAGCTGGAATTGAAAGTGAAGGAACTTTTGGAAGATGTACAGATGGATGAGAGCAGACTGGCTGCCGAGGTGATTCTGTTTGCGGACAAGATCTGCACAGATGAGGAGACGGTCAGACTGAGAAGTCACATTGAACATATGAGAACCACATTAGAAGCGGGAGAGGGAATCGGTCGAAAACTGGACTTTATTGCACAGGAGATGAACCGTGAAGCGAACACGATTTTGTCAAAGGCGAATGATATTGAAGTATCGAATCATGCGATTGATCTGAAGACAGGAATTGAAAAGATCAGAGAGCAGATTCAGAATATCGAATAAAGGGAAAGGGTAAGAAGGATGAAAAAGAGAGGAATTTTGATCGTAGTCTCAGGATTTTCAGGAGCAGGGAAAGGGACTGTGATGCGAGCGCTGCTTGAAAAATATGATAATTACGCATTATCTATCTCAGCAACTACAAGAAATCCGCGAGAAGGAGAAGTAGATGGAAGGGAATATTTTTTCAAAACGACAGAAGAATTTGAAAAAATGATTGCACAAGATGAGTTAATAGAGTATGCTAGATACGTGAATAATTATTATGGCACACCAAAAGCCTATGTGGAAGAACAGCTTGCAGCCGGAAAAGACGTGATTCTGGAGATTGAGATTCAGGGTGCTTTGAAAGTGAAAGAAAAATTTCCACAGACACTGTTGTTGTTTATAACTCCACCGAATGCTTCGATTTTGAGAGAGCGTTTGATTGGAAGAGGAACGGAGACGATGGATGTCATTGAATCCAGAATGCAAAGAGCAGCAGAAGAGGCTGAGGGAATGCAGGAGTATGACTATCTGATCATCAACGATGATTTGGATACCTGCGTGCAGGAGATGCATAATATTATTGAGGGTGAACACAACAGAAGTTTCCGCAATGGAAATTTTATGTGTCAGATAAAAGAAGAATTAAATGGGAATTTGAAAGGAGAATAATACATGTTACATCCATCTTACACAGATTTGATGAAAGTAGTCAATCAAGACGTAGAGGAAGGGGCAACTAAGATTGTAAACAGCCGTTATTCGATTGTTTTGGCAACTTCAAAAAGAGCAAGACAGATTATCGGCGGAGAATTACCTTTAGTACCAACAAAGCATGGTGAGAAACCACTTTCGATTGCAATTGATGAATTGAATAATGGAAAGATTAAGATCATTGCAGAAGATACAGAAGAATAGATAAAAGATATGATGAGGCGGATGCGTAGTGGAGTATCTGCCTCAATAACTATATAGGAGAAATGAGACTATGAATATATTATTTGTATCACTAGGATGTGATAAGAATCTTGTCGATACGGAGGTGATGCTTGGACTGTTGGCGTCTAGAGGACACCAGATGGTGGACAGCGAAGAGATCGCAGATGTCATTGTCATTAATACATGCTGCTTTATCCACGATGCAAAAGAGGAGAGTATCCAGACGATTCTTGAGATGGCAGAATATAAGAAAGCCGGTTCATGCAAGGCGTTAATTGTCACAGGTTGTCTTGCACAGCGATATAAGCAGGAGATCATCGATGAGATTGAGGAAGTGGATGCAGTGCTTGGAACGACTTCTTACGATAAGATTGTGGAAGCGATTGACGAGGCACTTGCAGGGCACACAAGTGTGGAGATGACTGACATTGATGCGCTTCCGCTTGTGGAGAGCAAGCGCCTTGTGACGACAGGAGGACATTTTGCTTATCTGAAGATTGCAGAAGGGTGTGATAAACACTGTACATATTGTATCATTCCAAAAATCCGCGGAAACTTTAGAAGTGTTCCGATCGAACGGCTTCTGAAAGAGGCGGAAGATCTGGTGGCACAGGGAGTAAAAGAGATTATTCTAGTGGCACAGGAGACAACACTTTATGGAAAAGATCTCTATGGTGAAAAATCATTGCACAAGTTGCTGAGAGAGCTTTGCAAAATCAGTGGATTACGCTGGATCCGTATTTTATACTGCTATCCGGAAGAGATTACAGATGAATTGATTCAGGTAATCAAAGAAGAGGATAAGATCTGTAACTACCTGGATCTTCCGATTCAGCATGCAAGTGATGGAATCTTAAAACGAATGGGCAGAAGGACTTCAAAAGAACAGCTGGTTGAAATTATTGGAAAACTGCGAAAAGAAATACCGGATATCGCAATCCGTACTACATTGATTACCGGTTTCCCGGGAGAGACACAGGAACAACACGAAGAATTGATGGAGTTTGTAGATGAGATGGAATTTGACCGCCTTGGTGTGTTTACATATTCACCGGAAGAAGATACGCCGGCTGCTGTGATGCCGGATCAGATTCCAGAGGACGTCAAGGAAGACCGTCAGGCAGAACTGATGGAATTGCAGCAGGAGATTGCGTTTGATCTTGCGGAAGAGATGATCGGGCGGGAAGTGCTTGTCATGATCGAGGGAAAAGTGGCAGATGAAAATGCATATGTAGGAAGAACTTACAAGGATGCTCCAAATGTAGATGGGCTTATCTTTGTAGAATCAGAAGAGGAATTAATGTCGGGAGATTTCGCACGTGTCAGAATCACTGGCGCATTAGAATATGATTTGATGGGAGAGATTATATAATGAATTTACCAAATAAGCTGACGGTACTGAGAGTTTTAATGATTCCATTTTTTGTTGTATTTATGATCACACCTTTGGCAGAAGGGAATGGAAAGTATATTGCACTTGCACTGTTCTGTATTGCAAGCCTGACAGATATGCTGGATGGAAAGATTGCCAGAAAGCATAATCTTGTGACGAATTTTGGAAAATTTATGGATCCGCTTGCGGATAAATTACTAGTATGTTCTGCGATGATCTGCCTGATCGAGACAGGAAAGTTGCAGGCATGGATTGTTTTGATCATCATTGCACGTGAGTTTATCATCAGCGGTTTCCGACTTGTAGCATCTGATAATGGGATTGTCATTGCCGCAAGCTATTGGGGAAAATTTAAAACAGTATCTCATATGGCGATGATCATTCTCTTGATATTGGATATTCAAAATCCGATTATGCAGACAATTACAACTGTTGTTGTATGGATTGGACTGATTTTGACAGTGGTTTCTCTTTTGGATTACATTGTGAAGAATAAACAGGTATTGACACAGGGTGGAATGTAAAAGAAGGATGAAGATCATGTTGGAAGAAGAAATTGTAAAAAATTATTGGAAAAGCAGTATACAGTGACAACGGCAGAATCCTGTACGGGCGGTCTTCTGGCAGGAAGAATTTTGAATGTTCCGGGAGCATCGTCTGTGTATAACGAAGGACACATTACCTATTCCAATGAGGCAAAAGAGCGCCTGTTGGGGGTTTCGCATGAGACACTCGTAAGATACGGAGCGGTCAGCAGGCAGACAGCCGAGGAGATGGCACGTGGAGCAGCGAGGGCGGCGAAGGCAGAGATAGGACTTAGCACGACCGGAATTGCGGGCCCGGGAGGCGGAACAAAAGAAAAGCCGGTTGGTCTTATCTATGTGGGATGTTGTATTGGTACAGAGACCTATGTCAAAGAATGTCGTTTTCATGGAACAAGAGAAGAAAACAGAAATGCGGCTGTGGAAGCGGCGCTGAAATTGTTGGAGGAAAATTTATAGTCATATTCAACAAGGAAAGTGTTTTTACAGAAAAACAATGTTTTATAATGTCGAATTATAAAAAATATGAAAAAAATATAGACGAAAAGAGAAGTTTGTGAGAAAATAAGAATATATATGGCGTTAAAGTTCTAACAAACACCATAGAGAAAAAATCATACATATTTGAAAGGAGTTTTATCATGATTTATTCACATGAAGTACAAACTATGTGTCCAGTAGCTCAAGGCGTTAATCACGGACCAGCTCCAATCCCAGAAGAAGCAAAATGGGTAAAAGCAAAAGAAGTAAAAGATATCTCAGGCTTAACACACGGTGTGGGCTGGTGTGCACCACAGCAGGGAGCCTGTAAATTAACATTAAATGTAAAAGATGGTATCATTCAAGAAGCATTGGTTGAGACAATCGGATGTTCAGGAATGACACACTCAGCAGCTATGGCATCTGAGATTCTTCCAGGAAAAACAATTTTGGAAGCTTTAAATACAGACTTAGTATGTGACGCTATCAATACAGCTATGAGAGAATTATTCTTACAGATCGTATATGGTAGAACACAGAGTGCGTTCTCAGAAGACGGACTTCCAGTAGGAGCAGGTCTTGAAGATTTAGGAAAAGGACTTCGTTCACAGGTTGGTACAATGTACGGAACATTAGCAAAAGGTCCTCGTTACCTTGAGATGGCTGAAGGATATGTAACAGGTATCGCTTTAGATGCAGACAATGAGATCATCGGATACCAATTCGTAAGTCTTGGAAAATTAACAGATTTCATCAAAAAAGGTGATGACCCTAACACAGCTTGGGAAAAAGCTAAAGGACAATATGGCCGCGTAGATGACGCTGTTAAGATTATTGACCCAAGAGCAGAGTAAGAGAAGGAGGACGTAAAAAATGGCTTTATTTGAATCATATGAAAGACGTATTGATAAAATCAATAGCGTGTTAAATAGCTATGGAATCGCTTCTATCGAAGAAGCTGAAAAAATCACAAAAGACGCTGGACTGAACGTTTACGATCAGATCAAAGGAATCCAGCCAATTTGTTTTGAAAACGCTTGCTGGGCTTACATCGTAGGTGCTGCAATCGCAATCAAAAAGACTGCAGAAGAGCTGCTGATGCTGCTGCAGCAATCGGTGAAGGTCTTCAGGCTTTCTGTATCCCAGGTTCTGTTGCTGACCAGCGTAAAGTAGGTCTTGGACATGGTAACTTAGGAAAAATGTTATTAGAAGAAGAGACAGATTGTTTCGCATTCTTAGCAGGTCACGAATCATTCGCAGCAGCTGAAGGTGCTATCGGTATCGCTGAAAAAGCTAACAAAGTACGTAAAAAACCTTTACGTGTTATCTTAAACGGTCTTGGAAAAGACGCTGCGCAGATCATCTCAAGAATCAATGGATTTACATATGTTGAGACAGAGATGGATTACTACACAGGAGAAGTAAAAGAAGTATTCAGAAAAGCATACTCTGACGGACTTCGTTCAAAAGTTAACTGCTACGGCGCTAACGATGTAACAGAAGGTGTTGCAATCATGCACAAAGAAGGTGTTGATGTTTCTATCACAGGTAACTCAACAAACCCAACACGTTTCCAACATCCAGTAGCTGGTACATACAAAAAGAATGTATCGAACAAGGTAAAAAATACTTCTCAGTAGCTTCAGGTGGTGGTACAGGACGTACACTTCACCCAGATAACATGGCAGCTGGTCCAGCTTCTTATGGTATGACAGATACTATGGGACGTATGCACTCTGATGCACAGTTTGCTGGTTCTTCATCAGTTCCTGCTCACGTAGAGATGATGGGATTAATCGGCGCTGGTAACAACCCAATGGTTGGTATGACAGTTGCTGTTGCAGTTTCTATCCAGGAAGCAGCAGAAGGCGGAAAATTCTAAGAAACCGCGTAAATACGGGATTCTTAAATGCAATAAAAAGTGATAAAGCAGGCAGAGTGATAAACTCTGCCTGCTTTGCTTTTCAATATCTTTTCAGTCGATTATAGCTCTATTTTTCAGGAAATGCTTCTTCTCTTAGAATTCCCCACATTTTTTCAATATAAGAAAGTGTATAGAAATTTTCATAATAATGATAATAAAAGGCTCCTTTTAAAGTCATCGTGTAAATACCGTTTTCTTCTGTAAGAAAACCTAAAAGCTTTGCTAAGTTCAATTCAATCCCATAGACACTTTTTAGGGATACACCAAAGAAGTTTTCAAAATCTTTGGGATTTATTTTGGTACTGTAGGCAGTCCAAAATAAATAATACAGCATTCGTTGACGCAAAGAAAATCGAGTTGTTAATGAAGTTGGAAGTTTGTTTTCTTTACATCTTTCGCAATAAGCTTCTACAGAAAACGTGTTGATTTTGAATTGGTCATCTAATAAAGTTGCGGCAGAGCACCCAAAGCCTAAAAAATTATCTCTGGTCATGGAAGAATAGGATGCCTTTTTCTCATTTGAGAATGTCCAAATGGAAGTGCGGATATACCCTTTGTCTAAACAGTAATGTGTAACAGCATTTAAAAGTAGTTGTTTTTCCTTTTTAGACATCGCTGCTACTGAACTTGACGTAAAAGCAAAATCAATGAACGGATAAATGGCTATATGATTCGCTCCGCTTTGAAATGCTTTGTCGATATCAGATTTTAAATCATCAAACGTTTGATTTGGAAGTGCAAAAATAAAATCCATTGAAACTGTTTCAAATGGAACTTCCGATAGTGTTTCTTTTAGTTGACAGCATCAACAGTTGTTCGACCTAAAATATTTTGGAATTTATTTTGGAAGGATTGGATTCCAATGCTGATTTTTGTTACTCCGGCATCTCTTAGAGTCTGTAAAACTGTCGGAGTTACATTATCAGGATGTAATTCGACGCCAATTCCTTCTGTGATGATAAAATGTTCTTGGACAGCATCAATGATTTCTTTGATCCGTTCTACTGTAAGAGCCGGTGTGCCGCCACCAAAGTATAAGCTGGTAGCCTTTTTTCTTCCGATATGTTGACTTCCGACAAGATGAATTTCATGGAGCAGAGAATCGATATACCGGTCACATAGTTTTGCTGAATACAGAGTTTTGCAATAAGGGCAGAAATTGCAAATGCTTCTGCAAAATGGAATATGTACGTATAGTCCTAAATTTTGACAGTCAGAATAGGGTAGCTTTTGATCATACTCATTTTGAAAGATAAATGGTTTTGTTGACCGAGTCAGCCACATTCTGGTGAGGGTTGTTATTGTTTTCATATTACTCCTAAATATATTTTAAATAAGTTTTCAGCATTTCAAAAATAATTTTTGGTGTTCCTTTAAATAAAAGAGTGTATTCTGCAACAAAGAAATATCCACATTCGTTACAAAGTCCCGGAATATCAATACAGCGTCCGCAGGTTGAAAGTTTGCCGTTCTCTATGACAACACATTGGTCGCACGGTGTTGGAAAGTTATTGTTGATTAAATATGGAAAGGCACTTTGTAAATTAAATACGGGCACGTTTTCTTTCATCATTTTTTTAATGACTTCACAGCAGTCTGCTTTTTCTTTTTGGAAAGAGCCAATTCTTTTGTATCAGGATACGGTGTATGAAAGTTAAAAGAAACCGCACGGACATTTTTAGTATCGCGTGCGGCAATACAAACATCTTGCACCGTATTTTTGTTTATTTGGTTGATTGCCATATAAAAGCAGATATTGTCGAAAGTTGCATTTTTAATATTTTCCATGATGATGTCATAAGTGTTCCCGCGAATTGCATTATGGTGTTCTCTATCGCCATCAATACTGAGTAAAATTAAATCGGCTTCCGGCAAATCTAAAGGGAATGTTCCATTTGTAACTACGTTTACAATTAAGAATCCCATTTCCTTTGCTTCTATGACTAAATCCCGCAAACAACGGGTTCCGTCTTTCCACAGAAATGTTTCTCCTCCGCAGAAAAAAAGTATACGGATTCCCATATCATACAGCTGCTGCATTTCCTTTCGAATTTGCGAGTAAGGATGAATGATTGCTGTGACGTTATTGACAGAACAATGTTTGCATTTTAAATTACATTTATCTGTAACAATAATCGTGCCGAGGATAGGCTCTTTTTTCTTGAATAGGATAGTTTTGATACCAAAATTTGCGAAATATATAAAGGAAGAAAGTTTCATATCATTTCTCGCTTTCTTAGTGTCTGTTTCGTTCAGGCATACAGTGCGGACAATCGTTTCTGGTTACAGCAAGCATGGACGCAAAAAGAACCGCTTCTGTATAGGTGTCGCAGCTAAAAATATGTTCTGGATTAATTTCATCGATATGGCAATCCGGTGTCTCACGGTCCAGATCATGGATTTCTCCGGTGTTTTTGTTTAAAATAAATTGTTTTCCATTAAAAGGTGTGTGATTTCGTCTCATATAAAATAGTCCTCTTTCTCTTTTGTTTGGCATTGAAGATGCATATAAATAAATTATAGGAGATTTCAAGAAAGAAAACAAGAAAAAGTATTTAGAAAAACTTCTAAATACCTATTGCAAATGAAACGAAAAGGTGTTATTGTATTCGTAAGCTATTTAGAAAAAAATCTAAATGCTTGCGAAAGAAAGGTGGGATGTCATGAGTTTTGCAGAAACATTCAAAGCGCTTTCAGATCCTGTTCGACGAGAAATTTTAATATTGTTGAAGAAAGGAACATTATCCGCCGGAGAAATCGGCAGTCATTTTGATATGACAGGTGCAACTATTTCTTATCATTTGGGAATTTTGAAAAAGGCAGATCTGATATGTGAGACAAAGTATAAAAACTATGTGTATTATGAGTTGAATATTTCAGCAGTGGAAGACATTATGCTCTGGCTGGCAGATTTGAAAGGAGAGGTGTAGTGTGAAAGAGTACAGAGGAAAAATTATTTTAACAAGTGTAGTGACGGTTCTTCCGATTGTAATCGGATTGCTTTTATGGAACCGGCTTCCGGATACGATAGCGACGCATTTTACGTTTGATAATGTCGCAAATGGGTGGAGCAGTAAGCCATTTACTGTTTTGGGCCTTCCAATTATTTTGACAGTACTTCACTTGGTTGCAGTGACAGTTTCGTTAAATGATCCGAAGCGAAAAATATTGGCGGAAAGATGCTTTCGGTTGTATTTTGGATTGTACCGATTGTTTCGTGGGTTATGTTTTTGTCTATTTATACAAATGCATTAAATATGTCAATTAATATCAGCATGATTTCGGGAGTTTTGGTCGGTACGATTTTTCTTGTTACGGGAAATTATATGTCTAAGAATCGACAAAATTATACAGTCGGAATCAAGCTTCCGTGGACTTTGAACAGTACGGAAAACTGGAATCGGACAAACCGGTTTGCCGGAAGATTATGGCTGGTAGCAGGTGCTATTATGCTTGTCAACATATTCTTGAATCAAACTGCAATTTTGATTGGAATGATTGTTGTGATTGGGGTTGCTCCTGTCATTTATTCATTTGTATTATATAAAAAGGGAATTTAAAAGAGATGTCTGTGCCAAGAATGGTACAGACATTTTTGCTGGTAAAATCGAAACAGATAGGATATAATGAAAGCAGAGATATTGTGAAAAAGTAAGGGGTAATTATGCTGGATAAAAAGAGATTTTTGGAAGAATATAATATTACAGAAGAAGCTTTTCGGGAAGCAGATATTGAATGGGAAGAACTTGCGAAAATTTATGAGAGCTATCAGAAGATTGAGGGGGATTTGCGAGATATCGGAAAGGATTTTGTAGATGACTACCTGTATGATATCGAAAAAGCGGGAATCCATTCTTATCGTTATCGAACGAAAGCGCCGGGGCATCTGATTGAAAAAGTCATTCGGAAACGAAGAGAAGCTCCGGAAAAATTTGCGTTTTTGAATCATGAAAACTACTATAAATATTTTACCGATTTAATCGGAATACGTGTGTTTTTCCTGTATCGTGAGGATTGGATTTATTTTCACAATTATATTACAAAGGTGTTTGAGAATAATCCGGATATCTATGTGGAGAACAGATTAGAGGATTTTGATGAAAATCCGGCACATTATTATATTGCAGAGCGGCCGAAGGTATATAAACGTTCAGGGGACAGTAAGATTTATGATGAACGATTAATCGATATTAAAGCGGGAGGAATTTATCGGTCTCTTCACTACATTATTAAGTACAAAGGATATTATGTGGAAGTGCAGGGAAGAACGCTGTTTGAAGAGGGCTGGAGTGAGATTGACCATGATATTGTCTATCCGTATTTTAAAAATGATCCAATGTTGTGTGATTTTTCAACATTGCTGAACCGTTTGTCCGGAATGGCGGACGAGATGAGTTCTTATTTTCGAAGAATGAAAGAAGAAAAAGTAAATATGGAGCGTGAAAAAGCGCGTGAGAAAGAATAGGATGTAGGAAACTACATTCTATTTTATTAGAGGAAATTCTTTTTACACCGATAAAGAAATTTGTGCATATGATAAACAAAAAAGGAAATTTGATCGTTGAGAACAGATTTATATCAGTTTGCTGTTGTGGGAGGAGATTTGCGGCAGTGGTATCTTGCGGATATTTTGGCTTCAAAAGGGCATGGTGTATTGGCATATGGTTTGTGTAAAGATGAGAAGATTGAAAATGTAAAATATGTTTCATCGGTAAAAGAACTGATACAGGAAGCAGAGGTATTAGTGTATCCGATTCCCTTTTTGAGTCCAAATCGAATGTCTGGGGCAGAATTAAAAGAGCGAAAGGAAATGTTGTCCTGCCTTCGGAAAGGACAGATTTTTTTGCGGGGTGCATTCCAAGAACGGTCATGCAACAAATGGAAAGTCAGAAAGTTCGTGTTTTTGACTTGATGGAAGACCATTGTCTGGCAGTGGAAAATAGTGTTGCAACAGCAGAAGGAATGATAGCAGAAGCGATGATACGAAGTCCTAAAAATCTTCGGGGGAGCAGGTGTCTGATATTGGGATATGGAGTTTGCGGAAGAATGCTTGCTTCTTATTTGAAAGGGATTCGATGTGAAGTCGGAGTCGTAGATAAAAGCCAAACAGCCTGCGCCTGTGCAAGAGCTGATGGAATGTATGTTGTAGAAACAGATCGTTTTTTGCAGGAAATGAAAACAGCAGATATTATTTTTAATACCATTCCGGAAAGGATTTTATCGGCAAAACAACTGTCGTATGTGAGAAAGAGTGCATGGATTTTGGATATTGCTTCCGGAGATGGCGGAGTGGATTATGCGGCTGCACGAAAAATGGGCGTGCAGGCGGTGAAACTTCCGGGGCTTCCGGGAAAATATGCACCGTATACTTCTGCCCGGATTATTGCGGATACGATTTTTCAAAAATTGAGAGAGTCTGTTGCTCAATAGAAGATTTGAGGGAGGGGATATAATGGAATTGGCCGGAAAAACGATAGGGGTTGCCATGAGTGGCTCCTTTTGTACTTATGAGAATGCATTTCAGGAACTTCAGAAACTGGTGGAGGCGGGGGCAAAGGTGCAGACCATTTTTTCAGAGGCGGCTCAGACGATTGACAGTCGGTTTGGAAAGGCAGAGGAGTTTGTGCGAAGAGCGGAGATTCTGACCGGAAGAACACCAATGCTTACAATTGCAGAAGCGGAGCCGATTGGGCCCAAAAGTCTTTTGGATCTTTTGATTGTTTTGCCATGTACAGGAAATACGATTGCAAAACTTGCAAATGGAATCACCGATACGCCGGTATTGATGGCGGCAAAGGCGCATCTTCGAAGCGAAAAACCACTGCTGTTATCTATATCTACCAACGATGCACTTGGTATGAACATGAAAAATATCGGTCTGCTCTTGAATGCGAAACACGTTTATTTTGTGCCGTTTGGGCAGGATAATCCGGAAAAGAAGCCAAATTCGATGATTGCACATACCGAATTACTGCGTGAAGCGGCGGAAGCGGCATTGGACGGGAAACAGTACCAGCCGATTCTTCAATAAGGTTGGAAATGCTCTGAAAAACTCGCTGCAGTTCAGGGCATTTTACATATTTTGTACTAGAAAAAATGAAAAGAGAGCGATATAATGAAATACATATGAAAAAAGGGGGAATACGATGGCGAAAAATATGACAGAAGGGAAACCTTTAAAATTGATACTGGCTTTTATGTTTCCGGTTTTATGCGGAAATCTATTTCAGAATTTTTATAATATTGTAGATTCAATGATTGTCGGAAGATTTTTAGGAGTAGATGCGCTGGCGGCAGTTGGAAGCACCACTTCTTTAAATTTTCTTGTAGTCGGCTGGATTACCGGAATGACGAGTGGCTTTGGAATTTTGATTTCACAGGCGTATGGTGCAAAAGATGAAAAACGGTTAAGACATTATGTGGCGATGTCGACTTATTTGTGTGTAATACTGGCAATTATTATGACAACAGGATTGCTGCTGGCGAATGGCTGGATCTTGACGACAATGAATACACCGGAAAAAATTTATGCAGATACATGGAAATATATTGCGATTATTTATGCGGGACTTCCGGCAACGATTCTTTACAATATGCTTGCTGCGATTGCAAGATCTTTGGGAGACAGCAAGACACCGCTTGTTTTTCTTGTGTTATCTTCTATTTTAAATATCGGGCTTGATTTTCTTTTGGTGGCGGTAATTCCGCTTGGAGTATCAGGCGCTGCTTATGCGACAGTCGCAGCTCAGGCAGTATCTGGTGTTTTGTGTTTGGTTTATGTATGGAAAAAATATGAGATTGTACATTTCGGAAAAGAGGAGAGAGCGATTTCATTGCGGAGTATTCTGAAACTTTTGGCGATGGGAGTTCCGATGGCACTGCAGTTTTCTATTACAGCGATTGGAACGATGATTGTACAGTCTTCGTTGAATCTGCTAGGCTCTATGTACATTGCATCTTATTCTGCAACAAGTAAGATTCAGAATATTGTAATGCAGGTATATATGGCGTTGGGAGCAGCGCTTGCTACATATGCAGGACAGAATTATGGAGCGGGAAAAGTTGACAGAATCAAAAAAGGATTGAATGTCAGTATTGGCGTGACTGCTGTTTACAGTATTGTCATTATGGTCGTGGCATTTTTCTGGCTGCCTTCTTTTGTCAAGATATTTGTGGCAGATCCAACGGGGGAACTTCGGGCGATTGCGGAGCAGATGTTTCATATCAGTCTTTGGTTTTATTTCCCGCTTGGGCTTATTTTCTTATATCGAAATACACTTCAGGGTATTGGAAATGGGTTGGTGCCGATGCTTGGAGGTGTGTTTGAATTACTTGCAAGGGGACTTGCTGTATTCTTACTGTTTGAACCGCTTCAGTTTACCGGAATCTGTATCTGCGATCCGGCTGCATGGGTAAGTGCATTGATTCCGCTTATCCCGTATTATTATTGGTAATGTGCGGAAAAATGACGTCAGGCGCGAAAAAATAAGTGAAGACACTTACGCTTTTTTTACAGAAGGTATATACAAGTTTTACTGTTCAGTGATATACTTTTATAATAAAAACAAGTGAGGAGTGATCATATGCCTGCATTTTATGCACACGAACGATTCGGGAAAAAAGTCTGGCAGCAGACAGAGGGGGATCTTAAGGAAATTATTCGGAGTCATTATCCGCAGTTCCGGATTGGACTTCAAGGTCCGGATATTTTTTCTTTATCGTTATATACGAATAATAAAGTTTCAAAATACGGAACAGATATGCATGCGGTTTCGGCATACCCATTCTTTTTACGAGCGTTGGAAATCGTGCGCCGAAAAGGGAGAGAGACGAAAGAATATGCATATCTCTTAGGTTTTCTTTGCCATTATATTTTAGACAGCGAAAGCCACTCCTATGTAGATGAGATGATTCGAAAGACGGGAGTGGAACATGTGGAAATCGAAGAAGAGTTTGAAAAGAAACTGCTTCGTATTGATAACAAAGATCCACTTGCTTATCCGATTGCAAAACTTGTTCCAACAGATTGGAATACGGTGGAAGCAATTGCGCCATTTCATCCGGCAGTTGATAAAAAGCAGATTCGAAATTCGTTGTTTTATTTAAAAGGTTTAAAGCACCTTTTCACAGCGCCTGGAGCAGTTAAGCAGACAGCAATTAATTCGGTGCTAAAGCTTACCGGAAAGTATGCTTCGCTGAAAGGAATTATGAACCAGCGGATTGACAATCAAAAATGTGTTGAGAGTAATATAGGACTTTTGCGTCGATTTGACAATGCTGTTTCTGTGGCGGTTCAGATGATACAAAGTTTTGATGAGAGTGTGAAAATGGGAAAGGAACTGGATGAGCGATTCGAACGTACATTTGAGTAAAAGGGAGAGCGTATGGAAAAACAAAAACTGACGAACAAGGAAAAGTATTGGATTCTTTATGATGTGGGAAACTCTGCATTTGTATTGCTTGTTTCCACGATCATACCGATTTATTTTAATTATTTGACCGGAACTGCAGGCGTATCAGAAGTTAATTCTTTGGCTTATTGGGGATATGCGGCTTCCGCGGCAACTATCATAGTAGCATTGATTGGACCGATTCTTGGAACAATTGCAGATACAAAGAATTATAAGAAGCCGCTGTTTACGATCAGTATGATGGTCGGTGTGATTGGTTGTGCGGCGTTAGCATTTCCGACTTCGTGGGTTGTGTTTTTAGCTGTTTTTGTCATTGCAAAAGTCGGATATAATGCAAGTTTAATTTTTTATGATTCTATGCTGGTTGATGTTACAGAGCATGACCGAATGGATGTGGTATCTTCTTACGGATATGCGTGGGGATACATCGGAAGCTGTGTACCGTTTATTATTTCGCTTGTCTTCGTGCTGATGTACGATAAAATCGGAATTACGATGGGGACAGCTATGATGATTGCCTTTTTCTTAAATGCCGCATGGTGGTTTATCGTGACGATTCCGCTGCTGAAAAATTATGAACAGGTGAATTTTGCACAGATGCCGGCGCATCCGGTGAGTGACAGTTTTCAGCGATTGGGTCATACTTTAAAAGATATTAAGAGAGAAAAAAATATCTTTTTATACTTGCTTGCTTTTTTCTTCTTTATTGATGGGGTGTACACGATCATTGAGATGGCTACTGCGTATGGAAGTGCGTTGGGACTTGATTCTACCGGATTGCTGCTTGCACTTTTAGTTACACAGATTGTAGCGTTTCCGTTTGCACTTATTTTTGCAAAATGTTCTAAGAAATATGCGACTGATTTATTGATTAAAATTTGTATTTTGGCGTATACGGGAATTGCATTGTTTGCGATTCAATTGGATAAGCAGTGGGAGTTTTGGCTTCTTGCTGTTTTGGTAGGAATGTTTCAAGGAGCAATTCAGGCATTGTCACGTTCTTACTTTGCAAAAATCATTCCGGCTGAAAAAGCAGGGGAGTATTTCGGCATTTATGATATTTGCGGAAAAGGAGCGTCTTTTCTTGGGACGACGCTCGTGGGAGTGATTGCTCAGCTTACAAACACAGCGAATGCGGGAGTTGCCATGATTACGATTTTGTTTGTCATTGGTTTTATATTATTCTGCAAAGCTGCAAAATTGAATAAATAAGAGGGTTGATGAAAATGATTAAATTACTTGCAGTGGATATGGATGAGACTGCTGTAAATAGCAGACACAGAATGACAAAGGTAACGAAAGAGGCTTTGCGTGAGGTGTATGCGAAAGGAATCCACGTTGTTCCGGTAACCGGACGATGTCTGGAAGGGCTGCCTGCAAATATGCGGGGAATGGAGGAACTTTCGTATATTATTACGTCAAACGGTGCAAAAGTTTATGACTGGAAAGAGAAAGAGGTTTTATACCGGAAACTTATTTCCAATGAAACAGCGTGTGATGTTTTGAAAATTTGTCAACAAGACGCACTTGGGATTGCCATTCATCAGGAGGGGAAATGTTATGACAATTCCAAAGTGCAGGCGCTTTATCGAAAGCTGGCATATCACGGAGATTTTAAAATGCGTGAGGCAATCAAAGATTTGTGTGGGTTTGTGAAAAAAAGCGGAAAGCCGATTGAGAAGATTCAAGTATTTTCTGGAAAGAAAGAAAAATTAGAGAGTATCAAAAATAAATTGGAGCCGTTTGATGATCTGGAATTGGCGATTTCTACCAGTGGCTATATAGAAATTACACAGAAAGATGCACAAAAAGGGAAAGCGTTGGAGCATCTTTGCAGATATTTGGGAATCCACATGGAGGAAGTGATGGCAATTGGTGATAATGAGAATGATCATTCTATGCTGGTGAGAGCCGGATATCCAATTGCGATGGGAAATGCCAATGAAGAAATCAAGAAGATTGCAAAATATGTGACGGCAAGTAATGATGAAAGCGGGGTTGCCAAAGCGATTTATGAAAAATTGTTATAAGAAAAAGTGGTGCCTTGGAGTTCTTTTGTATATTTTGGTATTGTTGTTTGTTGCGAATGATGCGTGGATTTATAAAACACCGATTGCAAAAATCACGCATGTGAAAGAAGAACAGACCGCATCTAGAAAGGCAGTGCGGGGCGGAAAAGAACTCTATTATAAACAGACTATGGAAGCCAGAATACTAAATGGAACAGAAAAAGGACAGAATATCGTATTGAAAAATACATATACCTCTTCGATGATTACCGGACAAAAGTATCATAAAGGGGACAAGGTGCTGCTTAATTCAAATGGCGGGAAGTCAACCGGCACGATTAAAACATTAAAGAGAGATACGTATCTGGCGGCAATTTTCGGTGTGATTTTATTCTTGCTTATTGGAATTACAAAAAAGCAAGGGCTGCGAACGATCTTTACAATGATTGTCAATCTGGTGATTTATAGCGCCGGATTTTTGTTGTATTTGCGGGGATATGATATTTTAAGAGTCTGCAATGTGCTTGCGGTTGTGTTTACACTGGTCACGATATTTTTTTTAACCGGACTGGACAGAAAAACAGTGGCGGCTATATTATCGACGCTTTGTGTTCTGGCGCTGATTATGGGAATTTTCCTATTTACTATGAATCATACCGCGGCGCTTGATTATTCCATGATGGAGTATCTTGGAAGTACGGAGCATCCGGAAGATGTGTTTGTCGCAGAAGTTCTGTTTGCGGGGCTTGGTGCTATTATGGACGTTGCTGTTACATTGTCGGCGGCAATGGGAGAACTGATTCGGAAAAAGCCGGATATCTCTATAAAAAAACTGTATCTTTCCGGAAGGGAAGTAGGATACGATATCATGGGAACTATGATCAGTGTTCTTCTATTTACGTTTGCAGCTGGTTTGATTCCATCTTTTTTGATTCGCATGAACAACGAAGTTGCGTTTTTCACAAATGTAAGATTGTATATTCCGTTTGAGATTTCAAGATTTTTGATTGAGAGTATCGGAATTGTGGCAGCGATACCGATTTCAATCGTAGTTGCTTCCGCTTTGTTCAAACTGCAGATTAGAAAGGGGAGAGAAAAATGATAGGAGTACTTGCACTTGTATTGTTCCTTCTCCTGATTTTAATCGGAGGAGACCGAGGCGCGGTGGCTGTACTTGCACTGTGCGGCAATATTGCTGTACTTGCGTTTACCGTGATATTATTGGCAAATGGAGCGCCTCCGTTTTTGGTGATTTTTGCGGCGACACTCAGCATCAGTTATATTACTTTGCTGAAACAGAATGGAAATAATTTGAAAACTCGTTCGGCATTGTTGTCGGTTGCTTTGATTATGTTTGCTTTATCCATCTGTATTTATCTGGGTGTATGGAAAACAGGAAGCGGTGGACTAAACGAGATTCAAATGATACAGGAAGATGTTCAGCTCTATTATACGATGGATATTGATATTCATATGCAGCAGATTGCAGCAGGCATTGTTATTTTAAGTGCATTGGGAGCTGTGATGGATACAGCGCTTTCTGTGACTTCGGCTGTTTATGAAGTGTCTGTGCATAAAAGCGGGCTTGACCGGAGGGAATATTTTCATTCCGGACTTCAAGTTGGAAAAGACATCATCGGAACAACCGTTAATACGTTGCTGTTTGCATATTTTGGGGAGTCGATGATGATGTTTGCGTATTTACAACAGGGGAAATATAATTTAGAAATGGTTCTAAACTCTAAATTTTTATTTCAAGGTCTGGCGATGATGTTTGTCGGGGTAATCGCATGTCTTTTGGCGGTTCCGATTTCTGCCTGGACGGTGTCTCAGATGTTGACAAAAGAGGAGGAAAAAATGATAAAAGCAGTGCTGTTTGATATGGATGGAGTTTTGATTGATACAGAGAAATATTTGACGCAGTTCTGGCAGCAGGCGGCAGCAGAAGCAGGATTGTCTTTGACGATGGAAGACTGTTATCAATTTCGAAGTTTTGCAAGTAAGTTCGCATCTGTGGCGTTTCAGGAAAAATACGGAAAAGAATATGATTATTTTTCAATTCGTGCACGAAGAAAAAAATTGATGAAAGACCATATTGAGAAGAATGGGATTGAGATAAAACCGGAAGTGAAAGAGACACTTCAAAAGCTCAAGGAAAAAGGACTGCAGCTTGCAGTTGTAACGGCGACAGATGAAGAGCGGACCAAACAATATTTGACAGAAATCGGAATTTACGATTGGTTTGATTCGATTATCTGTGCGACGATGGTAGAACGGGGAAAACCGTTTCCAGATGTATATCTTTACGCGTGTGAAAAAATCGGATATCGTCCGGAAGAATGTATGGCGGTAGAAGATTCGCCGAATGGGATTCGGTCCGCATCAGATGCCGGGTGTAAAACGGTAATGGTACCGGATTTGACAGAACCTGATGCGGAAAGCCAGAAAAGAGTTGTTGGCGTAGCAGACACATTGTGTGGTGTGCTTAAATATATTGATTAAGACTTAGCTATTTTGTTTTTTCATATCTGCTAGGATTTCTCTGGCAAATGTATCAAGCATGTGAATCGTTGTGCGCATATCATCTCGAGTCGTTTCGGGATGGAGTGCGCAGATTCGCAATACTTTTTTCCCATTTAAGACAGTTGTAAATACGGCAGCATATCCGCTTGCGAGAATGCGTTCAGAAATACGTTCGTGTAACAAATCTAAAGCTTCTTCGCTTATTTCATCGGAAGTATAACGGAAATTTATCATAGCAAGCTGAGACTTAGAGACAATTTCCCAGTGATCTAATTCACGGAGAGCTTCTTCTGCCCAAGTGGCAAGTTCAAAACCATGTTCAATTGCACTTCCAATTAAAATCTGTTCCTAAAACCTGAAAAGTCAGCCATAATTTTAAACCGCGCGCAGGGCGGGTGAGTTCCATTCCGATATCCCATGGATTGATGTGTTCCGCATCGCCTTCGATGTCTTTTAAATATTCCGGATTTACATGAAAGCTTTTAAAAAGGTGTTTGATGTCTTTGACAAGAACCATTGCACAGCCGTATGTTTGAAACAGCCATTTGTGTGCGTCCCAGCTCATACTGTCAGCAAGTTCTGTGCCTTTCAATAAATGGCGGTATTTTGGACTTAATAAGACAGAAGCACCATAGGCGCCGTCAATATGGAACCATAGATTGTATTTGGAACAAATTTGGGAGATTTTTTCCAAAGGATCAATGCTTCCGGTGTTTGTTGTTCCGGCTGTTCCAATGACGACAAAAGGGAGTAAACCGTTTTCGAGATCTTTTTGAATTTGGGATTCAAGAAGGTCTGTTTTTAATTGGAAATTGGAATTGGTAGGGATTTTGCGAATCCTTGTATTCGGAATTCCAATAATACGAAGACCTTTTGCAACAGAACTATGTGTTTGATCTGAGATATACGCAACACCAAGATGCAGTGTCTCCTCATTTAATTTATTGTCTCGTGCGGCAGTTAAAGCAGTAATATTTGCCATAGAACCTCCGCTGACAAACACACCACCCGGATTTTCGCAAAAACCGGCTTGGTGACAAAGCCATTGGATTACTTCCTGCTCAATACAATTGACGGTTGGTGCCAATTTACTTCCGCCGGCGTGGATGTTATATGCAGAGGTCATAATATCTCCAAGCCAGGATACGGAAGAGGCAGGCCCCGGAACAAATCCGAAAAAGCGAGGGTGGTTAGCATCTCCTCGGTAACGGTAAACTTCTTTCACCATTTCTGTAATCACATCATCTACAGGGCGTCCGTCTTTCGGGATTCCGATTTGCTTGATTTTTTCTGCCTGTCCTTCGTCGGTATGCCATGTTACTTTTTGGGAATGTATATCGTGTTTTTCTAAACAAAAAGTATGTACAAATTTTTGAATTGCTTCTTCTAATTGCGTACTATTTAATACATTTTCGCTGTTAATCATAGGTATCGTTCCTTTCTGTAATTTTATATAATCAAAAGCTTTACGCTTACGAGAGATTATTGTATACTACTTTCATATATTTGTTAAATTCATAAATTTCATTATATATATAAAAAATATTTATTTATCTTTGAATAGATATGTAAAGAATTGAGGGATTGAATGGAACTTAGAAATATCAATACATTTTTAAAAGTGGCAGCAACACAAAATTTTTCAAAGGCAGCAGAACAATTGGGATACTCTCAATCTGCTGTGACGATTCAAATACGGCAATTGGAAAAAGAACTTGGGATATCACTGTTTGAAAGGATTGGAAAACGGGTGTATTTAACAGAAAGAGGTGCGGAATTTACTTCTTATGCGAATGAAATTATGCGAGTGACAAGTCGGGCTTCTTTGTTTGCCAAAGATAAAAAAGAAAGTGAGCGGAACAATCCGGATTGGAGGGGTGGAATCTGTCTGCACAGCATTGCTTCCGGAACTATTGCTTTCTTTTCACAAACAATATCCGAAAGTGAAAACGGTTATAAAATCAGGGACAACAGAAAAATTGATGGAGATGGCAAAAAGTAATGCGATTGATTTTGTATTTACCCTAGATCGAAAGATATGCAGTGCGGAATGGGTAAAAGCAGTGCAGAAAAAAGAAAGAATATCATTTGTGACTTTAACTGAAGAGGGAACATATGAGAAAGAACAGATGACGATTCAAGAACTCGTAGAAAAACCATTTTTATTAACCGAACAGGGAGCTGCGTATCGATATGAGCTTGAGAGATTATTAGCTGATCGAGATTTAGAAATTTTTCCGATTTTAGAAATTGGAAATACAGAAACGATTATCCATCTGTTAAAAAAAGGAATGGGGTATTCTTTTTTGCCGGAATTTACAGTCAGAGAAGAATTGAGGAAAAAGCGTTTATCAGAAATTCAGACAGATATTCCTACAGTTGAGATGTATAGTCAGTTGTTATACTGTCGAAATAAATGGGTAACACAGGAGATGGAAAGATTTATTGAACTGGTAAAACAATATGAAGGGCAGGAAACGAAAATAGATTGACAATAAAACATTCGTTCTGTATCATGTCTTTATAAAAGAATGAGAGACAGGAATTAAGAAGTTAAGAGAAGGAGAAAAGAATTGGAATTTTTAAAAGAGGTCTTTTCACTTTATGGAGAGCGAAAAGAATGGTTTATCCAGTTGATTTTAGAACATATTGGTTTGTCTATGACAGCTATTTGTTTAGCCGGAATTATTGGATTGCTTTTGGGAATATGGATTTCCGAGCATGAATGGGCAGCAGCTCCAATTTTAGGTATAGCCAATATATTTTATACAATTCCGGCTATTTCACTTTTAGGAATGCTGATACCATTATTTGGGATTGGAAATACTACGGCAGTGATTGCACTGACACTCTATGGAATTATGCCGATGGTAAGAAACACCTATGCAGGAATGAAAGGTGTGAGCAGCGAAATAATCAGCGCGGCAGAAGGAATGGGCAGCACAAAGCTTCAATTGATGATGAAAATTAAGCTTCCGCTCGCACTGGATGTGATTATTGCAGGGATTCGCAATATGGTTGTTATGACTATTTCAGTTGCAGCGATTGCATCGTTTATTGGAGCAGGCGGGCTTGGAGTTGCCATTTATCGCGGGATTACGATGTATGACACGGCGATGACTTTTGGAGGAAGCCTTGTGATTGCCGCAGTTGCTTTGCTAAGTGATTTACTACTTGGACAATTAGAAAAATATATTAAAAGAAGGAGAAAAATGTAAAATGAGAATATTAAAAAAAGTGGCTGCATGTCTGTTAGTTGTAGTGATGACAGTTTCGGCAGCAGGATGTGGAAGTGAAAAAAAGAAACAGGAAAGGGGACAACAGGAACGATAAAAATTGCTACTAAACCGATGACAGAGCAGTATATTTTAGGGGAAATGTTAAAGCAATTGATTGAAAACAAAACGGATTATAAAGTTGAAGTGACAAAAGGAATTGGAGGAGGAACGAGTAATATTCATCCGGCAATGGAAAAAGGTGAGTTTGATCTGTATCCGGAATATACTTCAAGTGGCTGGGTAATGGTACTGGGAAATCAGGCAGGCGAGGTGTCAGATGACGAAATACTTGAAAAATTACAGAAAGAATATCAGGAAAAGTTTCAAATGACATGGCTTGGACTTTACGGATTTAATAACACATATGCTCTTGCAGTTAGCAAAAAGGTTGCAGATAAATATCAGTTAAAGAACTGTTCTGATCTTGCGAAAGTTTCAAAAGATCTGGTGTTTGGAGGAAATCCGGACTATATTGAAAGAGAAGATGGTTTTCCGGGTGTGTGCAAAGCATATGGATTGGAATTTAAAAATGTAAAAGATATTGATATCGGATTGAAATATAAAGCAATGGAAAATGATGACATTCAGGTGACGAATGGATTTACGACAGATGCTCAGATTTCTAAAGATAATATAGTGGTGCTTGAAGATGACAAAGGATATCAAGTGAACTATTTTTGTTCTACAGTTGTAAGAGAAGAGACATTAGAAAAATATCCTGATTTAGAGAAAACGCTTATGTTGATGAACGGAATTTTATCTGATCAGGAGATGGCAGAATTGAATTATCAGGTGGAAATAGATGGAAAAGATGAAGCGGTTGTTGCAAAAGATTTCCTTATCAAAAAAGGACTGATCGAGGAGTAGAACTATGGAAATGATAAGACTGGAACATGTAACAAAAAGCTTTGGAGAGCATACGGTATTAGATGATTTTTCTATTTCTATTCCGGAAGGTGAGTTTTTAACGGTAATCGGACGTTCTGGCTGCGGAAAGACTACGATGTTAAAAATGATCAATGGTTTGAATTGTCCGGAAAAAAGGGAAAGTTTATATTGGTGGAAAAGATATTGGCGAAGAGAACATCATTGAGCTTCGGAGAAAGATTGGCTATGTGATTCAAAATAAGGGGCTTTTCCCTCATATGACAGTGGAAAAGAATATAACGTATGTTCCGGTAATTAGTGGAAAGAAAGATAAAAAGACAAATCATGAATTGGCGTGCAGATTGATTGAGACAGTAGGGCTGGATCAATCGATGCTCTCAAGATACCCTTCTGAACTGTCGGGAGGACAGCAGCAAAGAGTTGGGATTGCACGTGCTCTTGCAGCAAATGCAAGAATTATGCTGATGGACGAGCCTTTTGGAGCTTTGGACGAAATTACCAAACAGGCAATGCAGGACGAAATTTTAAAACTTCATCGTAAACTTGGTATTACGATTGTTTTTATTACGCATGATATCAGAGAAGCGATGAAACTTGGTGACAGGGTGCTTGTGATGGATCAAGGGAAAATCGTTCAGCTTGATACACCGGAGAAGATAAAGAAAGAACCGGCGAATGAGTTTGTTTATCAGTTAGTGGGACAGAATTTGTTGTAAAAAATTAGAAGGTCTATGTGGTGAAAGTTTGAAAAAGAAAGAGACAGATTCAGATATACTTGAGTGGTGTGTTTTGAATTTGTCTTTTTTGATTCTGTAAAAGCATTATAATAGAGTTGCAAATTTAAAAAGCAATGAAAAAAGATTGCTATTTAAAAAAGCAATTAAAATCAGTTGCTTTTGTGCTGTGAATGCGATATGATTTACGTAGAAAAAGGGGTGATTTGTATGAGATATGCTGCTGTTATGTTTGATGTGATAGAATCACGAAAATATAGTGAGCGATATGAAGTGCAACAGATGTTAATGAATTGTATCGATTATCTAAATGGTATATATCGCGATAGCATAAAAAAGAAGTGGTATCTAGTGCGGGAGATGAATTCCAAGGATTATTTTTAGATCTGCAATCGGCATTTGTATATATTCGAAAACTACAGATTTTGATTTATCCAATTAAAATAAGATGTGGAATAGGGTATGGAGAAATAAAGTATGATGTGGAAGAATGGACATCGGCTGCATTTGATGGGGAAGCATATTATCTGGCAAGGGCTGCAATTGTTTCAATTGGCAAACAAAAAAATAATGCGATATGTTTTCATACAAAATCTTTATATGACAAATATTTAAATGTTTTGTGTTCCTCAGATATGCAGGTGAAAACAAGTCAATCACAGACTGCGCAGCTCATAGAACTTGTTGCAGATATTATGTTACCGCTTGTCTATCGGGAAGAAGATAAAAAATTTTATGAATTCATATTGGAAAGCAGGCAGATTTTGATAGAACAAGGGCAGAAAAATAAGGGGAAAGACAAATATAGAGAAAATATGATCTTAAACGTAGAGTATGCTTTTGCTTTTGAAAACAGGGAGCACTATATGAAGAAAGAGAATAAAGAAGTAACGTTTTGTATGGATGAATTCTGGGCATTTGGAATGGCGACAGAGATTGCCCGAATTATGAATACAACACGTCAAAATATCGATAGATATATTTCTTCGGGAAAGATAAAAGAAAGTAGAACAATGGATAAAGCGATATTTGAATTGCTTGGGGAGGATATATGGTAAATTATTTACTCTTGATAGTTTTGCATTTGTTAGGTGATTTTTATTTGCAGACAACTAAGGTTGCACGGTGCAAAAATGCGAAAAAGAGCTCGGCTTGCGGGAAATGTAAGAAATGTGGAAAACACTCATGGGTAAACTGGAAGTATCTGATGCTGCATTCGTTGTTATACATAGCACCTTTTGTTGTTTTATACTTTATTATGGGGGCTGTATATGCAACTGCTATGATTACTGTATTATGGGTAACACATATATTGATTGATACCGGAACTTGTTATTTTAATCGAAAGAATAAGCAAACGTTAGTGTTTTTGGCTGATCAAGCATTGCATATCGGAATGATAGGTCTGCTCCTTCGATTTGTAACATTCAGCTGTTATATTGACGATTATTACGTAGCCTTAAAAGTAGTGTTTGTCGGTCTTATGTTGTTGATGCCTTGTTCAATTTTAATTAATAAATTGCTGCAAGATATATATCCAGAGAGCGAGGAGATGGGTATATTTGATATTGGATCGATGATTGGAATTATGGAAAGAATTTTGACTGTAATTTTCGCGTATTTTGACAATTTTCCGGCAGTAGCAATTATTATTACAATAAAAACCTGGGCTAGAACAAATGATCTTAAAGAATCAGAGTTCAGAAATAAATACTTATTGGGAACTTTAACAAGTATGGTTTTAGCTCTGGTAATCTTTATCATTTATAAATTATTGTAGAAAAGAGAGGATTAAAATTATGAATATTCAAATATTTGGAACTAATAAATGCTTTGATACGAAAAAAGCGATGCGTTATTTTAAGGAACGGAATATTAAGTATCAATTTGTTGATATGAAAGAAAAGGGACTTAGTAAGGGAGAATATAATAGTATCAAACAGGCAGTAGGCGGATTGGAAAAAATGCTGAATCCTAAATGTAAGGACAAAGATGCACTGGCAATGATTCAGTACATTGCAGATGAAGATAAAGATGAGAAGGTGTTAGAGAATCAGAAAGTTTTATTGACGCCAATTGTAAGGAATGGGAAACAGGCAACAGTTGGATATCAGCCGGAAGTTTGGAAAGAGTGGAAATAGATTGGAAAAAGTTGAAGAAAGACGAAAGGAACTGAAAACCATCGAAAAACTATCTATGACAGAGATTCATAAATTAGCTGATCTTGCTTTAAAGGTCATTTCAGTGAAAGTAAAGCATTATGCCGGTTTGATGAATGTTCAGTATGGGCGAATTACAATTCGAAATCAGAAAACCAGATGGGGAAGTTGCAGCAGCAAAGGGAATCTGAATTTTAATTGTTTATTGATGTTGGCGCCGGATGAAGTGGTAGATTATGTGGTGATACATGAATTGTGTCATTTGATAGAAATGAATCATTCCAAAGCATTTTGGAAACAGGTGGAGCAGATGATGCCGGATTATAAGAAGCATAGGAAATGGCTTAAGGATCATGGGAATGAAATAATGGAACGGATGAGTTGAAAAGGTACTATTAGCGCTTGAGATTAAATTATAGGCACCATGGGTTATTTATTGAAAGAAAATTATCAAATCATCGTTACTGGAGTAGGGGCTATTGTAGTCCATCAGGCACAGGCTAATAGCATGGCAGAAGAGAAGGTAAATGAGGTATATCGGTTTGAAGATTGGATATGAGATAAAGTGGAAAAAGAAGATTTTAGAAATTAGAAAAAGACAAGATTATATTTTGTAATATTGAGAAATTCAAAAGTTAAATATGACTTTGCTTTGGGTTAATGTTTATAGAGATGACTGGTAAGAGATAAAAAATGCTTGAGTTATATCAGACGTAATGATTGATAGTTTGATGAGAAGGGAGAGGAAAAGGGTGATATACAGAATTGGTTCATTTAACATGTATAAGTTTCAGGCATATCGGTCTGACAAAGAAATAAGTAAAGACTTAAATAAAATAGCGGAGATTATTAGAACAGAACAGTTTGATATTATTGCGCTTCAAGAAATTTTTAGTAAAACAGCAATGAATATGCTTCTTAGTAGGCTTGGGCGGAATTGGAATGGAAGTTGGGAAAGTCCTCAGTCAACATCAATACAAGCAGCAGAAGGATATGCTTTTTTATGGAATACAGATCGCATTGAACTTGCGAAAAGTGTAACTGTAAAATGGGAAAAGAACATATTATCCTAGAATTTATAATCAGTATCGAGTAGATAGAACGAAAGGTCAACATGCTTTGGTTAGAAATCCGTATTACGGTCGATTCCATCCAATTCATACATTTTTAGAAATAAGGTTGATTAATATTCATATCATGTATTCGAAAAAGCGTGATAGTACGAGTGAGAATTTAGGAGATGTGATAATGCGCAAAAATGAACTGGATACTGTAGTAAAAAGTATTTATGTAAAAGAAGCAGATAAAAGATATGGAAATAATATGCCTGCATATACATTTATTTTAGGAGATTATAATCTTAATTTAGAGAGTAGTATGGCATCATGGCCATATGTAGATGAAATTATAGAAGTAATCTCCAACTTGCGTATAAGTACCGCCCATTTGTTCAAATAATGACTTTTCCATAGTATTTTCCTCCTGTATTTTAGTGTACTTTTATTTTAAATAAAGACAGGTAATAACACCAATGTGCCGATAAAAAATACAGCGTACCTGCTATATCACAGATACGCTGTATTTTCATATATTTATTTCGGGATATGTATTTACTAATTGCCGAAACATTTTTCTTGACGGCTGTCGTGAACCGCCCTCCCACTTAGAATAGATACTCAAACTAATACCTGCTTTTTCAGCAAAAGTTGCTTGATTTAATCTGTGTGCTTTTCTGATTTCACGAAGTCTATCTGTACTGTGCCGACTGTGGCAGGAGAATGACTTTGCAAACGCATTATAGCAAGAAAGACGGTTCTGTTCAGTATTCTTACCGTTGCGGCGGGTATGCAAGCAGGGTTAATTCCTGTACTTCCCATACGATTAGTGCTGATAATGTTGAAGCCTTGATATTATCGGCAGTTAAACGCTTTTCAAGATTTGTTCTGAATGATGAAAAAGCCTTTGCTTTGGAACTGCAATCCCTTTGGAAAGATAAGCAAGAGGAAAAGCCGAAGCACAATCAATCGGAGTTGAAACGCTGTCAGAAACGCTATGACGAACTCTCTACGCTCATTCGTGGCTTGTATGAAAATCTTATATCGGGATTGCTACCCGAAAGACAATACAAGCAACTGATGAAGCAGTATGACGATGAACAGGCTGAATTGGAAGCGAAAATGGAAACGATGAAAAAGGAACTTTCTGAAGAAAAAGACAGCACTATGGATATTCAGCATTTTATATCGCTGATACGCAAGTACAAAAATCCTACGGAAGTTTCTGATTTGATGTTTACCGAACTCATTGACAAGATTGTGGTGTATGAAGCCGAGGGTGTGGGAAAAGCAAAGACACAAAAGGCAGGATAAGACAAAAGCCGATAGAGAAGCGGAAAAAGGAAGTCATTATTATCGTCAGCGTGTATGTGCTGTGTGTGGCAGTACTTACTGGCCTACACACAGTCAGCAGAAATTCTGTTCCGAGGAATGTAAAAAGGTAAATCACAATAAGAAAACCTTGGAGTTTTACTACAAGAAGCAAAAGGAGAAAGAACTATGCAAAGATTTATTACAGACGAAAGAACAGGTATCCGATACGAACTCATCGGAGATTACTATTATCCCTGCCTGACAGTAGAGAAAAGTCCTCCCCTTTCAAAATATGGTCGATTGCGGCAACGATATTTGAGGGAACATAAGCGTGTGCTATATTTTAATCTGCTGACAAGCGGAAAGTTATATGAACACCTTGCCGAAATTGATACTTCGGCTCGTGATATGGCGGAATATCTGATAAAGGAAATGGCAAAGAAGCAGGGTGTAACGGAAGAACTGAAAGCAACGGATATGATGAGATGGATAGGATTGATGAATAACATTCGAACCTGTGCCGATGAGATTGTATTGAATGATATTGTGTATTCCTAACGGATACCAACCGAAGAAGAACTGCTGTCAAACCGATGGCAGTTTTCTTTTTCGGCAAGTATTCAAGAAGTCATTAAGTCGTGAGTATAATCGAAGTGGTAGAAAAATTCGTAAAGATGTGGTACAATACTTTTGCTTGTGAGCGACAAATCGGAAGTTGAGGTGATGAAACTATGGCTAAAATGCAAATTGCATGGTTAGAATTGATGACAGTTGGAGGTCTTGGTGTAATATTAGTTCTACTAGGAGTTACTTTCAATATCATTGTAAAAAGACAGAATAAATTGTGTACAAAAAAGACAGACGGTATTGTTAAACAATATGGGCTTCCTGGAAATGGAAGAGTGTACCCAATCGTTGAGTACTTTGTGAATGGAACTTGTTATAAAGCAAAGAAAAATTTCGAGGAATTATAACAACGCAACTATCAGGAGTACCTGTACCGATGAAATCAGAAGTCTATGAAGATGAAAAAGGATGGCTACATGTAAAAACTGGAGCTATTGCAAATTTGCGTCAATTTGCGGAGCAGTTGTGGCCTATCAACAGTAAGATGACAGTTTATTATAATCCAAACAATCCTAAAAAGTGTTATGTTGATAGACCAATTTCAAAAAGTTTTACTTCCATGATGTTTATCATAATGGGGACAGTAACAATACTCTCGAGTGTACTGGTATTCTTTTTGATGCAGTTATAAATTGCAAAAGATAATTGCTAATCAGACAACTTCAAGTTTGGAGAATTGAGAAAATCGGAAGTTGAGGAAAAGAAAGAATGGAAGATAAAAAGATATTGCTTGATAATATTGATAAAATTCATACAACCGAAATGGGAATTGATAGAATTAAAAGAAACCTAAAAATAGATACAGCAGATGTTGTTGAGTATTGCAAAAATAAGGTATTAGATAAAAATTGCAATATATACAAACAGGGTAAAAATTGGTATTGCGAGGTTGAAAATATCAAAATTACTATCAATTCATATAGCTATACAATCATTACAGCACATATTGTTAAGTAATTTCAAGTTTTTGAAACTGAGAAATATGAATTTGAGGTGGAAATATGGCATCAAGCAAGGAATACTTAGAGTTTATTTTAGGGCAGCTATCTGAGTTAGAAGAAATTACTTATCGAGCTATGATGGGAGAATTTATTATTTATTATCGTGGCAAGATTGTAGGCGGTATCTATGATGATAGATTACTTGTTAAACCAGTAAAATCAGCAATTAGTTATATGCCGACAGCTCCGTATGAATTACCCTATGAGGGAGCAAAAGAGATGTTGTTGGTAGATGAAGTTGATAATAGGGAATTTTTGACAGGCTTGTTTCATGCAATGTATGATGAACTGCCAGCCCCAAAACCGAAAAAGAAGAAATAAACAACTTCAAGTTTGGAGAATTGAGAAAATCGAAGATTGTGATGGTAGATAATATGGAATGGTTTAATGTTTTTGGGCTGATTTTTATTGCAGTCATTATGATACCCAATGTTGTATTTGCGATTAAGTGCAAAGATGGATTTGATAATAAGTGGAACAATAAATATGTTGAGGTCACAGAACAAGTAGGGAGATTGGGTTGTTTCGGATTCATGATAATCAATATTCCGGGAACTTGGTTCGGGTGGTGGTCTGACGAAGCATTTGTACTATATTTGATTGTAGATACCATATTGGTAATGCTTTATTGTGCTATTTGGATTATATGTTTTAAGAAAAACAGCGTTTTCAGAGCATTAGCACTTTCTATTATTCCTTCAATGTTGTTCTTGTTTAGTGGGATTATGAGTAGGTCAGTGCTATTGATTATTGCATCAGTATTATTTGCACCAAGTCATATTGTAATTTCATATAAAAATGTAAAATGATATTTACAACTTCCAGTTGTGCCAGTATCTTAGACAGAATATGAACAACGAAAAACATCGTAGCAATACGGTGTTTTTTTGTTACCTAAAACCAACAAATTCATACATAACCACAGGTTAGTACAAATACCTTGTGTGATTTTTTGAAAGGCTTAGAACGGGGATTTTCTCCGATTTTCGCCCCTAAAAGATACACAAAAAGGTTTCAAGTATCTTTCCTGTGGTTTTTTATTTTCAAACGGAAAGGTGGATTGATATGCCAAGATGAAAAGTCTTTATCCTTTGGGGATAACCGTATTCGTGAAGCGATTGAGATGTACCACGCAAAACTTTTAATTCTTGACCCGATGAGTTCCTATATCGGAGAAATCTGTTCGATGAACAATGCCAACGAAACACGAGCCGAGTTTAATCATCTGATAGCGGTTGCGAAAGATACTGGCTGTGCGATTGTGATTATCGCTCATGGAAAGATAACCATTTCCATTATACTCACGACTTAATGACTTCTTGATATATTGAAAATCTGCGGTTACTGGGTGCTCTAATGTGAATGCCCAGCAATCAAATTTTATGAAAGAGAGGAACTGACTATATGAAAGAACAGAAATATTCTTATTCACAGCGAATTGGAAAGACAACATTCATCGTAAATGTAAAGCAGTCCGAAAGTGCCAAAAAGCCTTTGAATACGGTGTTTCAAGACATCTGCAAGCACGAGGTTTTGGGCGATTTCTTTACGGACAAATCATTTAATTTAGAAAATCCACAAAAAGTATCTTGACAAACTCGACCCCGATGGAACAGGATACCGTACTAAGATGATATTTGTTAAAGAGAAACTATTGATGGATAGAATGTCGGATATTCAGTTACGATTTTTCAATATAGGGTTAGAAAGTTTTTTTTGATGAAGTGTAATAATATGTGGTTATATGCTTCGTAGAAAAATCCGTAGGAATTAAAATTTTTTGTTTTGTGGAAAGATTATAATTATGATATACTGAAAGAAAATGATAAATTAGAATTTTTTGAGGAGATAGATATAAAATGACCTTCCAATTAGTTTGTATAGAACCAAAAGAATTAACGCAATACAAGGCGGATATGCAGGAAGCATTTCAGAAAGGTTTTGAAGATGCTTTTGGGAAAACAGATGCTGTTATTCTGCCTGAAAAGGACATTGACCAGTCGCTGAATGCGGAGGGTTCTGCTGTCTATAAAGCCGTTGTCGATGGAGAAATGGTGGGCGGTGCTGTTGTTATTATCAATGAGAGTACACAGCATAACCATCTTGACCTGCTTTTTGTAAAGAACGGAGTTCAGAGCAATGGTATCGGTAAGAAGATATGGTTTGAATTGGAACGAATATATCCGAACACGAAAGTATGGGAAACCTGTACGCCGTACTTTGATAAGCGCAACATTCATTTTTATGTGAATGTCTGCGGCTTTCATATTACAGAATTTTTTAATGAAAAACATCCTATGCCGGATACACCGGACGATTTTGTCGGTGATGGCAATGAGGGAATGTTTGCGTTTAAGAAGCAAATGCGTTTATGAAATTCCAGTTGTGCGCCCAGCTAAGGGTGTGTAACCAAGTCGGTGGGAATCCGATTTATCCAAGGTCTAGCCAGCCAGATAATAGCGAGTCTTGGGATGTTGTTGGTAACAGCAACTGACAAGCGTAGA
>ENA-OQIF01000047-OQIF01000047.1-human-gut-metagenome-genome-assembly--contig:-NODE-47-length-74022-cov-5.637012_pt1 | contig 74022 bp, 81 predicted proteins | sample MGYA00242574_ERZ504738 | MGnify/ENA primary metagenome ERZ504738 (study PRJEB26092, sample SAMD00036437) | human gut metagenome | host: Homo sapiens | study: EMG produced TPA metagenomics assembly of...
ACAAAAGTGCCGCTATTGCCCCATAAGGACAGATAGTGACACTTTATACAATCATAAACAACTTATGCGGAATAAGCAGCCTTACTGCTCTCCTTGAGTCTTCGGATTTATACAAATCCAAAACTCCCCCTATGGGTAGGCATAAAATTAACTATAGCAGTATAGTAGCACATGATATAGTATATGTCAATCTTCATGCACAATATATTGTATGTTCTTAAATACTATGCTTTGCATATATGACTTCAATTAAAATATTGAAATATCACGTATCCCACCTCTCTTTTTTTCCAAGTTTTATAGAAAAATTTTTAATAAAAAGTACATAATCTGTTCAATCTGAAAAAATCTCAGTTAATTACTTAATGAAATTGCTAAGACAAAACTAAGTCTTACGCCTTTGTACCTTGATAACTTCATACCTTATCTGGAAATGTATATAGGTGTTGTAGATAGTGTCGCATAATTGCACACCTGCTGCTTGATGTTTACATAGTAACGCCTTCTACGTGCCTGAAACAAGGCATAGGAAACGGTTTCCTGATAAGATACTTTTATTTTTCAGCAAGAAGTCATTCTGCCTACACAATTACTCAAAATTTGTTATAATAATGAACAGGTATTATGATTACCCTGTTCATAGAAGGGAGGTATATGATTACTGTTACAAAAAAGATCTGATTGCACTGGGGTATGGTCCATCTTTCTCTTCAGACATTATAAGACAGGCCAAAATTCTTATGATTGAACGTGGACATACTTATTACCAGTCAAGAAAATTAGACAGGGTACCCAAAGAAGCCGTTGAAGAAATTCTGGGGATTAAATTGCCAGACGAACAAAACCAATAGTACTTCTTGTGTGTTTATGCAAAGGAGGAATTTTTATGGCAAAGGATCCAATTAAAAGGGCAAACAATGGAACTTACTATTTCAGAGCAAATCTGGGCTATGATTCTGTAACTGGAAAGCAGATTCAGAAATATCGAAGTGGTTTCTCTACAAAAAAAGAGGCCCGTGCAGAATATTCCAAACTCATCATCGCTGCTGAAGATGAACTGGCAATGGAAAAAGAAGCAACCCTCATTTAAACAATTTATTGAAGAAATTTATCTTCCATGGTATAAAACACAAGTCAAAGAGAGTACCTATAGAAACCGTTTAAATACTATCGAAAAACACTTTAAATTTTTTTATCGGAAAAAGGTAAACGAAATAGAACCGATTCATGTACAAACCTGGCAGCTAAAACTGGCAAAAGACTACAGTCCTAATTATGTACGAATTATACAAGGTATGCTTTCTCTGGCATTTGACCGTGCAATCATCCTCGGCCTTGCCAAGAAAAATCCCGCACGTATGGTCGGCAATATTAAATATAAGAAAGTAAAAGTGGATTTTTGGACATTGGAAGAATTCCAGAAAGTAATTTCTCTTTTATACAAAGGAGATTACTACGAACATTATTTGTTTATCTGTTTCTGGCTCCTGTTCACAACAGGATTACGAATTGGAGAGGCTGCTGCATTACAGTGGGATGACATCGATTTTGAAAGCGGATTACTCAGCGTGACAAAAACGTTATATTACAAATCTATGAATGAATACAAATTTGTAGATCCCAAAACATCTGCCAGCATCAGGACCGTTGTGCTTGATGAAGATACCATAAGGGAACTGAAAGATTGGAGGGAAGTGCAGAAGAAAGTTCTGAAAGACTGTAATTTTGTACTGAGCTATAGTGGGATTCCCACCAGCAAGCATACCCTGCCAAGAGCCCTGGAAAAGCTGGCAGGGCTTGCCGGTGTTCACCGCATTAAAATCCATGCATTAAGACATTCACATGTAGCACTTTTAATCAGCATGGGGGTGAATCCATTGATCGTCAAAGACCGTCTGGGACACGAAAAAATCCAGACAACTTTAGGGACCTATGGACATCTATATCCTAACAGCAACTTTGAGGTTGCCAAACTGTTAGGCGGAGTTATTAACTTCACTCCTGCTACCGAAAGCATCGCTGATTATACACATAACCAGTTTACTGCGTCGTATCACAGGAAAATATAAAAATGCAATAATAATGCAATCCAGAGTCATCGATGCCGACAAAGCCCGTAAATAAAGGCTTTTTAGCCTACCGCGTACTATTCAAACTCTACAAAGACTAACGCTTTTTGTTTAGGAATTATTCTCTGTAATGTTTCTCGTTCTTTTGATTATTTGATATATCCATATTATCCTGCCTATACGAGCTAATGTTATCATTTTGTTATCGGCATTGATAACACCTACTCGATAACTGTGGATAATAACTATATGTAGCATGTCAAATTATAAGCTATTTTGCTTAGAGATTCAACACAAAACTGAAATTTTACTTTTCCTTATATTCATCTGGTATTGCTATTTGAAATGTTTCACACAACAGCATCACATCATGCACATCATTTTTATCGTGTTCATATCCCAAATGAAGCATTACCTGACTCAATGGTTCAATACAAGAAACAGTTATATCTCCAACTTTTCCAATACCGGAAAAAGTTTTTGATGGAAATATATCTCCCTCATAAACAATTCCGTCATCTGTAAATTCAAAACAATGTAAATCAATGATTCTTTGTTTATCATCTTTCCAGACAGTATGACCATCCGTTGTATAATCAGTATTTACTTCCTCAAATCCATGCTGCTTAATCACATAAATATAATCATGATAATGTTTCAGTTCAACAAACAAATCAATATCATTGTGTATTCTTGATTCTCTTTTAAGAAGTGCATCAACACCCCATCCGCCATCTAAATATACTTTAATTTCGTTTTGCAAAGCATATTTTATAATTTCACATGCATCTTCTGTACGTACCATAATCTATCCTCCAAATTCAAATCTTTGTATGCTTTCCAACTCACTAAAAGCCTGAAATTTGTCAGTCTTTCATCCTTTTTGTTATCAATCACCAATTAGCTGTAATCCATTAGGATTTAGCTGATATATTTTATCGCACACCTCTTCAATATACTTTCTATCGTGAGAAATGCTAATGACAGCCCCCGGAAATTCTCGGAGCATTTTTCTTATTACCGGACCGGACAATGGTGAAAAATTTCTTGTCGGTTCATCCAGAATAAGAACATTTGCACCACTTAAGCTCATCCTCAAGAGAAGCACTTTCGCCTTTTGTCCGCCTGATAACTCCCGAATCGGATGCTCCATTTCATCTGGTGTGTATTTAAGTGAACCAAGGTATGTTCTAATTCTTGTACGCTCTTCTTTATCTCCTGTTTTATCAAGGTAATCAACCGGTGTAACATCCAAATCCAGCAGGTCTTCATAAGTTTGAGGCATATATTCTGCTTTAATGTCATTCCGATTTAGGAGTTCTTCCGCTATCTTTTTTAGAAGAGTCGTTTTTCCTGCCCCGTTGGCTCCTATCATACAGATTTTTTCTGAACCTTTTATTTTTAAATGAATTCCTTCTGCTAAAATTCTTTTGCCATCCGGAGTCACAAGCTTTGAAAGTTCATATTCTATGACCGTTTTTCCTGCGGGAATGTGTGAGTTTTCATCCCCTAATTTGACAAAGATTGCTTCTTCCTGTTCCGGCATCTGAGTCATATTTTCATCTTCTTTTTCAAATCTTCGTTCCATTGCCTTAACCGTATGCATTTTGTCCTTTAAGTTTTTGGCAACAGACGGTGCTTGTCTGGTACAACTTCTTAATGCACCTTGTACACTCTGCATAACTCTTTGATATTTTTCATCGCGAATCTTTTTCTCCCTACGGTCACTCAGTGCCCGCTGTTTTTGGATTTCAAATTTATGAAGCCGTTCTTCCACATAGCGTCTATAGGGAAGCTTTGCCACGGTATATCTCGCCTTTGTTTTTCGTATAATCTGCTCGATATGTATCACCATGTTGGCAGTACGCTCTATCAGCGTTTCATCGTGTGAAATAAAAAGCACAATGTGCTTCCAGTCATTTATGATTTTTTCCAGTAATGTAAGCGTCGCAATGTCGATGTCATTGGAAGGTTCGTCCAACAACAGCACAGAAACATCGCGAATGAAAAGCCTCATAAGTTGTGTCTTGACTTTTTCGCCTCCTGAAAGACTACCCATTGTCTGGTTACTGTAGAAAAAATCATTTTTCATTCCAAATTTTCCCGCAATAACAGACAATTCTTTAGGCGTTTTCTCCCAGAATATTTCCTCTTCAGAAAAATATTCGTATATTGTTTTTTCCTTATCTTCATCGAGCATCTCCTGCGGAAGATAACCAAGACGTTCGTGTCCCATTATCCTTTCCCCATCTGCTTCTATATAGTTTTCTACAAGCGACGGATTGTATATCCACTTCATTAATGTCGATTTCCCATTTCCCTCTTCTCCAATAATAACTGCCTTATCTCCATCATTTAGCACAAGGTTGAAATCATTAAGAATTATTCTCAGGTCTTTTTTATGTGTTAAATTTAATTTTTTATCTGCAACATTAAAGTTTCTCCTTTTCGAAGTCTGAGCCAATTATTATTTTGAACACACAAAAACGAGTCTTTTTTGCATACGCAAAAATAGACTCGCTAAATAGCCCCTTATTTCTTTTCCAAAAGGAAAACAAAGGAAATGCCTCTTGCGATAATCCAACTTAAGCGTACACAAAACAAACCTATTCTCTACAGGCTCAATAACTATATGTGTCTTACTTAAATCAAATTATCTATTAATCATTTCCTCACCTTACACAAAATGTGCCTTTCTTTCTTCTAATGGCAATACTATCATACTGTATTTTTTGTGTCAATACATTTCACCTTATGGAAGTGCAAATTAAAATTTTCACTTCCTAATTATACATCCAACCATTACGAAATTCAATCTTTCACAACCTCTTTACAACCACAACCACAGCACTCCAGCAAACGCAGGAGCACCATACCGTAAAACGCTTATGTGTAAATCAACTCCGTTCCTACAACTTCCCTCACACAAGCCTGAATATTATTCATTCTTCCAATCCATTCGTAGGGATTATCTTTCTTTAATTGTTCCGTCACATCTTGTCTGTCGGCATATTCCTTTACCAGTCGAAGAAACATATCCTCTGCTTGCTTATCGACTTCTGCAAGATAACTATGCAGCTTTCCGCTTGTCAGCAGGTTCATATATAACACTTTATAGTGTTCCTTTAAATGCCTTGCATGTCGTTTCCCCCATAAACCAATCGGCTCTATTTCTTCTTCGGCTGGTACTGTGATGTTCGGCAATAAATAATCACCCACCTGTCTATAAGTTCCGCCCATTTCTTCAAAAATTGTCTTTGTCATTTTCCTTTTCCTCCTGTGATTTTTGTCTATCGTGATCGTGTATTATCACGCTTGCGACCTTTAACTGTTCTTGCCTGCTCCAACAAATCATCTATCTGTTTGCGACCAAAAACCTTACGGAGCAGGCTGTAATCTTTATTTTCTGCTTTTAGGATTTTGTTTTCTTCGGTCAATCTTTCATTGACTTTCTCCAAACGCTGATTGGTGCGGTATAACTGTGCATTCGCTGTATTCAGCCTATGATAGTTGTCCCACCCCTCAAAGCAGCGGGCAAGCACCGTTTTGACAAGTTGCTTCAATTTCCTTACAACCGGCTCTGCCATTTTGGTTTTATATGCCTTTGCAGTCATAAATTTCTCTGGTTCTGGCAACTGATATTTCGGTGCAGTATCAAGCTCTATTTCAAGATTTGACAGCTCGTCTTTTGCCTTATCATAGTTCAATACTCGTTCCGACAACACATCAAATTCAATCTGTTTCTGCTCGATTTTCGCACCTAATGCCGCCACTTCTTTTTCTCTTTCCTGCTTTTTATAATCCAAAACAGAAAGATGTTTTTCGTGTGTGCCTAAATGTTCCCACTCAATCCCATAACGTTCCATCACCGCCGCAAGCTGTTCTTTTTCGGACTGTATCCATTGCGACCACTCCGTATCGCCACGACTGCCGCCCTTAAAACCTTGCGTTGCAAGAGCCTGCTTTAGTGACACTCTTGTATCAAGTCCACGCTTGCTGCCTGTGGTAAAAGGTACAAAATCTATGTGCAGATGTGGTGTAGCTTCATCCATATGCAGATGAGCCGAGAACACCCGAAGCTGTGGATTTCGCTCCTGAAAACCCTGATAGTATTCATCTAAAATCTGCTTTGCCAGTTCTCCGTTTTCCGTATCGGCGTTCATATTTCCCTTACCGCCCACCTGTAAAATGATTTCGTGGAACGGTTTTTCCTGCTTGGAACTTCGGATTTTTTCATAATAATCTTTTATCTTTCGGTCTGACCTTATCTGCTTGGCATTGTATCTTTCCAATGCTTCATCAAACAATTCGTGATAAACTGTCTTTATATTTTCATTGCAGTAGTCGATATTGAGATGAGTACGAGTTCCGTCTACATTTTCTGCTCGGAACTTTCGGCTATTGTGATTGACCGAGCCTTTACCGACCATTGCACTTATCGTTCTCTGCATTTTTTCATCTCCCATCTGTAAATTTCAACATTCTCAGGTTTTGTTACTTTTGTCAAAAGTAACGCAAAAGCACTTTTGACGGGTACACCCATCAAAAATGCGACCTGTAAACAGGTTTTGCGTTCTCCGAAGGCTCTCCGAGGGGTGAGCGTGTGCCGGTGGCACACACGCCTGCGAACCGACCGAGCCAGCAGGCGAGACCAAAGAGCCGCCTTTGAAAAGGCACTCTCTGCACACTCCCCTAAACTTTATCCGGTGTCAAAGTGTGACGATGGTGACAATGTTTTTCACAGCGTGCTGCTCTCAAAAACATTGACACCTTTGACACCGTTTGTCACGCCGTCTGCTCGGTTTCTTTCCAAAGTGAAACCTTTCTTCCGTCGTGTGTGCGGCTGTTCTGATAACGGATACCGTAATCACGAAACAGCCTGCTTGCGTTGATACTGAGCCTTAAAGAAAGTACATTCGGCTTTATATCCACCGCAAGCCTTTCGCAAAGTTCCGAAGCAGTTCCTTCCCATCTGTCACTTTCCGAAAAGAGCGTATCCGCTATCTTCTCAAGCAGAGGTTCGGGCGGTTCTTTCCACATCTCCGTTTCCGATTTTGCAAAGTTCCACACCAATCGCTCGCTGTCCCTTACAAGATGGATTTTCATATCCTGCTGGTCTCTGCCAGCAACATCAAGTGTGGCATTGTTGGAAGTACGCTTGTCCTTACTGAGAACAAATGCACCGTCTGCCGCACCCATCAGACCATTCGTGCCTGAAATCATATCGAATATATCTTCCGATTTTTGTTTGCGTGTATGATGAACAATAAGCATTGAAACCTTGTAACTGTCTGCCAACGCTTTCAGCCTTGCCACAACATCATAATCACTTGCGTAGCTGTAATCTGCTCCGCCTGCTTCACGCACACGCTTTAAGGTGTCTATGATAATCAAGCCTGTGTCTGGGTGTTCCCTCATAAACCCTCTTATCTGTTCTTCCAGTCCGCCATTGACCGTTTTACATTCCGTTGCGAAATACAGATTGCCTGTCTCCTTTGCACCGAACATCTGAAACAATCGCTTCTGCAAACGTGGGTAATCATCTTCAAGGGCAAAATAAAGCACCGTTGCCTTACGCACCTTATACTCCCAAAGCGGTGTGCCTGTGCTGATATGATAGGCAAGCTGTGCCATCATAAAGCTCTTTCCCACTTTCGGGGAACCTACGAAAAGGTAAGTTCCCCTTTGGAGCAGACCGTCGATAAGTGGTGTCTGAACCTCAAACACCGTATCATACAGCGTTGTCATTGATACTGTTTTCAGATAGGAAGGGTCTAACTGTCTGAGTATTTCCCTTTGCATTTCTTCAAAAGATTGCTCGTACCCCTTGAAATCCGTATCCTGATTGACTATACTATTGTCAGTACATTTGGAAAGTGACTGTTCCGCATCTGTTGCCGCAGATACATTTGGAATAGTCATTTCTTTTTTATTCTCCATTCGCATCCTCTCCTTTCAAACCGCCGAGAATAATGGAAATCAGTTCTATTACACTCAGCAGTTCATCATCCACACCTTTTCCTGCTTCAATCCTTTTCAGTTCCGCAAGGACTGTGGCAAATTCCGTTTTCAACGCCTTATACACTCTCGGATTGCCCTGTACCACCACATCCTGATTTAAGCAACGGCGGTAACAATACTCCTGTTTTGGCAATCCTGATAGAGCTACAGCTCTGTTAATGAGTTCGTTTTCTTCGGGCGATACTCGAAACCCTACTGTGATATTCCTCCAACGATTTTTGTTATCTCTGTTCTTAGCTGACATTTTCAAAATCTCCTTTCCCTAAATCATCTAATTTTTCTGCCATCTCAATCTGCTTTGACGGAAAGAGGTGTGCGTACTGATAAGTAATATCAATACTTTCGTGACCAACTCGGTCAGCAATCGCCACCGCAGAAAAGCCCATATCAATCAAGAGTGAAATGTGGCTGTGACGGAGATCGTGAATGCGGATACGCTTCACGCCTGCCGCCTTTGCCCCTCTGTCCATCTCGTGATGAAGATAGCTTTTCGTCACCGTAAAGATACGGTCTTTCTTCTTCAATCCGTAAAGCATACCGAGATATTCTTTCATTTCCTCACACAGAAACTTCGGCATTTTAATCGTGCGGTTGCTCTTTTTCGTTTTCGGAGAAGTAATCACATCCTGCCCTTTCAAACGCTGATAGGATTTATTGATTGTGACTGTTTCCTTATCAAAGTTGAAATCTGCCGGAGTCAAAGCTAACAGCTCGCCCTCTCGGATACCGCACCAGTAAAGCATTTCAAACGCATAAAAGGAAACAGGCTTGTCCATCATCTCAAAAGAGAATTTCTTGTATTCTTCCTTTGTCCAGAACAGCATTTCCTTGTGTTCCTCACGTCCCATATTTCCCACCTTTGCCGCAGGATTGGAACGCAGTTCATAGTAGCGGACAGCGTGATTGAAAATGGCGGACAACTGATTGTGCAGCGTTTTCAGATACGTCTGTGAATAAGGCTTTTTCTTCTCATCACGATAGGCAAGCATTTCATTCTGCCAAGTAATAATCTCCTTTGTGGAAATCTCGCTGATTTTCAGTTTCCCGAAATACGGAAGTATCTTTGTGCGTATGATATGCTCTTTGGTAAGCCACGTGTTTTCCTTCAAACGGTTCTTCACATCATTGATATAAAGCTCCGTAAAGGCTTCAAAACTCATATCAAGGTCTGAAGAAGTCTGCAATTTGAACATTCTTTCCCATTCCTGTGCTTCTCGTTTGGTAGCAAAGCCACGCTTGCATTTCTGCTTGCGTTCCCCTTTCCAGTTCACATACCTTGCCATCACATACCAAGTACCGTTATCTTCATTCTTAAATACCGGCATTTACATTTCCCCCTTTCCTGCTCCGTAGAGCCTTTCGTAAAAATACTGGCGATTTACACGCCCTGCAATCGTAATAAAGCCCTTTGCTTTCAATTCCTCATTTAATTGTCTGATGAGTTTATATGCATAAGGTTTTGATACGTTTAGTTCCTGAGCCACATCTTCGGCTCGGATAAATCTGTTTTCCATATCCTTTTTCTTCCTTTCTTAAAATAATTTTTTGCTTGCCGCTTTCTCCGTGTTAAAGTTCCAACAGGCACTCCTGCTTGTCGGCAGGCGCTGTGCTGTCCCAATGCACCGCAGTACATCAGGCGCTCGCTCGTATAGGGGTTCCCGAAAAGTCGGAGACTTTTGGGGAAGAGGAGGAGCAGTGCAGCGAATGAGCTTTTGTGCTTGCACACAAGCGAACGATACGGAACTTGCTCCGACGAGGTCTTGGCGGTTTGGCTTTTCGGACGGTCATTCAGTTGTCGCATTAAGCATATTTGTTTAATTCGTAATTTATTTTACTAAACATATTTGCTATTGTCAAGTGGTTGCAAAGAAAATATTAAACATTTTTGTTTCGGTTTTTCTTGACTTCCACTAAACATTTCTGCTATACTTATTTCACTAAATATAAAAGGAGCGTATCATTATGGCTATCAGCGAAAGAATACATTTTTTCAGACTAATGCGTGGTATGACACAAAAGTATCTCGGTACAGCAATCGGTTTTCCAGAAAAGAGTGCTGATGTGCGTTTGGCACAGTACGAAACTGGTACACGCAAACCGAAAGCAGACCTTACAAATGCATTGGCACAGGTGCTTGATGTTTCTCCACAGGCTCTTGATGTTCCTGACATAGACAGCTATATCGGTCTTATGCACACTCTGTTTACCCTTGAAGATATTTACGGTCTTACTGTCAGTGAAGCAGACGGAGAGGTATGCTTAAAGGTCAACAAGGACAAAGGCAGAGAAGCATATGAACTCCTCAAAATGCTGTATGCTTGGAAAGAACAGGCAGACAAGCTATCTTCCGAAGAAATCAACAGAGAAGAATACGATAACTGGCGTTACCATTATCCAGAGTTCGACACCACACAGCGTTGGGCAAAAGTTCCATCACAGGAATTAAGTGACGCTCTCGTGGAAGCATTCAAAGACCACTTGAAAGATAAATAAGCACCTACAGGACCTGCCACTGGCAGCTCCCTACAGATGCTTTGGCAACGACAAAAAAGCCCTTAACTATGGTTATTAACCACAGCTAAGGGCTTAGTTTATAATATGGAATTTGTTCAGAGCCAAGCTCCGAACTTTAGTCTGCAAGCCACCTGTTAATTGTTCCGTTACCCATAAACCACTGGATAACAAGAATAATGGCACTTGCTATGACTGTTATCAATTTGTTATCAAAAGACTAATCGAAATCGCTGAAACCCGCATAAACACTGGCTTTTTTAAGCAACTCGATTTATTCAAACTCAATCGTTCCAGGTGGTTTTCCCGTCAGATCATACACTACGCGATTCACATGATTTACTTCATTGACAATTCTGCTTGTCACTTTATGCAGTACTTCCCATGGAATCTCTGCTGACTCTGCTGTCATAAAGTCAATCGTATTGACTGCGCGAAGTGCAACTGCGTAATCATAGGTTCTTTCATCCCCCATAACTCCAACGCTTCTCATGTTTGTCAATGCAGCAAAATACTGTCCGACTGTCTTGTTCATGCCTGCTGCGTCCATCTCTTCACGGTAAATAGCATCTGCATCCTGAACGATTTTTACTTTTTCTTCTGTTACTTCTCCGATAATACGAATTCCAAGTCCCGGTCCCGGGAACGGCTGTCTGAACACCAGACGCTCCGGAAGTCCGAGCTCCAGACCTGCTTTTCTTACTTCATCCTTGAACAAATCACGAAGCGGCTCAATAATTTCTTTGAAATCTACGTAATCCGGGAGTCCTCCTACGTTATGGTGAGACTTAATCACTGCGGATTCACCGCCGAGACCACTTTCTACTACGTCCGGATAAATGGTTCCCTGTACCAGGAAATCAACCGTTCCAATCTTTTTCGCTTCTTCCTCGAATACACGGATGAATTCTTCTCCGATGATTTTTCTCTTCTGCTCCGGCTCTGTCACTCCTGCAAGTTTCTCATAAAATCTCTGCTGTGCGTTCACCCGGATAAAGTTCAGGTCATAGTCACCTTCCGGTCCGAAGATTGCTTCTACCTCATCTCCCTCGTTTTTACGAAGAAGTCCATGGTCTACGAATACACAGGTAAGCTGGTTTCCGATTGCCTTGGAAAGCATGACTGCTGCCACGGAAGAATCCACACCGCCGGAAAGTGCACACAATACTTTTCCGTCGCCTACTTTTGCACGAATCTCTTTGATTGAGTTTTCTACAAACTCATCCATTTTCCAGTCGCCGGCACATCCGCACACATTTCTCACGAAATTGCTGAGCATCTCTTTTCCCTGAACTGTATGAAGTACTTCCGGATGGAACTGGATCGCATACAGCTGTTTTTCTGCATTCTCTGCGGCTGCTACCGGACAGTCTGCCGTATGTGCTGTAATCTCAAATCCCGGTGCGATCTGCGCAATATAATCAAAATGACTCATCCAGCAGATTGTAGATGCTGACACGCCTTCAAATACTTTTGAAGAGGCTTTATCGATCAACACCTCAGTTTTTCCATATTCTCTGACATCTGCACGTTTTACTTCACCACCAAGTACATGCATCATCAGCTGGGCTCCATAACACAGTCCCAATACAGGGATTCCAAGTTCAAACAATTCTTTTGTATAGGTCGGGGAGTCTGCCTCATAGCAACTGTTCGGACCACCTGTCAGAATGATTCCTTTTGGATTCATATCCTTGATCTTCTGAAGGTCTGTTTTGTAAGAATAAATCTCACAATATACATTGCATTCTCGAACGCGTCTTGCAACCAGCTGATTGTACTGCCCGCCAAAATCGAGTACGATTACTAATTCGTTTTTCACAAATGTTTCCTCCTAATGTTTATCCTAGTATTTTTATTATAATGTAGCACTTCTGAATTTACAAGTTTCTTTTCTTGTAGTTTCACCAGTTTTACTTTCAAATACTCTAATTCTAATCTGTCTGATCAAAGGATATAGCTGTCTGCATTGATCACTTTCGCAAAGAGCAGATCCTGAATTCCGATATTCTTACCAGGCAGCTCTTCTCCATCAGCTTCTCCAAGTTGCGCTACATTTTGCGAAATGGCTACAATCACACTTTTCTGTTCTTCATTACACAATACCTGTGCGCAGTTTTGAATCCTGAGGTAATTTAATATCAATTCCGGCGTTACATCTTGTGCAATCTTTACAGTGGCTATATTTCTTACAAGAACTTGATCTGAAGAATTTTCAAGCAATATTTTATCTATGCTAATATTAGGCTTATTTTCAATGATTCTGCCCTCCCATTCAAATTCAAGTCTCTGATAGTCCACATTTAACTTTTTAAATGACGCTTCTTGATTTTTCATCAAAACTACCGTTTCCTTTACCATGAGTTTTGAAATCCACTCATCTAATGTATCTAATTTGACATCTTCCGGTACTTTTAGATTTCCGTACACATAAATGCTGTCTCCCTCTTTCTTCAGTAATTCTTCATTTAAAACTGCATCTCCATAATGAAGTGCCATTCCTGCAGGGATGACTACAAAATTCACTTTTTCATCAAATAGCTCGATACACGATTCCACCATTTCTTCCGGAATGATCAACTGTTCTGTAACAAACCGGACATTTTTTTCGACTAGCTTTTGCATATCTACCGATTTATCCTGAATAATTACTTTGTCTTTTACATAATATTTGTTGTCTTCTTTTGCTCTCAAAGGGAAATATTTATCTACAATGAATGTGTCATTTAATATCATACAGTCATCCGGATAGATCGAAACGGAATTACTTGCGGATAATTTTGTCAGATAACCCGAAATACTTTCCGCACATCGAACAGAACCGTTCACATGAATTTTCTCATATTTCTCTAAAATTTCTTTTGTACCTGAATGTATATTGAGGGCTCCATTTACGATTAACAATGTATGTTCCTGAACAACCATAGAATCTGTTATTTCATACGATCCATTGATTACTTTTAACTCTGTCTCAACATCATCTGCAATTTCTATTGTATAATCTTGATTTATCGTGACAGGAAGACGATTTAAAATACTTTTACTGGAAGTACTGACGATAACAATATCTGCATTGATTATCATGTTTTTATAGTTGTTGTAATCTTCTTCTTTCATTTTTCTGGCATCACAGATATCACAATTTAATACATAGTTTTTCTTATCAAACATATTTGTTCCCTCCTAAAATTCTTTTTAAATGTTGACGTGCAGAAGAAAGTTTGGATCGGACCGTTCCTGGTGAAAGCAAAAGGATATCTCCAATTTGTTTGGAATTATACCCTTCCAAGTAACGTAACGAAAAAATTACTCCTTCCAGATCCGGTAAAGTTTCCAGCAGCTTCTCCCATTCTAATCGAACCAGTTCTTCAGAATCTATTTGTGGCTGCGAAAACTCATCCAAGATGATTTCCTTCTTGCCATGTCTGAGACGATCTACATATAAATTTTTAACAGTTCGATATAACCATGAGCGACTTTGCTGTTCTTTCAGCGTGGATAAGGTATCCTCATGAAGCATTGCGCGCAAGAAAGCTTCATGCACCAGTTCCTCCGCGGTATACAGGTTTCCTGTCATACTATGGCACCAATTGATCAATTCCTCATAATATTTCTTATACAGTTCCTCTATCATACCTTGCGATCCTTTCTTTTGCCTTTCACTTATAAGACGGATAACCGGACAAAAGTGTTGAAAAATATTTCTCTATCCTCATTTCTTCTATTTTCTATTTCTTTGTATACTGAAAAGGCCAATGCACTTTCGTACATCGGCCTTTGGAATTCTCTCCCTTAGGTTTGCTTAGTTTGGGGAATTTGGAGTCAGATTTTCATCTAACATCATATTTAGGAGGGCTGCCGCTAGGCAGCGTAACGGGAGATTTCCTTTTTCAGTTCTTCGCAATGATCACCGTAAACCTGCAGTGATATCACGTTGTTCAGCCCGAGATTCATGATTCCTAAAATAGATTTTGCATCTACCACAAATCTTCCTCTCTTCATATCCATATCATATGGATACTTTGCCACTGTATTTACAAAATTTAGAATTTCCTCGGGGTTTTTAAAGCTAACTAACATTTCGCTCATCATAAATACTCCTCTTCTATCTATACTGATGTCTTCCTATGATGCCTTCCATGTTTCACTCTTACGAGGTTATCACATTCTGTCAAAAGAAACAGGGTGAAATATCTTAAAAAGGGAGATTTTTTTAATGAACCGATTTTCTGAAGTCATTTGGAAGCATCCCAACTTCCTCTTTAAATACCTTACTCATATATTTCGGATCTGAATATCCGGCAAGCTCCGCAATCTGATTCAGTTTCAAATGTGTATTTAAAAGCAGCTCCTTTACCTTCTCTATCCTGTATTTGCGGATTGTCTCGGTAAAAGTACTTCCGGTTTCTTTTTTAAACTGTGCGCTTAAATATTCTTCCGATACATAAAGCTTATTCGCAATTTCCTCCAGTGTAATCCCCTGATCATAATATTTGCGGATCAGCTTTTTCGCCTGTTTTACCAGAACACTTGTCTCCTCGCCTTCCTCTTCCGTCTCAAACTCAAACAAACCGAAAAAGGCTTTCAATGCAGCTTCCAGCTGATTCCAGCTCACTGCTACTGTAATTTCCTGCAGGATATTCTGCACTTCCAGATCCAGTTCAACCGAAACTTTTGCCTTATAGATTCCGAATACAGCCAGGCTCAAATGAATGATCGCCTGTTTGATATCTGTCGGTGTATGAAACTCTTCTTGATAGCAGTTCGCCAGTTCCCAGAAACATTTTTTAATTCCTTTTTGTTCTCCTGTAAAACCGCCTGTTTTGCCTTTTCTTCCAATTCCACAGGATATTTTAACGGTACCGGATGCTGCTGCTCAATCAACTCGTTGCTGATCAGTGTTCCTTTCGGAAACATCAGATTCCATTCTCTCTGTACACGGATTTCCTGCAATGCAGACGGCATATCCAACAGCCGTTCTACCGTTTTCCAGAAGCAGACCACCGGAGTTTCCAGCTGACTGCAAACCATTGGGACAACGGACTTTTCAAATCGCTCTTTCTGGGACGCTCCGTCTTTCACCTGATAAATCACCATCGTCAACAGCTGCCAGCTGTCGGATTCCAAAATGCAGGACTTATAATGTATAGCGTGATCCCCCACCGTTTCCAAAATCTGCCTGGTCAACGACTTCTGTTTTCTGTAACTGTCCCCTAGCCACACACCAAAAAGTTCTGCCGGTTCTTCCAGAGAAACACCGTATTTTTGCTGCATTGTTTTATTTAATTGTGAATTCTGGCGCACCTGACCATGCATACAGGCCAACATAATATTTTCCACGGAAAAAATCTGCTCTGTCCCCTGATCCTCTGAGATTTCTCTCTCTGCCTGTTTTAAGGCACTTTTCAATTCCGGAATCTTAATCGGCTTCAGCAGATAGCTGTCTGCTTTGAGTTCAATCGCCTTTTGGGCATACTGAAATTCCGAATATGCCGAAAGGATAATGGCTTTACATTTTATATTTTCCTCCCGCAATTTCTTCATCATGGCAATCCCATCCATTTTGGGCATCCGAATATCCATAATGACCAGATCCGGATTCAGTTCACGAATCAGCTGATAGCCGGCTTCCCCATCCGCCGCTTTTCCTACCAGCTCATATTCCGGATTGATCTTGCTTAGAAGCTTTGCCATTCCTTCACGAATCGGCGCTTCATCCTCAACCACTACAATACGCATGTAGTTTCCTCCTCTATCGGTATAAATAAGTGTACTTTTGTATAGTTTCCAACTTCACTTTCAAAATATAATGCTGCCTGTCCCCCATAATACAATTTCAGGCGCTTTCTTACATTTGCAATTCCAAGATGTCCTTCCATCTCGCACTCGTCCTGATTAAGTTTGGCTACCATGTCCGGATCCATTCCCTGTCCATTGTCCTGGATCAGAATATGCAGCTGTTCTCCGCTTTTCTTCATGCGGATATTCAAAGCACACTCTTCCTGATCTGCAAACGCATATTTGATCGTATTCTCCACAAACGGCTGTAAAAGCAATTTGTGGATTCTGCATTCCTTCACATCTTCCGGCATATAAATCTTTACATCCAGACGCTTTCCGAATTTTGCACTCTGCAGCATAATATATTGCTTCAGCCAGGCAATTTCTTCGCTGATACTCGCTGTTCCTCCTGCATTTTTCACTGTATAACGCAGAATGTCCGCAAGTGCACCAACCATTCCACTAATCTCATACTGCTCATTTTCAATCGCCTTCCAGTTGATCGTATCCAGCGTATTATAGAGAAAATGAGGATCGATCTGTGCCTCCAGGGCTGACAATTCTGCATTTTTCTGATCCAGAACCGCCTGTTTTACTTTTGCAATCAACATCTCCAGATGTGCAACCATCTCATTAAATCCTGAACTGATCTGTTGTATCTCCATAGGCAGATGCGGATTCACTCTCACCTGATGATCAAACTCACCCTGTTCTACACAACTCATTACGCCGGTAATTGATTCTACCGCCTGAATGTATGGTCTGCTGAAAAAATGAAGCAATATGAACATGATCACGATCGTCATGCTGATAATGATAAACAGATAAATCCATTGACTGACGGACATTTTCCAGTAATACGCAAGTGGCTGCTCATTGCAGATTGCAAATCCGCTGATTTCATGATCTGCTGTCGTATACTGGTAATTTTCGGAATCCTGTATCTCACTGAGCTTCTTCCCGATCTTCTTTGGATCAGGCGCACTCACAATCACATCGTCGCTCAGCAGATATTCTCTGGAACCAATATCCGATGCAATTGCTCTGCGAATTCTCTCCTCATTGACACTTAATACGACCGTTCCCTGAAAATTCTCGATAATACGATAGTCTGTAATATTTCTTGCAATATAAAACATATAATGATTCTTGTCAGCAATCTTCACTGGCTTTCCATCTCCGAAATAAACAGCCCCCCGTTCTATTTTCGGAATCTCAACCTTATCTGCCCACGTCTCACTTCCAGAAAATGACGAAAGACTCTCATAATATATGATCTCTCCCGTCTTTAACTGTATCGTGATCCCTTCCACTCCGGTAAACTGATTGCAAATATGACTCAGTTTTTTCCTGAGACTGGTGCTGTTACTCTCACGATCCCCCCGGCTCTCGTTCAATGCTCTTACAATTTCCAGAACATCTTCATCCGTGCTGAAATCATATAAGATTGTCTCGTACTTATCCAGAACCATCTCCAGATTTTTCTCTGCCGTATCCAGATTACTCTTTATTCGGTCTGATAGATTTTCTTTTAATCGCTGCTGTATATTGATCTGCGAGATAATTGCAAAGATCAAAACCGGAATCAATGCTGTCAAAAGAAAATTTGTCATTAATCTGCGTTTCAGGGTGCCTCGTATTTGCCCGTTTTTTCCTTGTCTCAATTAGCTTCTCCTGTATCTTACTTTTTATTCTCAGCATACCTGCTGACTTTCTTCCTTATTATAGCACACATTCCTATGTCAGCTCTTGTTCTTCTCATGCTGGTGTAAATATTTTTCCTTTGTAGCCAGTCCACCGCGTATGTGACGCTCTGATTTGTTCATATCCAACACTTTTCGCGCCTTTGCCGCCAGTATCGGCCGAACCTGAAGTAATCTTTCTGTCACATCCTTGTGCACCGTACTCTTACTAATCCCAAACTGCTTCGCTGTCTGCCTCACTGTCGCATTATTTTCTATTATATAAGTTGCGATCTCAACGGCCCTCTCCTCGATATAATCTTTCATGGAAACCCCTGTATAATTTGTTTATACAATCTATGCAGGGCTAAGAGACAGTATGCGGAATGTACACTCCGATTCGTCTATATTTCTTTTGATATCTACAACAACTAATCTGAACCTGTTTCATTTTTCTGTATCTATTCGATTGTAAATAATTCAGGCAAGTTCCACCACATGATTTATACTATCAATTACAATATACTTCCATGATATAATCTCATAACATGCCTCCGTTTTTTTCGGCACAATATCCCTAAGTCTTCTATTATTGTTCCAAAATCTAAGGTATGCTCAACTTCATAATTTCTTTTCTTTTCATTCATCCAAAACCTCCTATTATTTTAGCAATGGCAAGATAATCTTTTTTCCTGCTTCGCCATTCTATTATCCTCCCTTTACTCGTATCTTTAAAACAAACCAAACAACGATGACTCATCAAAAAGTACATCATTTGATAAGCATAGCCCATATGTATCTACAAACATTCTTATAAATTCACCTGATAGTTCTTTATTTTCTTCATAATCCTTTTGTAGCAACTGCTGAAAATACGCTCACTTCTACAGCTTCATCATATACCTCGCATATTTCTAAATACGTATTCGAATAATGTCTTCTTTCTTCCGAAAAAGTATTTGTTACATTTCTGCAATTTCCCATACTATTATATCTCCTTCCTATCCTTCATTTTAACTGCTTTTCATCTGTAACTCAAGAAAATGAGTGACAAAAAGACCGGAATTCCCCTGCAGTCATTACTTTTTCCCCATTCTCCACACTTCAAAACCTCAAAATTTTATTGTAATATTTTACCAATTTTTATAGTATTACACGCCAAAAAACCATGATATTATAAAAACAATTCTTCCAGTTTTTCAAACACGCGCGATCTGAAGGATAACAAGAAGAGTAAATTTTTTATGTAGGAGGGCACTATGAAAAATCGTTTACGATCCATGTTTATAGCCGCCGTACTGGTTGGCACAGTTGTCGCAGGAAGCTTCACAGCTCCATTTTCTGTTCAGGCAGCGAAAAAGGACACCACATCTTTTGAAGATTTAAACCAGTCTCAAATAGTAGAAGCAATGGGACCTGGCTGGAATTTAGGAAATCAGCTGGAAAGTGTCACTGACAACGTTCCGGAGGAAACAAACTGGGGAAATCCTGTAATCACAGAAAAACTCATTCAAAGTGTAAAGGCTGCAGGCTTTAAATCGATCCGTATCCCTGTATCCTATTTTGCCAAAATCGACGATGACAAAGATTATACGATTGACAGCAAATGGCTGGATCGTGTACAGGAAGTTGTAGACTACTGCATTAAAAATGACTTATATGCAGTGATCAACATTCACGGAGATGGCTATAATACCATCGATGGCAGCTGGCTTTTGTGCAATGGAAAAAATCAAACAGAGATTAAGAAAAAATATAAAAAGGTATGGAAGCAAATTGCAGAAAGATTTAAAAATTACGATGAGCACTTACTGTTCGAGTCCATGAATGAAGAATTTGACGGCAGTTATTCTGAACCGAATAAAGAGTACTATCAAAATATTAATGACTACAACCAGATATTCGTTGATACTGTTCGGAAAACAGGAGATAACAATACAAAGCGTTGGCTGATTATTCCCGGCTGGAACACAAATATTGACTATACCGCCGGAGATTACGGTTTTAAACTTCCTACGGATCAATACCGCGACAAATCAATCGATAAAGAAGAACAACGAATTATGATTTCTGTTCACTATTATTCTCCTTGGGACTTCTGTGGCGGAGAAAACGGTGTGATCACTCAATGAGGCAACGAAGCGGATGATCCTTCCAAAACAAGTACAACCTGTGACGAAACTTACATGAAAAATCAGTTAAATCTGATGAAAACAACGTTTGCAGACAAGGGATACCCTGTTTTCATCGGTGAATACGGCTCTATCGACAAAACATCCTATGACAGTGAAAACGAATATTACCGTGCATATTTTGCCCGAAAATTGTGCCAGCTGAGTCGTAAAAACGGATGTATTCCAATGTACTGGGACAATGGATACAATGGTGTCCACGGATTCGGCTTATTTGATCGTACAACATGTGAAGTCACACAGCCTGTCATTATTGATGCCATTATGGAAGGTTTTGGTCAGAAAGCATCTCAAAACAGCACTCTGATGTCCGTCCGCCTGTATGTGTCAGACAGTAAATACTGGACGACCATTCAAAGTGATAACACTGCAAGAATTACCAAAAAAGGCGGCACCTATACACTGAAACTGAAAGGTGATAAAGATATGCTTTTAAACATTACAACCATTGCTTTAAAAGACTGTGACGTTGAACTTGGAAATCAGACAAAATCCGACTTTACCAATGCTCAGATTGTAATTGACAAGGTTCTTTTTAATGGAACGGATTACACGGTAAAAGAAAATAAAAATGATGAGGTTTTCTCTGAAAAAGGCAGCCTTCAGATGGATCTGATCAATCAGTGGAGCGAAGCAGAGCCGATGATCGAAGGTCTGCAGAAAAAAGAATCTTTTTCTTTCCAGAATGCAGACTATAAAGATGAAAATATGTTAGAGGTTACGTTCACCATCTCCAATTTGAAATAAAATAACAGACTCATTTTCAATATTTCATGTAAAAATGAGGCCGGGAACGCAGATTATTTTGCTTTACACCAGCCTCATTTTTGCTTGTCTACTTAATTACCAAGATGGTGAATGAATACCTGTACTGTGCAAGAATCAAATTCTGCTTTGTATTCATTGTTCTTCCAACCTGTGCACATCTTCCGGTGATAATCCGGAATACTCCGCGATCTTTTCTATCGGCAACTTATCCTCCAACATCTTACGCGCCATTTCCACTGCGTGCTCATGTTTTCCTTCACGTAATCCTTCACGTAATCCTTCGCGCCTTCCACTAGCTAACATATGGCGATGATCCCGGATTGCCTTTTGTCGTTCCTCATATTCTAATCGTTTTTCCTCGTCTGCACTGATTTCTTCCAATTTATCATATGCTTTATGGATATATTCATCTTTTTCTGCCAACACTTCAATTTCCTCCCTGCTCCTTGCACCGAAAAATTGTGCCCATCGAAGGAGTTCTGTCTGTGGATATTCATACTTCGCAAGCTTTGGCAGCTCAAGTACATGAATCTCGAATTTGTCGGAATACATGTCCCGTATCGTATCCTCCCAGATATGAAAACAAGAATAATATCTCTCATGTTCAAACAGTGTAAAATCCAGAATCCCTACATGGATACATTTCTTCAACTTATCATATTCTTCCCCTTCGTGGATCTGGTCTACATACATTTTCCCAAGATAAAACAAAGACCGCTCCTGCCAGTAATCATAGGCAATAGACTGCATTTCAATGTTTAGCTGCTCTCCCTCTCTTAGACGAACTCGCACATCCAGGATTCCGTACTTCTCTTCCTTATATTTCTTACGAAGCTTCTTCGGAAGTAATTCCATATCCAGAATCTCTTCCGGTGGAATCCGAAGAAACGCACCTATAAATCCTCGGCGCACTTCTTCATCTTCCATCAGCTCCTGAAAACAAAAATCCACGCTAGGTAACATAATAAACTTCTGTTCTTTCGTTTTCTTACACATATAACTGCTCCTTTCCACGGTGTGGAAAACACAATCATACATGATGTTCTTTTTTGATATTTTCATTATAAAGAAATATTGTCTATTGTACAACTGCTTTTCCATCATATTTACTTGCCTCTTTGTTCAGTTAAATTTTTTCTGAAATATCTGACCGAACGGTCTTGACCTTCTAGAAATCATTTAGAAATTTATCAGAAAGTTTAGATGATTCAAGTATAATATGACAGTATATGAAAAGCAATAAACTATTTATTAAATTTCCAAAGAATCCCTTTTAATTACTCAAACTTTGCATTTCAATAAGTTCGTATACACCTTGAAAATCCAATAATTGAGGGCGTAAAAAATAGTATGGATGCCATCCGGTTTGGTAGAATTGAGTTACTCAAAAACAATTAAAAACCGTAGGCTCATGCTATAAATAAAAGATAACACCAGACACCCAGAATGATACCCAAATTTTTAAAACTATTCGAAGATTTTTAATGGTTTTCATGTTTCTCCAGTACTCAAAGCAGCAAATTCATTGTGTACTTCACTTACTATCGTTGTATTTCCGGTACATTTTCTTCTTTGTATGTTACTCTAAAATGTTTTGCCCCAAGATCCTGCACAATCTTTTGTAATTCTCTTATTCGCGCTATTTTTAAATAACTAAAAATAGTCGTCTAACGCAATATATTCATCTCTATCACTCGGGTCTACATCATAAAAAGTCGGAATCTCTCCCGACTTTTCCTTTATTCACTCAATTTAAATCGTTTCTTACTTTTTTACGCCCTGGCATTTTTGCAGCAATCTGCTTTGATACCCCTTTCGGCACATTGATCTGTACTCCAAATAACATCCGAATAAACCAGATCATAAACAAGAATATAAAAATTGGAATAAGACAAGATGTAACCAACATCACCGCGATCAACTCAATAAATTGATTTAAAAGTTCTTCCCCTTTTTCCAACAATCCTGAAATTCCATCTTTGATTTTCGATAATGCTTTCTCTATGATGTTACCTTCTGAATCTGTATTTTTCTCAATTTCATTCGTTATATCCTGTGCTTCCTTTACAGTCTCTTCCATCGTTGACTCATATGTTTTTTCTATCATTGCCGAAACATTCATGCTGAATGGAATAATCATAAATATAACAAGACCGAATGCTGCTATTTTTGCTGCCAATATTTTCAAAACCGTTCGATTAAATCCGATTCCTGCCGCGAACAAAACACACGCTGCCGGAATCAATATAGAAAACGTTGCATATCCGGTAAGTGTCACCAAATACTTTTCCAAAAATATAACGACCAGAATAATCAGAAAATATGATGTTAAATCTGTCAGCTTATTTGCTATCGGTGTTGTCGCATCTCCGGGAATTGCCGCAATGGCTGTTGATGCTGCCGCTGATGTTGCTGTTAGTTTTAGAATATCTGCCTTCTTCTCATCCAGTGCCTCTATCGTTTTTTTATGGTTTTCCGGATTGCTTGCCGCTTTTGAAACAACAGTCATCGAAAGGACCATTATCACAAGTGCCACTGCCACCCATGCCAGTTTTTTCACATTCTTCTTTTCTATCATTTTCTCATTTCCTCCTATGTGCAATCATATACACAGTATACCCTACAATTTGACTTACTTCATTATTTTTTTCATCACGGTCTTTCCTTTCTCCGTGTAAATGAGTATATTTCATCACGCTAATGTGATAGCAATACTCATTTACGGAATTATTTGTTATTTGTTTCAGAAAAGACCGTGTAAATTTCGCGAATTATACATCAAAACGGACGTGTTAACTCTAACACGCCCGCACATCTGTCCTTATTTTATTGTCCCCGTATCCCAATATACTGTATCGGCCCCTATGAAATCTCCGCCAGCATCTTCTCCGGATCTTCTGCTGCCTTCACTTTATCGTTTGCCTGAATGATCACACCCTCTTCATCAATCAGATAGGTCGTTCTTACTACTCCCATGGATACTTTTCCGTAATTCTTTTTCTCTTTCCAGACATCATATGCCTGAATCACTTCTAATTCCGTATCAGAAAGCAATGTAATCGTCAGACCTTGTTTTTCTTCAAATCTTTTATGCGACGCAACACTGTCTTTGCTGATTCCAAGAATTACCACACCTTTTTCTTCAAACTGCGGATAACGTTCGCTGTATCCGCAAGCCTGCTTTGTACACCCCGGTGTATTATCCCTTGGATAGAAATACAAAAGAACTCTTTTCCCTCTGTAATCTTTTAAACTGTGTAACTCTCCATTCTGATCCGGAAGTGTAAATTCCGGAGCTTTTGTTCCTGTTTGTAACATTGCATTTTCCTCCTGTTTTCTGATTTTTTTGATATTCCAACCTTCTTTACAACCGTATCTCTCCCAGTCTGCCTTCTCCTTTCAGATACTTTCTGTAAATCACAAAGAACACCAGACTGGTCAGACATGCTGCCGCTCCATCCGCGAGGGGCTCTGCATAAAATGCACTCTTCGCCGCAAACGCGATCGGCAGGACACATGTCATCACAAAATACACAATCTTTCGAAACAGTGACAAGCTAAGGGAAAGCCTTGTCATCCCAAGCGCCGTCAGCGCATCCACAAACACATACTGGAGGCTGAGTGGGATCACCATCAATGTAAACACCTGGATTCCCCATATGGACAGTTCCCGGTATCTTGCATTGTCTGTAAAAATCTGCACAAAATACTGCGGCAGAATTCTGGATACAAGGAACATCACCGTTGTAAATGTAATACATAGCACCAATACCCACTTCACTGTCTTACGGATACGATCCGGTTTGTTCGCACCGTAATTAAAACTGATCAAAGGCTGTGATCCTCCCGTAATTCCAAGCATCGGAGAGGTAATCAAAAGCATATAGCTCTGTACGATCGTTGCTGCCGTGATCAGCGTATCTCCCTGAGATTCGCCGCCATAATACTGAAGTACAGCATTCAATGCAATGATGATCACACTGTCTGTCGCAAGGATCAAAAATGGCGAAAAACCGATTTTACAGATTCGTTTCCCAATCTCCCACTCCGGCTTTACAAGATGGATCGGAATCTGCATCTTCTTACTGTGTAAAGTCAAAAGTACAAAAATACAGGACGAAAGCTGTGCGATGACTGTCGCAACAGCCGCTCCTGCAATATCCATTTCAAATACAAAAATAAAAATCGGATCCAGCACAATGTTTACCACTGCTCCGATCAATGTAGTTGCCATTCCCAGAAACGGAAATCCCTGCGCTGTAATAAAATAGTTCATGCCCATAGACACAAGGGCAAAAAATGTTCCCAGAGTATAAATCGTCAGATATGTATTCGCATATGGAAACGTCACTTCACTGGCACCGAACCAGTTCAGTAAAAAATCCTTGATCAGCAAAAACACAACTGTCAGCACTGCGGAAAATATAAGCAGCATGGAAAAACTATTCGCCAATATCCGTTGTGCGCTCTTCTTATCTCCTGCCCCCAGTTTCACCGAAAACGTAACCGATCCTCCGATTCCGATCAGAGCAGCAAACGAAGACAAAAGCGTAATGATCGGAGCACATACTCCGGCGCCTGCAAGGGAATCCCCGCCGATCCCCGGAATATTTCCGATATAGATCCGGTCTACAATACTGTAGAGCACATTGACGAACTGGGCAAACATAAAAGGAATTGATGTCTTTAATACTAAAAGTGGAACTGAATCCCTTCCAAAATCATTTGTCTTTTTCATGCTGCACCACTATCCCACCAGAATCTGGTATCCTTTTTCAAATATCTCTCCCGGCTGCACCGCATTGATTCCCTTCTTTTCAGAAATATCTTTATCAAATCCGGTATCATCACAACGGCCTGCCCATGGCTCCAGACATACGAACGGCGCATTCTTCGGTGACCAGATTCCGTAACTGTAAAATCCTTCACTCTTTACGCCTACATATGGCTTTCTTCCATCCTTTTTGCACAGCCATACTTCTTTTAACTGATAATCATCACAGATCAGTGTATCCACCCCAAACAATTTTTCGGAAAGCTGCAGATATCCGTCCTCCAGTTCCAGAGAATAGCTTTCTTCCGGCAGGCCTGTTCCGCATTCCAGATTCAGCCCGCAGCATTCCAGCGTTTCCATCTTCGAAAACCACAGAAGATAGTCGTCTTTCGTCTCCTTTGCGCCTTCAAACATAAATGCCGGATGTGCTCCGATCGTAAAGTAAATCGTTTCTTCTGATGGATTTTTTACTTTCCAGTCTACAAAAATATTTTTTCCATCCAGACGGTATGTGATATACAGCTCAAAGTCATAGGGATACACTTCTCTCGTCTCTTCATTCGAACAAAATAAAAACTGCGCTTCCTCTGCTGCAGATTTTACACAACGAAACTGGCTGTCTCTTGCAAATCCATGCTGAGACGTCGGATACTGTGTTCCTTTGATCAGAACAGTATTTCCGTGTGTCTTCCCTACATTTGGGAACAGGATCGGAGAATGCCGGTTCCAAAATTCAGGATTTCCGTTCCACAAGATCTCTGCTCCTGTCTTTTTGTTAAAAATTCTTGTCAGTTCTGCGCCTTTTTCTGCGATTTCCACACAAAGGCATGCGTTTTCCAATTTCATAAAACTCCCTCCGCTTCTTTTCATTCGTCTACTACAACTGTACACCATTCTGCCTGTCAGTACAACCAGAAAGCACCGGAAAAACAAAATCTGTTTTCCGGCGCTCTCTTTTTATTCCTGTGCATTATCTGTACTGCTCTGATCTGAACTCTCGTCCGAACTCTGATCGGTATTCTGATCTTTGTTCTCTGTTGTGCTGTTCTGTGTATCTTTCGCATTTTCATTCGTCGTTTCGTCTTCCTGCTCTACCTGAACACAACTCTTCTGCAGATACTTGGCAGCTTTTTCCTGCATGATGGACTGCTCGATGTTTTCTTTTCCGTTTTTCTCTTCATATTCCGCAATCTGATCTGTACGATATCCGGCAAGTGCTGCATACTGCTTCAGCCCGATCTCATACTCTTTATCTGTAGGTTCTAAATTCTTTTTCTCACAGAGAAGCTCTACTGCCATCTGATTTCTCACGGTATTCTCTGCTACTGTCTGTGCCTTCTCTTTAAACTGATCTTCTGTCATTCCCATGTACTGAGTCAAATAATCTCCCAGCTCCATCTGATAGTATTCTGCTGTACTCTCATACTGGTTTATGATCGCCTCTTTCTGCTCTTTTACTTTATCTTTCGGAAGATCTTTTTTCACTTCGATCTGATCCACCAGAGCATTCAAAAGATTCTGGTACATCTGCTGGTTTTCGATTTTTTCTTTGATCTCTTTTTTATATTCCTTTACAGTTGTCGCTTCTACACTGTTCTCTTTGACCCACTTATCTGTCAGCTTCGGCACATCTACTGTATAAATGCCATTTAAAGTAATGGTAAACACTGCGACTTTTCCGGCCATTTCTGTATTCATATACGTATCCGGGAACTGTACCGTAATGTCAAACTGCTCTCCTTTGTTATGACCGACAATCTGGTCTTCAAATCCCTGGTAGTCTCCGTTTGCACCGATAAAAGAACCGGAACCAAGCTCCAGGTCTGTTCCCTGGGCAGAACCACCCTGAAATTCCACACCGTCTACTTTTCCGACATAATCAATATTGACTGTATCCCCTGTCTGCGCTGCACGGTCTGTCACCTCTGTTCTGGTTGCATCTGCCTGCAGAAAATAATTCACATAATTCGTCACCTGATCATCTGTCAGTTCAGTTGCTTCCACCTGCGGCACTTCCAGTCCCTTGTACTGTTTAATCGTAATATACTCATTGGATAACTGACTGGAACACCCTGTCAGTGATCCCATCAGGAATACACCTGCAATTACTGCAATTAACTTCTTTTTCATCTTCTTGCCCTTCCATTTCCTATATGATCCTCTGCCTGTCTTTTTGACAGCCTGTTTTTTATTATACCACATTCTGTTGAATGAGACGTACATTTTTCTTAAGAGTTCATAAGATTTTCACTGTTTTTTCTGTCTGTTTATAAAAGCGGTGACAGCAATCTTGAAAACTGCTCTTTTCCCCGGATGATAAGACTTCTCTGGTGATACGCATTTCTCGTGATCTGTGTAGATTTTGTCATATCATTTTCAAAGCTCTGCTCCAATTTCTGCGTTGTCTCCTCGCTGTATACCACTGCATTGACTTCAAAGTTCAATCCAAAGCTGCGAAAATCCATATTGGCAGTTCCCACACACGCTACGGTTCCATCCACCATCACTGTCTTTGCATGCAGAAATCCGTTGTCATACACATAACATTTTGCTCCGGCCTCCACCATTTCACCAATATAGGAATAGGTAGCCCAGTATACAAACGGATGATCCGGCTTGCACGGAATCATAATCCTTACATCCACACCGGAACGGGCGGCAATCTTCAATGCATCCAGAATCGAATCATCCGGAATAAAATACGGTGTCTGCAGATATACATGATCTTTTGCGCTGTGAATCAGTCGCAGATAATTGTCATGGATTGTTTTGATCTGCGAGTCCGGACCACTGGAAATAATCTGCACCGGGTCTCTTCCCTCCCGCTCATACTTCGGAATCTCAAATAAGGTATCCTCCTGAAACAGATTTTCCTTTGCCGCATAATTCCAATCCAGTACAAACCGTACGGCCAGAGAGGTTACGGCTGCCCCTTCGATACAAAGATGGGTGTCCCTCCAGTAACCGAACTTCTTTTTGTCCAGTCCCAGATATTCCCTTCCTACATTGAAACCACCCACAAATCCGACCCTGCCGTCTATCACGACAATCTTGCGGTGATTCCGGTAGTTCATTCGAAGCTGAAGATTTCCAAACAGCGCCGGGAAAAATTCTGCCACGTGGATTCCTTCCTTCTCCAGACGTTCCCAGTCCCGGTTATGCATCCCTCGACAGCCCATACTGTCAAACAAAATGCGGACCTCAACTCCCTCTTTCGCCCTTTTGATCAGCACCGGCTCAATATGCTGCCACAATTCATCATTACGGATAATATAATACTGAAAATGAATATATTTTTTTGCTTTTTGCATCTCTTCCAGCAGCGCTTTGAATTTTTCCTTTCCATCGGTATAGATCCGCACATCGTTATTATCTGTCAAAACAGCCTGCCCTGCTTCCAGATTATATAAAATCAGATCCCGATATCTTGCCACCGCTGGATTCGTCAGGCGGAGCCTACGTCTGTATATCGTCTCTTCCTGCCTGCGCACAGCATATTTTATCTCTCCTTCAATCTCTTTTGCCTTAAACATCCTGCTTTTATGAAAATCCTGCCCGATCAGCAGATACAGGACAAATCCGAGAATCGGTATAAAATACAGCAATAACAGCCAGGTCCATACCGTCTGCGGAGATCTTCTCTGAAAAAACACAATGACCAGAGAAAGCAAAATATTAATCACAACCAGATTGTCCATCATAAAATGATACACACTGACTGCACTGTTCCATATCGTTTCTGCCATAAATACCTCTCCCCTATCTTTTTCTCATTTCCTTAGTATACCTGTTTTCTCCAAGAAAAGTAAAGCCCTGCCGTCCAAATCTCTTGCACTTCCAGGGAAACAATGTTACAATATTACATGCATAATTATGAAAAAAGAGAATTTTTAGGAGGGTTTTTATCGTGTCTACAGGATGGATCGTACTGATCGTTGTACTTGTGATTCTGATCGGTGTACTCGTCGGCCTTTATTTCTTCGGAAAAAAAAGCAGAGAAGAAGCAGGCAGCACAGCAGGAACAGATGGATGCCATGGCGCAGACTGTCAACATGCTGATCATCGATAAAAAGAAAATGAAACTCAAAGAAGCCAATCTTCCTTCCGCAGTGCTGGAGAATACGCCAAAATATTTGAGACGTACCAAAGTACCTGTTGTAAAAGCAAAAGTCGGACCAAGAGTGATGACTTTGATGTGTGATGCTAAGATCTTTGACCTCATCCCAATCAAGAAAGAAGTCAAAGCCACCGTAAGCGGCATCTACATCACTGCTGTAAAAGGTGTTCGCGGACCACTCGAGGCTGCGGAAAAAGCAAAGAAAAAAGGCTTTTTTGCAAGATTCAAAAAAGACAACAAATAAGACAAAGAGCATTGCCGGCAGAAAATCTGCGCTGCAGTGCTCTTTTTTATACAGCAATCCCGCTGCCTTTGGATACAATATTCATTCGGATCTTACAATTCGCAAGCGGTTCATGATTCACATCCAGTTCATAATCCACCCGTACTTTAATCGTTTCATCCGAAACTTCAATTTCCATATTTCTGGTATTCAATCCTACCAGCATCTGACCATATAGTGTTTTGTAATATGTCAGATTCTTCTTGTTTTTCTCAAATATCATATGTGTATTCGATAATCCGCTTTTCATAATCTCAAGACTGTCTGTTCCTGATATTTTGATTTTATTCTTGATCGTGTCACTGACTCCTTCTACGATCTCATCATAGATGATATAATGTTTTCCATTTCTGTAGTAGTAAGTAGCCGGTGTCACAACTTCGATCACATCATCCTCATCCGGTCCCGGAATCTGGGCGTCCATATCCATATGCAGCCCTGAAATACTGACCAATACATCCTTTGTCATCTGTGTTCCCCTAATATTCTTCTATATTCACAATATTTGCTTTCGAAATATCAAACGGCATCACTGTATTTGCAAAATTTACAAACTTTTCCGCCGCATCGCTGACATAAAATTCATATTTGCTACTTGTGCCCTCTTCCCCGTCATTTTCCATATCTTCACTCTGAAGAAGCCGTTTGAGATCCATGGCGGTCTCATAGGCCGGATTGACGATCTGGATTCGTTCTCCCATATAAGAACGGATCTTGGAACGTAAAAGCGGATAATGGGTACATCCTAAGATCATCGCATCGATCTCTGTATGCTTTAACGATTCCAGATAATATTCAATAACCTCTTCTGTGACCACATGTTCTTTGAATCCTTCTTCCACAAGAGGGACAAACAGCGGGCAGGCTTTCTCCCTCACATGGATATTCGGATCCATCTGATGAATCACCTTTGTATAAGTACCGCTCTTCACCGTTGCATCCGTTCCTACCACACCGATCTCTCCGTTTGCCGTAGCTTCTACTGCCGCCCTTGCTCCCGGAACGATCACACCAATGATTGGAATATCAAATTCATCCCGAACAGCATCCAAAGCCAGTGCACTTGCCGTATTGCAGGCAATGACAATGGCTTTGACCTGTTTTGTTTTGAGAAAACGGATGATCTGCTCAGAAAAGCGAATAATATTGCTCTTAGATTTACTTCCGTATGGAACGCGGGCAGTGTCACCAAAATATACAATATTTTCATGCGGCAGCTGCCGTGTTATCTCCCGTACAACAGTAAGTCCCCCTACACCGGAATCAAATACTCCGATCGGAGCCTTTTTCTTCTCACATTCCATACTCATAATTTTTCTCTCCTAGATTGCAAATGATTTTGCGATTTTATACTGATACTCCGGAATTGTCTTCTTCATGGACAATGCCTGATCAATATCGAAATCTACATATTTTCCATCCTGATATCCAATGACACGGTTGGATTTTCCTTCGCACAGTAAGTCAACTGCCAGTGCCCCCATTGTAGACGCATATACTCTGTCTTTACATGTCGGGCTTCCTCCTCGCTGCATGTGTCCGAGGATTGTTGCTCTTGTCTCGATTCCTGTTGCTTCTTCAATTCTCTTCGCCATATTGATGGAATCACCGATTCCCTCTGCATTGATGATGATGTAATTCTTTTTACCGCGTTTTTTGTTCTCCAAAATATCTTCGATCAACGCCTGCTCATCATAGTCTTTTTCTTCCGGAAGAAGAATCTTTTCTGCTCCGTTGGCAATACCGCACCACAACGCAAGGTATCCTGCATCACGTCCCATTACCTCAATGATACTGCATCTCTCGTGTGAAGTAGATGTATCACGGACCTTATCGATCGCTTCCATAGCTGTATTGACAGCTGTATCAAATCCAATCGTATAATCTGTACATGCAATGTCAAGATCGATCGTTCCCGGAAGAGCAATCGTATTTACTCCGAGGTTCGCCAGCTTCTGTGCTCCGGCAAAAGATCCGTCTCCTCCGATTACTACAAGACCGTCAATTCCGTATTTTTTACAAATTGCTGCTGCTTTCTGCTGTCCTTCTTCTGTACGCATTGTCTGGCAGCGTGCTGTCTGAAGAATTGTACCACCTCTCTGGATGATATCAGACACATCGCGTGCCGTCAAATCAATGATCTCTTCTTTTAAAAGTCCGTGATATCCTCTTCTGATTCCGCGTACCTTCAGTCCTTTTGCAAGAGCTCTTCTTACAACTGCACGGATCGCAGCGTTCATTCCCGGTGCATCTCCACCACTTGTAAGTACTCCAATGGTACGAACTCTATCTTCAATCTCTTCTAACATTTTTTCTTTGTCTGCTTTGTTTGCCATAACTTTTCCACCTTTCTGAATTCTTCTACTCTTCAAAAGTAAAGTTTGCCTATTTTTTAACACTCCGGGTATATTCTACCTTATTTATATTCCTTTATCAATAGATTTTTCTACGACTTTTACTCGCTTTTCCCCGTAATGATTCATCAATCTGCTCAATACTTCCTGGCCGATCCGAATGTTTCTGTTTCTCGGAAGCCGCTTGATCGCCCGCTCTTTCTGACAATAGATCACAACCTCGTCATCTCCTTCCGAGTCTGCCAGGTATCCATATAAAATATGCTCATTTCGCAGAAAATCTTCTTTATCTGAAAACTGCACCCACAGCTCTTTTTTGGTCTGCTCAAACGGAATGATCGTCTCACAGATCAGCTTGCTCGGCCGCTCCTCTTCCTCGGATACTCTTCCCTTTACAAAGATTTTTTTATCAATCTCCAGATACTCTCTGTTTTTTTCATAGTCCCGCGGGAAGACGATCACCTCTACCGTTCCCACCAGGTCTTCCAGAGACAAAAATGCCATCATCTGATTTGTCTTTGTATGCTTGATCGTTTTTGCGGTAATCATGCCGCCTACGATCTCCCTCGTTCCGTCATGCACCTTTGCCCGGCCTGTCTCTTCATCCGGCTGGAAATCCAGTGTGGTGGCTGAAATGGATTTTCTCCATTTGTCCTCATACTCCTGCAATGGATGTCCGCTTAAGTAAACTCCCAGCACTTCCTTTTCAAACGCCAGCAGATTCTCTTTCGAATACTCCCCGACATCCGGCAGTTTGATTTCAAACTGCTCTTTTTCTTCCTCACCCACCATATCAAACAGTGTCATCTGACCGGTCATGGCATATTTCTTTTCCTGATTGACGTGATCGACGATCTGAACATAAATGCTCATAAACTGCTTTCTCGTGCCTCCCAGGCAGTCCAGCGCACCTGATTTGATCAAATGCTCAATTGCCCGTTTATTCAGTCCATCCTTGACTGACATCCGACTGATAAAATCTTCCAGATTTTTAAACGGCCCAAACTCATCCCGATCTTCTATGATCGCAGCGATCACCGGTCTTCCAATGCTCTTGATGGCCGCCAGTCCGTACCGGATGTCGTTGCCGTCTACCGAAAAGTTGCCGATCCCGCGGTTAATATCCGGTGACAGAATCTGAATATTCATCTGCCGGCAGGCATAAATATATTCTGCCACTTTGGACGGATTTTCAATCACAGAAGTCATCAGTGCTGCCATGTATTCCACCGGATAATAATATTTCAGGTATGCTGTCTGATAGGAAACAACCGCATAGGCCGCCGCATGGGATTTGTTGAATGCATACTTCGCAAAATCGATCATTTCATCATAGATCTTATTGGCTGTCTTTTCATCAATTCCATTTTTAATACAGCCCGGCACACCGTTCTCCTCATCTCCATAGACAAAGATCTGGCGCTCTTTCTGCATCACATCGCCCTTTTTCTTGGACATGGCACGGCGAAGAAGATCGCTTCGTCCCAGTGTGTATCCGGCAAGGTCACGCACGATCTGCATAACCTGCTCCTGATAGACAATACATCCGTAAGTAGGCGCCAGAATCGGCTCCAGCTGCGGACAGTCATAGGTGATCGATCCTGCATCATTTTTTCCCCGGATATACTGTGGGATAAAGTCCATCGGACCCGGACGGTACAGGGAAATACCGGCAATAATATCCTCCAGACTGTTTGGCTTGAGCTCTTTCATGAAGCCTTTCATTCCGCCGCTCTCCAGCTGGAAGATTCCATCGGTCTTACCGGTTCCGATATAAGAAAGTACCTGTTTGTCGTTATAGTCAATCTGATCCATATCAAGTTCCGGATTTTTGCTTTTTGCAAGCTGCACCGCATTCTGGATCACAGTCAGCGTCCGAAGTCCCAGGAAGTCCATTTTTAAAAGTCCCAGTTCTTCCAGAGTGGTCATTGTAAACTGAGTTGTGATCGAGCCGTCAGAAGCTCTTGAAAGGGGAACAAAATCATCAATTTCTCTCTGACCGATCACAACCCCTGCCGCATGCATGGAGCTGTGGCGCGGCAGTCCTTCCAGTCGTTTGCACATGTCGATCAACAGTTTTACCTGCGGATCATTTTCATATGTTTTACGTAATTCCGGATTCATCTGCAGTGCTTTATCAATCGTGATATTGAGTTCCTGCGGAATCATCTTGGCAATCGAATCCACAAATGCATACGGAAGATCCATCACGCGTCCCACATCACGGATCACACCTCTGGCAGCCAGCGTACCAAACGTCACGATCTGGACTACCCGGTCTTTTCCATACTTACGCACAACATAGTCGATCACCTCCTGCCGTCTCTCGAAGCAGAAATCCACGTCGATATCGGGCATGGTCACACGCTCCGGGTTGAGAAAACGCTCAAACAGAAGCTGATACCGGATCGGGTCGATATTTGTGATCTCCAGACAATAAGAAACAATACTTCCCGCTGCGGAGCCACGCCCCGGTCCTACTGCGATCCCGTGATCTTTGGCATATTTGATAAAATCCCATACAATGAGGAAATAATCTACATATCCCATGTTGCGGATCGTATCCAGCTCATAGCGCAGCCGTTCTTTCAGCTCCCTGGAAGGCTCTCCATAATGCTTTTCAAGTCCTTCCCAGCATAACTTGTTCAAATACTCCCAGGAAGTCATGCCGTCCGGCACATCATACTTTGGCAGCTTTGTGACTCCGAATTCAATCTCTACCTCACACCGGTTTGCAATCTTCTGCGTATTCTCCAGTGCCTGTTTTGCATATGGAAACAGCGCTTCCATCTCCTGAGGGGACTTTACATAATACTGGCCGCCCTCATACCGCATCCTGTTCTCATCGTCCAGCTTCTTCCCGGTCTGAATACAGAGCAGGATATCATGCGGCTTCGCATCTTCCGCGTACGTATAATGGATATCATTGGTCACAACAAGCTCGATCCCTGTCTCCTTAGAAAGCTGGATCTGTCTCTGGTTTACAAGCTGCTGCTCCGGGATCCCGTGATCCTGCATTTCCAGAAAGAAATTTCCTTTTCCGAAAATATCCTGATACTCCAGCGCCACCTTCTTCGCCTCTTCGGTAAGTCCCCGGCTCAGATACCGCTGTACCTCCCCCGCAAGACAGGCACTTAAGGCAATGATTCCCTCGTGATACTGACGCAGAAGATCCTTATCCACACGGGGCTTATAATAATACCCTTCTGTAAATCCTCTGGAAACGATCTTCATCAGATTGGCATATCCCGTATTGTTTTCTGCCAGAAGTACCAGATGATGATATCTGCTCTCTCCACCGGCAGTCTCACGGTCAAACCGGGAATTCGGCGCCACATAAACTTCACAGCCGAGAATCGGCTTGATTCCCTGCTTTCTGGCTTCCCTGTAAAAATCGATCACACCGTACATAACCCCGTGGTCCGTGATCGCAGCACTGTTCATGCCCAGTTCTTTAACTCTGGATACATATTCTTTTATTTTGTTGGAACCGTCCAAAAGACTGTACTCCGTATGGACGTGTAAATGCGCAAAACTCATAATTCACCTCTATATCCAGTATTGCTGTAAATCTAAAAAGGGCGTTCCCTTACAGAGAACTGCCCTTACATCTTCTCGTGTCTGTCAAAACCGGCGATTCAAAATCTGAGATATTCTTATTCACCGTTGATCATAAAATTGATCAGTCTTTCTGTATCTTCCGGCTCATAAGCAATGATCTCAAGCTCCGGAATCTCTCCGTTTGAGAAAATATTTGCCATAGATACATACTGGGAAAGTTTGGATTTCAGGTTCAGTCTGTCTCCCTCTCCTGTTACCAGTTCTACTCTTCCTTTGCAGTTGTCTACTACTTTAAAAAATGCGTCTATGTCTGTAATATTCTGTACTTTCATTTCTATCTGTCCCCTTTCTTCTCTATTTCTTTCTTCATTATAGCCTATTTACCATGGATTGCAAGGCTTTTTAGCGAATTCGGATACTGTCCGGAAAGATTTTTACACGGTTTTCTTTCAGCAGTCTTCCGACGGCACGCTTAAATGCAGCCTTGCTCATACCAAACTCTGCCTTGATCGTATCCGGATCTGCCTTGTCATTAAACGGCAGTACTCCGTCATAAGACTGGATTCTTTTCAAGATCAGTTCTGCATCTGCATCCATCTGCTGCGGAATCTTCCCTCTGACACTTAAATCCAGCTTTCCATCTTCCTTTACATTTGTCACACGCGCTTCGATCTCATCACCGATGCGGATTTTTCCAAAAACATCCTTTTTCGGGATTCTTGCAGAAAACTGATGATCCACCGCAACAAAAACTCCAAACTCATCACTTCTGTCGTATACAATTCCTTTTACCTGATCGTCTTTCTGATATGGAGAGTCTGTACGCAGCATATGATAAACTTTCATGGTGGCGCAAAGTCTTCCGCTCTTGTCTACGTACAATGCAACAAGACACTTATCGCCTTTCTGTACTTTTGCTGTCTGTTCTTTAAATGGAAGGAACAGATCTTTTTCCAGTCCCCAGTCCAGAAAAGCTCCCATCTTTCCTGTATCTGCCACTTCCAGAACTGCCAGATGTCCCATCGTCAGCTTCGGTTCATTCGTCGTCGCGATCAGACGGTCAGACGAATCCCGGTACAAAAATACTTCCACCGGATCCCCCGGTTCAATTCCTTCCGGTACCTGCTTTTTCGGAAGAAGTACACGTTCTTCATCATTTCCCAGATACACACCAAAATCTACAATCTTTACAACAGTTAAAACCTGCTTTTCTCCTAATTTCATTTAAAATCTCCTCTTCACCGTTCTTCGAACAGTATAACATGCTCTCTTACTTGATTTCAATCACTGCATACGGTTTTCCGTTTTCATCACACAATTCTGTCACAATACGATTTTCCTCTCTTGCCACTTTCGGAAAGATCACATCTCCAAGAACTGCTGATTTCTTGTATTCCACCCGGATCTGGCGGACTCTTGTCTCTTCCGGCAAAACCTCCAGAGCCATCTGTACATACTGACAGTTATTCACATGCTCGTTGGTATCAATGTGATACTTCCTCACCGGAAACGATGGTTTTTCCTCCAGATTTTCCGGAAGACGGATCTTTCTGTCTTCATACTCCATCTCAAGCGCAGGCTCTGATCCATATGGAAGTACATCTTCCGGCTCAGGTCTTGCCGGTCTTCCTTTTTCCATATCCATAAACACCCACACAGAATTGGCATACGCAAGCCGGTTTCCCCGGGCATCATCGAGCACAAAATTCCGGTTTCCATACAAGCCTTTAAATTCCGTCGCAAAGGTTCCTGCTGTAATACGCTCTCCCAATGCCGGCAGACGTTCGATCACGATCTGCCAGTAAGACAAAATCCATGCTTTTTCTTGCCTTTAACACCTCTGTGCCCAACCCGATATCCTCAGACTGAAACGTACTGCAGTCCTGAAAATAATTAATCAGTGCCGGCAGGGTCATATTCCCGGTATGATCGATCTCACTGTATCTTACTCTGCTGTCAAATGTGTACATCTTTTCTTCCTTCCCGAACAGTTCCTGTTCCTTATACGTGTGCCTTATAGCTGTGTTCCATCGTAATGACACACTGATATCTTTTATCAATCTCCTGCAGCTTTTCCATCAATTGAAGCTGCAGATTATTTTTCTTCCTCATCATATTCAAATGGTACGACCATATCAAAGATCAGATTGATCTGCCCCATCCCGTTGACAACACGCAGATCATGAATGCTGCACTGAGAATCCAGTTCCTTTAATGCGGCTTCCACTTCTCCTCTCACCGTCATCACCTGTTCATCCCTCATCTCGATCGGATCCATATGAATCACCAGAAGAATTCCCAGCTCATCCACCGCATCCCGTTCGATCCGATCGATCAGCTCATGGGCTTCCTCAATATCCGCGTCGTTTGGCACTTCCGCATGAATGGATGCCATACTTTGATTCGGTCCGTAATTATGTATGATCAGATCATGAGTTCCCTCAATTCCCTGATAACGCTCTACAAAATGCTTGACTTTATCATATTCTTCCGGATCGATTGCTTCTCCGATCAGAGGCTCCAGCGTGTCTTTTGCAATTCCGACACCGGCCCACATAACTACCAGAGCGACTCCGATCCCCACAATCCCATCAATATTAAGCCCGGTCAGCCGGAAGATCACCAAAGACAAAATCGTTGCACTGGTCGTGATCACATCTCCCATAGAATCTGTAAAGACTGCCATCATCACCTTGGAATCAATCTTCTTTCCCAGCTTTTTATTAAATACACCGAGCCATAGCTTAACTCCGATGGATAAAATCAGGATCACTACCGAAATCAACTGAAAATTCAAGGTTTCCGGGGTTCTGATCTTGGAAACAGAATCCTTCAAAAAAGTAAATCCCACTTCCAGTACCAGAAATGATACAATCAAAGCCGCTATATATTCAATCCTTCCGTGTCCGAACGGATGCTCCTTGTCCGCCGGCTTGCCCGCCATCTTCACCCCGATAAAACTGATGATCGAAGATGCCGCATCTGACAGGTTGTTAAACGCATCTGCTGTGACAGAAACACTGTGCAGCAAAAGCCCCACAATAAACTTCACAAGAAACAGAAATACATTACAAACAATCCCCACCATACTCGCCAACACTCCATATGCAGTGCGGACCGCAGATTTTTCTACCGCTTCATAGTCTTTCACAAAATGTCTGACTAAAAATTCCGTCATACTTCTCTTTCGTCTCCTTCTGTTGTTTTATTTTTGAAATATCTCCTGCAGGTAAAAGCGAAATTTTACTTTCTCCGGCTTTTTTCTTCCTCTGACAACAGGATCCCGTCTCTCTCACTTTTCGTCTCCTCATTTACCGTATGCACTGCATCCCAAAATGCCAGCTCCGGATAGAGCATTCCCCACCAGTTGTGACCTTTGGCACTTCCGATCTCCACACGGAGTGCTTCGTAATTTCCTGCCGGAAATGTCATATCCTGATACTTCTTTTCCGGAAAATAGGTGGTTGTCACAGCCGCGTTGACCGGATCATCGTATCCCTTTTCTGTAAGGCACTTTTCTGCAGTCTGCTCAATTTCATCACAGTGGGAACGCACCCACTCTTTTGTCGCTTCTGCGCCTGCACCTGTTGGCATCTCGGTCTGCAGAAATTCCAAAATCTCATTGCGTACACACAGCTTCATCTCCTGATCCAGGGTACTGTCACTGTTTGCCAGCACATGAAATCTGAGCACCTCATCTGCCAGTTCCTTTTGTACCTTTGCCTGTACTGTTCTCTCTGCTGTACTAAAGATCTGTCCGATCAGAATTCCCGCTGCCAGCATGGACAGCAATGCAATGATTCTGTTCCTGTTCTGATTTGAAAATTTCATATGTATCTCCTCCGGTTTCATTTTGATATCCGAAGTATGTACCAAAAACAGGAAGTTTATACAAATTTCCGTAATTTAAGACGTAGTGAAGAAATCCTTCACTACGCCCTTACTTATGTCTCAATGAATCTGTCACTGCAGTCACCTGATTCTCAATATGCTGTCCCATGATCTCAGATGCTGTCTCTTTATTACTCTTCTCGATCGCCTCGATGATCGCCTGATGCTCTCTCAAAAGCTGCGGATAACATTCTTTCTTCTTGAGATACTCTACTCTGTAGCGGTACATCTGTTCTCTGAAATTATTCAAAAGCTGCATCAGCCTCTGATTGTCTGTAGAACGACAGATAATATCATGATATGCCACATCAGCCTCTGCGATCCTGGTCACATCCTCACTTCCCAGAGATTCTTCAAACTCCTTCGCCGCTTTCTTCAACGCTTCGAGTCCTTCTTCATCCATCCGCTCACAAGCCAGCTGAACTGCAAGCTCTTCCAGTGCCTTTCTGACTTCCAGCACATCATTCAGACTTTTCTCCGTGATCTCTGCGACTTCTGCTCCGCGTCTTGGGATCATCAGCACGAGACCTTCCAGCTCCAGCTTGCGGATCGCCTCCCGGATCGGTGTGCGGCTCACCCCCAGCTTATTGGCCAGCTTGATCTCCATCAAACGCTCTCCCGGCTTTAATTCTCCGCGCAGGATCGCCTGCCTGAGTGTCTTAAATACCACATCCCGAAGCGGAAGATATTCATCCATTGTCACTTCTAATTTCGGTTCCATCTTATGTCCTCCTTGCGCCATGCACATTTGTCACATATACCTGTTTTGCCAGTGCCTTCCTGCGGATCTGCTCCTGCGCTCTGCGCGCTGCCGCACGGCTTTCAAAAATCCCGAATACGGTAGGACCGCTCCCGCTCATCATCGCATTGAGCGCACCTGCTTTTTTCATCTCATCCTTGATCTTTTCAATGACCGGATACATCCCAATCGTGACATCCTCCAGCACATTGCCCATATGAGCGGCAATCTCGGAAAGAGACCCCGTCTCCAGCCCCCGGATGATCCCGTCTATGTCCGGATGATCCACGATCTCTTTTGCATCCAGTGCCTCATATACCACTTTGGTAGAAACACTGATCGGCGGTTTTGCGATCAGTACCGTACACGCCGGAAGTGCAGGAAGTGTAGTCAGCTCCTCTCCAATTCCCTCTGCCAGTACCGTTCCTCTCATAATACAATACGGAACATCTGCTCCCAGACGGACACCTCTCTCCATCAGAGATCTCTGACTTAAGCCCAAACGGAACATCTTGTTCATCCCAAACAAAACTGCCGCTGCATTGGAACTCCCCCCTGCCATACCTGCCGCTACGGGAATGTGCTTGTTCAAAACAATCCTGACGCCGCCCGGAAGCTTAAATTCTTCCATCAGCATGGCTGCCGCCTTATACGCGATATTATTTTCATCCGTCGGCAGAAAATGCAGATTCGTCTCCACTTCTATGCCCGGCAGATCCTTTCTCACGATCACAACATCATCATACAGATAAACGGACTGCATGATCATCCGCACATCATGATATCCATTTTCTCTTCTTCCCAGTACGTCCAGTCCCAGATTGATCTTGGCAAGTGCCTTTAATTCTATCTGTTTCATCCTGTGTCCTCCGTTTGTATCTTGTATACATTTGTGTTTATAGTATACCCATTTTGCCTTCAAAAATCAACGATATATCTCTACATTCCGATCTCTTTACAGATGATGAGCTTATCGCCCGGTTTGATTTTTCCATTTTCGAGATGGTTGATCTGACGGATACTCTCCTCGGTCGTCATATATTGTTTTGCCAGCGTCCACAGATCATCCCCGGATTTTACCATATACCCTACGATCCCCGGTTTTTTCGCCAGTTCCTCCCGGTCTGTTTCCTCCAGAGACACTTCTGTGATGACCTGCATCGGCACTTCTTTTCTTAAAAATACATCAAAATCCAGAACTGCCTTTACTTCTACTGAATCACTGCCAGTCATGGTCACTGAGATCTGTTCCACTCGGTTGGATAACTGATACCGCACGTCTTTTGGCATATCCGGACATTCCAGCAGATAAGAAAACGGAACCATTCCCTGCCAGTTTCCAAACGGAAGCGCATCATCCGCTTTCAGATACAAAAATGACACATGCAGGATTCCTTCAATCAGGATTCCCCCCTGTTTTTCCGCTCTTGTCTCCACATGTTCGATCTGCACACTTCCCGAGCTGTGACAGATCTGCAGAACATCGTCTTTCAGCTCCGGAAGCGACAGGTTTTCTACAATCTTGCATTTGGACTGATTCTGTAAAAGCAATTCTTCATAGACCGCCTCTCTTGTCTGATACGAAACTTTCTGTTCCAGAGAGTACAGATCTTCCAGAAGATTCAGCTCTTCCTCTTCATACAGATTGATCCGAAGACTTACGGTTCCCTCAATCCCGATGATGCGCATCTCTCCGTCCTCATCCATCCGTACATCTGCCAGTGTATCTTCCAGCGCGTGCTGCACATCATAATACATCCCTTCTGTCGCCCCGCTGCATTCGATTCGTCCCTCATAAGGAACACTCTGCTCCAGCCAGTCGGTCTTTCCTTCTTCTGAGAGATACATACAGAAAATCTGCAGTTCTCCCCGCAGAAGCAGTTCATCCTGTGCTGCCCGCACTTCCAGCTTGCGCCCTGTAATATCCGTCAGAAGCACCTGACCGATGCTCTCTTTTGTTCCGGGGATCGTAATTTCTTCTTTGATGCGGTATGTATCCTTTTTCGCAGTATGCAGCTTTAAGAGATTCACCGGTTTCTGCTTCTTGTAAATAGAAGCACTGCTCTCCAGATCCACCGCCGTCTCTTCTTCAATGAGATTTTCACATCCGACTTCCATCTCAATCATCGCGCGGATACTGATCTTTCTGGAGTGTACCAGGGTCGTACCGAACTCTACCCGGATATTCCGGACAAAATACTGGGTGCGCTCTTCTCCCTCCGTGTACACCATTTCTTCAAACGGAATCTTGCCATCCAGTACTGCCGGCATCGGCTCTCCCTGATCCGTCACATACAAAATCTGGAAATACAGCTTTCCGGAAATCCGCACATAATTTTCCACCAGCTTGACATCCTCGATCTTGACAGTTCCCTGTCCCTTGATGATACGCCGCACATCCTGCTTTGCATCCGGAACATTGTAATCTTCGTCCAGATAAAACTGGTCAAATGTTTTTTTCCTTCCTGATTATAACGGATTGTTTTCTGTATCAGCTCCATAAACTCCTCCTACTCAAATAAAATTTCTTTTTCTGTCTTTTTTAATTTCACCACCACATACGGATAGGTTACGACATCCTTTGTTTTCTCTCCTTTTTCCGGTCCCAGAAGACTTGTCTGGATCCGCACCGTTTTTTCCCCCTCCAGGATGGCATCGACCTTGATCTGATATCCGGTCTTATTCTGCGGTCCGTAGCTTCTGGCAGCGTAAATATCCTGCTCCACGGCATATGTCAGCATAAAAGGATGGGCTTTCTCCTGTTCCATCCATTCCTTTAGTTCTTCCGGGATTTCTCTTTCACTCATCAGCTGAAATGCTGCACTTTTCTCCCCTGTGATCTCCGGCTTTTTGCGGATACAGCCGCAGGGCAGCCAGATCGCTGACAGAATCATCATCCACAAAACCACAATTTTGAATGTTTTATTTTTCTTTTTCTGTTCACCTCTGCTCCGGAGTCCCTCTTTCCATTTATCTTATTAACATTTCTGTCTTTTTATGACCGCGAAACTTGTATTTCACAGGATGCTTTAGTATAATCTGTACTAGACTAAAAAGATGTCAGGCATCTTTGCCCCCAACGTCTAAAAAACTAAGAGAGAAGGTTTATAACATGATTCGTTTTATTTGTGTTGTTGTTTTCCTTATTCTGTTTCTTATTCTGACAATTCCAGTATTTTTCATTGAATGGCTGATCGGAAAGTTCAACCGCAATGCAAGAGACTACAGTTGTCTTCGAATCGTACAGTGGGGATTCAAAGCAATCTTAAAAGTAACCGGTGTACACACGACCGTAATCGGATTCGAAAATATTCCGGACGAGCCCGTGCTGTTTATCGGAAATCACCGCAGTTTCTTTGATATTCTTCTGACGTACTCCCGCTGTCCGAGACTGACCGGATATGTGGCGAAAAAGGAGATGGAAAAAATTCGCTTTTATCTACCTGGATGCGCTTTGTATACTGTCTGTTTCTGGACCGTGAGAATCCAAAAGAGGGACTGAAAACCATCCTTCAGGCGATCGATTATGTGAAGCAGGGAATTTCCATCTGTATTTTCCCTGAGGGAACGAGAAACAAAGGCGAAGAGCTCAGTATGCTTCCTTTTAAAGAGGGCGCTTTTAAGATCGCCGCCAAAACAGGATGTGCGATCGTTCCGATTTCCATGAACAACACTGCCGCGATCTTTGAAAATCAGTTTCCAAGGATCAAAAAGGTCAATGTTGTCGTAGAATACGGAACACCGATCTATCCAAAAGATCTTGCACCGGAGGACAAAAAACACATCGGTGCTTATGTACAGAATATCATTCAGGAAACGATCAATAAAAATGCAGAATTAATCTGATTTAAAAAAGGAGATTTTTTATGAGAGCAGATAATTTAACATTGCTCACAGATTTATATGAGCTGACCATGATGCAGGGCTATTTTGAAAAACAGTCTGCAAACGAAACCGTGATCTTTGATGTATTTTTCCGGGAGAATCCGGTAAAAAACGGCTACTCCATCATGGCCGGTCTGGAACAGGTCATCGAATACATCAAAAATCTGAATTTTTCTTACGAAGATGTAGATTACCTGCGGGGACTCGGCATTTTCAGTGAGGACTTTCTCCACTATCTGAGTGGATTTCATTTCAGCGGAAATATTTACGCGATTCCGGAAGGAAGTGTGATCTTCCCGAAGGAGCCGATCTTAAAAGTCATCGCTCCGATCATGGAGGCACAGCTTGTGGAGACTGCGATCTTGAATATCATCAATCATCAGAGCCTGATCGCGACAAAAACAGCCCGTGTTGTCCATGCGGCACAGGGAGACGGTGTCATGGAATTTGGTCTCCGCCGTGCTCAGGGACCGGATGCCGGACTTTATGGAGCCAGAGCCGCTATGATCGGCGGATGTGTCGGCACATCTAATGTGCTTGCCGGCAAGATGTTTGATGTCCCGATCATGGGAACCCATGCCCACAGCTGGATCATGAGTTTTCCGGACGAGTACACCGCATTCAAAGCCTATGCCGAATTATATCCGGATGCATGTACCCTTTTGGTGGACACCTATGACACGTTAAAATCCGGAGTTCCAAATGCGATCCGTGTCTTCCGTGAAATGAAGGACGCCGGTATCCATCCAAAGAGCTACGGCATTCGTCTGGACAGCGGAGATCTCGCATACCTGTCCAAAAAAGCACGTGTCATGCTGGATGCCGCAGGATTTGAGGATGCCGTGATCGCAGCTTCCAACGATCTGGATGAGATGCTGATCAATGATCTGAAGATCCAAGGTGCAGCGATCACCTCATGGGGAGTCGGAACACATCTGATCACCTCCAAGGACTGCCCTTCCTTCGGCGGCGTTTACAAACTGGCTGCCATTGAAAAAGACGGCAAATTCCTTCCGAAGATCAAGATTTCAGAGAATACGGAAAAAATCACGAATCCGGGAAACAAAACCATTTATCGTGTATACGATAAAGAGACCGGAAAGCTTCGTGCGGATCTGATCTGTTTTGCGGACGAAACCTATGACACATCCGAAGAACTGCTTTTATTCGATCCAAACGAAACCTGGAAAAAGACTCGTCTTCCGGGCGGAAGCTACACGATGCGTGAGATGTTACAACCAATCTTCATCCACGGAGAATGTGTCTACACTTCTCCTTCTGTCATGGAGATCGCAGCATATTGCAAACAGGAAAAAGAGACTCTCTGGGATGAGACAAAACGGCTCTTATATCCACACAAAGTTTATGTGGATTTGTCCCGGAAGCTCTATGACACAAAAGCAAAACTGTTAAATGAAGTAAATAAATAAGATAGGAGATCATCATGAAAATTATCGTATTAGCCGGTGGACTCAGTACAGAACGCGACGTTTCTCTCGCTTCTGCTGCCGGAATCTGTAAAACATTACTGGAGAAAGGACACGATGCATTTCTTCTGGACGTATTTCTCGGCCTTGAGAACGCACCCGAGAATCTGGAAGACGTCTTTACACTGCCCGGACACGGTCTGGAAATCGCAAAGAATATTTCCGAAACAGAGCCGGATCTTGCAGCTGTAAAAGCTTCCCGTCCGGACCAGTCTGACTGCTTCTTCGGTCCGAATGTCATCGAACTCTGCCGCCTGGCAGATATGACCTTCCTCGGACTTCACGGCGGAGAAGGAGAAAACGGAAAGCTGCAGGCTTCATTTGATCTGCTCGGAATCCGCTACACAGGACCTGACTCGCTTGGATGTGCTGTTGCCATGGATAAAGGACTCACCAAACAGATTTTTATGGAAGCCGGTGTGGACACACCTTCCGGAGTCTGCCTGTATAAAGAAGACAGTGACTGTTCCCTGGAATCTCTGGGACTTTCCTTCCCGGTCGTTGTAAAGCCATGCTCCGGCGGCTCCAGCATCGGAGTATATATTGTAAATACAGAAGAGGAATACCGTCAGGCACTGAAAAATTCTTTCCGTTATGAAAACGAAGTGGTCGTCGAAACTTACATCAAAGGCCGCGAATTTGCATGCGGCGTGATTGATGGAAAAGCACTTCCTCCGATCGAAATCATTCCCAAAAACGGATGGTTTGACTATGCCAACAAATATCAGGCAAATGCGACTGAAGAAGTATGCCCTGCCGATATCAGCGAAGAGATTGCAGAGCGCATGAAAGCTCTCACAGTCCGCGCTTTCCAGGCATTGAAGCTGAACGTATACAGCCGGGCTGACTTTATCCTGGACGCAGACGGCAATCTGTACTGCCTGGAAATGAATACCCTTCCGGGCATGACTTCTGCAAGCCTCCTTCCAAAAGAAGCACTTGCAGACGGAATTGAATACGGAGATCTGTGCGAGCTGATCATCCAGAAATCCATGGAAGCAAGATATCAGTAAGCAAATACAATAAAGGATGGAACGTTTATGAAAAACATGACATTGAAAGAAATCGCCGTTGCCTGTGGTGGAATTTATTACGGCGATGATGAAAGCTATTATAAAGAAGTTTCCAGCGTTGTGATCGACAGCCGGAAAGTAGAAAAAGACTGTCTGTTTATCGCCATTCGCGGTGCAAGAGTGGATGGACACATGTTCATCCCGCAGACGATCCGGGACGGCGCTCTGTGTGCGCTCTCCGAAAAACGGATTGAAAATGCCTCTTATCCATACATTCTGGTCACCTCCTGTGAACAGGCATTGAAGGATATTGCCGAGCACTATCGGAAAAGCCTTAATCTGAAAGTCGTAGGTGTCACCGGAAGTGTGGGAAAGACCAGCACCAAAGAAATGATCGCATCTGTGCTTGGAGAAAAATATAACGTATTGAAAACAGCCGGGAACTTCAACAACGAGATCGGGCTCCCGCTTACGATCTTCAATATCCGCGAAGAACATGAGGTTGCCGTGCTGGAACTTGGTATCAGCAATTTCGGCGAGATGGAACGGCTTGCAAAGATTGCCCGTCCTGACATCTGCGTCATCACCAATATCGGAGTTGCCCATCTGGAGCATTTAAAGTCCAGAGACGGTATTTTGAAAGCAAAAACGGAGATTTTCCTCTATATGAACCCGAACGGTTCCATTATCTTAAACGGGGATGATGATAAACTCTCAACCGTTCACCCTGCAAACGGAATCCAGCCGGTCTTCTTTGGTCTGGATGACAGCCGGGATTTTTATGCGGATCAGGTAGAATCCTGCGGACTGCGCGGTACCAATGCCGTCTTCCACACACCAAATTCAACCTTCTCTGCACATATCTCGATTCCGGGAGAACATATGGTTCTCAATGCACTTGCCGGCATTGCCGCAGGGTATGCACTGGGAATGAACGACGAAGAGATCAAAGCCGGCATTGAAGCTTTGGTTCCTCTGGCAGGACGCAACAATCTGATCGAGACAGATTCCCTTACGATCATTGATGACTGCTACAATGCTAATCCGGCTTCCACAAAAGCATCTCTGGATGTTCTTGCAAAGGCAGACACTCGTCAGATTGCAGTCCTTGGCGATATGTTTGAACTGGGGCCGACAGAAAAACAGATGCACTATGAGGTCGGAAAATATGCTGCCGACCTTGGAATCGATATACTTGTCTGCATCGGACAGCTCTCAGAACATATGGCAACCGGTGCAAGTGAACAGTGTTCCAAAACACAGGTATTTTATTTTGAAACAAAAGATGACTTTTTCGAACAGGCAGACCGTATTTTAAATCCAAAGGATACAGTTCTTGTCAAAGCTTCCAACGGTATGAAGTTTTCCGAGATCGTCAGTGTACTAAAAGAGAGGTAACATATGGACTACCAGATGCTCGTTCTTGATCTGGACGGCACTTTGACCAATTCCAGAAAAGAACTTACAGAACCGACAAAACAGGCACTCATCGAGATTCAGGAGGAAGGAAAGAAAGTTGTACTTGCCAGCGGACGCCCGATCAACGGTATCGTTCCTCTGGCAGAAAAGCTGAATCTTTCCAAATACGGCGGATATATGCTCTCCTTCAACGGAGCCAGGATTACCCAGTGCTCTACCGGAGAGATCATCTATAATCGTACCCTGCCTGCCGACGTGATTGCGCCGATCTATGAAATTACATCCACCTATCCGGGACTGGATATTCTGACTTATGACGGGAACCAGATTCTGTCCGGTATTGCTTCCAACGAATATACCGAAAAAGAATCTTTTATCAATAAAATGGAAATCGTACAGGTACCGGATTTCGTATCCCGACTGACTTTCCCTGTCAACAAACTGTTGATTGCAGGAGAACCGTCTATCTTGGAAGAACTGATGCCGCACCTCCAGCAGAAGTTTCATAAGCTGCTGAATATTTACCGGTCTGAGCCGTTTTTCCTGGAGATCATGCCACAGAATATCGACAAAGCATACTCTCTGCAAAAACTGCTAAACAGCATCGGACTGACTGCAGATTCTATGATCTGCTGCGGAGATGGCTTCAATGACATTTCCATGATCGAATACGCCGGACTTGGCGTTGCCATGGAAAACGCACAGCCGATCGTCAAAGAAACGGCTGATTTTATCACGAAATCCAATGATGAAGATGGGATTTTACATGTGATCAATACGTTTTTACGGTAACCTGATTATAAAGACTATAAAAGAAGGGGAAGACTGCACGTTATAAATTGCAGGCTTCCCCTTTTATGAAGGTTCCTTTCAGTTCCACTATCGTTGGGTTTAATTATGTCATGTTCTTCATTTTATATCCATGCTAAGCTTGTTAAAGATTCGTAAGCATTTTGTAAAACCTCCTGTTTTGCAAAACATTGATTACACACTATCCTCATATTTTTAAAAAATATTATAACAAAACGAAATCAGAAACGGCACCAGTGCGGAACAGATCACTCCGTTAAACACAGACAGTACCACGGTCTCTTCGTTCGTATACCGTATCATCATCGGCAGTGTCGTATCTTCACTGGTTGCTCCCGCCGGCGCAATACAGGTATAATAATTCAGTTTTTTCGAAATCCACGGAATGCTGAAAAAGGAGAAAATCTCCCGCAGCAGATTACTTAAAAATGCGATACTTCCCGCCTGTGCTCCCGCCAGATTGCCAATGGTAACCCCGGAAAGGCTGTACCAGCCAAGTCCACTGGCAATTGCTGTACTCTCACCAAGCGGCATCCCTGTCAGAAGTCCTCCCGCGATTCCTCCTAAAATAGAGCCAACTACGATTCCCAGGGGAATCACAAAAATTTTAATATGATATTCCTTGATCTTACTGACAATCCCCTGATTAAAACCAATGCTGATTCCTACCAGAAACATCAGCAGGTATAAGATCATATCTTTATTCGAAGTAATCCAGGATACGATCACGTTCTCGTCCAATCCTGTCATTCCGCAGGCAATGCCGCCAAGCAGCGCAATAATTGCCAGATATACCATGTCTATTTTCTCCCCTTTCCAGTCTTTTTATTTTCTAAAAAACGTCTGGTCAGAGGATAGACCAGAAGAACCGATCCCACAGACGGCAGCAAAAAGAAAATCACACTCTGAATTCCCAATGTAGAAAGTTCTTCCAGAAAGTTTTCCCGGCTTCCCAGCAGAACTCCCATGGAAAAAATCAGAAACAGTGTGCACACTACCTGCAAGATCTGATTCCACCTGTTTAAATTGCGTGGCAATAAAAATTTGCCGGCCAGCACTCCAATACACATAATCACAATAACATCCATCGTTTGTATCCCCGTTCTTTCTCTCCTTTTCAGGTGTATAAAAAACACCCCATTCGTACAAGGATATCACGAAAAATATGTTATCGTCAATGTCCTATAAGTCCAGAGTTTCCAGGACTTTTTTCAATTCCGCGGCAGACTGTCTCAGTTTCTCATGCTCTTTTTCATCCAATGGAATCTCAAGCACCTGCTCTGCTCCTTTCTGGGAAACCAGAGTCGGAACACTGATACAAAGATCTTCCAATCCATATTCGCCCTCCATCAGACTGGAAACTGGCAGAACAGAATTTTCATCACGGATAATACTTTCTGCAATTCTGCCTACTGCCATAGCTACTCCGTAATAGGTCGCACCCTTTCGCTCAATGATCTCATATGCACTGTCGCGAACTTCTTTATAAATCCGCTCCATTGCCGCATCATGCTCATAATGGCCGCGCAGCTCACAGAAATCATGGATATCAATTCCCGCAACATTCGCACTGCTCCAGACAGCCAGCTCACTGTCTCCATGCTCTCCGATGATAAACGCATGAACACTTCTGCTGTCCACATCCAGATGTTCACTCAACAGATAGCGGAATCTTGCAGAATCCAGAACTGTTCCGCTTCCAAACACACGCTCTTTTGGATAACCGGAAATCTTCAATGCCGCATATGTCAGAATATCCACCGGGTTTGCCACGATCAGAAGGTTTCCCTCAAAATTTCGTTTTGTAATCTCCGGAATAATTGATTTGAAGATCGCCACATTTTTGTGTACTAAATCCAGTCTTGTCTCTCCCGGTTTCTGGTTTGCTCCCGCTGTAATGATGATCAACGCACAGTCACTGATATCATCATAATCGCCTGCGTAAATCTTCATGGAATGAACAAACGGTCTTCCATGACTGAGGTCCATAGCCTCGCCTTCCGCCTTCTCCTTGTTCGCATCGATCAGAACCAGCTCTGAAAACAATCCTTTCTGCACCAGGCTGAACGCCGTAGATGCTCCTACAAATCCACATCCTATCACTGCTGCTTTTTGAATATTTATCATATCGATCTCCCTCACTTTTGTTTAAAATAATAACTATTACTGTTTTAAACCCTACCATAAAACTAGGAATTATGCAATTCTTTTTCCTGAATTTTCCTGATTGTGTTAAAAAAAGAACAACATTCCAGTTTTGTAACCTCTCTACTAGAATGTTGTTTTTTTCTGAAATTATTCTTTTTTAACCGATTACCTGATGATTCAGCCATTTTTTATTTTTCAGCCGAATCGCATAAATGATTCCACGTACAGACCCGTCTGCAAACATTCCGATCCATACCGCCATCGGTCCCATTCCGAATCCTCTTGCGAGAATCATTGCAAGAAGCACTCTGCAAAACCACATCGAAAGTACTGATACGGTCATTGTAAACTTCACATCTCCAGCCGCACGGAATCCATATGCCGGAATGAAAGAAAATACCCATGCAACAGGTTTGACAATCGTGATCCAGGTTACCATATGAATACAAAGTCTTGCACTCTCCGCTTCCATTCCCCCGAATTTTGTAATTGGATAGACGAGAATATACATCACAAGACAGGAAATTACAATTACGACCTCTGAAACAATACTCAGCTTTTTCACATAATAAATCGCTTCATCCTTACGACCGGCGCCGAGGCTTTCTCCCACAACGGTCATCAGCCCGACACCAACTCCGATCGCCAGGATTCCATTCAGATTTTCAATCAGATTTGCCATTCCCTGAGCCGCAATGGCAGCCATTCCCATCAGAGAAACTGTAGACTGGATTGCCAGCTTTCCAAACTGAAACATACTGTTTTCAATTCCTGAAGAAATTCCGATATTCAAGATTCTTCTGATCTCTTTCCACTGCGGATGAATCGTAAAGTAATCGTACACGGGGATTTCCAGATCTGGTTTTTCGAAGTTTGTACATAACTACAAACATGGCAACAAAATGTGATAAAAATCAGCTGTCTCGCTGCCTCTTTTGCATGATCCTGCTTTTTGCATCCCAAATAATGTGAGCAGACTACCGTTCCCCGGATGCCAGTGCAAAAAATGCCTGTACGATCAGAATATTGATGGAATCCACCAACGTCACCGCTGAAATAGCTGCCGAACCAAGATTACTGACTACCAGAGTATCCACGGTTCCCATAAAGGAATTCAAAAGCTGATCGATTGCAAGCGGAATCAATAGAGCCGCCATTTTCTTGTTATCAAATAGATGCTTTTGTGCATCCACTTTTTTGCCCCCTCTTTATGTTCTGTCAAATCATTTTGATCAAATACGTTCTTAGGATACACCCATAGTTTCTATTATGCAAGAATAGAGAACAAATCTTGCAGATTTATCTTCTCACGTATTCTCTATCCTCTTTTATGAACATCAAAACAAACCCTGCCAGCAGCAGTATCGCCGCAATCCAGATCGTCCGATCACCAATCTGCCGGCTGAATAATGCTCCCATGGCCGCTCCAACCGCAAAAACCAGAATTACAAAGTAATAATGCATACTTTTTTTCTTCAGTTCCTGATTGCCCGTTACCTGATATTTACAGAGCATTTCTGTCGCACTTCGCATATTTCCGATACACATGGTCGTTGCACACGGAATCCCGTGGAATTTCCGGAAGGCATTTACCTGCATCGCACAACTGAATGACATCATCGCATTGGCCGGTACATTCATACTCTGCGGAAACAAGCCTACCAAAAACAGCAATATGATCTGAATGACCAGCACAATCTGTCTCCAGTGGATTTTTTCGCTTTCTTTGCACAGATTCTGAATGCGGACTGCCACATAAACACCACTGATAAACGCCAGCAACGGAATCAGATAATGAAGCGCAACGCCCCAGTTTCCCTCTGCAAGATTCTGTCCCAAAAGTACAATATTTCCTGTCTGGGCATTGGCAAATACTTTGCCTCTGCAATTATAAGAATAGGCATCCTGCAAACCACCGGCCAATGTAAGAAATATTGCCAGCGGCATGGATTCTGACATCTGTCCTTTTGCTTTCATTTCTAAACACCTCTTTTTTTGCAGATATCAAACAGACAACATCTGTCACAATATGGTGCTGTCCTTGCAGTACAGATTTCTCTTCCATGATATACAAGACGATGGCAAAAGCTGCTGCCCTCCTCCGGAGGAATGATCTTCCACAAAGCCATCTCTACCTTTTTCGGCTCTTTGATCCCATCTACAAGTCCCATTCGATTGACCAGACGGATACAGTGTGTATCTGTCACGATCGCCGGTTTTCCGAATACATCGCCCATGATCAGATTGGCACTTTTTCTTCCGACTCCCGGAAGTTTTAATAATGCATCAAAATCATCCGGCACTTCTCCATGATACTCATCACGCAGAATCCTCATACAGGCGCTGATATCTCTCGCTTTGCTTTTCCCAAGCCCGCAAGGTCTTACGATTGCTTCAATCTCCTGTGGATCTGCTTCTGCCAGTGCATTTACATCTGGAAACTTTGCATACAGATCTTTTACAACAATATTGACTCTCTCATCTGTACATTGTGCTGCCAGACGCACTCCTACCAGAAGCTTCCACGCCTCACTGTGGTCATAATCGAGCGTACAATCCGCATCCGGATACGCCGTGCGAAGTCGTTCTATGATCTCCAGTGCAAGTTTCTTTTTTGTCATATGTAATCAACTCCTCTTTTACTATGGTAAACTTTTATTTTTTTCACAATCCGTTTTTTATCATAGCACAAAACAGCCGACATACCAACAGGTAGGCCGACTGTTTTTAAATTGATTGTATTCTCTTATCTCACTTGATCAATATAGAATTTAAACTTATCGGTGCGATAATAGCACTTAAAATTCTCAATAGGAATCTCTTTTCCATTCACAATACCATAAGTAACACATCTAAATAATATAATAGGAGATCCTTCTTTTAGTTCCAGATACTCTGCTATTTCGTCTTTAGCAAGAATAGCCTCCATCGTTCTTCTCGCTTTTGTGATCTTTACTTTATACACATTCTGAATCGTCTCATACAACGACTCCTGATCAAATGCATGCTTCTGCGTCAGCCCCGGAAAAATTTTCTCTGGAAGAAACGTAAGCGTATAGTTTAAAGGTTCTTTATCTGCATATAAGATTCTTCCAATCATATACACATTGTCATCAATTGTAATTTCAAGTGCTTTCGCCCTTTTTACATTTGCTCTCACAAGTTCAGAAACTACTGTCTTTTTACTCGGTGTCATACCTAAACGAATTACATCTTCTGTACAACTTGTAATAGCAAACAGATTATTACTGCCTTCATCGGTTTTTACATAGGTTCCCTTTCCCTGGACTTTATAAAGATATCCCTCAGCAACCAGCTCTTCAATTGCTTTCCTAATTGTAATTCTGCTGACCTGATAATCTTCCATCAACTCTCGTTCACTAGGGATTGGTTCACCTGGCTGAAACTCTTCGTTTTCAATTTTTTCAACGAGTGATTTTTTTACAAGATAATACTTTGGTAATCTATCATCTATCATATTGCACCTATTATCAACTGCATCCATTGTGTTGATCTTTCTATTTTTCTTATGCTTTCATTATATTATGATTATATTTGAAAGACAAGTCTAACACTGCGCTTTGAATTCCCGGATCTTCTCTTTCATTGCAGGAATATCTTCATGCAGTTTTAAAATGGTACTTCCCACAAATGCTGCATCCCCACCGGCTTCCTTGACCAGTTTGACATCTTCCGGTGCATGAACGCCTACTCCACAGTAAATCGGACGGTCGATACCGCATGCTCTTAAATGCTCCACACAGTCTTTTAATGTCGGATAGTTTTCATTCTTTTCCTGAGTCTCATATGGTTTTGCCTGAAGGTATACAAATCCATTGGACTGTTTTGCCATCTCGATCTCTGCCTCCGGCATATGGAATTGTACATAGCAGGATACCTGGAGTCCGGCTGCGATAATTTCATCTTTGATCGTATCATCCTTCAAACCGACCAGAAGAATGTCCTTTAAATCATTTTTCAAGCAGAAATCAATGAACTTCTGTGTTCCGATTTCTTCTACTGTATTTTCGTACGCCAGTACTAAAATCTTAACGTCCGGCAGCTTATCTTTGATCGCTACGATTGAGTCCATATATTTTTCATAATCATCACAGGATTCCAACGCTTTTGCCATTCTTCCTGCAATGTAATCACTCTCCAGATATGGATTTCTGGACGGGAAATCGACCTCCATCATTTTACATCCGGCATCTGCATATTCCATTGCCATATTGTAACTTGCTTCAATTGTCGGGTATCCGTTTGATAAATAACAAATAATTTCCATGTCTATTCTCCTCTATATGCTTTCATAAACAATTCTTTAAATTCTTCCACCTCCGGAATTACCGGATTTGTTTTTGTACATCCGTCTGCTTTTGCAAGTGCGGCCATCTCATCCAGTTTTTCTGTAAATACGGCTTCATCTGCAATCACTTCTTTTAAGCAAGACGGAATATGTAATGTTCGGTTTAACTCTTCAACCGCTGTATACAAATTCTCTGCACCGATTTTTTCTGCGAAAGTATCATATACTTTCTTTGCTCTTTCATCTGCTTCATTGTAACGAATGACATATGGAAGAAGAATTGCATCTGCAAGACCATGAGAAATATGGAACACTCCGCCTAATGTGTGCGCCATGGAATGTACGATTCCAAGAGAAACATTGGTAAATGCCATTCCTGCTGCCATGGATGCCTGCAGCATGATCTCTCTGGCTTTCATATCCGTTCCATCTGCACAGGCTTTTGGAAGATTTTCCATAATATCGATTGCCGCCTGTGTTGCCAGAATATCAGAAATATAATTTGCCCGATTGGATGCCAGAGCTTCCAGTGCATGTGTCAGAGCGTCCATCCCTGTTTCTGCTGTGATCTTTGCAGGCATGGAAACCGTTACTTCCGGATCGCAGATCGCAATATCCGGCATCATTTCCATATTTCCAAGTCCATGTTTCAGTCCTGTTTCGTTGTCAGAAATAACGATGGATCTGGAAACTTCACTTGCGGTTCCACTTGTAGATGGAATGCAGCAGAGTCTTGCTTTTTCTCGCAGTTTTGGAAATTCATTTGGAGGAAGTACAGATTCCATTGTCTTTAATTCCGGGTGTTCATAGAAGATCCACATTGCTTTTGCAGCATCCATTGCTGATCCTCCGCCTAACCCTACGATCAGGTCTGGACCAAATCCCAGCATTTCCTGCGCCCCTCTCATCACCGTTTCAAAAGACGGATCTGGCTCTACGCCGCTGATCACCATTGTTTCTGCACCGGCTTCATGGAAATATCCTTCTACTTTTGCAAGCATTCCACTTCTTTCCATACTTTTTCCGCCTACTACAATACTTACTTTCTCTACTTTGATTGTTTTAATATATTCCAGACAGCCTTCTCCAAACATCAATTCAGAGCCTGCCAGTTTCATTGGTCTCATCATGATTCTTTTCTCCTTTTTATTATGCGTTTAATCCATCTAATACTTTTTTCACAAGATCATAGGAAATCGGATTGCTGATAATCCCGCCTTCTTTCAGGCTGGATCCGATGATCGCACCATCTGCGATCTGCAGCTGATCTTTGATATTCTCTGCTTTCACACCGCTTCCTGCAAATACCGGCACTTTTACTACATTTTTTACTCGCTTGATCAGATCCAGCGGTGTTTCCTCTCCAATCTGGGTTCCCGTTACGATAATTCCATCCGCTCCGCTGTCCACTGCTTCTTTTGCTGACTGCTCTACTGTAATATATGGAAGTACCATATGCGCATGTTTCACCTGCACATCTGCCAGAACTTTGATGTCCTCTTTTCCCATCGCTTTGCGATATTCCATACATTTTTTTGCGCATGGATTGATGACTCCATCTGTAAAAATCACCGTATCCACAAATACTGGAACTCGGATAAAGGATGCCCCTGTAATTGCTGCGATCGCGATATTTGCCTCGCAATCATTGAACGCTGCATCCACTCCAACCGGAATGTTTACTGCATTTTTTACAGCCAGCGTTGCTGCCGTCAGAGCTGCCAGCTGTGCTTTATTCAGTAGCGCTGAAAACGGAGTGTCTCCCATATTTTCTACGATCACTGCATCCACTCCTGCTTTTTCCAGTGTGACTGCATCCTGTACTGCTCTGTCTAAAATTTTCTGATAATCTCCATCAAATCCCGCTGTTGTCGGAAGTGGCAGGCAGTGTACCATTCCAATCACTGTTTCTGAACCAATTGAAAATTTTTCTTTACTCATTTTTTCTCCCTCCATTTTCATATGATAATGATAGATTCCTTCCAAGGCTGTTCTGCAAAGCAGATCTTCCGCATCTGTTCGTTCCTGTCCTGTCAGTTTTTCTTTCAGATTTTCCAAAACGGTTACCATAGTGAGAATACATGTTTTGACTCCCATCAGTCTTCCAAGAGTCAGCATACAGGATGATTCCATATCAATTCCTGTCACACCCAATTTTTTCACTTCCTCAAATGTCTCGGACATGTCCCTTCCCCACTCCAGAGAAAATCTGGAATCATGCATATTGCTGTAGAATCCATCCATTGTACAGTTCATTCCGTTCAGATATCGTTTTCCCATTTTCGTTACAGTCTCATTCATTGCATTGACCAAATCAATGTCTGCAACTGCCGGATAACTCAAATCTACATAAGACTGACTTGTACCTTCCCTTCTCATCGCAGCAATCGGAATCAGAAAGTGTCCCAGCATATCATCCTGCATCGACATGACCGTTCCCATTCTCACAGCCACTTCCATTCCTGCCTCATACATTTCTTCCATGGCGATCGCAGCAGACGGTGCGCCGATTCCTGTCGATGTCACAGTCACTTCGATTCCTTTGTAAGTTCCCGTATATGTATTAAACTCTCGCATAAACGCCACTTTTTTCGGATTTTCCAAATACTGTTTTACAACTTCTACTCTCCACGGATCTCCAGAAAACAACACATATTTTGCAACAGTTTCCTGATCCGCACCCATATATAATGTGCTCATAGCTTTTTCTCCTCTTTTCAAAATATGAACGCCCAGACACTACTCAAATGTTTTTGCTTTCTCTAATAACTGTTCTTCTGTCGGCGCGTTTGTGCAGCATCCTTCTGCCTGCAGAATAAAGTAGGAAAGTGTTCCTCCAAGTCTGCAGCACTCTTCTGCTTTATATCCCTTGAGATATCCATAGATGAATCCTGCCATATAGGCATCTCCGGATCCTGTTGCATCTACCACATGATCCACTTTGCAGATTCCGATCTTTTCCTGACGGATGATATCTCCTTCCCGGATATAACAGAGACTTCCATCCTTGCCGAGTGTAGTTACGATAATTTCCACTTCGCCAATATCAAACAGTTCCGTAATATCTTCAAATCCATAAATTTTTTCGATGATCTCCCGCTCTACTTCGTTTGTAAAAATAATTTTACTTCCGGTAAGAAGTCGTTTTAAAAACTCCTCCGGGAATGCATCGAAATCATCTTTCATTCCAAATACAATCGGAACATGGTGCTTCTGACATTTTTCAAAAAATTCTTCATTGTCCTGTCTCGATGCAACTGTGATCACACCCAGTTTTGTATCTTCAAACAGTTCATCTGGAAGCGGTTTTGCATATTTTCCGTCCATTGCACCCGGATAAAAAATCGTAATATGATCATTGTGATTATCCTGGATCAAATAACAGACACTGGTTGCTTCCTCCGGCAATTCTGTAATCCCATCCAATGGGACATTTCCCTCTTCCAGAAATTTTTTAAATCCGTTGCTCTCATAATCTCCCCCGACACGAAGCACCGGCTTCGCACACATTCCCAGTCTGCACAGCGCATAGGCAATATTCACAGAACATCCTCCGTAAAAAATCTGTGCATTCGACTGATTCGTAACCAGAGACGTAAATCCGACTTTTGCCGGCGTATCAATCTTAATAATGTGATCCATGCTCACATAGCCGCTTGTCAATACATCTGTTTTCATTGCCTTCCTCCTATAACTTACCTTCATCCAGCATCGTAAATAACGTATTCATGTCAACTACATCTCCAAGATATTTATCAATATCTGTCAAATGAACCTCATTAACAACCTCTGAATTTGTTGCCACACATTCTTTGACTACATATGGATTATAGTCTAAATAAAATGCATCTGTTACCGTTGCACGAATGCAGCAGTTTGTTTTCGTTCCTACGATAATCACATTCTCTACTCCATTTTCCCGCAAAACCAGATCCAAATCTGTTCCAAAAAATCCACTGTATCGCCTCTTCTGAATGACATAATCTTTTTCTTCATCTACCGGAAGCATTGGATCGATCTCCACCCCAAAAGTCCCTTCGATACAGTTTGGCCGCATCGCCTGAGCTTTTCTGTCGACTTTTCCTTTTCGATTGCAATGCTGCATAAACACGATCAACAGACCTTTTTCGCGGCATTTATCCAGTACTTTCCGGATCTGAGGTAAGATTTCTCTGTTTTGCGGATAATAGACCAGCCCGTTTGGATCTGTGAAATCACGTACCATGTCTACAATGATCAATGCTGATTTACTCATGTTCCACACTCCTATTCAAATTTATATCCTCTGACTTTTACATTTTTATATTTCATGTAAGATACCACTGCAAGAACAGCAACCATAATAATGTATGGAATGGTATCGAACATTCCTGCCGCAGGTCCTGCATAAACACTTAAATTGACAGAAAGTGATCTTGCAATTCCAATAAAATCGCATACAGTGATGACGCTACCGGACGCCCCTGTCCACAATAAATTGCTGCAATGGCGATAAACCCACGTCCTGCTGTCATATCATTGGTAAACATGCACATTCTTTCCAAAGACAGATTAATACCGGCAAGCGCACAACAGAATGCTCCAATCAATACTGCTGCATATTTGTATCTCTTTGTTTTGATTCCCAGACTGATTGCTGAATCTTCATTCTCGCCCACTACCCGCACATACACACCAAATTTTGTCTTATACATCAACACTGCTACAAGCGCAATTCCAATAAATGCCAGGTATGTGATCAGTGGATGTCCACTTAATATATTTCCAATTACCGGAATATCCTGGATGATCGGAATATTGATCTTAAAATCTGCTACACTGACATTTTGCAGACTGATATTTGCAAGTTCCATCATCTTCAAAACAAATTTGGCAATTGCAGGAACGATCAAGTTAATTCCAAGACCAATTACGATGACATTTCCTTTGCAGCTGATTCCCAAAATCGAAAACAGCAGTCCCCAAAGCAATGTTGTCACAATTGCCGCGATAATCGCAACTGCAACACTTCCTGTCATGTACTCAACCAGAACCGATACAAACGCACCGTTTAACATCATACCTTCCAAAGCAATATTTAACACATTTGCTTTGTATGCGAAAATTCCGCCGATCACACAGAGAATAATAGGCGCACTGTGATATACGGTATCATATAAAATACTATTTAATAATTCCATTATGCTGCCTCCTTTTTCTCTTTCTTGAATCTGTCAAATAATTTGGTATTGTTTCCGATAAACTTTACAGCCAGGAATAAGATGATCATTCCCTGAATGATTGCAATAATTTCTTTTGGTACAGTCGTATATAAATTAATACTGTCACTTCCAGTCTTTAAAGCTGCATAAAATACTGCCGCTATAAAAATACCGATTGGTGAATGACCACCCAGAAGAGCAATCAGCATACCATCCCAGCCAAGCCCCGGATTCGCCGAAAAGCTAAGTGTATACTTAAACTGATCACTTAACATCCAGCCTGCTCCCGCAATTCCTGCCAGCGCACCACTGATCAGCATCATAATTATAATTTTTCTTCCGACATTCATACCTGTAGCTTCTGCAAACTCTGGATTTTTTCCAATTGCTGTAATCTCATATCCCAACTTGGATTTATTCATCAAAAAATACATGACAATCAAAATAATCACAGCTATCACAAAAAACATTGTCATTCTGGATGTTCCGATTCTCTGGAACATTGCAGCATCCTGCACTGTTGGTGTTGCCACATAACCGGCACTCTTGTCTCTAAAAATTCCTGTTGTCAGAAATTCCAATGTTTTTGCCATTGCATAGTTTAACATCAGTGTCACAACCATCTCATTCACATTACATTTAGCCTTCAAAATTGCAGGAATCAATGCAAATAACATGCCGCACAAAATTGCAACCACGAAACAAACTACTTTACTTAAAAATGGATTGGAAATCGGAAGATATGCTCCGACGATCCCGGCAAAAAATCCACCTAAGAGCATCTGTCCTTCTACGCCCATATTGTAAATATTTGCTTTAAAAGTAATTGCGATCGCAAGTCCTGTTAAAATCAATGGTGCTGCATAATGTAAGGTATTCATAAAGCCTTTACTGGAAAGCAAAGATTTTCGAATCAGAATCCCATATGTTTCAATTGGATCTTCTCCAATTGCAAGTATGATGACCGCACCGATTATAAATGCTAATATGACAGGAAAAACAGAGTTTAAGATTGTTTTTGCCAGATTCTCTTTTCTTTTCATCTTTCACCCCTCCTTACTGGGAAATCCCTGCCATAAGAAGCCCAATTGCTGCTGTTGATACTTCTTTTGGACACACTTCTCCAGAAATTTTGCCTTTATACATTACGATGACTCTGTCAGACAGACTCATAATTTCTGATAGTTCACTAGATACCAAAATAACTGTATTTCCTTCATCACGGAATTTCAAAATCTGCTTATGGATAAACTCTATTGATCCAATATCCACACCTCGTGTCGGCTGACATGCCAGCAACACCTTTGGATGTGCTGATAATTCTCGGGCTATGATCACCTTTTGTGCATTGCCTCCTGAAAGACTTCCAATCGGTCCATTCACATCTCCCAAACGGATATCAAATTCTTTAATAAAAGAATCTCTCTTCTCATTGATTTTTTTCCGATTGTACAGTCCTCGCTTACAGATATCTTTTGCCCCGTGATATCCTGCAATACAATTATCTGAAACACTCATTTCACGGCACAGTCCCTGTGCATAACGATCTTCCGGAATAATTCCAAGCCCGGCTTTTCTCAACTTTTCAGGCCACCAGTTTGTCACATTTTGTCCGTCAAATATGATCTCGCCTTTTGTAGATTTCATCAAACCGGTAATCAGTTTTACCAATTCTGACTGACCATTTCCTTCTACTCCTGCAACTCCGAGGATTTCTCCTTTATGTACCTTAAACGACACATCTGAAACAACTTCTTTTCCGTAGTCATTAACGGTTGTTAAATGCTTTGCCTCATACATGATATCGGTTTTCATTGATTGTTTCCGTGTATTACTCACTGTAAGTACAACGTCTCTTCCTACCATCATTTGCGCAAGTTCTTGTTCATTTGTATCTTTTTTCAATACATTTCCAATCACCTTCCCCTGCTTAATGACCGTAATACTGTCTGCAAGTTCCATAACCTCTCTTAGTTTATGGGTGATTACAATAATGGTTTTTCCTTGTTCTTTTAACTGTTTTAGTGTCACCATCAATTCGTCAACTTCCTGAGGTGTTAACACCGCCGTAGGTTCATCTAAGATCAAAATATCCACATTTCTGTATAACATTTTCAGTATTTCTACCCGCTGCCGTCCTCCTACAGAAATATCTTCGATCTTATCCGTAGCATTTAATTCAAAATGATTTTCTTCGATTAATTTTTCAACACGCCTGATTTCTTCTTTCTGATCTACAAATGGTGTGTTTTTCTTTTTTATTTCTGCTCCTAATAAAATGTTCTCATATACTGTCAGGCTGGGCACCAGCTTAAAATGCTGGTGCACCATTCCAATCCCATTTGCGATAGCATCGATCGGGCTGTTCATCGTTACTTCTTTTCCCCTGATAAGGATCTTACCGCTTGTCGGCTGAAGCAAACCATAGAGCATATTCATCATAGTACTTTTTCCTGCTCCATTTTCCCCTACAATACATTTAATTTCCTGTTCTTTTACATCCAGATTGATATGATCGTTTGCCGTAAAATCCCCAAATTTTTTGGTCAGATCAATCGTTTGTATCATACTGTTCATATTGTTGCTCCTTTTCTGATCAAGAGTCTTACTTAATGGTCACATTCGGACATTTTGCCGGATCAAATTTTTCTCCGCTCTGTGCATTTGTTACCTGAATGCTTCCATCCCCAATTTTCTTTTCAATATCAGCAAGTTCTGTCTTAATTTCTTCCCATTTTGCTTTTCCGCTTTCCTGTACATGTTTGCTGATCTCACTCAAATCTGTAATAGAAGCTGCACCTGAAGCCAATGAGTAGCTCTGCACACGATCCATTTCTGCAATTTTCCCTGATACTGCTTCTTTTACGATTTCATATACTGGTACTTCTGTATTTTTAATGACACTTGTCAGGATGTATCCCGGCTGCTGATCGTCTTTATTCGCATCTACCTGAATTGCAAGTTTTCCTTCTTCTTTTGCTTTAGAAGCCGCTCCATCTCCCACGGAACCTGCTACTGAAAATACAACATTTGCGCCTTGATTATAGTATGTACCTGCTACTGTGCTGCCCGTTGCAGAATCTGCAAACCCTGCATCGTATTTTGCATAATAATCATAATTTACTCCAAATTTTTCCGCTTCGTAGTTGATGCCCTCCAGATATCCATAAGAAAATACTGTAATTCCGTTTGAATTTGTTCCTCCAATAAATCCAACCGATCTGCCTCCATTATCTGCCGGTGTAAAGTTATATCCATCTGTTCCAAATAACGTTTCCGCATTTTCATTTACAAGTGTTGTCAAAGCTCCTGCGACAAAAGAAGCCTGATGTACATCGAATAAAACACTGATTACGTTATCGTGAATTGGGTTTCCATCCTCATCTTGGTTTGGATTATCATTTACACATACGAAAGTGGTTTCCGGATACATTTCTGCAATCGGAGCTGCGCCTCCTGTTCCCTGGATTAAAGCTTCAAAATCATATTCCAGATTGAAAATCACATTGTATCCGTCATCTGCTAAAGACTCCAGGGCCTGAGGAACTCCTGTTGTCGGTTCTACAACTTTGCACTCTACCCCAAATTCTTCTGCTGCCTTTTCTGCACCTTTTACTGCTGACTGATTGTAGCCGTTATCATTCTGTCCTGCCGATGAACAAATGATTGCCACTTTCACATCACTGCTTTTTCCGCCCTTTTCTTCCTTGTCTCCCCCACATGCTGTAAGGCTTCCTACCATTACCGTTCCGACCATTAATACACTCAATATTTTTTTCCAACGCTTTTTCATTTTCATTTCCTCCTTTTGATATTGTAATGTCGTAATGTTATGTCGTCATAACCAGTTGTTGGTTTTATAATACATCGAACCTGATATTTTGTAAAGGATATTGTTTGTTTTGTTTAAATACACAAAATTGTTCTCGATTTTTTATATACTTTGCACAATGTCTTTTGTTTTCATTTTTCTCACTTATCATATTAAAAGCCTCCAAATCATTTACAGATCTGGAGGCTTAATTCTAGCTCTCTTAACTTATTCAGCACTTGTATTCACTTTTTCAAAACATAAATTCTGTTCTACAATATAATCAATCGAAAACAGTCTCGTTTTTGTTGAATCATTAATTTTTCTTTTATTTCCACACAGTAGGTATTTCTCATCTATACGTTTAAATACATACCAGTTATTATCTTCTATAACAAGAATAATATTGGAAACGGCATTTCCGATATTTAAATAAATTATGGCAAGACTAAGCACTTCTACCAATGTCCCTAAAACCACCCAGCTTATTATATTGATATTTACCCTGTTTGCAACCACAAAAATCAATATTACTGTAGAAGTCATAATGGTAAAAAATACTTTTCTTTCCTCGAGCCACCAATATACCTCTTCAAACCTCCACTTATTTTTCAATTTTTTCACTATAACAGGGGATACTAATGTTAAAAACCAAAGGACAACATTAGCCAAAACCAATTCAATATCAATAATAAAAATATAATTTATTATCCCGAATACTGCAAATAGAATTAGATATATAAATCCAAATCTCTTTGATTCTTCTTTCTGATCCATTAATATCGCCTCAATTTTAGATGCATTTAACAACTGTATATAACCTGCTGCAATAAAAAGCAAAACGGCACTTATGCCAATAACTATCCAAACATTATTTCCATCAAATTCTTTAAATATCTCAATTATTTCTTTAAGTGCTTCCATCTTTCGTTTGCCTACTTTCCGCACAAAATCATTTTCAAATACTCTCTGGACCTTTACACATTGTTTCCCGTTCTGTTCTACAATGTTTTTAACAACTGTACTAATGTATGCGGCTCGTTCACAGTACTTTTAGATTTTCTGGTGCTGAACATTTTGAAATTATTTTCATCCTGATAAAACTTCATCAAAGATTTTTTGTTCTCCGCTTCCAAAAAGATAACCATACCACCTGCCTGATACTGCAAATCCTTTACCTGGTCAATTGCAAGCTCCAGCAGTTCTTTTCCTGTTATACGGTTATTCAACCCTTCTGTATAATTTTTCCCTATCTGGGCAATCAGATATGCTGATAGATTGTAAGAATGACTCGCCTCATCCAATTCACTGACTCTTGAGATTTTTCTTCTAACCGTACCACTAAAATTATCTGCATTTACAGTAATTGGTTTTACTGCAATGGTAAAATATCCCAGTAATTCTCCATCATCACTTGAAATTACAAGATATGTAACCGATTGATTCTTCTTCGTGAATTCAATCGCTCTCTCTTTTAAAAACTGTTCCACATCCGGATTTATAGGGCAAGAAAAATCGGAGAAGATTCGAAGTAATACATCCTCTCCGATTTCAGCATCCTTGCTTTCTGCCAAGTATTCACGAATGTTTACAGTCGAAAATTTACTAATTTCGTACATTCCTCTTATTCCTCTTGGCCATTAATTTTCTCAGTTCTTCAGGTCCGCTTATTTTATCTACACTGACCTTGATTGGAGTCGTAACCGTGTTGGCAGATTCTTCAATTGCATTCGCAAATATTTCTGCCTGCTTTTCACCATATACGACAAAATTTTTAGTAATACTTGAAGTTGCCATGTGATACACCTCCCTTATCAGTATGCCTTCTTTCACTTTATCCTATCCTTCACTTATATTCTATTCCTTACTAAAAAATTCTGCAATACTCCAAAACATTAAAAAATAATAAACTTTTTGCCCTTTAACTGGGGATGAACGATGTTTACCGATAGCCACTTGTTTCTACCCTACATTTCTATCCTCTTTATATTTCTTACTAAAAACAACCAATATTACAATATCCACTCCCATTGCCACTGCTGCCACGATCCAAGCCGTCCGAACCCCCATCCATTCTGTCAAAAGTCCCAGCAAATTCATAATAAAAAATCCTGCCAGACTTTGAACCGTACTAAATATGGAACTATATGTAGATCGGGTCTCACTTTTTATATGATCGCACATCCATGTTCTGGTTGCCGCCTGCTCCATGCCAAATCCAAATTCTACCAATCCTGCTCCAATCACAAAAGACGGGATAGAGGAAAATGCGATGAGAAGGAAAAATCCCAAAATACTGATCAAAATTCCTACTACAGAAGTCCCCAAAGTATTCATCTTCCTTGCAACAATACTGACTGCATAATTTCCTGCCATCAAAAGCAACATAAAGATTAACAACAGAAACGCCAGATATTTCATCTTGATCTGTATGATTTCTGTCGCATATATCTGCCAAAATAGCACAAATGCTACAAATGGAACGTGACAAAACACTGTCCGCAAAGACAATAAGCGCAATTTTCTGTCTTTGCCAAATTCCCTTGCCTGACTTCGCAGTACATACACGATATTTTTGCCCTGTATCTTCCCGTAGTTATCCTCTCCTTTCGACAACGCAAGCACTCCCGCCAAAATCGAGATACTGCCTGCTGTCAAAATCGGCATTCGTTCTCCTACTCCAATCAGAACATACGATGCAACTGAGGCTGCAACTGAAAAAAATCGGACACAAGTATCTATTTTCGGCAATATTTGGCTTCTCTCCTCATATACTCCATGCAATATCATCTGATCCACCAGCCAGGCCGAAGGTGCTCCTGAAATCAATGCAAGCCCCAACGCCATTAAAATCATCGCCGGAAGAAATGTCCAAAAATTTACAGCAAATGCATAAACTAAAATTCCCACTCCCCAGACAACAAATCCATACCCTGCTGTTCTCTTCCTGCCGATTTTGTCAGAAATAGTTCCGGTCGGATAATCAAAAACTGCCTGTAATATCTGCTGAATGCTAAATAAATTTGAAATCTGGACAACCGACAGTTTCTGTGAACGCATAAACGCAACATAGGTTGCTCCAAAAAGTTTATCTGCCAGTTCGAAAAGCGACATCATACTTATATATAGTTTTTTGACCTTTCCAAACTCTTCTTCTCTCTTTCTCATAGAACCTCCTCTAATACTAATACTTTCTCTGCCTCATTCAATCACTCAAACATGTCTCACATGGAAAACTTATCTTGATACAAAACCAGTCTTCTTTTATTTCTGCTGCAATCTCCCCGTGCATTTTTTCCACAAATCCCTTTGCGATGGAGAGCCCCAGCCCGGTCGAGCTTTTGCTTCTGGCTTTATCTGCCTTATAAAATCGTTCAAATACTCTGCTGATATCAATCTGTTCTCCTGGTTCTATTTTATTTTGGAAGACGAGTTCCATCTGCTTTTCATTTCTGCTTAATTGGATCCGAATCTCCTTGTTTCCGTGATCCAGTCCATTTTTAATAATATTCTGGATTGTCCGTCTCAGCGCCTGTTTGTTGCCCCGGATCCATACAGGTTCTTCGGTAATCTCAAATTGAGGGCTGATTTCCTGTTCTGCCCAGTCATCATAATAAGAAAAGACCGTCTCTTTTAAAATCTGTCCCACATTCTGGGGTTCCAGTTTCAGTTCATAGGTTCCGTTCTGTAATTTCGTATACGTAAACAGTTCTTCCAGCATTTCCTTCAGACTTTCAATCCTCTCCTGAATGATCTGAATATAACGTTTTCTGTCATTCTCCTCCTGTGTTTCCTCCAACAGTTGAAAATATCCGTCCAAAGAGGTCAGCGGAGTCCGGATATCATGAGAAAGGTTCGTATAAATATCTGCGATCATCTGCTCTTTCTTCTGATAGTCCGCCCGCTCTTTTTTTCTCTCTTTAAGCAATGTATTTAACAGTTCTGCCAGCTCTCCGATGTGCCCCTTTTTCATCTCTGTTGTGATCAACATATTGCTGTCACATTCCTGAAGGAAACGCAATTGGCGGCAGATATCTTTTACCTGCCGCTTATAACTTATCAATATACCAATCAAGATCAAAATAAGAACGGATAATACTCCAATCATTATATACATCCCTATATATCCCTCTTCTTAAATACGGTACTGCATACTTCGATCATCACAATGACAAATGCAATACTTACTGCCAATGCCGTTACTGCCATCTTTGCCGTGACATTTGTTTCCAAGAACGAGATATTTCCCGTCACTGTATATTCCAGAACATGAAAATTCTTGATATGTGCCTTTGCGATCAGATTATCCAGAAAGCTGTAAAAGATTACAAGCACATTCATACAGAGACAAACACTCAGCATCATACTGATGACATTGTTGCGCAGTACGATCGCAATGCACATCACGATGATAAGCAGTGCAAAATATAACAGCGTCTGTATTCCCGCATATTGCAGAAATTCTTTTACAGGTCCAAATACAAGCTCATCAAAGAAAAGTGCATTGCTGATCGTCTGAATCCCTGTAAAAATCAGCATCGTTAAAACTGTGTAGACAAACAGAGACACACCTTTTGCAAATACGAGTCCCCTGCGGTCTCTTACCTGTCCCGCAATATTTTTGACAAACCCGCTCGTCATATCTGCCGTGGAATATAACACTGCAAAGATTACCATAAAAAGTGCGAGAAACTTTCCTTTGATATTTCCATAAAACAGGTCAAATACTGAAACCGTATCTCCCGGTTTTGTCGGCACAGTTACGTCCATTCCAAGATTGACAGTGTCGCTTTTCTGCTGCCCTGTCGCATATTCATACATTTCCTGCTTTTCTTCCATTGTATATGTTTTCATTTCATCCGCTGACAGCCCTGTAGTAAATAAAATTCCCGCCGCCAGAACCAGCCATATCACATACAAACTTTTTGTTTTGAACATCCGATATAGTTCCATCCGAATCATATTAAGCATTGTGGGCACCTCCTGTCAGATTCAAGAAATAGTTTTCCAGTTCTTCGTTTGTGATTCCGATCCCTTTTACCGGAACTCCTGCTTTTGCCAACTCCATATTGACAGCTGCACTTTCATTCAGCCTCTCATAAATATGGATTGTACTCTGGTTCACAACCTGATAGTTGGTAAATCCCATCTGATCCAGGATCGGAAGCGCCGCCTTCGGATCATCAAGCGTAAGCTCCATCCGCTCACTGCAGCGAGTCATCAATTCTTCTCTTGTAAGCTCCTGGATCAGACTTCCGTTGTGAATGATTCCGTAGTGTGTCGCGATCTTTGATAATTCCTCCAGGATATGACTGGAAATGATGATCGTCATATTCTGCTCCTCTTTCAGCCGCAGCAGCATATCACGGATTTCCGCAATCCCCTGTGGATCCAGACCGTTGATCGGCTCATCCAGAACAAGAAGATCCGGTTCTCCCACAAGCGCCAGCCCAATCCCTAAACGCTGTTTCATTCCAAGCGAAAAATGCTTTGTTTTCTTCTTTCCGACTTCCGAAAGCCCCACAATCTTCAAAATATTCTCAATATATTTTGAATCATTGATTCCGAATAATCTACACTTGATCGCAAGATTGTGATACGCTGACATATTCCCGTAAATCCCAGGTGCTTCAATCAGACAGCTGATACGGGATCTGACATTTTTGAGTTCCTCATTTCTATATCCAAACATTTGGATCTCACCGTCGGTCGGCTTTGATAATCCGCTGATCATTTTTAAAAATGTTGTCTTTCCGGCGCCGTTTCTTCCGATAAATCCGTAAATCGCACCTTTTTTCACGTGCAGATCTACATTGTTGACTGCCTTATGATGCCCGAACTGCTTTGTCAGTCCGCTTGTACTCAGTAAATACTCGCTCATCCTTATTTCTCCTTTTCCTTTGATCTGCTCTTATTCTACGAGGCAACTCCTAATCCATCGCAAATAAAAAGTAAAAAAAGAGTAAATTTACGGATGAAGACGGTATCCGATTCCCCATATCGTCTCAATATATTCCTTGCTGGTCACAGATTTTATCTTCTTGCGAATATTGCTGATATGTACATCCAGCGTCTTTGTCTCTCCCATATAGGCCTCTTCCCAGGCATACTCAAAAATCTCTTCTTTACTGAATACCTTTTTCGGATGCTTTAAAAGAAGCTCCAAAATAGAAAACTCCTGTCTTGTAATTTTCGGGAGCTCTGTCTGATCCACCCTCACACAAAAATTTTCTCTGTCCAGTTCCAAACCCTGATAAACCAAATTGCCTTCACTGAAACTCCCTTCCATTCTCCGGATCTGCACTGCAACACGAGCCAGTACCTCCTTGATGTCAAATGGCTTCGTCACATAATCATCCGCACCACTTTGCAACACTTCCACCTTATCATCAATTGTATCCTTCGCTGTCAGAATAATAACCGGAGTATTTCCCTGCTTTCGGATCTCCTGCAGCACCTCTTCCCCGGAAATTCCCGGCAGCATCAGATCCAGAAGCACTACCGAATACCGGTTCATTGCAAGAAGCATACGCGCCTCTGTTCCTGAAAATGCCTGTGTGCAGAGATAGTCCGCTTTCTCAAGAGCCTCTTTTAACAGCCCGTTTATGTTCATATCATCTTCTACAATTAATATTGAATGCATGCTTTCACTCCTTTAGAATGTCAGTCTCTTCTAACACAATTATTATTTATCGGCATTTTATCATGTTTGGATGTCTCTGACAACAGATTTATCTTATGGCGTTCTTCATGGATCTTACATACTCACCTATGTAATCCGGCGCCTCTTTTCCATGCTTTTCCAAAAGCTTGATAATCGCGGAGCCTACAATGGCTCCATCCGAGATATCTGCCATTTTCTTTGCCTGCTCAGGCGTGGAAATGCCGAATCCGATTGCACAGGGTACATCCGTATTTTCTCTTATCACTTTTACGATCGAATCCAAATCCGTCTTGATTTCACTTCTCACACCTGTCACTCCGAGACTGGAAACGATATAAATAAAACCTTCCGCTTCTTTTGCGATCATTGCAATCCTGTTTTTAGAGGTTGGAGCAATTAAAGATATCAGATCCACACCATACTGACTGCAGATCGGATGAAATTCTTCTTTTTCCTCAAATGGCAGATCAGGAAGAATCAATCCGTCAATCTCAATCTCTCGACACGCAGAAATAAACTTTTTTGCACCGTAAGAGAAAACTACATTTGCATAAGTCATAAAAACCATTGGCACTGTTACATCTTTCCGCAGCTCTTTTACGAATGCAAATATTTTATCCGTAGTGATTCCTCCCTTTAATGCTCTTAAATTTGCCCCCTGAATGACGGAACCTTCTGCGGTAGGATCAGAGAACGGTATGCCAAGTTCGATGAGATCTGCACCATTCTCTGCGGCAGCCCGGACAGCCCTGGCTGTTGTTTCCAGATCCGGATCGCCGCAAGTAATAAAGGCGATAAAAGCCTTTCCTTTTTCAAATGCTTTTTTAATGTTACTCATAAATATCCTCCCCTCTGTAACGGGCAATCGCGGCGCAGTCCTTATCACCTCTGCCTGAAATCGTAATCACAATGATTTTATTCGGATCCATTGCCGGTGCAATCTTCATCGCGTGAGCAACTGCATGCGCCGATTCGATTGCCGGAATAATGCCTTCCGTCTTTGCAAGATATTCAAATGCATTTACTGCCTCATCATCCGTGACCGGCACATATTCGGCTCTTCCGATGTCATGCAGATAAGAGTGTTCAGGACCTACCCCGGGATAATCCAGGCCGGCGGAAATGGAGTAAACAGGAGCGATCTGACCGTACTGATCCTGGCAAAAGTAAGACTTCATTCCATGAAAAATACCAAGTCTGCCGGTTGCAATCGTGGCTGCTGTTTCCAATGTATCAACGCCCCTTCCTGCCGCTTCACAGCCGATCAGTCTGACATTCTCATCTTCAATAAAGTGATAAAAACTGCCAATCGCATTGGAACCACCGCCTACACAGGCTATCACCGCATCCGGCAATCTTCCTTCTTTGACAAGCATCTGATCTTTGATTTCTTTGGAGATCACTGCCTGAAAATCACGCACGATCGTCGGAAACGGATGCGGTCCCATGACTGAGCCGAGACAATAATGCGTATCTGAAATACGGGACGTCCATTCACGCATTGCTTCAGAAACCGCATCTTTCAGAGTTGCCGTCCCTGTTTTAACCGGAATCACATCTGCTCCGAGCAGTCTCATACGATATACATTTAGCGCCTGGCGAACGGTATCTTCTTCGCCCATAAACACCACACACTCCATCCCCATAAGGGCTGCAGCAGTTGCAGTTGCAACACCATGCTGACCTGCTCCGGTTTCAGCGATCAGCCTTGTTTTTCCCATCTTTTTGCAAGCAGAGCCTGCCCCAGTACGTTGTTGATTTTATGCGCACCGGTATGATTGAGATCCTCACGTTTGAGATATATTTTGGCGCCGCCAAGGTCTTTGGTCATTTTCTCTGCATAGTACAATCTGGATGGTCTGCCTGCGTATTCATTCAAAAGTTCTGTAAGCTCCCGGTTAAATTCGGGATCGTTTTTATAGTTGTTATATGCTTCTTCCAGTTCAATCACTGCATTCATCAATGTTTCGGGAATATACTGTCCACCGTGAATCCCGAAGCGTCCGTTTGGATTCGTCATAATCGTTCTTCCTTTCTGACAGCAGCAACAAATGCCGCCATTTTCGTTTTATCTTTGAGCCCATCTGTCTCAATGCCTGAACTGACATCGACCGCATACGGGTTTAATTGTCTCACCGCATTTTCTACATTATCAATGGAAAGTCCGCCAGCGAGGAAATACGGTCTTTGTATGTTTTGTATCTTCTTCCAGTCAAATACAGTTCCTGTCCCTTCGCCGGAATCAAGCAGAATATAATCTGCTAAGCAGGATTCAGCATTTGTAATATCTTCTGACTTTTTTATACAAAAAGCCTTGATGATCGGTTTATCCGTAAGCGCCCTCAGTTGATTGATCTCATTTTCATCTTCAACGCCATGAAGCTGGGCAATATCAATAATTCCTTTATTTAAGAAAGCTGCAATCCGTTCAGGCACTTCATTTACAAATACCCCAACCGCTTGAATGTCAGGAGCAAGCAGTTTTTTAATCTGCTGCTTCTTCAGGCGTTACATATCGTCTGCTTTTCGGTG